>WNFA01000184.1_pt1 | contig 64906 bp, 56 predicted proteins | sample 5400481 | NCBI WGS metagenome assembly WNFA01 (sample SAMN13153340, study PRJNA577476) | soil metagenome | isolation source: 120 cm saprolite under Douglas fir tree site 2 hole 1 replicate 2 | place: USA:California | collected 2015-04-18 | reverse complement strand
AATCCTGCCCTCGGCCAAAAGGATCAGTGGGGCCGAAGCTGTTGAACACGTCCCGGCCTTGGCAAGTTAGGGGGAAATTGATGCGGTTCGCTCCGAACCGGAAGTTATTTACAACTCGCTGACCTAGCACGGATGTCAGATGGATAGAGGCATCCTGTCTGCGTTGCAGGGTGCCGGTGCCCCCCAAGGCAGGAAGGAAATCTGTGTGGGCAAAGTTGGGGTCCTTGAACCGGTTGAACGTATAGCGGACCATGAGAGTTTCCCTCGGTGTGAAGCTGTGATCTACCCGAGCTGTGACATTGTCCCCAGTCGCGGCGGTTTTGCTGGGAAAGTAGAGCAGGCTTCGAACATCGTCCACTTTGGGCCCATTCGGAGCTGGGTACAGCGCCAAACCAGAACGTCTTGTCTCGCTTGATCGGTCCCCCGGTGGAGCCTCCGAAAGTGTTGCGGGCGTAAGAATCCTTGGCAGCCACTTGCCCTGATGAAGTCAACTGATGATTAAAAAAGTCGCGAGCGCCCAGGGCGTCATAACGCCCGAACCAATACAGGTCGGAGTGAAAGTCATTGGCCCCTCTCCTAGTGACGATGTCAACGACCGCGCCGGTGTTGCGCCCAAACTGGGGCAGCAAATTGCTCGTGATGACGCGAAATTCCTGGACGGCGTCCGGATTCAGTGAGGTGAGCCCGGGCTGGGGTTGCGATAGCCCCGGAATATCAGCGTCATTGTTGTCCGTGCCGTCCAGCAGGAAGTTGTTGTTTCGCTCGCGGGAACCATTCACTGACAAACCCTGCAGCAGAGAATTGCTCTGGGTCGTGCCCGGTGAAAGCAGTGCTAGTTGATACGGGTCTCGCAAAACCATGGGTAGACTCGTCATCTGTTGGGTTGTGATGATGTTTCCGATCTGGGCGTCGTTCAGATCGACTGGAGCAACCGACTCTCCTTTCACTGTTACTTTCTCTGTGATGCTGCTCGGTGCGAGTCTTGCATCGAGGTTTTGAACTTGGTCGACGGTGAGTTCTACCTTCGAATATTCCACCGTCTTGAAGCCTTGCTTTTCGATGAAAACATCGTAGATTCCGGGAACTAGGCTCGTGATCCGGTAGGTTCCGGACTCATCTGTTAAGGCCCTGCGCGAAGCGTTTATCGCTTCATTCTTAGTTGTTATTTGAGCCTGCGGAACCAGACCGCCTGTACTGTCCTTGACCGTGCCTGTAATTGAGGCGGTCTGAGCGAATGCTGATTGCGCAAGGAAGGACACAAAAGGAAGGAGAATCGAGATACTGATACGTTTAATCATGGGACTTCTCCGCGGCTGGGATGACCGTTACTTTTCCAGATTCCTCCAATCTAGGAACAGTTGCTTGCGAGAAAATGACGTCGCCCCGCCCGCGGTCGTGTCAATACGGACAGAGACAGCAGTTGTGCGTGCGTATCATCGGCCGCTGCACTGCGTGGGACCCTCCGGGCCGAAGGTACTGACAATCACGTGGCCGCCTCGCTTGACGGAGCGCGCGACATTGCGGACATAGGCGGCTCGCTGTTCCATCGCTGTCAGAAAATGAAATGCTGCTCGGTCGTGCCAGACGTCGTATACGCCCGCCTCAAGTTCGACAACCGTCGCGTTGGCAACAAGCCGATGAATCTGCTCGGACGCTGCTCCTAATCGTTTCTTGCAAACGTCGATAGCGGTCTCGGAAATATCCAAGACCGTGATGTTCTGGTAGCCACGCGCGAGAAGATCGTCGACGAGCGTGGGTTCGCCTCCACCCACATCAATGATTGCGTCAGATCGGCCGATTGTTGCTCGTTCGATGAGCGCAAGGGATGTTTCCAAATGGGGGCGATACCAACCGATCGGAACCCTCATGCCGATATTTCCTAAGGCCGTGAGAAGAAAGGCCGCCGACTCTATCCTGCGCGCCACGGAAGTACGCTCCCTCGACGAAGGCGGTCAGCGTTATTCTCGAATTTGCACTGTGCCGATCGCGATTGACCGTTTGCATGAATGATGCTCGGCACAGCTCGACGTCAGAAATATTGCGAAAGTCTTTGGAGCGCCCCAAATGTTTGGAGGCGTGGTTGAGCTGGCAAGAGCCGTCCACTTTTGAGGTTCGCTCGTGGTATCGGACGTACCATGCGCCGTGGTGTTCGTACAGAAAGCCATTTTGATAACGGAGATCTGTCTTCATGACTACTCCATCTGCGGGGTCCGCTCGCAAGTCGGCGCAGTAAGTTCCGCGTATTTAAACCAGCAAAGTAAGCCAGAAACCGAGTGTTCTTGGCAGATTCGTCGCACAGGAAGCGGACCATTCGGTTCGTGACCGAGTGCTCTCCCATGCCCAAAGGCCATTTTGGAAAGCTGAAAGTAGCACCTGCGAGCAGGCGAGTCGCCAAGCCTTTTTTCAGGAGATGAAGAGAGTCACCTTGGAGCACGTCGCATGCTGGCACTGCGAACGCCGTACTGCTTGGGCTTCGACGCTCCGTCGGACTGTTGCATGTCGTGGATCACGATTTCATGAGGAGAACCGACCAGCCGTTTGAGGACATCGAACGACTTATCCCTGGTTTGTGAAGCGTCAAAGCAAACCATGAGCGGGTTGCTCTTGGATGGTTTTGACGTATTCATACAAAGGCATCCCAAAGAAGTCCTGGGCCTTCCCCGAAGGAGAGAAACCAGACCTTTCGTAGAACCGGATAGCCCTCTTGAGCGGCGCGGTTGTATCGAGACTGATCCGCTTGCAGTCTCTTTGCCAGAAATATGCCTCCGCGTGTCTCAACAGTCGGGCGGCAATACCGCTGCCTTGCGAAGGCGGAAGTATCGCCATTCCGCGAATGTGGCCTTCTTCCGGGTTGAGTACACTGCAAGCAATCGTGCCAACGATCTCTCCGGACTTCTCGGTTGCCACGAATACGTTCATCTCTTGAAGGCGTACCTGGATTGTTTCTGGGGTGAGTATGGTGTCGGCAAATGCAGCCGCAGTGTAGCCGTCGCGATACATCTCGAATGCTGCGGAGAGGCACGCGAGGATGCCGCTCGCATCTGCGCTCGTCGCTTTCCGAATAGGCACCAGAAAGCCTCCGATGAAAGCCTGTTGTAGCGTGAAAGTGTGCGCCGCAATTGCGGCTGTACAAGGTCCACATTGGTGCGGTGGCGGTGCGAGCTTCGGTTATAAGCGTTAAAGGAATCCGGGGGTGAAACAAAAAGAAAGTGTTGACTCTGGACTATACTCCAGGGTGTAGCTTTTACAGAGGAGCCGGGCTAATGCAAATTGGTGTCGTCGCGAAGAAGATTGGGCTCAGCGTGGACGCGATTCATTTCTACGAGCGCAACGGCTTGCTCCCGCGGCCGCCTAGACTAGTGCGTCTGACGCGGGCGAAAGTGGTAGGTGAATGAGAGGCTGACGTAGGATGGCAAAGACATCTCCTCATCGAAGAAATCTCAGAGTACCAAGATACAACGATTCGCTTCACGCTTGAACGTTCTAACGCAAATTTTAGAGACTCATTTTCAGATCAAGTTTCAGGCCAAGTGAATGCTGAAATCAGGCCCGTTCGTCTAGGTCCGCTTCAATCTCTTGGTATGGAACTTCGATAGTTTCCGTCTTCCACGTGCCCGGCTGGGCGATCTTCAGGGGAAGGCGGGTGCGCTCACGGATCTCATTTAGAAACATTTCCCCGTCGACGTTGAAACCACCATGGGTGATCTTGCGGCTACTATTGTCCCGCACCGAAACTTGATTGTTCCCGGTGTTGTAATGCAGGGAGGCGATATCCTCCCAGCGAATCTTCTTCTCGCTGCCGAACCAGGTGCGCGATCCGATCCCGTCCACCTCGATAGTCAAGACCGGCGGATACATGAAGGGAACCAAGGCAAGGAATACAAGAAAAAGATATGGCACCCACCATTCGTCGGGTCGGCGCACGGAATAAGAAGACCATATCAGGAGGATGGCAAAGACGATCCCGACTGAGGAAGCCAGGAGCCGCATGGCACGCGTCGGCGGAAAAATCTTGCGCCCAGGTTCGACCGTGGCCCTCTCCAATGCGGATAATATCCAGAGCCAGCGGAAAACTATCGCCAGCACAACGGCTGTGAGTATGTGGCGAAAGGCACCCATATTTTTGCCACGGCATTAAGGCTTTGCGGCCGATGCCTCCTGCGTGCCTGCCGCCTGAGCCCTGCGGAAGGCGTCGAAATCCGCCCAGATATGCTGCACGGTCTTCTCCTCGAAAGCCTTGACGGTGGGATCGCCTCCCTTTGAGGAATAGATTTCCAGCTTCACCTGACCGCAGGCGGGATTCACGGCGTCCGGCGAATACAGGTAGACCCCTTTGTAGGTGGAATCTTCCATCTTTACCGCACGGTTCCGGACCGACACCATCACGGGAACCTTGCCAGGATGGATCGGCTGCACTTCCTTGTCTCCGCAAAACAACCTCATCTTCTGGAAATCGGTCTTGAACTTTAGTTTTGCAGCCGAGTTTACGTTGAACGAGCGACCCAACGCCGATCCGAACCCTTCCTTGGCCTTCGGCATTACATATATTCCGAATACTGCTGGGTGCGCTCCAGCTTCCTCTTCCCACTCCTTCGGTGCATCGGAATCATCCGTGCCCTGGTTTGCGTTTTGTTGTTTCTTGCCGCGCTTGTTATGCTCGCGCTCTGCCTGCAGCCGCATCTCCTCCTGCTCCCGGTAATCGAGGGGAGGGGTGGAAAGAGCGATATCGAAATCTCCGACGGCGAAATAATACGGACGCGAATCGTATTTTTCCGTCCGCAACGCTTCCTTGAGCCCTTCGATCGGATAAGGCGTCAGAGGCTCGACTGGAAGGAGCGTGCCCGGCGGCGGAGTGCCTGTGACTTTTGCGCGATTCTGCTCGAGCAGCGCGAGCGCCTCCTCAATACGCACGATACCCGATACGCCCGGCCCGTTTTCTCCACGCGTGCCGAAGGTCGTCAACCCGATGACCTGGCCCGCTGCGTTGAACAGCGGCCCGCCTGAATTTCCCGGGTTAATGTTGATGTCTGACATGATGGTGTGCGGTTCGACCTTGCTAACGATACCGGTGGTGATGATCTTATCGAGGCTAAGCGGGCTGCCGATGGTAAACACCCGCTCGCCTTCCTGGACTGGGGCGTTGCCAGCCCCGGCCCGATACAGCGGCGCAAGTGATGCGCTCGGCAGGGCGGCCATGTTCACCGACAGCAGTGCGACGTCCTTCTGCGGATCGGCGGCAATCAGCTTGGCCGCGATCTTATGCGTGCGGTCAAACTGCACGGCCACATACTCCGAATTGCCCACGACGTGCTGATTGGTCAGGATGAGCCCCTTCCCGTCCACGAAAAATCCCGTGCCGTGGCCCGATTCGCTCTTCACTGTCACCACGGTGTTCTTCAGTCGCTTGAACTGTTCGGTGAGGTCATTGCTGGCGGGCTTTGCTGAAGATGCCTGAGCGGCAGTTTCCTCTACCTTGGCGTTGTCGTTGCTCAAGTCGATGTTCTGCTCGGCACCCGAAAGCGATACCTGAATGTTCCAGGAAAAGCGCCTGCTTCCCAGTTCGGCGGACTTCGGCGTTGAAACCGTGCATCGCCCCGGCGGAAGATGCGCTTCCGCAGTTCCCTCCAGGCTAGTCTTCACCTCTGCGGCCTTGGCTCCACTCTTCAGGGATACTACGAAGAATGGCACTGCCTTCTGATTGAGTTCTTGGTCCACAAGGATCACCCGGACCCGAACTTTGACCAGATTGGGCTGTGCCTGGGTTGCCGAAACGGATAGGAGTCCAAACAAGACTGCCGATATGTGAAGCCTCATCGAAGCATCTCCTGGTCCAGCGAGTGACAAAGAATTCAGTAAGCAAGCCTGATGCGCGATAGCCGACCTGGATGCGTGAAACTTTCACGCCTCCATCCGTGCCATTCCATGCGCAGACCCTGGGTCTTGCGCGTTGTCGACCAAAATAGATGTTGGTATTTCATAGGGGCAATGGGCTTCCGGTACTATCTGGGATCAGTGTGCCTAAACCAGTATTTCAGGTGATCGGCTCACTTCGATTCAAGCCATCGCGCGATAACTCGCGGATTGCAGGGCTATCTCTCACGGCTGATCGCCGTGATGAAACGTTGCGGGTCCGCGCCAGCGTGCAAATGGGATGATTCAGTGCAACTGACAGCAGGCTAAGTTATTCAAAAGATGTGAAACGTGGTAAGTACGAACAGGGCAGGTAGATTTTAGCAAACCGCCGCATTTAGCCACTCTGCCACCTCTCTGCGGTTGGGGCAGGCAAAAGATGCGCCCAAGCTCAAGGCATATCACGAAGCGGAAGAAAAATGGGTCGCGATAAGCGCTTCTGATACAATATTTTCACGCTTTTTCGAACGACGCCTGGCCATCTTCTTGCGTCCAATGATGAGGGCAGCTCTGGCGGCTTCGGCGAGTGTAACGATATCTTTTCGCAGAAATTGTTTCTAAAATGAGAAGCTGAGCGGTGACAGGTGCCTTGCATCCGATTTCCCGACACGGGATTTTGGGGTGTCAGGTCGTGCTCGGGTGGCCGGGTCAGCCGTGGAGCCGCTCGTGCGAAACATTTAGCCCATAAAGGGCGTATCAATAGGTAGAAACGGTCATATTCCGTATTACGAAGTGTCTCCGCCAAGACGATCGCCAAAGTTTGCGGGAGTGGTGGTCTGGAGAGACATGAAAAGGAAGCAACGGTCATGAAGATGTGGCAAAAAGTGGCTATCGGCGCCACTGTAGTCGTCGTCGGGGCTGGCATAGTCCTTTACAGCGTCAACCAAGCGAACAAGGGTGTTGTTACTGTGCAGACCGCCAGGGTCGCCAAACAGGACACCTTAATCTCTCTCGTCACTGCCTCCGGCGAAGTCAAGCCGACGACCTATACGAACGTGAGCGCACAGGGATACGGCAGAATCACCGAAATATTTGTCAAGGAAGGCGATCATGTAAAGAAGGGTGACAAGTTGCTGCTGCAGGAGAACATACAGGCTAACGCGGACGTAGACGCGCAATCAGCGGCAGTCACTTCATCGGAGTCCGCCGTGCAGGCCGCGGAGGCCAGCTACAAAGCAGCACAGTCGGATTTGATCTTGCAGCAAGCCAATCTGGAGAAGGCCAAGCTCGATTACGATCGTGGACAAGGCCTCTTCAAAGATGGCCTGATCCCCAAACAGGATTTCGATCAACGGAAAACCACCAACGACGGGGCAGTCGCTTCGGTCGACTCGGCGCGCGCGCGTGTGCAGTCTCTGAAAGCGCAATTGGATCAAACGCGGGCGCAGGTAAGCCAGGGCCGCGCCGTGCTCGTGCACACAAAGGACATCCTGCACAAGACGACCTACATATCGCCGATCAATGGGATCGTGAGCTACCTGCCAGAGCGTGTAGGAGACTATGTCGTAATGGGAATGCAGAACGCTACGGGCAGCTTCATCATGACACTCTCGGATATGTCCGTAGTCACCGCGGAAGTAAAGGTCGACGAAACGGATATCGTTAGCGTGCGTATGGGCCAGGATGCCGACGTGACCATCGACGCGGTGCCCGGGAAAGTTTTCCACGGTAAGGTCACGGAGATCGGCTCGCAGGCCGTGCTGCGCAGTTCGGGGCTTACGACCACGCAGTCCACAACCAGTACTCAAGAAGCAAAAGACTTCAAAGTTGTGGTCACCTTGGATAATCCTCCAGAGAATCTGCGCCCTGGACTTTCCACCACGGCCAAAATTAAAACCGCGGAAAAGAAGAGCGTGATTGCAATTCCCATTCAGGCGCTCGCGGTACGTTCGCGCAAGGATCTGGATGATGCGAAGAAGAATCCCAGCGGCAGCAGCAGCGGAAGCGCTCTAGCTGCTCCGCTGCCCACTTCCAGTGGTGATCCGAAGAAAGAAGAGATTCAGGGAGTCTTCGTCATTAATGGAAAAAAAGCGTTCTTCAAGCCAGTGAAGACGGGAATCAGCGGAATTACGGATATTGAGATCACCGATGGTTTGCAGCCAGGCGACGAGATTGTGGTGGGCAGTTATAAAGCACTGCGTACGTTGAAGCCGGAGGCTCAGATCAAGGTTGACAACTCCGCTCCCAAGAAGACCGACGACCAGCAAAGCTGATTCATAGGGATTGAGGAGAGACAAATGCCAGTGGAGACTGTGGAGACCGAATCGTACCGCGAAGATTTGGTGTCGAGCGGCCTGGTCATTAAGACCAGCGAGCTAGCCAAAGTGTACGAGATGGGATCTGAGCAGGTGCATGCTCTTCGCGGCGTGGATCTGGAGATCCATAAGGGCGAATATGTGGCCATTATGGGTCCATCGGGCTCGGGAAAATCCACTCTCATGAATTTGATCGGATGTTTGGATTCGCCAAGCTCTGGTAAGTATTGGCTAGCGGGCCGGCTGGTGAGCGAACTCGACGACGATGAGCTGGCGTACATTCGAAATAAAGAGATTGGTTTCGTATTCCAAACTTTCAATCTGTTGCCGCGGGCAACCGCGCTTCACAACGTCGAACTTCCGCTGATCTATAACGGGACACCGTCCGAAGAGCGTTTGGAGAAAGCCAAACAGGTTCTGGGACGTGTGGATTTGACGGATCGCATGCATCACAAGCCCAACGAGCTTTCTGGCGGACAGCGCCAGCGTGTTGCAATTGCCCGGGCCCTGGTCAATTCCCCTTCGATTGTTTTGGCAGATGAGCCAACCGGAAATCTCGATTCGCGCACCGGCGAAGAAATCATGGCGCTGTTCGCCAACCTGCACCGCGAAGGCAATACCATCATTCTGGTTACCCACGAAAATGACATCGCGCAGCACGCGCACCGCGTCATCTACATACGCGATGGCAAAATCGCTTCGGACGAAGCCGTAAAAAAGTAATACCCAACGTTAGCCGTTCGCTGTGCAATCCTGCGACAACCTGGCTGTTGCCCCCCTGCCACTGCAGCCCGTACTGGCGCGCATTCTGCATTAATCCTTTGGCCATTCGCCCGCAGGACCACACTTCTTTGCACCGTCGCGGCACCGTAAAATCATGGGTACGAGTCATGGCCTCTTCCCGCACCTATGCCTGGATTGTCGGTGTGTTTATCCTTTTCCTGGGGATTTACGCTGCGGCCTCCCTGACCCTGCCAGCCGGCCAGTCTCTTAGCACGTTCGGGAATATTGCACAGTGCCTCGTGCCTCTACTGGCAAATGCGGGGCTGTTGCTGAATGCAGGAACTCCCCACTGGCGCCGCAACATGTTCTGGATGCTTGCCGCCCTGTCCTGCACTTTGTGGATGATCGGCCAGTTTCAATGGACTTATTACGAAGTTTATCTTCACCGGTCTCTGCCCGATATGTATCCGGGCGACATTATTTTCTTCCTGTGTGGCATCCCTCTGATGGCAGCGCTGGCTCTTCGTCCACATTTGAAGCGAAGTGAGATCCAACTTCGTTTTGGGTACATCGACTTCATACTTCTTCTCGCCTGGTGGATTTTTCTATACGCCTTTGTCGTGCTCCCGTGGATGTACGCCGAGCCCTCTCTTGGCCAATACAACGTGACCTTTGATTGGATAAACACGATTCAGAGCATGGTCATTGTGGTCGGCTTTGGAGTGTTGTGGCTGCGGAGCCGCGGCACGTGGCGCATGGTGTATGCGAATCTTTTCGGTTGCCAGGCGCTGCATATGCTCTCCACTCTCATGATCAATGTTGCCATCGACCTCAAGATTTACCACACGGGCAATTTATACGATCTCCCATTAGTCGCTTCGTTCTTATGGTTCGGCGCCGCAGGGCTGATCGCCTATAAAAACAGTGCTTCACTGGATGATTCCTCAGAACCCAGTTTGGGCGAAGGAGCCGACCGGAAAAGGGGCGAAAGCATTCTTGCTTCTCGTTTGGCCATGGCTGCTGTGGTTTCGCTGCCAGTTTTCGCGGTTTACACAATTAAATTCGGCCACGATTCACCGGCGGTACGGGAATTCCGCCTCATGGCTATCTTGCTTGCCGCTGTCCCACTAGGCTTTCTGGTATTCCTGCGCCAGCACCTGGCGGATCGCGATCGCGCACGCCTGCTGGCCCGCGCCGAGCAGTCCGTTGAAAATCTGCAACGCCTTCAGGCCCAGCTGGTACAGACTGAAAAGCTGGTGTCTCTCGGTCAACTGGCTGCAGGCGCAGCTCACGAAATTAACAATCCGCTTACGGCGATACTTGGCTATTCCGATCTACTTGCGGACGATACTTCACTTCCCGAAAAGGCCCGGGCCATTTCGGGCAAAATCCGCGATCAGGCTCGCCGCACGAAAACGCTTGTGGGTAATCTTTTGAGCTTTGCTCGCCAGGTTCCCGCCGAGCGTACTCTCCTGGACCTCAACACGGTGGTCACCAATGCAGTTCAACTTCGCGCACTGGACCTGCGTAATTCCGGCACAAAAATTGAAATGAAGCTGGAGTCTGTGCTTCCTGGCGTGCGCGGTGACGGAAATCAGTTGATGCAGGTGTTCTTCAATATTGTGAGCAACGCTGTGGACGCCATGGAATCGCACAACGGCGGTGGTACGCTGACCATCAAGACCATGCGCGACCGAGCCAACGTTGCGATTTTGTTTTCAGACAGTGGTCCAGGCCTGAAGGAACCGCATCGCGTGTTCGACCCGTTCTATACCACCAAGCCGATCGGCAAAGGCACCGGGCTGGGGCTAAGCATTTGCTTTGGGATCGTGCAGGAACACGCGGGAAAAATTCTGTGTTACAACTCGCAGACCGGTGGCGCGGTGTTTCGCGTGGAACTACCCGCAGTGCTGGCGGCCCTTCCGACCCGCGAGTCGCAGTTGGTTACGGCAGCAGCGCCGGTGGTGAAGGACCCTTGAAATCTTCTCCGGGCGTGGCGCGTAGTTCCTCTCAGACCGGCGCAGCACCGGCGGCTTTTCAAATCATGTTAGAGTCCTTTGTCCCCTTCTCTGGAGCCGCGCATCTATGCCTGAAATTGCGATTTCAACCGAAAAACTGACCCGCCGTTTCGGCGCTCTGACCGCTGTGGATGGAATGGATTTGCAGGTTGAGTCGGGACAATTCTTTGGCTTTCTTGGACCGAACGGCGCGGGCAAGTCCACGACCATCAAAATGCTAACCGGGCTTCTGGCTCCTAGCGCCGGCAGAATTTCTCTCCTCGGTCTCGATTTTGCGCAAAATCTAGTGGAGTTGAAACGCCAAATCGGTGTCGTTCCGGAGGGTATGGGACTCTTCGAACGTCTGAGCGCTCCAGAATATTTGGAATTTGTCGGCCGCATGTATGGCCTCGATAAAGCCACGACTCGCAAGCGCAGCGACGAGCTCCTGGAATTCATGCAGCTCGCCGACCGTTCGAAAACCATGATCGCGGACTACTCTCACGGCATGCAGAAAAAACTAGCTCTTGCTGCGGCCGTGATACACGGGCCTAGAATTCTTTTTCTCGACGAGCCGTTCGAAGGTGTAGATGCGCTGGCTGCCGGCGCCCTGAAGGAATTGCTCGCGCGTATGACCGAACGCGGCGTCACCATTTTTCTTACTTCGCATGTACTGGAAATTGTCGAGCGACTGTGTAGCCACGTTGCCATCATCAAAAAAGGACAATTGGTAGCCCAAGGTTCCATGGAGCAGCTTCGTGCCGGCGTTCCCAGCGTCGAGGGACGCACTTTGACACTGGAAGATATCTTCCTTTCCGTCGTTGGCCAAGGCGCAGACCGTGTGCAGCTTGAGGAGCTCTCGTGGCTGACGTAGTTGCTGGTCCCGGACTCGCCGAGCAGATTCGCACTGTGGCTTGGCTTCGCTGGCGTATCCTGCGCAACAGCTTGCGCAATAAGAGCCGCCGTCTCGATCTGATCGGACTGATTTTTTCTGGTTTTTTCAGCCTGCTTTTCGTTATTGGCGTGACCTTGGCATTTTTCTTCGTGACGAGATATCTATTCGAGAAGCATCTTGAACCTTTATTCGGACTGGTTTTTCTTGCGCTGCTCGTCTGGTGGCAGTCGTTTCCTATTCTACTTGCGGGATTCGCGCCGCAATTTCCGTTTCGGACGCTGCTTCGGTTTCCCATGAATCTTTCCGCGTTCTATCTGATCGGAATGGCCTACGGCCTGGCGGATTCCGCGGCACTGGCTGCCCTGGTGTGGATGCTGGCCATGCTGGCGGCAACGCTTGTCGCGCAGCCATCAGCCGCTTCGGCGCTTTTCCTGGTGTGCGCGCTTTTCACAGTTTTGAATATAACCATGGAGCGGCTGCTGGGGGCCTGGGTGGAAAAGCTCTTGGCAAAACGAAAGTCGCGGGAAGTTTTCTTCACGATTTTTGTTCTCGCGATGGTCAGCCTGCAATTCCTTAATCCGCTAATGCAAAAATACGGTCACGAGCTCGTGCCCATGCTGCGAAGCTGGGTGCCATATCTTTGGCTGCTTCCATCTTCTTTCGCAGGAGACGCGGTTGCTCAATCAGCCGCTCACCATTGGGCTATGGCATTTTTAAAATTTGCCGGCCTTGCTATGTATGCGGGAATTTTCACGATGCTCCTCGCGATGCGATACAGCCAGCTTTATTCAGGAGAAGAACTCAGCGAAGGCGTAGCTCCAGCGCGTAAGGAAGAGCGCACAGCCCTGACTGCGCAGGATGCGCGAGACACGGTTAGTTTCGTTCCTCCGCAGGTGCTCGCGGTACTTCGCAAGGAACTTCTTTATCTCAAAAGAAATACCTTCTTGTTCTTCGGCCTGGTTTTTCCCCCGATGATGCTGCTTTTTTTCAGTGTTCAGTTCGGCGGGGCTCATCCCACTGCGTTGAAGAAAGGAGTGTCTCCGGATCTTTTCTTTCCCGGCATGATGGCCTACCTGGTTTTGATTCTGATTGCGCCGTCGTATAACTGCTTTGCTTATGAAGGCAGAGGAATCCAGACTTATTTCATTGCGCCAGCCCGCTTTCGGGAAATTCTCATCGCAAAAAACTTGATGACCGTTTCCATACTCTTATGCGAGCTTGCCCTGTGCGTCGCGCTGGTGGGTTGGCGCGTGGGGCTGCCGACCACTCCGGTCCTGTTTGCCACCATGGCGGCGGTTGTTTTTTCCATTGCCGGGCAATTGACCATCGCCAACTGGGCGTCGCTCAGTTACCCTCGCAAAATTGAATTTGGCAAAATGCAGGGCCAGCGAAATTCCGGCATGTCGGTCCTGATTCTTCTGGGTATGCAGATCCTGTTTGGGGGTGTGGGCGGCGTGATTCTGTTTTCCGGCCGCTGGACTGGAAATCCGTGGCTTCCGGCGGAAATTTTTGCGGTGCTCGCGGCAGCGGCTGTCGGCGGTTATGTATCTTCACTGGATTCCTTTACGCAGCTTGCGGAAAAAAAGAAGGAAATCCTCATAGACGCGCTTTGCCGCTGACCCTTGATTTTTGCGGATCGGCGGTCGCGAGTGTGTGGCGCGCCCAGTGTGCTTAGATCGCCACGAACCGGTAGTTCCAATGCACGGCGGTACTTTTGGACTTTCGGTTGGTACCGATGCCCTATTTCACGAATCGCAGCCTCCGTCCAGACTAAATGCATGTCCAGAGAATACCCTCGTTCATCGGCCGTTATGGTGGAAACACAGGCATCAGCGGCGGAAATCGCGGCTGGCATTCGCGAATCCGGCGCCAACTCGCTATTGAGCGTGGCAATCGCCAGCTCCGATTCAATCGCATGCTCCAGCCTGCGGCTTATGCTGCAGCAAACCGGATTAGTCAGGGAGATTCACGACTGGGCTTCGGCGAAAGCTGTTGAAATGCGACACTCGCAGGAGGTTCCCGACGTCGTCTTCCTCGATCTCAACGGAACTGCGCAGTCCGATTTTGCCTTTGCCCAGCAGCTGGCCAAGCTTCGTCCTACTGTTCATATCGTAGCCTGCTCCGCGAAAAAGGAATCCAATCCAGATTTCCTGCTACAGGCCATGCGTTCTGGAGTCCGTGATTTTCTGCAGAAACCGTACGACCGCATCGAAGTCTCTTCTATGATCGTCAGAGTCAACGCCGAACATTCGAGCGAAATGCCTCGCCCGGCAGTAACTGGCAAGCTGTTCGTCGTTTTAGGAACCAAGGGCGGCGTTGGAGCCAGCACGGTCTCCGTGAACCTGGCTGTGCAGTTGGCGCGAATTCCGGGTAAATCCACGGTGCTCCTGGATTTTTCGCGTCCGTTGGGAGATGTTTCGAGCTTTCTCGATTTGAAGCCGGCTTTCCAATTGCGCGACGCAATGGAAAATTTCAAGCGCCTCGATCCCACGTTGTTGAGCGGATTGCTTACGCCGCACAAAAGCGGATTGAAAGTCTTGGCCGGAGCCGCACAACTGGAAGACTGGCAGCATGGGTCACAACCGGCAATCGAGCGCCTGGTTGAAATCGCGCAGCAAAGCTTTGATTTCGTGGTGATGGATTTCGGTTCGTTTTATTCCTCGCAATGGCAAAACGTTTTGCAGGCTGCTGAGGTCCTGCTGGTTTCCGAGGCCGATCTGCCTGGTTTGGCGAAGCTGCAACGTCACCTCCGGGCCCTCGGCAACTTACAGGTGTCCTCCGGTCAGGTGCGCCTGATCATCAACCGCTGGCATCGTCATGACGAAGTAGCGCTAGAGAAGGTGGAACAGGGCATGAAAGTGCCGGTGTTCGCGCGGCTGCCGAATAATTTCAAGCAGGTAAGCGAAGCTAATGTACGAGGCGACTCATTGAAACAAGATGGCGATCCGCTGTCAGCGGAATTTAACAAAATGGCGGCGCGGCTCGCCGGGCTGGATCTTACCAAGCAAGCGAAAAAATCCCGGCTCGGCCAATTCTTCGCGTTCTAAGGCGGGAAAATCTTCGCCACGTTCTGTGGCGGACGCACGGACGACTATCCGCAGTATCGTTGCCGCAACGTCGTCTCGTTCGCGCGAATCCATGCAAGTATGCGTTCGAATCCCTCATCAATTGTCACCGAGGGTTTCCAATTTATGGCCTTCGCGGCTTTCCGGTTGTCGGTAAAATAAATCGGCAAATCGGCTTTGCGAATCGCGTCTTCCGTGGTTATAGCGGTCCCGTAGCCGAGTTTTTGTTGCAATAAGCGCGTTCCTTCTTGTAGCGACAGGGAATTGGCCGGGCCGCCCCCAAGATTAAAAATATCGCCGCGAAATCGTTCCATCTGTTTCATCTGCAATGCCACCAATCCACAAACATCTTCCAGGAAAAGAATGTCGCGAACCTGCTTTCCGTTCCAACCAATATATTTCAGCGGCAGCTTGAAATAATGGGCGATCGCCCACCACAGGACCCAGCCCTGGTCCAATTTCGCGAACTGCCCGGTACCTGCAATAACGCCAAATCGATTCACGACGATCGGCATATCAAATGCCTGCGCGTACTCCTGGCACGCTGCATCCGCAATCAATTTGCTCAGACCATAAATGCTGCGCTGGCCTCCGTCGGTCGCAAACTCTTCGCTAATGCCGTGCGCCGGATCAAATCCGCGCGCGCGTGATTCCACAGGGAGCTTTTTCCAGGCGTCTGCATCCCACTCGATCCGCGTTGCCGCTTCACGTCTTGGCAACTCCAAAAGCCGGTCCACCACGTATACTCGGTTGGTGCTGAAAAAAATCAGCGGACAGCGATGTTGCCGCGCGAACTCCAATACCCGCACTACGCCCAGCGAATTATTGGTAATGTCGAACACCGGATTCGTGTATCCGGAAACCACGGAAGGCTGGGCGCTGGTATCGCAGACAAATTCGATTCCATCCGGCAAGTTTGCGAAATCTTCTGGGTTCCGCACGTCGCCGTGAACAAACGTAACTCCATGTTGCGCGAGCCGTTCCAGGTTCGATTCACTTCCGCGGCGCACAAGATTGTCCATGACTACCACGCGGTGGTTCTCATCGCTCATTCGTACCGCAAGCTCCGAGCCGACAAATCCCGCGCCGCCCGTTATCAGAATATGCACGTAGTTACACTCCGGCCGAAGAACGTTGGCTGACAGCATTCGAATTTGGCGCGAGAAAAGCCAGGTCTTCTCCAAATCACTCCAGAAAAGTATGCCGGAAATTCGCAAAAGCTGCTTGACCCGCGACCTCCAGCGCCTGCAAATCCACGGCAGTTTTCATTTCGCGTTCGGCCGCACGGCTTCCGGTCGTAAGTATCCGCCGAATCCCATCGTCATGATTTGCTGCGTAAGGATTGTCAGTACAAAAAGAAACGTCAAGAAGGAGGCGAGATGTGCGAGGATCGCTCCACCGCGCATTCTAAGATCCACCGAATTTTCAGAAAAAATAATCAGAATTATATAGGCCATGCTCCAGTACTTGTATTCGGGTTGACGAGTCAGAATAAATGCGAACGGCAAAGTGGGAATCAGAAAAATCAGCCGATAATCCCAATTAGATCCTGCAATGAAACAGAACGCATAAATTGCCCCCAAGATCGCAAACATTTCGGAATGCTGCTGTGATTCTCGGACAGGGCCGTCCAGCCGGTTCGGCTTGAACCTTGCTGCCGCTGCCACAACGACGAGAACAGCAATTAGATAACAACCGAATACCACGACATATCCGAAATGCTTCAGCTGGTTCGCTGGAAGACCAAATCGAGCGGCGTAGCTGAAGGCTGGGTCTCTTATTGAAAGCGTGCCAAAGGAGTGATAAGTGGAGACCGGCGTCGAATGTCCGATTAGATTGCTGTCGTGCAACTGCAACGTAAGAATTACGACAACTAACGCGGGCAAGAGCGCTGGCAAGAGTTTTTCCCTCCATGGTCTTAGAACCGGGTTGACCATCGCTCCGGCAAGCGGATAGATCTTCAATATCGCTGCAAGCGCGAATAGCGACGATTTCAGGCCTTTGCGGCCAGTCACGCAGCCGAGATACATCAAGGCAAAAATCAACAGGTCGATGTTCCCGCTCTCAATCGCAAACAGAGAAGCCAGAGACAATGCCGTAATCAGAATTATTAGCGCTTCGAGTTCATCCTGACTGTCACGGTCCTGTAAAACGCCATGCGGCCGCCAGACTGTCTGGGAGTTGGTTTGGCTTACTGAATGCTACACGCTGTGTGAGGCACAAACTAGCGGTGCGCAGCCGGGGCGTCAGACGATAAGTGAATCATCGAAATGCGCGTTTACGGCTGCGCCGGATGTTTCAGTTGTTCAATATCGCGCTGCTCGATCTGATGCAGCGCATCTTTCCGGCGAAAAAGGTAGGCCCGCAATTGGGCCACGATCTGTCTTGGCACCGCATGAAATTGATTCTGTGCCACAGCGCTCCAGGATACCGGCCCCCGTGCTGGAATCAGGTGCGCTCCCCACTGAAAAATCAGTCCCAGATTCCACAGGATGAAAAGGCTTAAAGTGGCGGCAAGCCATGGCGAAGCCGCTGCTCGGCTGCGGAAGCGCGATGCAATCGCATCGAGCACCGTCGCCAGCCCGAGCACAAAAAAAACCGTCAGGGAGACAAAGAATCTATTTCCGTAGGATGAAATGCCCGCCCAGTCTGGATATGAGGCCATGAAGTAATAAAATGCGAGCAGCACGCAAATGACGGAAATTCCAATCGTCGGGAGCCTCCAGCAAAATAGAAACAGTCCGGCCGTCGCGATCAACAAGAGTGGCGTCCAGGAAAACAGGCCATGATTGGCCGAAAACAGCAGCGCAAGGAACCACGGCGAACGCCACGCCCATTGCGACATGGGCACATATCCAGTTCTAAAAAATCCCCCGTATATAAAATAGCGAGTCGCAAAGGTTGGCGACAGCGCCACAAACACAACCGCACAAAACAAGAGATGAAAGCCGACAAGGGAAATAACTTCTTGGGAAGCCTGGTTCGATTGCTGAATGGCCTTACGGTAGTCGGCGAGCGCTTCCGGAATCAGCAAAGTCAGCACGAGCGCATTCGGATAGTATACGTTGATCATCAGTCCGGCAATCAGCGCGAGCACCAACCACTGGGCTACTTTTCGCTCGCCGCGCGTGCGTAACCAATACCAGAAAAAAAACGCGACCGTAAATGCGGAGTGCGCGTGCGACCAGGATGGATTGAAATACATGTAAACTGGCAGCGAGCTTGCCCACCATACGGCGATCGTGGCCAGCAGCGCCCAGCGCTCGGCCACGAATTGGCAGGCCACTCGATACGACAGCAGCAGCGCAGCAAATCCATATAGCAACGTTCCGAACGCCATCGCAATCAAATACGGCAGAGAGAATCCATCGGCGAAGACGTGTGCGCCAAAGACTCGTGCAATTAGAACTCCCGCGTGCGCGACCAGGAGGAATGGCGTCCACAGCATCGCAGGCCCCACCGTAAAATGGTTGTCCAGATGTCCGTTGGCGGTGCGAAATCCGGCTTTGGGAGCGCCGGAGGCATCTAGCCTTGCTTCGCGAAATCCCTCGTTGGCATGCGCATAGTCCGGGGCGAAATCCAGATTGTGCTGCGTCAGCGGCGCGCGCGCGAACGCGTAATAACCCACGCCGTCGCCGCGTACCCATGGATTCAATAGCGGCAGGGAAACCAGCAGAAGTATCAGCAGAATCCGCGGGGGAAATCTCGCTTGCGGAGCACTAGATTCGTTCTTGTCGATCTGACGATCCACCACTCGGCCACCGTTCGGCAAAGCAAAATACTGGCCAGCCCTGATCTGTGTGCTGTGGCCTGTCTGTTTGGTAGAGTATAGCTAAGCTAAGCGTCATTGTTATCCAAATCGAATCGGCCGAAGGGTTTTGCAATGGAGAGGGATTCCGTATGCAGCCGGTTTCACACCGCAGCGCTGTAAATCGCGCCCGGCCGCTGCGCAGTTTCTTTTTCTCGCAGGTGCGAAGACACGCGGTCAATAATATCGGCAAGCTTTATCTGCGGACGAAAGCCGGTTAGTCGCTGGAGTTTTTCCACGTTCGGCACTCGCCGCATCATATCCTCAAATCCCGGTTCGTATGCCTGATCATACGGCACGTAGGAAATCTCTGAAGTGCTCGCGGTGCGCGTCTTCACAGTCTGCGCAAGATCGGCAATCGAGATTTCTTCGGTGTTCCCAATGTTCACGACTTCGCCGATCGAGCGATCCGTGTCCATTAAACGCATCAACGATTCCACGGTATCCCGCACATCGCAAAAACAACGCGACTGCGTTCCCGATCCATAGACCGTAATCGGCTTATTATCCAGCGCCTGCTTGACGAAATTCGGCAATACCATTCCATAGCGTCCGGTCTGCCTCGGCCCCACGGTATTAAACAGCCTCACTACGATCACTGGAACCTTTCGTTCCCTCCAGTACGACAGCGCCAGAAACTCATCCAGCGCTTTCGAGGCAGCGTAACTCCAGCGCCCCTTGGTGGTCGGTCCCAACACCAGGTCCGCTTCTTCGTGGAATGGGACCTGCGTGCTTTTACCGTAGACTTCCGAGGTCGACGCCGTCAGCACCAGTTTTCGTTTCTTCTCCGCGGCCTCGAGAATGATCTGCGTGCCGTTTACGTTGGTCTCAATCGTTCGAACCGGACTCTCGACGATCAGCCGGACTCCCACTGCCGCGGCCAGGTGCACTACTATGTCCGCATCGTCCACCAACTCCGCTACCAAACGCTTGTTCTCAATGGCATCGAGATGGTATTCCATCCGTTCTCTCGATTTCAGGTGCCGGATGTTTTCCATGCTGCCTGTGGAAAGATTATCCAGAAGAACTACATGGTCGCCCCGTTCAAGCAGGCGCTCGGCCAGATGGGACCCAATGAAGCCGGCACCACCAGTGATCAGATAACGCACGAAGCCTCCTGGGGAAAATTACAGCGATTGTGAATCATCACCCGAGTAATGCGGATGGTTGGTCTCAGAAGAATGGGCATCCGTCTTGCCATATATTTCCGCGGCTTCCTGCGGCCCGTAGCCGTAGGAGTAAGGATAGTATCGATACGAATAGTAATAATCGGGCGCGCTGGAATCGACAGCGTTCAGCACCACGCCCAATAAGTGACATTTCACACTGGTCAGCAAATCGCGCGCTCGTGTGAACGCCTCTTTCGGCGTTTCGCCGCTGCGGACGACTAGTAGCACACCATCAGCCTGTACGGAAAGAATCACCGCATCGGTGGCGGCCATGATCGGAGGCGAATCAATCACGATGAATTTGTACTGGCCCCTGAGTTCGCGTAGCGCATCCGTCAACTTGTGAGAAGAAAGCAGATCCGCAGGGTTCGGCGGCAACGGTCCAGTGGGGATGGCCACCAAATTCGGAATCACGGGGTGCGGTACGGTCACTAATTCGAGGCTCGACACGCCCGCAAGATAGGAACTCAATCCCGCGTACTTGCCGTCGGTCATATTCAGCAAACGTCCGACGCCCGGTTTCCGCAGGTCCGCATCAATTAAAAGTGTCCGATCGCCGAGCTGTGCCAGCGTGACCGCAAGGTTTGCGGCCGCCGTCGTCTTTCCTTCTCGCGGCAGCGCACTGGTCACCAGAATCACCTGCGGCGGGTGGTCCGCCTGGGAAAGCAGAATGGACGTGCGTAAGGCGCGGAAGGCTTCCGACATCTGAGACTTCGGCAAATGTTGAGCAACAAGCTCGATACGTTTTTCGTGGCCGTTCAGCGAAGAACCAGTCGTGAAACGGCCACGACGTCCGGTACCGTTTTCGCTAGTGAACGCGGGAACCACCGCCAATGCCGGCAAACGCACCAGGTTTTCAATGTCATCCGGCGTCTTTACGGTGTTGTCCAGGTACTCGCGTAGGAGAGCCAGCCCAACACCGCCAACCAGACCGACCAGGAATGAAAGTCCAATGTTTCTCGCTTTTGCCGGCCGCGATGGATAAGACGGCACCATCGCCGGATCAACCACGCGAATGTTGGATGACTTTAGCCCGGCCGAGATATTTGCCTCTTTCAACTTGGTCAGCAGCCCGATGTACATGGTTTTATTCGCTTCAGCATCGCGCTTTAAAATGTTGTATTCCACCATGCTCTGTGCCATCAGATTTACTTCAGTCTTCTGCTCGTTCAGCGCCTCGTTCAACAGCCCTTCTCTCTGGCGCGCCGCGTTGTAATCGTTCCCCAGCGCTTCCAGAATGTTGCGTTTCTCGTCGTCCATCAAGTTTTCAATTTCTTTTAACTGCGCTTGCTCGCGCTGCACCTTTGGAAAGTTTGGACCATACTGATTCAGCGCATCTAGATAATGCGTGTAAATGTCGGAGTGCTTCTTCATCAACTCCTGCAGAGTGCTGTGTTCCCGTAGTTGCGGAACTACATCGATGTTTCCCGCTTTTGCGAACTCGTATAGCGCTTCCTTGCGCATACGCTCGCTCTGCGCTTCAGTAACTTCCTTGTTAAGGTCATTCAGTCGTTGCGTGGTGATGTTCTGTCTGTCGTCTAGTTCCCAAATCTGGTGTTGTCGTTCGTAGGCAAGCCGAGCGTCCTCGGAATCTTGCACCTTTACTTTCAGCTCGCTCAGTTGATCCGTCAGCCACAGCGTCGCTTTGGCGGTGGTGTCGTATCGGCTGCGAAAATTTTCTTCCATGAAGTTTGCGATGTGCGCGTTCAAGATCTGCGCCGCCAGTTGTGGGTCGGTGGATTCGAAGCTCACGTCGAGCAGTCGGCTCTGCGGCACTCGTTTTACACTCAGGCTGCCGAGAAACGCGCCCAGTTCCGGCGGCCGTTTGTGGTTCGCCAGGCTTCCGGAAGTAATCGCTTCGGATTCGGGTGCGCCCTGCATCTCCGCATGCGGAATCAGTCCGCTGTTGCGAATGGTATGTAGAGCCAGCGTCTCGCTGGTCAAGATACGCGACTGCGTTTCAATATAATTGTCCATGTCCATCATCAAGTCGTAAGAATCCGCGCCCTGAAAAGGCAGAACACTCGTGTTTTCCCGGTCAATTTCGATGCGCGCAGTGGTCGTGTAAACCGGCTGCATGCGAAACGTCGCGATGGAGACGATGGTTACCACGGCCAGCAGAAAGGACACAATCAGCCACTGGTGCTTCCGCAGGATCAACAAATAGTCGTAGAGATGCGGTTCCCGTGGAGATAAATCGAAAGTCGGCATCCGCTGCGGCATGGACAGCACTTCCACCACACCTGTCCCGCTATCCTTGGGAACCAGCTTGTTGTCGTCGATCATGTACTTTCTAGTGTCCTGTTCCGAGCCGGTAGACTACCAATGATGTGCCGATCCCCAGGCTAATCTCACCGGCACGAATCAATGCAGCCTTTGTTACACTGTCAGGGATATAAAGAATATCACTTGACATCATACGTACGTCTTCGGACTTTTGTTGGACTATTTTGCCCAAGTCTACTGGGATGGAGATTTGCTTTCCTGTTGAATCTTTGCGAATGATCACGGCGCGATCCCTTTTCGCAATCCGTGTCATTCCGCCCGCCAGCGCCAGCACCTTAAGGGTCGAGAGTTGCGCGCGGTCGTTGCTGGAAACGAAGCCACCAGGACGTTGCACCGCCCCCAAAGCGTATACGATGCCCCCATGAGGGACAGTGACCACATCTCCGGCTTGCAGCTGAATGTTGTTTTGCGTGTTACCGCGTTCCAGCAATTCCGCCAAATTTACCGTGATGATGTTCGCCATCGGTGTTGCATCGTTATTTGCAATCGGCGGCGGAACTGCGACCGAACCTGCATTCTGCGCAGCTGCTTGGCTTGCCGCGTTCTCCGGTACTGGAGTTGCCGGTTGGGTATTTGCCGATGAACTCTCCGCTATGGCCGCAGCATTGGATGTCGCGACTGCAGCAGGAGCCAGATCTGGAGCAGCAGGATTTGCTGACACGTTATCTTCCGGGCCAATTTCAGGGGGCTCATTGGAGTGCGCTTCTTCCGGTCCTGCTCCCCGCGTGATGATTACCGTGTCTGCGGCATCCGCAGAAATCCCTCCCGCTTCTGCAAGGATTTGGATTAAGCTCACGGCACGATCCGCCTGATATACCATCGGATGAGCCACCGCCCCTACAATCGTAATGGGCTTGCTCCTTTTTTCCTTTACCGAGACCATTACCTGGGGATGCGCCACCAGCCCGTTCGCTTCCAACACTTCAGCCACTTTTTGTTGCATTTGCATTTCATTTAGTCCGGCAACGTAAAGCCGCACAGGAACCAAAGGAATGCCAATCGTGCCTGTTTGGCTGACCCGCAGGTCCCTGGAAAGTTCCGGAACATCAAATACTTCCAGGGACACCAGATCGCCTCGACCGATCACGTAATCGCGCACTGGTGTGGTGGTTGCGGCAGACAGCGAGCGGATTCGGTCGTTGGTTTGCTGTTGGGTTTCCAGAGGGGACTGGCCGTAAATCAATGGCGCTTGCGCCAATCCGAAAATGATTGCCGCAAGTCGACACCAATACATGGAACCCAGTTTGGCCGAATGAATTTGCACCCAATTTACCCCAATCTGAATTATACAGCTCCAGTGCTTAAGTCAATCAGGGTTTTTCAGCACTCCGGCGAGTTCTAACGCGGACTTTTGCGGGCGCTATTTCCTGGATCTCCGCCGTGGCGAGCATGCTCATCAGTAAGAAAAGCAAGAGGTTGGCCGGAATGTGCAGATTAAAGTCGACGAGGCTGTGTACCAGCAAACCCCAGCAACCAGTCCATCCGCACAGGCGAAGCGTATTCGCGAAGGAATTGTCGCCAGATTTTAGAAAGCCCAGCGCGCTGATGAACAGAGTTTCTATGAACCAGGCGCAGCAAAGTCCGCCGAGCAAGCCCGTTCCGGCCAGGACTTCCAGGTAATCATTGTGGGTATGATTTACGATTTTTCCGTCGTACAAGGTTTCGTACGGCGGATACACCTGCTGCAAAGTTCCCAGACCCGTTCCCAACACCGGATGATCCAGAAAAATTTGCCACGTGCCGTGGCGCATCGAAGCGCGCTTGCCTTGGGTTACTTCCAGAGTCTGTAAACCCGAGAAGCGGGAAAGTATCTGGTTAACTCCGAGCCACGACACCGTGAGCAAGGCCAGCAACAGCACCACTCCGCCAGCCACCAGATGACGTCCCGCGGTCCGGCGCAGGATCAGCACTAGCGCCAGAAATGCCAGTTCCGCCGCCAGGCTGATAATCCCGCCACGCGAAGCAGAAAGCAAAAGCGCGCTCAGCGGGATAATCGCCAGCATGCCCACCATCGCCAATCGCTCATGGCGCACGCGGCCCAAAAGCAAAGGTACCAGTGACATCGGCAAAACCAATTCGGCAAATCCCGCAAAGTGATTGCGGTTCGCGTAAGGCCCAAACGGGATGCCGCCGTATTTCAATTCGCGAAACCAGTAAAGTTTTCCGTTGAACGTCAAATGCTGCAAGATTCCCAGACCGGCAACAAGAAATGCAAAAATCATCACGAACCACGCGAAGCTGCGCCAGTCTGCCAGCGTGCGGAAGGCCTGCGCGGCCAGGAAGAAGAGAACTAGCATGCTTAACATCAGTTGCAGTTCGACGCGCGTTGTAAATGGAGACGTTGTGAGCCGAAACGCCAGTTGTGCGGTCGCCAGCAACGCCAGCGCCAGCAGCGGAAACAACAGCGGCGGCAAGACCATGGGGCATTCTTTTTTTGAAACAAGAAAGGGTACTGCCCAAACCAGCAGCAGAATTCCCGCAGCAGCTTCCAGTATTCCCCGCGCCCACGGCTCAACCGCTCCATGGCTCAGCACCGCGAAAGCGATGATCGCGAAAATGCCTATGCGCACAGGCTTCATGGTTTCGGCGAGTCCTCGTTCACCGGAACCATGGAAATATCGTCCAACCACGCTGCGCCTTGGATATCGCTTCCCGGCATGTCGCTCATATTGCGTTTCACGCAAACGGAACCGAAACCGGCACCGGGCGGCGCCACCCAAGTCAGTTGAATTTGCTTCCACGGTTGCGTGCCATGCACTTCTTCGCTGGTCACCGCTTCGACGCCGGTGGCACTGAAAACAAAAATCTGCAGGCGCACACCTTCGCTGCTGGTCAGCGATTGTGTCTTCACCCAGGCGGAGAGCAGATAGTTTTTGCCAGGCTCGGGCGCGATGTTGTGGCATGCATCTTCGAAACTAATATTCCGATGTCCGTTGAACAGAATGCGCAGTGAACGCTCGCCGGAATGTTTCTCCGATTGATCGAAGGAAATCTGAACGTCGCTGGTGGCTGGAGAAAAATGCCACGAGAAACCTCCGCCGGCGTAGCCGGATTCGAAGCCGCCATCCCAAAGCAACGAGCCGGCCGGATCGGGCGGCGGCGGATTCTGCATGATCGATACTGCTTCGTTCCACGCGCGGGTGGCGCCGGCAACGCGTCTTTGCTGAATGAGTGCGTTAATATAAAAAACCATCTCAGACATCGGGTCCGTGTGCCGCAACGCGATCAGGCGGCTCCATACTATTTGTGCGTTACCCAGATCGCCGACATCGGATAATAAACGCACAATGGGCAGGTACACCGCGGCGGATTGCGGCATAGCTTTATCGAGCACAACATGAGCGTCGGGCTGGACGCGCAGCGCGCGCGAGAACGCTTCAGCGGCTCGCGTCGGCTCCAGTTCCACTGCTTTGCGGATTTCGCGGAACGCCGCGTCCTGTTGGTCCTGACGCAACAAAAAGTTGCCATAGCTCCAGGCCACGTCCGCGGACAGCGGGTACACACGCTGAGCGGCCAGGAATGCCTGGCGGGCATCCGCGGTATCGCCTTGCCCGTCGTAGGCGGCCGCCAAATCCAGCAGCGCTTCCGCGGAATAGGGATCGAGAGCGACGGCCTTGCGGAGCGACGGCACGGCGCGTTGCGGATCCGGCTGTTCGAAATCGTATAGAAAGGAACGTCCGAGAAGAAACCAGTTACGCGCATTGCCAGGTTCCAGAGCCGCGGCGCGTTCGTATCCGGCGCGGGTATCGAGATTCAGATAGTAAGTGGCAACGGCGTTGCGAACACCGAAGTAGCTTAAAAAAATGGCGAGAGCGCACGAGAAAACAACGATGAGGACGCGGATGCGTGGATTTGTTGACGCAATATTCATCGCAGCTAACTCTGCCTAAGCAGAAGGCAGCGACGCAAGCACAAACTAACTAGCTGTGGGGCGACGGCATTTTGACTGACTTAGCAGAGACACGCTTGCGCATGGTTAGGCCCGATCCAAAACGTGTCTGTTCTTCGCCGAGTTGCTCAAAGGCGCAGGCCTGGTAGAAGCCGCGGGCTCTTGGATTAGCGATTACGTACAGCCATTCCGATCCGCGGGACGCAGCCAAGCGCTCAGCTTGCTGCACCAGGCGTCTGCCGGCGCCGTGTTTCCAAATTGCGGGTTCGACGAATAGTCCATCGAGATCAGCATCGCCATCGGGGCGGGGAAGAACTACGCTGAAACCAAGAATTTGTCCGCTGCGCTCTGCTACGTAAGTATGTCCGGCATCGAGATGTTCAAGGGGCAATTCAATCGCGTCTGGGTGAGCAAGCAACGCTTCGCGATACTCTTCCCAAACCAGCGAAGCTCGCCACTGCAGATCTTCGAGCAATTTTTTTTCGTCTCGAGCAGCAATTCGAATTGTTAGTTCAATGGTCATCTAAAGACAAGATCGCCGAAGTCGCGCGAATTCCATGATCGATGAAAGTTCTGGTAATGAGTGGCTAATGCGGGTCCGGAGTCGAGTTGCGCCCCCGCTACCTGATCCAGAAACGCAAGGTAAGCGCCGATTAAGCGATAGGTTTGATAGTAGTCGTCAAGGCGCAGAACGGAAAGCCTGTCCTTGGAGGTGTGAAGGATATGGGCATTCCACGTTTTCCTGGGTCAAAGAGTGAATGGTAATGCTTGGGATTTTGCGCTCGGAAAACTGCACGGAGTCGGTACTGCCGATCTGGTCCACGTTCACACCGGTCACGGGCACGTTCAACTTCTTGGCAATGAAAATCAAGGCGCCGGTCAACTGCTTGTCCGAATGACTGGCCCAGACTTCAGGAAGCGTCAGCCCAAGAGTGTCCATGTTGACCATAGCATCGGTGGCGGCCACCTCTTCTTTTGTCATTCGCTGCGCGTAAGAGTGCGAACCGACTTCGCCTTTTTCCTCATCAGTGAACCCGATAAATATGTAGGTATGCTTGCGGGGCTCATTTTTTACCGCCTGGTAGGGGGACGGCAAAAGAGACGCGCCGCTCCAGTTGTCGACGACTCCATCGCCTTCGGAGACGTGATCGAAATGCGCACCAACGATGATGACCTTGCCGGAACTGCCCGGCAGAACGCAAATACATTTGGGAGCTTCGACCCTTTCACGGATTGTTCGGAAAGGTGCCGCTCCTCGCAACCTGCCTCAGAAAACAACTGCTTGAGCGTATTAGCGCGCTGCCGGTCATTTCCCTGGTATTGCTCCAGGCGGCTCTCGATAACTGCGCGAGAGACCGGCTCGTAGTGGACACTTTGGGCGACCGCGTTGATGCAAGCTAGGGGCAGCCACGTGATTACCGCAAGAAGCCTGAAACAAGACCACGGAATCTGATTGTGCATGTGCAAAGAATACCGCCTGGTAGCGAAGCGCGAACCTGCAAGGGCCTGGATTGGCGTGCAATCGTTAACGCCTTCGACATCTCGTTGCGGGAGGCAAGTCAATCCTTAAGGTGGGAAGGTGGGCAATGATTTTTGGGTTCGCGCTGCAAGCGTTCGCGACCTTATTGTGCGATGGCGGGAAAGCTGACCACTATTTTCGGGGAGCCGGCATAAATGTTGACGGAGCGCTCTGCCAGGTGGCGTGCGCGAAGATTGCGTTGTACACGGCGGCCCCAGGTGCGAACGAAAGAGAAGTTAAGCACGCCGCCGACGACCGAACTGGCGAGAGGGATCAGGCGCCCAACCCATTTTTCTGCCGCTTCTTCGCCAAACTTTAAGGCCAGGCGTTCAGCGATACGAGGAGCGAGTTTTTCAATCATTTGTTTTTCGGCGAGATCCTTGCCGAAGTCTATGCCGGTCGCCGTGGCTGCGGCCAGCCACAGTTCGCGTTTTTCATCGGGTCCAGTGGCTTCGAATCCATAGAGAAGACAGAGCCGCTGGATCAGGCGCAGCGTGATGATGGTGAGAAGTCCCGCATCGGGGACCAGGGTAATCATGCCGCCGAGGCCGAAGCCTGCGCCTTCGGCGAGCGCGAGGCGCTGTGCGTCGCGGATCATGATTTTGGCAATGGCGTCGAGACGTTCGATAGGCACCTGATACATGTTGCGAAAATCGGAAACGTGCAGGCGATGTTTGCGCGCGAGGTAGTTACGAAAATCTTCCGGATCGATCTCGACGGAGCGCAGGCCGCGGAACAGGCCAAAGCGCAAAAGCCGCTTGAGCGGCGAGCCATTTTCCGAATTGTGTAACGGCAGCATGGCTGTCAGCATCCTATGCCGGTTAGACTCGCGTGGCAACCGGGGTGTTGCGTTACACTCGAAAAGAAAACGCTGCGCGCGGAAGTAGCTGCAGTTTGTTGCTGATAGACTTGCCCCGGGAGAAAGCGTTAACCGAATCGCGACGGAAATACCAGCGTACTACTTGACGTGGAGAGAGTTTTCGGTAAACTGCGTTTTCGCTATGGCGGCCTCAGTCCAATTCGTGCCCGTAGAGACGCTGACGGAATTTGAATTTCCGCAGCGCGAGGCTGCTTTTTTTTACGGCCTATTTTTACGCGGGCACTCCGCGGATAAGCTGCGACAGGATATTGAAGTGCCGCCGACAGTGTTGGCAAAATGGCATCGCGAAGCCGAACGCGAGCCAGAGCTGCGCGATATTTTATCCCGCGTGGTGGCGTACCGCCGCCATGTGCTTGCCATTTTTGATACCTTGGTGGACTCAGAGCGGACTCCCCAGCGGCCGCAGTAGATAGCGACGACATCGGCATAAATACTTCTGTAAATTCGACTCACAACTGCAAAACCCAAAAAACCAACGTATTAGATACTCCTCGTCGCGGACTCAATTACGCCGAAGCACAAGCATGCAACTGGGAAGCGCACCATTTTGGAACTCGCCTGCGCTCGGAAACAACCGCGTAAAACGCAATTCCGGGAAAACCTGTACCTAAGGACAGGTTTTGGCGGTGGAGGCAACCTATTCGAGAGCGGCCTAATCTAAACCGAATCGGGGGGCAAGTGTCTCAAAATGCAGGACATTCGCCATTTGACGCAGCACTTGTCCGGGCGTTAGAATCCGTACGTTCCAGCGATTGAGGTGTCCACATGGTCAGGGTAGTTCGAAGCCTGTTCGCTTCTGGGTTTTCCATTTTGATAGCCGTGTCGCCCGTCATGGCGCAGCAACCGCAAAATCCGGATCCCGCCGCTGCAACCACGCCTCAGAAGTTAAGCAAAGAACAGAAAAAAAAGATGGGAAGGGCCTTAAAGGAACTGGACGCCCAGTACAAGCAGTGGCTCAGCGAAGATGTTATCTACATCATTTCGCCAGAGGAACGCACCGCATTCTTGCAATTGAGCACCAGCGAAGAACGCGAGCAATTCATTGAGCAATTCTGGCTGCGCCGCAGCAGCAATCCTGACCTCCCGGAAAACGATTTCAAGGAAGAACACTATCGCCGCATCGCTTACGCGAATGAGCATTATGCTTCGGGTATTCCCGGATGGAAGACAGACCGCGGCCGTACCTACATTATTTGGGGGCCAGCAGACGAAGTGGATTCGCACCCGACGGGTGGAACCTATGATCGTCCGATGGACGAGGGCGGCGGTTCGACCACCACTTATCCGTGGGAGACGTGGCGCTACCGGTATCTGGAAGGCATCGGAGAAAATACAATCATTGAATTCGTGGACCCGTCAGGCTCCGGCGAATACCACATGACGATGGATCCCTCGGAAAAAGACGCGCTGACACACGTGCCGGGCGCGGGCTTGAGCTTGATGGAATCGATGGGGATGGCCTCCAAGGCGGATCGGTTTTCAAGATCGGATGGTACAAACCTGCCGACCACGATGGGCGGACAGCCGGCGAGCATGAATGAATTCAATCGCCTGGAGCAGTTCGCAAAAGTCCAGCAAGCCCCGGCAGTAAAATTCAAAGATCTGGAAGCACTGGTAACTTCGCGAATTGTGCGCGACCAGTTGCACTTCGCATGGCGCACGGATTTTCTCAAGGTGACAAATGACACCGTATTGGTCCCGGTAACCATTCAGGTGCCGAACAGCCAGTTGTCATTTCAATCCAAGGATGGTGTGCACTCCGCGACGATGAACGTTTTTGGACGCGTGAGCACTTTGACCGGCCGCGTGGTGCAGACGTTCGAAGAACCGATCAGTCGAGACTTCCCCGACTCTTTGTTCCAGCAGTCGGTAAAATTGCAGTCGATTTATCAGAAGGCGATTCCGCTGCGTCCTGGACTCTATCGTCTCGATCTGGTGATCAAAGATGTGCATAGCGGTAACGTGGGAGTGGTCAATTCGCGGCTGCAGGTGCCCCGTTATGAAGACGAAAAATTGGAAGCCAGTTCGCTGATTCTCGCGGATCAGATTGAACACGTTCCCGCCAAACAGATTGGAGCTGGGCAGTTTGTGTTGGGCTCCTCTAAAGTGCGGCCAAGGATGGAAGGTGATTTCACCACCGCGGACAGGCTTGGAATTTACATGCAGGTGTACAACCTTAAGCCGGATGACAAGACGCACCGCTCAGATTCCTCTTTCAAGTACACGGTGAAAAAAGGCGATCAGCAGGTCATGCAGTTCAAAGAGACCGGCGGAGACATGAAGCAGACTGGCGATCAGGTGACAATCGAGCGCTTGCTTCCACTGGCGACGCTGGCACCGGGAAAGTACACACTGGAAGTGAGCGCGACCGACGCACTTGCAAACCAGACTATTTCACGTAGTGCGGAATTTACGATCAAGCCGCCAATCGTTATACCAACGAAGACGGCAGCGAACGCAGCGCCGGGGAGGTAACCGTCGTGCAACGGAGACGACTCCAACTGCTGAAGATACTGGTAATTATCGCGGCGAGCGCGGCGATGGGGACGAGCGCGGCGATGGCGCAGGGCAAGCTCGTCTCGGGCAAACTCGCCGGCGTTGTGCGCGACCTTTCCGGCACTCCGCAAATGGGCGCTAGCGTTGAAGTTTTTGCCGAAGCGCCGGGCGTTACTTCTTCGCTCGACTATCTAACCAACACGCTGGGCATTTTTCGCGGCGAAAAACTTTCGCCTGGGCTGTACACCATCCGGGTTACCCTCGCCGGTTTCCTTCCCACGCTGCAGCAGCATGTGCGCATAAATGCAAACTTGACAACCATGGTGCGCATCGAGATGGAATCGATGTTTGCGTCGCTCGAACAATTGCGGCAGCAACCGAATTCCTCCAAGCCGGAGCTTGATGATTGGAAATGGGTGTTGCGTTCAGCAGCGGGTACTCGACCAGTATTGCAATGGGATGAAAATGCGTCATTGACTGCGCAAGAAAACACCGGTGGTCCGTCACCGAAAGTTTTGCTGGAATTCACAGACGGCGCGAGACGTCTAGGCTCGGTATCGAACGTGGCATCGGCCCCCGGCACGGCGTTTGCCTATGATCAGAAGCTGCCCGGAGCGGGCAGTTTGCTGGTTGCTGGGCAGATGAGTTATCAGGATTCCGCCGCAGGCGGGGTCGCAACGATGTGGTTGCCAACGGGTGTCATCGGTTCGGGACCGCATACCGCAATCGTTCTGCGCGAAGCACGCTTGGGCGATACCGGGATTACTTTTCGTGGCATGAGAATTGACCAGGGGGGCTCCGTTACTCTCGGCGATCGCGTTTTATTGCGTTACGGCGGCGAATACCTTCTGGTCGGATTAGGCAGGTCGGTTTCCTCCCTGCGTCCGCGTTTGAGCCTGGAAACGAAATTGGGAACAGCTTGGCGAGGCGATTTGGTGGTTGCAGCGCAACCGAGCGCTCCCAACGGTCTTGAAACAAACGGACAAGATCTGCAATCCACGCTTGCAAGCGCGCTTGATGAACTCGACGCTTTTCCGACACTGATGTGGAGAGATGGCCGCCCGGTCATCCAAGGGGGCTGGCACGAGGAGATTTCGGTGGAGCGGCGAGTGGGGGAGACCGGCAAGCTGCAAATTGCGGGATTTCATGAGGATAGCCATCACCTGGCGGTGTTTGGCCGCGGCAGCGATCTGCCACCGCAACAGTATTTTGAAGATGTCTTTTCGAACGCGTTTGCCTACGACGGAGGTTCCGCAAGCAGTTGGGGCGGCCGCTTAGCCTATCGCGAAAAGCTGAGTGATGACGTCGAAGTAACGGCGCTATATGCGATGGCCGGAGCTCTTGCGCCCGACGCATCTCACGATAGCGCGGTGCTCAGAGATTCTTTGCGCATGGCTCCGCGCCAGAGTATCGGCGTAAATGTGTCAGCGAAGCTTCCTCGCACCAAGGGACGTATTATGGGCGGATATAAATGGATCAGCGGTCCGGCGGTCTCCCGCGTAGACAGCTATGGCGAATCACTCTACCAAATGGATCCCTATCTGCATGTGTCGGTCCGGCAGCAACTGCCGAAATTTGGGCCCGGCCGGTGGGAAGCGATTGCAGATTGCGACAACCTTCTCGCGCAAGGTTATGTGACCGTGAACACCAGGGAAGGCCAGGTCGCGCTGGTGCCGGCGTTCCGAACGTTTCGGGGTGGGCTGAGTTTGCAGTTCTAAAGATGGTCTCGAAAGTTGTAGAAAGCCTTCCAGAAAATGGGATTCCGCAGCCAGTTTCCTCGAGGGATGCTGTAAGCTAAAGAAAAATAGCTGGTTAATCTACAGGCAATCTTCCAAAGAGTGGAAGGGCAGTTGCACCGTAGAATCTCAGTGCGTTGGTGTACCCGGTAAGGATGCAAGTGATGAAGCAGAGTTTTCGGGTCAGTCTGGGAGCGGTGGTCCTGGCGTTAGCTACGCTGGCGGCGGTGATCTTCGCCATTTTGAATTTTGATCAGCGCGCTCGCTTTGAGTCCCCGGATGATGCCGCCGTCTGGCGCGATACTGATCGCGGAGTAGAAGCCTGGAGGGTTAGTACCAATGGGCCGACCGCTCGAGCCGGGATTCGGCAGGGCGACTTACTGCTTGAAATCGGCGGACAACCGGTCACCAGAGCGCTCGATGTGACCAAGCGAGTATGGCGCGCCGGACTGTGGAGCCAACTGCGGTACAAAGTCGAGCGGGACGGCGATTCGTTCGAAACGCCGGTAGTCATTGCGCCCGCCGAAAAACCGGTTAGCGCAGAAAACTATCTGCGCGTCGTTGGGCTCATTTACCTTTTTATCGGGATATTTATTTTCGTGCGCAGATGGAATGCGCCGCGCGCCGTTCATTTTTACGTTTTTTGCCTGGTTTCCTTCGTCCTCTATACGTTCCAGTACAGCGGAAAACTGGATACGTTCGACTATGAAGTGTATTGGGCCAGCGTGGTGGCACGGCTGCTGGCTCCAGCGCTGTTGCTGCATTTCGCGTTGGTGTTTCCGGAGCGAACCGAAGCTGCTCGAAAACTCTTCGCAAGGCTGGCCATCGTTTACGGACCGCCTCTGCTGCTGCTATTGCTGCATCTGAATGTAGCATTCAACACGCTGGGCTTTCTACCGTGGTTGGGTCCGAGAATTTTTCTCGACAAGCTTGAACTGAGCTATCTGGCGGCTTGTTTCATCCTTGCGGGACTGGTTTTCTACTACAGCTTCCGGAGTTCGCCATCTGGAGTTTTGCGCCAGCAGTTGAAATGGCTTTCCGGCGGAACGCTTGTCGGAAGTTTGCCGTTCGCGATTTTTTATGTGTTTCCGTACATCGTGAATCCCACACAGAAACCGTGGATGATGTTCTCGTCGCTGAGCATTGTGCTGGTCCCGCTCTGTTTCGGTTACGCCATCATTCGCTATCGCCTGATGGATGTGGACATCATCTTCAAGCGCGGATTGGCGCACACGGCGGCGACCGCGGCTGTAGCGGCAGTTTGCTTTGCGCTGGTGGGCTTAAGCGGAGGTGTGTTTCACACCAATACGGGCGACCGCTTCGTGGCGGTACTCGCGATCACTATCGCCTCATTTCTCTTTCAGCCTATCCGCGTGTGGATACAAGGCCGCCTGGATCATTTCTTCTACCGTGACCGCCTGGACTATCGCAGAACGTTGATCGAATTTGGCAAGACATTGACCAACGAAGTTCGGCTGGACCCGATGCTCAGTTCGGTTATGGATCGCGTTTCTCAGACCTTTTTGGTGGATCGTTTGGCGATTTTCGTTGAGGATACGGAAACGCCCGGAAAATTGCGTTTGGCGCGTTCGATGGGCGTGCGCGTCAACGAACCGCTGGATCTTAGCTTCCTCGATCCGGCCCGGCCCGAGATGGCGCGTGGGGCGGTTTTCTTCGAAGCGCCTCGCGCGGCACATGACGTCAGTCCGTCGGTGCAGAACGCGCTGCAGCAATTGGATTTGAACTACTATGTGCCCTGCCGGATTCGCGAGCATTGTGTTGCGGTGCTCGGTCTCGGCAAAACGGTTGACGGCGATTTTCTGTCCAGCGACGACGTGGAACTTGTCGAGACTATTGCCGGCTACGTCGCCGTGGCGCTCGACAATGCACAGCTTTATAACTCTCTTGAGCAAAAAGCGCTGGAAATCGTCCGCCTGAAGGATTTCAGCGAAAACATCGTGGAATCGTTGAACGTCGGCGTGCTGGCTGTGGATCTGAGCGGATTGGTGGAAAGCTGGAACAGCAGAATGGAGCAGTTATTTGGCGTGACCAGGCAGGAAGCCGTGGGCGCGCAGCTCAATGCCCTGTTGCCGCAGGAACTTGCCACGGAAATCGCTTCTCGTGGCGACGGAGAGCAGATCACGGGCATCTATAAACAGAGGCTTCAGCACCAGGGCAAATCGCTGACGCTGAATGTTTCGATTACGCCTCTAGTGAGCAAGTCGGGCGAAAGAATTGGCCGACTGCTGCTGTTCGACGATGTGACGCAGCGGGAGCACATGGAAGAGCAGATGTCACAAACGGAAAAACTGACCTCGTTGGGATTGCTGGCCGCGGGCGTTGCGCATGAAGTGAATACGCCGCTGGCGGTAATCTCCAATTACATCCAGATGCTGGCCAAACAGATGCCAGAAAGCGATCCCCGCCACTCGATCATCGAAAAGATCGTGAAACAGACTTTTCGCGCCAGCGAAATCGTCAATAATCTTTTGAATTTCTCGCGCACCGGCGGGGCGGAAATTGCCAATGTGGATGTAAATCACGTTGTCGAAGAAACGTTATCGCTGGTCGCGCATCCGCTGAAGACCTCGCAGATTCAGGTAGTGAAAAATCTCGGAGACGGGTTGCCCGCGGTGCGTGGCTCCGCCAACAAGCTGCAGCAAGTGTTCCTGAATCTTTTTCTCAACGCGCGCGATGCCATGCCTTCCGGCGGCATCCTGGAAGTGCGAACCAGCGCGCACAACGGCAGCGTCGAAATCGAAGTCGTGGATACCGGCGCGGGAATTCCACGGGAACACATTAACCGGATTTTCGATCCTTTCTTTACCACCAAGTCCAGTGGTCGAGGCACCGGCTTGGGACTTTCCGTAAGCTACGGAATCATCAAGGAACATGCGGGGAAAGTGGATGTCCGCTCCGCGCCCGGCAAAGGCACGTCATTCCACGTCGAGCTGCCAGCGGTGAGGAAGCCAGTTCATGTCTAAAGGTGCGATTCTCGTCGTTGACGATGAATCTGAAATTCGCGAAGGACTCGAGCTGCTGCTGACCAGCGAGGGCTACGGCGTCTCCAGCGCCGAAACTGGTGAATCCGGCCTGGGAAAATTGGGAGAGCAGCCGTTCGATTTATTGTTGCTCGACGTCAGTCTGCCCGATCGCAACGGCCTAGATCTATTACGAGAGGTCCGCCGTCGCGATCCTGATCTTCCAGTGGTACTCATCACTGCTTACGGTTCGATTGACATGGCACGCGCGGCCTTCAAGGGTGGCGCGCTCGATTTCATCACCAAGCCGTGGTCCAACGATGAATTGCTGGCCCAGGTGGCGCAAGCGGTTGAGTCGCGGAAATTGCGCGAAGAAAACGTTCACCTGAAGCGCGCTCTCAAACAGCGCTCAAGCTTCCCCAACATTATCGGCAAAAGCGAAAAGATGTTGACGTTGTTCGACCTGGTTTCGCAGGTGGGCCCATCGCGCTCAACCGTGCTGATCAGTGGTGAAAGCGGGACCGGCAAAGAATTGATTGCCAAGGCCATTCACTCCGCTTCGCCTCGCGCGGACAAAGCGTTCGTTCCCGTCAACACCGGCTCGATTCCCGTGGATTTGCTGGAGTCGCAACTTTTTGGGCATGTGAAAGGTGCATTCACCAGCGCTATTTCTTCGAAAAAGGGCCTTTTTGAAGTGGCCGATCAAGGCACGATTTTCTTTGACGAAATTGCCACCATCAGTCCGGAGACCCAGGCAAAATTGCTGCGCGTTATTCAAGAACGTGAATTCATGCGCTTGGGCGGCACCGAACAGCTAAAAGTAGATGTCCGAATCGTAGCCGCCTCCAACATCGAACTTCTGACATTGGTCCGCGAAGGGCGTTTTCGCGAAGACTTGTATCACCGTCTGAACGTGATTCACCTGACGCTACCGCCACTGCGCGACCGTCGCGAAGATGTGCCCATGCTGCTGGCGCATTTCCTGGTGCGCTATTGCGAAGAGAACGCCAAGCCCATGCGGCAATTTACGCCCAGCGCGCTGAAGTTGATGATGGATTATGACTGGCCGGGCAATGTGCGCGAACTCGAAAACGTCGTGGAGCGCGCAGTGGTCCTTTCCACCAGCGAACGTGTGGATGCGGATTTGCTCCCGGAAAGTATCCGCAGCAAAGAAATTGTTCGCGGAGTGCGGTTGCAACTTTCCGAATTTACTCCGCCGCTTCCCGGCGAACCCGGCGCCCGCACGGGCGCAGATCAGTCCCGGCCGTCCTTGTTCCAGATCATGGACGAGATCGAGCGGCGCATCATCGTGGACATGCTGGACCGTACCGGCTGGAACCAAACCGAAGCCTCAGAGCGGTTTCTGATCCCGCTCTCCACGTTAAATCAAAAGATCAAGCGCCTGGGAATTGATGTGCGTCGCAGGGCGCGCGGCGAAGAGTCATTCATGGCATCATCTTCCGGTAAATAAGCGGCAGAATTCGATAGAGGCTGCGCTGCAAATCCTGTACCGGTATGTATTACAATGCATGCGTGGTTTTTCCTCAGGAGTTGAAATGCGAGCGAAGCGTATATGGGTGATGGGTTCGTTTTTTTTCGCCGCGGCATTGCTGGTACTCATGCTGCCCCCTGGCGCGCGCTTGAACGCGAAGCAGGCTGCTGCGCAGTCCGAAGAACCGGTCCCGGCGTATCACGCGCAACCGCCCACAGAAGCATTGCCCGAGACCATGGATCCAACGCAGTTCGACAATCCGGTAATAAAAAACGCCTACGCGCTGGCCGCAAAAGTAAAAAAAGTGCTATACCAGCAGCCTTGCTACTGCCACTGCGACCGGGCCCACGGTCACGGCAGTCTGCTTGATTGTTTCGCCAGCACTCACGGTTCAATGTGCAATGTCTGCATGGGAGAAGCGCTCTACTCCTACGAACAGACGCGCGCGGGAAAGACTCCTGCACAAATCCGCGAAGGTATCGAACGCGGCGACTGGCAACACGTCGATCTTGCGAAATACAAGAAATACCCTATGAAGCCCTGATTCCATCCAGCCGCATAATTGCAATGAGAAGATCCGGTTCTTTCTTCTGTTGTGTCACCCGGCTTCGGACCATAAAATACCAACACCCAGCAAAATGGAGGCTCAATGAAAGTCCGCAACGCGACGCGTGCCTGCTCAATCCTGCTTGCCGTCTGCCTGGTGACTGTAAGTTCGCCCCCGGTTCGTGCGCAGCAAAAAGACCATGCCGTTTCTTCTGATCAGCTTCGCATCGATGTTCAGAAATCCGCAGCGGCACGCCAGGCGAACGAAGCCGCGGTTCGTGAGATGTTTGCCAGCGAAGCCGGGAAAAAGGCCCTGAACTCAGCGGGTATCGACTACCAGAAGGTGGATCAGGCGATAAGCCAGGTGAACGACGAGGATCTGGCGCGCATGGCCGACCGTTCGCACCAAGTGCAAAAAGATTTCGCTGCTGGAAGAATGAGCGATCGCGATTTGATCATCATCTTGCTGGTTGCGGTCGCGCTGATTCTAATCATCATCGCGGTCCGCTAAATCCGCGCCGGAGCGCAGGAGAGCCCTTTGCTGGCCCGAAGACAACTCGTTCTTTGCGTCGCGATATTCCTGATCTGTTGCGCTGCAGTTGTGCAGGGCGCCGCCGGTCTGTGGCTCGATGTTCCATATATTCGCCAGGAAAAAGATGGCTGTGGTTCGGCTTCGCTCGCCATGGTGCTTCGCTACTGGCAGACAAAAAATGTTTCCGTCGCGGATGAGCGTATCGATCCTGCCAGGATTCAGCGTGAACTATACTTCGCAAAGCCGCGCGGAATTTACGCGTCGGACATGGAACGTTACTTGCGTGAATCCGGCTTCGAAGTGTTTGCATTTCGTGGCGAATGGAGCGACCTGCGCTTGCATATTGCCAAGGGTCGTCCGCTGATTGTGGGTTTAAAACCGAAGGGCGCCCCTGCACACTACGCCGTAATCGTGGGCGTTAGTCCGCAGGATACGGCTGTGCTCATGAATGACCCGGAACGCGGCAAACTGTTGCATATCGAGCGATTGGAGTTCGAAAAGGTGTGGCAGGGCACGGATAACTGGACGCTTCTGGCCATGCCGAACCACGCAGAGTGAGAGCACACGTTCCTGTCTTCGAGATACTCGTGCTGCTCGGTTTCGCGTTTGGCGCGCAAGCAGCCGACGAAGCAGAGCGTTTGCAATCCGTAAAAAAACTATACGAGCAGAAAAAGTGGGAAGAGGTTCTTCGCGATGCGCAGGGGCCACCGCAGCAGTCTCCCGATTTTGATTACTACGCGGGCATGGCGCTTTCGCATCTCGACCGCTGGGCACAGGCTCGCGATGCTTTTTCAAACGGCGCACGCAAAGCGCCGCGTGACGCACGATTTCTGACCGAACGCGCAGGCGCGGAATACAAGCTGAATAATTTCGCCGCCACGAAACGCGATCTGCGCAGATCGATGCGTCTTGATCCTTGCGACTCCTACGTAGCGGAATTTCTCGGTACGATTTATCTCCTCGAGGGAAACCTGGAAGCAGCGCTCAAGTACTGGAATCTGATCGACAAGCCGAGGTTGGCCGCTGTCGAAGCGATCCCCCAGCCAAAAACAACGAAACGGTTGCTCGATCGTGCTGTACTTTTTCCCCCTCCTGGCGTTCTTAACGCTATTCGGTTCTTGCAGAGCGATGCTCTTCTCGAAAATCTGGGAACATTTCCGAACTGGCGATTGAAACTTTCGCCCGTCACTTCCAGTTCGAACAGCGACGACTATAAGGCCACGCTCCGCTTGAGCGAACGAAACGGCTGGGGCTCATCTCTTCTGGACGGCACCATCTCTTTGCTGAGGGGACTTCCATACGCAACGATTTACCCTTCGTATTACAACCTCCGTGGCGACGCGATCAATTTGGATTCGCTGGCGCGCTGGGATTCACAGAAACGCCGCGTGGCCGCCAGTGTGGAGTTTCCGCTATTCCAGCAACCCGCGAAGCGCCTGCGGGTTTTCGTCGACGCTCGTAATGAAAACTGGAATTTGTCACAGACTTTTTCTGGCAGCGCGATGCCGATTACGAACCTGAACCTGAAACGATTCGCCGGTGGCGCGGAACTGCATCTGATCGAAGCCGCGCGATGGGACTTAACGGCAGGGCTCGAAGCGATTTCTCGGGAATTTCGTAACGTTCCCGCGAGTCTGCGCGGCGTCGCCACTCCCTTTTTCTCGGATAGCAGAACGCTCGATACCTGGCTTGGCGCACATCGCACCTTGCTTCGCGTGCCGGAACGCCGCTTCACGCTGGATGGTCAGGCAGAATTCCGCGCCGGAAGAAATTACGGTTCTGGCCTCGGTGCCTTCGCGTCGGTCAATGGCGAATTGAAATCCCGTTGGCTGCCGAAAGCGCGCGGCGACGATTACGAATTTCTTTCCAGGCTCTGCGGCGGCGACACCTTCGGCGATGTCCCGCTCGATCAGCTTTTTCAATTGGGCGTGGAACGCGACAACGGCCTCTGGCTTCGCGGACATCCGGGCACTCTCGACGGCCGCAAGGGCCGCGCGCCGCTGGGCCGGCGCTATCTGCTCTTGAATTCCGAATTGTATAAGACCGTTTACGACGCAGCATTCTTTCGCGTGCAGCTTGGTCCATTCTTTGATACCGGAGCGATTGCCGATCCAAGCGGATTATTTGGTTCACAGAAATGGCTCTTCGACACCGGGATTCAAACGAGACTGCGAGTGCTCGGCAGCGTGAGCATTTTGCTGTCATACGGCCGGGATTTACGCAGTGGCACCGGCACGTTTTACGGGACCTCTGTTCACTGACTTCCGCTTGAAGCAACTTTTCGTGTCTCATTCTTCGATTTTGCTAAAATCGGTAGGGTCTAATCCAGCCAGGATCCTGCCATTCGACGGGGAGCACCATGTTCCATTCATTTTCGGTTCGCCGGGTTTTTGCGGTTCTGATTTTATTCCTCGCGTGCCTCGGAGTGCTGAAAGCTCGCGGCAGCAGCGGTGATTCTACGAACGGATGGGGATTCAGCACTACAAATCTGGATAGGTCCTGCAAACCGTGTGATGATTTTTACGAATTTGCCATGGGCGGTTGGATGAAAAACAATCCGATTCCGCCGGAGTTTCCTTCCTGGGGCTCGTTCACCATCCTGGCAGACAGAAATCAGTCTTCGATGCGCGGAATTCTGGAAGCTTCGCTGAAAGCGAATCCGCCCACCGGTTCGAATCAACAAAAGATCGCCGATTTTTACGCAAGTTGCATGGACACGACGGCAATCGACGCTTCCGCAATAAAGCCCATCGCTGCGGATCTGAGTGCCATCGATAAGCTAAAAGAATCCAGCGAACTTCAACCGCTGATTTCGCGTCTGCAACAAACTGGAAGCGGTTATCTTTTCAATTTTGATTCCACTCAGGACTTGGACGACAGCACCCAGGTAATCGCCGAAGTCGAGCAGGGCGGGTTAGGGCTTCCTGAGCGCGATTATTACACCCGCTCCGATGACAAGTCCAAACAGCTGCGCGCGGACTACGTCGCACACATTGCAAAAATATTTGCACTTGCCGGCGACTCCCCGGAAAAAGCTGACGCTGAAGCGCAAACCGCGATGAATTTTGAAACGACTTTGGCCAATGCCTCGATGCCGCGAGCGCAGATGCGCGACCCTCATGCCGTCTGGCATAAGATGACCCTTCCTCAGTTGGAAGGTCTCGCCCCTGCGTTTCCATGGGAAGCCTATTTTCGTGAACGCAACGCTCCGCAATTCTCTGCTATCAACGTTGCGCAGCCGGATTTTTTCAAGGAAGCCAACCGTCTGCTGACGGAAGCTCCTATCGATCAATGGAAATCGTACCTGCGCTGGCACGTAATTCACGCCAGTGCCAGCGAACTTTCCGATGCATTCGTGCAGGAGAATTTCGACTTTTACGGAGCGAAGCTGTCCGGCTCGAAGGAGATTCAGCCGCGCTGGAAGCGCTGCGTACAAAGCGTCAACCGCAATCTTGGCGAAGCGCTAGGGCAGGTTTATGTTGAGAAGTATTTCCCGCCTGAAGCTAAAGCGCACGCCCGCGAAATGGTTTTGAATTTAATTGCCGCCTTGAAAAGCGACATCCCCGTGCTCACCTGGATGGGACCGGAAACCAAAAAAGAAGCTCTGGAAAAACTGCAAGCGTTCCAAATCAAGATCGGGTATCCCGACAAGTGGCGTGATTACTCCGCGCTTTCCGTGGAACGCTCCGGATACCTCGCGAACGTACGGCGTTCCATCAGCTTTGAACACGCCCGCGATTTGCATAAGATCGGCAAACTGGTAGACCGCACCGAATGGGGAATGACGCCTCCAACCGTCAACGCCTATTACAACTCGACGATGAATGAAATTGTTTTTCCTGCCGGGATTTTGCAGCCGCCGTTTTTTGATCCCAAGGCGGATGACGCAATCAACTATGGCGGTATGGGCGCCGGAATCGGCCACGAAATCACTCACGGTTTTGACGACGAAGGTTCGCAATTTGACGGTAAAGGCAATCTCCGCGATTGGTGGACCAAGGAAGACCGCAAAAATTTCGATCAGCGCGCCACCTGCGTTCAACAGCAGTTTGACGGCTACGAAGTCGAGCCGGGCCTTCACGAAAACGGCAAGCTGGTTCTGGGCGAGAGTATCGCGGACCTTGGTGGGTTGGCAATTTCCTACGCTGCCTATGAAAAGTCGATCGAGGCCAAGCGCCCGCCAAATCTTGACGGATTCACTCCCGAGCAGCGATTTTTTCTCGGTTGGGCGCAAGTATGGGGCGCTAATCTGCGCCCGGAATACGCACGCTTGATGGCCAATAGCAACCCGCACCCCATATCGAGATTCAGAGTGAATGGGCCGCTCTCCAACATGGAGCTATTCGCGCAGGCATTTGGCTGCAAAAAAGGCGATGCCATGGTTCGAGAAAACGTCTGCAAGATTTGGTAGCTGGCAGGCGTTTTCAATCCGTCGCATGCGGTGTGCGTGGTAAAGTTGAGTATACTATTTGCGCCCGCCGACACAAAAGATGAAAACAATCCTTGTCACAGGCAGCAGCGGACTAATCGGTTCTGAAGCGGTGGAGCATTTTGACCGGCAAGGCCATCGCGTCATCGGCGTGGACAACAACATGCGCCAGGTCTTTTTTGGCGCCCAGGGCGACACCACCTGGAATCTGAATCGCCTCAAGCGTTCCACCAAGAATTTCCAGCACGCGAGCCTCGATATCCGTGACCGCAACGCCCTGGACGAACTATTCAAATCCAATCGCTTCGACTTGATTGTTCACTGCGCCGCGCAGCCTTCCCACGACAAGGCTCGCGACATTCCCATCCTTGATTTTGAGGTCAATGCCCTCGGAACGATCAATCTCCTCGAAGCCACACGCCAGCATTGCCGCGACGCTGTTTGCATTCTCATGAGCACCAACAAAGTCTACGGTGACTCGCCCAACGAAATTCCGTTGAAGGAGCTGGAAACCCGCTACGACTATTCTCGACCGGAAGATTACGCCGGCGTGAGCGAGTCCTGCCGCATAGATCAAACTCTCCATTCATTATTTGGCGCTTCGAAGGCTGCTGCCGATCTTGTCGCGCAGGAATACGGTCGATATTTCGGCATGAACACCTGCATTTTCCGCGGCGGCTGCCTTACTGGACCTTCGCATTCCGGCGTCGAGTTGCACGGTTTTCTGTCCTATCTGGTAAAAGTCGCGCTCAGTGGCGGCAGCTATTCAGTATTCGGCTACAAGGCCAAACAAGTCCGCGACAATATTCACAGCCACGACGTCGTTCGCGCCATCGAGGAATTTGCCGCAAACCCAAGGCCAGGAGAGGTCTATAACCTTGGCGGCGGGCGCGGCAATAGCATCTCGATGCTCGAGGCCATCGCGAAAATTGCCCAGATGACTGGCAAAAGGCTGGATTGGAAGTATCTCGATGAACCGCGGAAAGGCGACCACATCTGCTACATCTCAGACCTGCGCAAGTTCCAGTCACATTATCCCAACTGGAAAATCACGCGCAGTCTGGACACCATATTCCAGGAAATTATCGCCGCTCAACAAACGCAGCACACTTCGGGCGTTGCTCGCTAGTCCTTAAACCATAGGCGGAAACAAATTCAGCTCATTATTCCAGCATGACTATCCTTTGCCTTTGCCGCGAACAACATCATTGGAAGCTGATACCGGGATATGCAGATGCGTTCCGCCGCCATGGCATTGAGTTTTTCTGCGTAGACGATTCGATTCCGTTCGACGCACCGCTCGAAGATGTTTTACAGACCTGCCCCGGTACGCCTTCCACGATCTTTCATTTCGAATCTGCGCACCCGCTCTTTCCAATCGGGCTCGAACGCTCCGAAATTCCGACCGTATGTTTTCATCCCGATACATACGCCTTTACTGAACGTCGCATGCACTGGTCGGCTGTATTTGATCACGCAGCTGTTTTTCATCCCGGTTACGACGAACGCTTCAAGCGCGCCGGACATCCAAGGAGCTTTTTTGTTGCCGCACGCCGTTCGTAAGGATTTTTTCCTGGGCGTCGACCCATCGCGCGAATTCGAGATTGCCTGGATCGGCCAAACCAGCGGCGAATTTTACAAAACCCGCGCCCAGTGGCTGCCGAAACTTGCGCAGGAATTTCACACCAACGATTGGTCGCGCTGGTACTCCGTCGCAGAGGTTGCCAACGTCTATCGCCGTTCGCAAATTGTTGTCAATGTCGGCCGCGACGATTTTCCCCAGGACGCAAATCTCCGCGTCTTCGAGGTCCTTGCCTCCGGCACCCGGCTTCTCACCTCAATGCCCACGGAGCTCGCCCAGCTCGGCTTTCAACAAGGCGCTCACTTCGTGGGCTACTGCGATCCCGCGCGGGGCTCTTGTCCTGGCGGAACATACCTATGATCAGCGCGTGGACCAGCTTCTGATGCGCTTGGCGCAGTTCGGCCAGAAAAAACCGGCGCCGGCTCGTTCTTGGCCAGAGTCGCGCGCCCGCCTCGTGACCCTCGACTTTTCGCCGCCCACGGTCTCACCTCTTGCGCCGCCAATCAATTTCGCCACATTGCCGGTCAGGGCTTTCGCGAGACAATGCCAGGGGCCTCACTCGTATCGCGTTCCTGGCTCAAGTCATTGCGATCCCGATGAGCTGGACATCATGCATCAGCGCTGCGCAAATTCGCGTGCCGGCTAATTTTATGTTTAATTTGAATATGCTGCGAAATTCTCGGCAGTTTCCTCGTCGAAAAATGAACGCGCAACGCGTCATCGCTTTGCTCGGACGCCGCGACCTGCCTACCGACGCCGTCGAAGATTATTGCCGCTACCTCGGCCAGGCACTCGTTGCTCACAATATTCAACTCGAAATCCGGCGCGTCCCGTGGAACGAACACGGCTGGGCCGCTTCACTCGAAGCGCTGCGCCTTCAGGCGGAAACTTGGCGCGGCACTTGGATTCTGCTTCAGTACACCGCCCTCGCATGGTCCGCGCGCGGATTCCCTGCACGAATCTTTCGCGTTCTGCGCGTGTTGCGAAAAGCTGGAACCCGTATCGCGATCGTGTTTCATGACGTCGAGCCGTTCGGAGGCTTGCGGCTCCTCGATCGCATTCGACGCCGGCTCCAACTCGGTGCGATGAGAGACATGGCGGCATTTTCCGACCGCAACATTTTTACCATTATGCCGAACCGTATCACCTGGCTGGGCGATTCTGATTCCGCGAACGAACCGTCTTTTATTCCCGTCGGCGCAAACCTTCCATTCCCGCTTAAGCCGCAGTTTCACGGCGACCTTCATTCGCCGCCGACGATTGGCGTATTCAGCATCACGGGCGGGTCGGCGGGCGACCGCGAGACGCGGGACGTGATTGAGGCAATGCGGATTGCGAGCGGGAAACTTGGAAAACTGCGATTGCTTGTATTCGGACGCCACGCTGAAGTGCGCGAGACCTCACTGAGAAAAGGTCTGGACGATCTACCGATCGAGTTGAGTGTCGAAGGTGTCGTCGACGAGAGCGAGTTGGTCAAGAGGTTCGCCGATTCAGACGTCTTGTTGTTTGTTCGCGGGACAATTTCCACTCGTCGCGGCAGCGCGATTGCCGGAATCGCATGCGGCTTACCGGTGATCGCGCTGCAGGGCCGGGAAACCGCTCCGCCGATCACCGACGCTGGCGTGATTCTTTTGTCCGAAGGGTCGGATGAAACGACTCTGCACCCGCAGCTCGGAGAGGCGATTGTACGTGTACTTTCGGAAAACGATCTTCGTGCGCAGCTTGCGCAACGCAGCCGCGCCGCGCAGGAGAAGTATTTTTCTTGGTCGGCGATTGCCAAGCGCTATGCAGGCTTTCTTCTGGATTCCGACTAGCGTCACCGGCGCGTTAAGCTCGTGAAGCGACTCACCATCTCTGCGCCAACACGGTAACGATCCGGCCAAGCGCATCCATGTCCCGCGTATCAATCACTTCTGCTGGTGAGTGCGCATACCGCAGCGGCCACCCCATCGCCACGTCAACGCTGCCAAATCGTGTAAACACAGCTCCGTCATTCCCTCCACCGGTCACGCCATATTGCACCGGAATGTTGTTTTGACGAGCCAGTTTCACCACACGATCCACATATTGCAGAGGAACTACATTTGAATTGTCCACTGCGCGCACTACGAACCCCTTGCCAAGCTCGGCGTTTCCGAATCGTTTCGTTTCCAGCGGAGAATCGTTGCTCACGAATGTATCGATCGCAAACACGAAATCAGGAGCCTTGCCATCTTCGAACAGGGTCGCAGCGGCAGCTGCCGCGCCTTTCAGTCCGACTTCTTCTTCCGTACTCCAGATAAAAGTAACATCACGCCCCGGTAGATTCGGACCAATCGCTTTCACCGCCGCGATCAGCGCCGCGCATCCGACGCGGTCGTCAAAACTCCGCCCGATCGCACGCGTCCCAAGCATCGGCCGATACGCTTTCTCTATGGTCAGCCAGTCGCCCGCCCTGATCCCAAGTTTCTCCGTTTCTTCCCGCGAACTTGTTCCCACATACGCGCGCACCGGATCATCCGTGGCACGCAGATTTTGCGGCCATTCGAATCCAGGCTTGTCCCATCCACTCGGCAATTCCATCACCGCTCCTGCCGTGATGCCGTCGGACTTGTGTAACAACGCCGTGTGGCCCAGAAAATATTGCGTGTAACCGCCGCCCAGAACCGCCAGCTCGACTCGCCCATCGTCCGCGATTTTCTTCACTTCGTAGCCAATTTCATCCATGTGCGCGACGAACACCAAACGCGGCGTTTTCGCGCTGGGCCTCGCGTCGCCCAGATGCAAAATCAAATTCCCCGCGTCGTCCGTCCGCGTTTGCTTTCGTGCCCACTCGGGAAGCAGGTCCTTTACTTTTTCGCGAACAGCGGCCTCGTGGCCGCTGGCTCCGTAAGCCGTCACCAGTTGTTCGATCGCGCCTGGAAAGTTTTCGTACGCCGAATATTCCGGCTTTATTTCTTCATTCGCATCAACTCCGGCATAATCCGCGAGCAGCTCGAAGAGGTTCGCCGCGTCCTTCCTATTCACCGTCTCGGCCGGGGTTTCCGCCCAAAGTGTCGGCATTCCGATTTCAACGGTTCGCTTCGGGTACTCCGCCCCGGGCACGTAGCCGGCAATGCGCGGCAAATTCGCGGAGAGCAACGTCACCGGAATTGTTTTGGTCTCCGCCAGGGCTTTGAGTTGGCCAGCAAAATCTCCAGCACCCGATGCCGTGGCCGCGGTTCCGATCAGAACTCCGCTGCCGAGTCTTTGTGTGGCCATCGAAGCGGTTGCGCTTTTGTCATCCGTAGGCGGCTTCGCGATAACCTGTCCCACGAATATCATTTCGTCGGGATGAACTTCGCTCAGCAACCGATTCATTCCTCGCCCTCCCGTCCAATGCTGCGTAACGAACGCGACGGTAAGCGTTCCCTTAATTTCGGTTGGCCGCGCTTTCTCGATCAGTCCCAGGATCGCCAGCAATGCCGTTCGCTCTCCGGAAGATTGCCCGCTGATCTCCTCTCTGCCAACAGCAAGCAAATTTCTCTGCATGGCGACTGCGTCCAATACGTCTACTCCCGCCGCACGAACCTCAGCCGCGCTCTTCGCTCCAATGTCCACGAACAATTCATCTGGATGATTCATCTTCGGGCCGTCCGTTCGCCCGGGCTGCAGGTGAACGCTCAGTCCCGCGAACACGCCGTTGATCTGTTTTCCGCTGCGCGCCGTTATCCACACAGGCTGCGCGAAATTCAGCACATCGAACACCGGAGTCACCGCAGCCTGCGGCAAACGCTGCACGCGCAAATATCCGTCTTGGGTAATTCCGCTGACCACGTATCCTGGTTCATCCATCGCCACGGCGATCAACTTGCGTGGCGCGCCCTCTCCAATCGTGACGTAAACATTTCCCAGATTGTCGGTCTTCGGCTCCTGCGCTTTCACTCGGTCGCGAATCGCAGCGCCCAGCCGCTCCTCATGTCCGGATACCGCAATCGGAAGTGTGGCATCCGTCGGTTTTCCTCGCTTAGTTGCCGTCTGGCCTGTTGCCAGCCGGCCAGGAATCAACAACGCTCCACAGACCAGCAACGTCCGAACCATCATCTTTTTCGACATCCAACTCCCCCCACGCTTTCATGTACAGAGTTTCGCACCTAAATTACACGAATGCAGGCCCTTCCGTGTGCGCTCTTGCAAAACCCTTCTTTTATGAGATGTTCGAGCCGCTCGCGCCATTCAACTTGTTTACAATGATACGCGTTGCCGGGAATTTGTAGCCGAAGCAGCAAATCAATTTGCGGGGAGCAATGCGCGACGAAAATCCCAGTCCTGGAGCCGGTCCCGTCGCAGGTCTTCAATCGCCTGCGGATTCCTTTGCCGGCTCGCGCGATCTTGGCCTGCTCGCAGGCCGCTTTCGCTGGATCATTTGCGCACTTCTGTTTTTAGGCATAACCAAAAACTACATGGATCGTCAGGTTCTCGGCGTGCTCAAAGGCCCCCTTCAGCGCGAATTTGGCTGGAACGAGATTGACTACGGAAATCTGGTTTTCGCCTTTCAGGCCGCATACGGTGTTGGTTTAGTCTGCGTCGGTCGCGCCATCGATCGCCTGGGCACCCGCATCGGCTATGCCGCTGCCATGGTTTTCTGGAGCTTGGCCTCGATGGGCCACGCCATTGCCAGTTCGTTGTCCGGTTTTATGTTTGCCCGCTCGGCGCTGGGCTTCGGTGAAGCGGGCGTCTTTCCGGCCAGTATCAAAACTGTCGCCGAATGGTTCCCCAAAAAAGAGCGCGCGTTGGCAACAGGAATTTTCAATGCTGGCTGCAACGTCGGCGCCATCATCACTCCGCTGGTCGTGCCTTGGATAGTGGTGCGTTTCGGATGGCGTTGGGCTTTTTTGTTGACCGGAGCGCTCGGCTTTGCCTGGCTGATTCTATGGCTGCTGCTTTATCGCAAGCCGCAAGATCATCCTCGCTGCACGCAAAGTGAGCGCGCTTACATTGCGCATGATTCGCAAAGCTCCTCCGGAAAAATCCAGTGGGCGCAACTTCTTCCTCATAAGCAGACTTGGGCAATAGCGGCTGGAAAATTCATGACTGATCCCGTCTGGTGGTTCTTTCTTTTTTGGATTCCAGATTATCTGCAGCGCGTGCATGGCCTGCATCTCACTCAGATTGGTCTACCGATCCTGGTTATTTATGTCATTTCGGACGTCGGCAGTATTGCGGGCGGGTGGTTTTCCTCGGCGCTGATCCACCATGGGCATTCCGCCAACGCCGCCCGAAAATGGGCCATGTTTCTTTGCGCACTGCTGGTCTTGCCCATTTCCATCGTGTATCGCGTTTCAGGCTTGTGGTCCGCTAGCATCCTCATTGGACTTGCCGCGGCCGGCCACCAGGGCTTTTCTGCCAACCTCTACACATTGTCCTCAGACCTTTTTCCTTCCCGGGCCGTTGCTTCCGTTGTCGGCATCGGCGGAATGGCTGGAGCGATTGGTGGTATGTTGATCGCCGAAATCGTCGGCCACGTTCTGCAATGGACAGGCAGCTATATGATTCGCTTTTTTATCGCTTCGTCCGCTTACCTGTTTGCGCTGTTGTTCATCCATCTTCTCAGCCCTAGACTGATTCCTGCGCAAATCGGACACGCGCAATAAGGAAAATATGCCTCTTTCCATCAAACCAAAAGACGCGCGCCGCTGGGATTTGATCAGCCTGGGCGAAGTCATGCTGCGCTTCGACCCCGGCGAATACAGGATCTGGACCGCGCGCCATTTTCGCGTGAGCGAAGGTGGCGGAGAATACAACGTCGCACGCGGATTAAAGCGCTGTTTCGGTCTAGACTCCGCCATCGTCACTGCCTTCGCGAAAAATCCCGTCGGTTCGCTTCTGCAGGATTTAATCAGTCAGGGTGGTGTCGACTCATCATTGATCCGCTGGGTGGATTATGACGGCGTTGGCAGAACGGTCCGCAACGGCTTGAACTTCACCGAACGCGGTTTTGGAGTCCGCGCCGCTCTCGGATGTTCCGATCGCGGCCACACCGCGGTTTTGGCGCTGGCACCCGGACAAATCGACTGGGATTCCATTTTCAGCGCGCTGGGGGCGCGCTGGTTTCATACCGGCGGAATATTTTGCGCCTTGTCCGAATCCACTCCGGATGTCGCGATCGAAGCCATGCAGGCCGCGCGTAAGCATGGCGTGATTGTTTCCTATGATCTGAATTACCGTGAATCCCTTTGGAAATCATTCGGAGGAAAAAAACGCGCGCAGGAGGTCAATCGCCGCATCGCTCCGCTCGTTGACGTTATGTTGGGCAACGAGGAAGACTTCTCCGCAGCGCTCGGCTACAGCGTGTCTGGCCTGGACGAACATCTTTCCATCCTGAACCCCGATGGCTTCAAACAGATGATTCGCAAGGTTGTGCAGGATTTTTCTTTTCAGGTGGTCGCCACTACGCTCCGCCGAGCCACAACCGCCACCAGGAACGATTGGGGCGCAATCTGCTACTCCGATGGCGATTTTTTTCAAGCCACGACCCGCGAAAACCTCGAAATCCTCGATCGGGTTGGTGGTGGCGATTCCTTCGCCTCGGGCTTGATCTATGGTTTCCTCTCCGGAAAAGGTCCGCAGTGGGCCGTCGAGTGCGGCGCCGCCCACGGCGCTCTGGCCATGACCACGCCTGGAGACACTTCCATGGCTACGCTGGACGAAGTCCTGCAAGTAATGAAAGGAGCGGGAGCGAGAATTGTCCGCTGATCCGGAGGCGCTTGCATACATGAAGAAAAAATCTGTGAGCGAACAAATCGAGAGCTTCGGCGTCATTCCAGTCATTCGCGCTTCTTCTTCCGAGGAAGCGTGCTTCGCTGCGGAGGCCGTGCGCAGCGGCGGAATCCCGATTGTTGAAATCACCATGACCGTTCCCGGAGCGCTGCAAGTAATTTCTGGGTTGGCAAAAACCATGCCGCAGCTTCTGCTCGGAGCGGGCACGGTTCTCAACAAAAAAATGGCACGCCAATGCGCCGACGCGGGCGCTCAATTCCTGGTATCCCCCGGCTTCGACGCGGGCATGGTAGCAACGGCAAAAAAGCTCAAACTTGTCGTCATAGCCGGAGCACTTACGCCCACGGAAGTCATGGCTGCCTGGGATGCTGGCGCGGATTTTGTGAAAGTTTTTCCTTGCTGCAATTTAGGAGGGCCAGCTTACGTCAAGGCCCTGCACGGTCCTTTTCCGCAAGTGCCCCTGATCCCCACGGGTGGCGTTACGATCGAAACCGCTGCGGATTACATTCGCGCTGGCGCCGCAGCTCTAGGCGTGGGCAGTGAATTGATCCTGAAAGATGCCCTGAAGGCCCGCAAGTCCGAACCGATTTCAGATCTGGCCCGCCGCTTTGTCGAACTAGTGAAAGAAGTGAGAAAACAACTCACGACTTAACGAGTGTATTGAGCGATAGGTATGCGCTTACGATGTGGCGGAGGAGGAGGGATTTGACTCCTCGTTGACCGTAGGTAGTCTGTAGGTTGGCCTCTCCTGTATCTCTGTTACTTTCAACACTTGGTGAGTCTTTATGCGGGTCGAAATCGTGTCAGAAAAGCCTCCAAATCGGGCAACTTAGTAGCAATAGTAGCAAGCTCCGAGCGCCCCCATCAGGGCTTCTTATCTGAGGTCCACAGCCCCCTGGGGTCGCGCTGCTCCTCCGAGTCATCTCACTGGCCTTAACCTTCGCCCGAAGGAACGCAGACAGGCCGGTGAAGTCTATCGGAAGTTCTCTACAAGCATGATGTCATTGTTTAACGCATCTAGCTGTGTATAAAGGATCGTCTTTCGGTCTGGAGAGACAGCCAATCCTGGCGCTTGCCTGGCTGGACGATTCTCCAGATCGAACACTCGCGAAGTCCGGTGCGTGGTGATGTCCAAGAAAGCAATCCCAGGTTTCTTGGCCGTCGTATCTAGATAGTAGATGCCGTTGTCCACTGCGGCCCAATAGCCCCAATAACCCGCTTCCAGAGAGCCGACGACCTCGACCTCCTCGCCGCCGCTAGTCGGAACGCGCCACAGCCCGGGAACGTTCAGACCTTTTGCATAGTACAAGAACGCTCCGTCGGGCGACTCGGACGCTGCATATCCACCCTGATGTGTCACCTGCACAGCCCGTCCCCCCGTCGAAGGCATCTTCCAGACCTGCCAACCGCCGGTGCGATTGGACGCGAAATATAACCAACGACCGTCTTCCGACCAACTTGGCAAGACTTCGTTCGAGGGTTCATCGGTAAGCTTGCGCGGCCGGCCACCCTTAGAGTCGACGACAAAAATGTCCGCGTTTCCAGTGGAGCGGGAGTCGAAGGCGATTTGCTGCCCGTCGGGCGACCAACGCGGAGTCCCGGTCACAGAGTTGAAGTGGGTTAGCTGAATCAGGCCACTTGCGTCGCTTCGGCACATCCAAACTTCATACGCCCCGCTACGCGTGGATTCGAAAACAATTTTACTTCCATCAGGCGAGAACTGGGGACCGCTATCCATCTTCGTGGAAGTTAGAAAGATATCGGGGGGACTGGCCGAATGAGGCGAGCCAAGTTTCCTCCTCCAAACGTTCAAATTCCCCATCTGGCGGACATAGACTAATCGGTTGCCGCGAATTGAAGGTTGAATCCCCTCTTGACCGAATAGGAGTCGTTCGGGCTGGGTCCCACGAACGGGTATCTGCCAAAGCCAACCAGGACTTATTGGCCAACCAGCATCGGCGAAAACGATATAGCGGCCGTCAGGGGTCCACGCCAGTCCCCAGTGGTCTTTGTTATCCGCGACAACGCGTTGTTCATCTCCTCCTGAAACCGGTACCGTGTAGATCGCCTTGAATCCTTGCCACTCTTGCGAAACCCTGCTGAAAGCCAAAGTTTGACCGTCGGGGGAAAATGCAGGGTTGGAATCACCCTTCGAATGCAGCGGCAAAGTGAGCCTGCGAACATCCAGGGAGTCGAGCGATAGCAGAAAAATAGACGCCGCTTCGCCAGGAGATGCGCTGTCAGAAAATGCGAGCAACTTCCCGTCGGGAGACCACGAGATTCGGCCCGCAGACCACAAGATTTCGTCCATCCGCCCCTGCCAAAAAGTCTCGCGCAACCTGCGCTCAGCGCCACCCAACGAGGGAATGATGTAAATGCCCGATTCCTCATTTTGAATGCGACAGAATGCAATGTAGCGGCCATCGGGCGACCAAACCGGATTGAAGTCGATTGACGCCTGCTTCGTCAGCCGTACTGGCTCTTCCGTCCCGACCAGCTTCACATAGATGTTGAAGTTGGAGCCGGATCCGGCATTCCACGCGAAAGCTAAGTGCTGGCCGTCTGGAGAAAGGCTTGGGGTGTATTTTTCGCCAACTTCGGTAACGACAGGGATCACGGTCGGCTGACCGGCTTTGGATCCACGCGAGTGGCTGTAGTACACGACGAATAGCGCAACGGCACATGCCGCCAATCCGATTACAAGCGCACGCTTCGTAAACGACCGCTTCGACTGCCAGGGCCCGGCGGCAGGGGGCGCTGCCGGCGTGTCGAAATTGCCGATAAAACGATAGCCTCGTCGGGCGAGCGTCTCGATGAACACTGGAGAGTCCGCAGATTCACCCAGCGCATCGCGTAACCTCTTGATGGCCGCATTCAGGCTGTGATCGAAATCGACGAACGTATCTTCAGGCCATAGTTTGCTGCGCAACTCCTCTCGGGTAACGACTTCCCCCGGTCGTTCAAGAAGAGTCGCCAGGATCTGAAACGGCTGCTCCTGAAGTTTTATTTTTTGGCCAGCGCGCCGCAGTTCGCCGGTCTGTAAGTTCACTTCGAACGTGCCGAAGCGGACAATTGAGGGTGAAGAATTAGCTGACATGGGAAACTTTCGCTCGCCCGACAACTATCGTAGAAATGAGCCTTTGCGGAAGATTAGCTATACTCTCCGGCGTGAACCTTCCGCCGATACTTTTGGGAACCTCTTCCTTCACGGCGACAGGCTGGGAGGGAACGTTCTATCCAAAAGGAATGCGATCTGCCGATTACCTCTCCTTCTACGCAGATCGCTTTCATACCGTCGAGGTTGATTCGACGTTCTATGCCTGCCCGACTCCTCGCACCGTCAGCAACTGGGCCGCTCGCACTCCCGAGAATTTCATTTTTTCAGTGAAGGTCCCGCAGACCATCACTCATGAAAAGGTCTTGGTGGACTGCGATGCGGAATTAGAAGAATTTCTCAAAACGATGGACCTCCTCGGTCCAAAGCTGGGACCAATGGTCTTTCAGTTTCCGGCTTTCGACCGCTGGAAATTCCCAACACAGAAACATTTTCTGGAAGTGCTCGCGGCATTTCTGGAGAAGCTTCCCAGAGATCGCAAGTTCGCCATCGAGGTTCGAAACAAGAATTGGCTCGACGCTACTTTGGCCGATCTACTGCGCAAGCGCGGCATTGCACTCGTGCTCCAGGACATCTCGAACATGCCTGGATTTGTAGAGTTGACGAAGAAGTTCGATCCGATCACGACGGACTGGACCTACATCCGATGGCTCGGCGATCGCAAAGGCATCGAAAAGCTAACGATGACATGGGACAAGACGGTCGTTGACCGAACAACTGAACTAACGAGTTGGGTAGATTTCTGCTATCAGATCAGGAAGCGCGGAGTGGTGATCTACGCCTATGCGAACAATCACTATGCAGGCCATGGTCCGGCGACCGTCGCGCAGTTTATGAAACTCTGGAACGCAAAAGGGTTTCCGCAGATAACCAGGCCACAATCTTCAAGGCAGGAACGTACGTTGTTCCCGATGTGATGAAAGCGCGACCATCATTGAAAAAGAGGCTTGCCCCTCTTCCGCTTCGCTCTGCCGCGTTCATTGAGCCAATGCAATGCCTGGCGGTGCCCAAGCTAGTGTCCTTGCTCAAGCAAGTGAAGGGTGTAGGAACGCAGATCGGGCTGACCTATGTCCTGACGATAGAGGACCCGTATCGGTTCCCGAAGAGTCGCGCGGTAGGTTGTTTTCTGGGGTTGCGAAACAAGTCGAAATTATCACCAAGGATTGTCAGCACAAAGCCAATGATGAACAGGCTGGTTACTGCGACTTGGGGCAACCTGGTTACCAGACCATCGCATTCGCGAATTTCTGATACATGCAAAGTGGTTAAGTTTGGCGAGCGAAAGTAGCCCGTCACCGAAGTTAGCCAATCAGGATGCAAACGGTATACCGACTTCCCGAGTCTTCATCAGCGTTGTTTTTCATCTACCAGCATAGTCAGTGGAAGGTTATAGACCAGGTCGCCGGACGCAACACGGACCATCGCAACGGATTCGTCCTGCCACAAATGGACAACGCGGCCTTTGACAATTTCGCCGGACTGAACTTTGAGGCGAACGGTCACGCCCATTTTGGGTTTGTTTTTCTCGGTCAGGGGTTATTTTAGAAGTTAGATACAATTTTGTGCTGTTCTGGGTCAACCCGACTCGACGCGGTACGCTAACAGCACAGTATTTTTGAGTCATAAAATTGACTTGCATCCGCCATTTCACGAGCGGACAATCCGGCAATGGTCAGCAACAATTCCCACGCCGAACGCCGTACCGTAGCAGTGATTGATTTTGTCGCTGAAGAACTGGGCCTGGGAATCAAATGTTGCGAGGTTGCCCTGTCATCGGCCAGTGCGGCAACCTGGGACCGCAAAATCAAGAACGCGCAGAGAGCTCATGACATCGCGCAGCGCTTCGTGCATCGGTTCAGGATTTCCGGACACGAGGCTGATCGTATCAATCATCGAATGGTCCACCTTAAAACTCTCCTGGAAGAACTGAAATAATCAAGCGGCACAGGCGGTCATTCGGGCAATTTCCCGTTCCATTTCGTGTTTTTCCCAACAGCTTGCTTCTTGTCCGGCGAAGGGCTCAGCGTGGTAGCAGTGGTAGCTTGGATCACGGCCATTGAGCGCGGGGTCGTAAATCTTCTCCCGCGCCCATCTTTGTCCTGAGAAGATTGATGATCGGCAGTAGTCGCACTGGTCGAAGCAAACGATCATTTTTCCTCCCTGAGATAGATCCCTCGCAGAGTCCTAGTGCAATCGCCGTACCAATGTTATGTGTACCGCACGGTGCACAATTTGCTTGAGATCATTGGTTCCGATTTCGCAGTAATGGTACGCAAGTAGTCCCCAGTTTCTCGCATGCCTCGGCAGTTTTTTCCATGCGAAAATCGCTCAGGTGAGCGACTTCAAGGTCGGTGAACATGTGCCTGTAAAGTTGTCAGGTGGGGTCTGGTGCAGGCCGAAATCAAAGCTATCATCAACAGGGCGGACGAACAGGACGGACGACGTTCGATTGCAAGTCAGTGTTTCAAGAGGAGAATTCCCCCCGATGAAATCATCTGTGCGATGGTTTTTGTTCGAATACCAGGGCCGCAAACTCGTGATTTTGTCAAAGGGTTTCAAGACCAAAGAACTGGCGGAGAAGGTGCGTCTAAAATATCCCGAAAGTGTGCGTCGGAAGATCGGAATCGGCGTAGTTCGCGTAACCAATAGTTGACTTCCCGCGATATCGCGTAGACTGTGGTCGCGTAAATCTCAGTAAATGTTGCACTTATGTTTTCAGTTCCATTGGCTATGGAAATGCACCACAGGGCCCGTGAGGCAGGGCCTTTGAACATCAACCAAGCGAAATGGTTTTTGCGAGTCTTCGCGAACGGTAAGAAGCTAAACACACTGACTATCAGAGACCTATACTTGTCAGGCTACCTCGGAATCGAATTGCGCTCACCCGGGAAAGAGCCACTTCCGACAGTCATAACCGAAAAAGGGAAGCGAGTCTTGGAAACCGACAGCCGCCGTTTTATCCCGCTCTGGGACTCGGCGGAACCCGGACTTCCTTTCTCGACTTAAATTCGGGCTCTCGCCTTCAGTGTCAGAATTCGCGAATGCGATGGTAACCCAGGGAATTGAGGGACCATGTCAGACCGATCTCAACAACCAATTAGATTCGACGGCATCCTGCGGGTAAAAAGTGATGTTTAGCTGAACCCTAGTACCGGGTGCGGCGTGTAGGCCTCTTCGAGCGACGCAGCCTCTTCGGGTGCGAGTCGCAGCGACAGTGCAGCGACCGCATCGGCAAGATGATTCGGCTTGGTGGCGCCCACAATCGGCGAAGTGACGAACGGTTTGCTGAGCATCCAGGCAAGCGCAAGTTGAGCCCGGGGAACGCCACGCTTTTCGCAGAGCGCACCGAGCCGGTCAGCCACTCTACGGTCTGCTTCTTCTGTCTTCGAATACAGCGTCTTGCCAAATTGATCTGTCTCAAAGCGTTTTGTGCTCTCGGTCTGCCACGGGCGCGTCAAACGTCCACGCGCGAGCGGACTCCACGGAAGTACACCAATGCCCTCGGCTTGGCAGAGCGGCATCATCTCTCGTTCTTCTTCGCGATAGAGCAGGTTGTAATGATTTTGCATGGAAACGAATCGCGTCCAGCCGTGACGATCCGCAAGATACAACGCCTTCGTGAACTGCCACGCGTACATGGAAGACGCTCCGATATAGCGCACCTTGCCGGACTTCACTACGTCGTGCAGCGCCTCAAGCGTTTCCTCGATCGGCGTCTCGTAATCCCAGCGGTGGATTTGATACAAGTCCACATAGTCGGTTTCGAGACGACGCAGGCTTTGGTCGAGTTCATAAAAGATTTCTTTGCGCGAGAGGCCGTGGCCGTTCGGTTCGTCGCGCATCTGGGCCTGCACCTTAGTCGCGATTACTACGGCTTCGCGGCGGGCATGTGCGCGCAGAAATCGCCCAAGCACCTCTTCGCTAGCCCCCACTGAATAAACGTTGGCGGTGTCGAAAAAATTGATGCCCAAATCAAGCGCCTGACGCAAGAAGGGCTGACTCTCTTCTTCATTCAGGGCCCAGGCGTGGCTGCCCGGCTTGATTTTTCCGGTGGCTGGTTGCCCATAGGTCATGCAGCCTAGGCAGATGCGCGAGACCTTAAGTCCGGTCTTGCCAAGATTGATGTAGTCCATTATTTCTCCAGAGTGATTTCAATTCACTATTTGAGATGCAGCACATGCTCCTTTGTTGCGTTAGAAACTCATTGCGGGGCGGATGAAGTTTCCGGGACGGGTGACACGCTTTAGTCAATATCGGTCCACGAGGCATACTGTGCTTCCTGCTCACGGGCGCCGTCCCGAGGATAGATTTGTAACGGGCAGTATCCTCGGCATCCATGTTGGCAAACAGTTTCTTCAAGTGCTCATCGGTGAACGCAACCGGTGATTCCTCTTCGAACGTGTGTAGATCGCTGGCGAGGGAAAAACCGGTCTGAACCTTATGCTCTTTGAGCAAAGACAGAACGGTCATCACACGGTTATGCAAAGTCCTGGGCTCGTAGCCTTTGGCCAGGAGATAATCCCGGAATTGCCGAATCGTGTGTTTGGTGACCTCGTCGAGGAAGTAAATGGACTTGGTTGATTCGAGAAACTGGCGAAGGTTAAGTTTGTAACCGATCAGCGTTTTTGGTTTCTTCTTACTCGCTGCTTCTAAGATGAAATCGTGAACTGCTTTTGCCAGTGGAAGGCGGTCTCCATTATCACGAAATTGTGCAACCGTTAACCCTTGAGCCCGGGCTTCCAAGCCCGCGATCATTCTGTCGGCTTCCAGACGAGCATCGGAGAAATTTTCCGCCACGAGTGGCTTCCAGATTTGCTTCCCTTCGACCATTGGGCGGATGAAGAACGGCGCTACGAATTCTCCAGTTTTCTTCCCTCGGCCTTCCTTGATCCTGCTGTAACGCCAGCGTCCCGCCTCGTTTTTTCCTCTCGTGTAGATGCTCAGGGCCATGGGTGTCTCCGCTTCGAGGACACCATGGTCTGGGATGCTTAAAATCGCCTTTGTTTATGCGGGTATTTCGAACCCCCGAGACCCTTTCGAGTCTAACGGTTTTCAAGGCGGGTGGTTGCGCTCCGGCTCGCTGGTAAGTTGATGAAAACTAAAGACGGCGTTCGGCTCGCTCTGGACGGTGTGGGCACGGTTGGCAGCTTATTGGGATAAATTGGGATAAAGGCTGTTACACCTCGCGATCGAGGACCGACAACCGGATAGCGCATACCTCACAGATTCCAATCCTTCTGTTAACAGCCGAGCGCTTTAACATTGCGCTACCAGGGAGCCCAACAACGGTCTGCGCCACGATTTTTCGGCGGCGCGCTGAAGACTCTTCTTGGACGAATCGCGAAGGGCCCAGCATAATTTCCGGCCTATCCGGAAGTTGACCAAATTTCCTGCCGCCGGTGTGATTGTTTCCGGATAGTCGACCAGGACTAAGCCGCTGGCGCGGCAGACGCTTCGCGTGCTAGACTCCGCGAGTCATGCCTCAACCTGACGTTTTCGCGCGCTTTTTTCACCATTCCTGCAACTATCGTAATTTCTGTCGATTGCAGGCGAAAGTCGAATCAGTCCCCATAGCCACGCATCTGCCGCAAACACCAGCGGCTTCCTCCTAGTCTCCTTATCGAAAATGCCTCGGATCGACGTCCAGGATCACCACGGCTTTCTGCCCGAGGCATTGCCGATCAAGGCTAGCCACCATTCACCCAGAATCGCAGGGTGCGGTTAGCGAATACAGCCTCATCGCAATCCGTCAGGACGTGTGTTCAATTCCCAATCCCTGAAGCAGCCTGATTAACTGCCATTCGGAAGCGACTAACCCCAGGGATAGTCGGCTCGCGAAACATCCACTTGACTCGCAGGCCGCGCCGTCGTTCAATATGTTGCGACACCATATATGGAGAGAACAATTTCACAGACGGAGTGGAAAAGGGGCAGCGCCGAACTCCTCATTCTCTCGCTCGTCGAAGCTCGCCCGAGCCACGGCTACGAAATCAGCAAACTCATCGAGCAACGCTCCGGCGGCACAATTCGTTTCCACGTGGCCTCGCTCTACCCAATGCTCTACCGCCTGGAACGACGCGGCTGGCTGCAGGGCCGCTGGGTTGAAAAAAGCGGACAGCGCCGCCGCCGTTATTATCGTGTGACTCGCCAGGGCCGCCGAGTCCTCGCCTCGCAGCTTCGCGGCTGGCGGCAATTCGTGGCTGGCATCAATCGCATCACGGAGGCAGAAAATGCCTGAATGGAAGCCAGAAATCCTCCGTCGCCTCGGTCCGCTAAAGCTCTCGCCAACGCGGGAAACGGAAATTGCGGAAGAAATCGCGCAGCACCTTGAAGATCGCTACCAGGAACTTCTTGTGACTGGCCAGTCTGAAGACGCAGCTTTCCGCACCGCCATCGACGAACTGACGGGAGAAGACTTTCTCGCTCGCAATCTTCGCCCTGTCGAGAGAGATTTGTATCGCGAGCCCGTTGCGTTGGGAAAGGGCAGCAGCAATTTTTTCGCGGGTATCCTTCAGGACGTTCGCTACGCGCTGAGGATGCTTCGCAAATCCCCCGGCTTCACCGGCGTCGCCGTGCTCACTCTCGCTCTCGGCATCGGCGCTAACACCGCCATCTTCAGCCTCATCAATGCCATCATACTCCGATCTCTTCCGGTCAAAGATCCGCAGCATCTTGTTCTTTTCCAATGGGAGAGCGACAAATGGCCTCCGCATTTCTCGATGACGGGCTGGAAGTCGGGATTTTCCTTTTCGTATGAGGAGTTCAAAGAATTCAGCGCCCAAAAGAAAGTGATGTCCAGTGTTTTCGCGTTCGTGCCACTAGGTTTTAACGACCAGAACACCACCGTGGGCATCAACGGCGAGCCCACGCTGGCCGACGGCGCGATGGTCACAGGCCAATATTTTTCTGGACTTGGTGTTACTCCGCTTTTGGGGCGCGGTATCACCGATGCCGATGAAAACCCTGGCGCGCCGCGCGCGGTGGTGATCAGCTATGTGTATTGGACGCGCCGCTTTGCGCGCGATCCCTCCATCATCGGCAAGAGCGTCACGTTGAACGGCATCCCGTTTACCATCGTCGGCGTCACGCCTCGACATTTCTATGGCATCTCCGCTGGCACCGAGCCGGATTTGTGGGTTCCGTTCGACGACAAACCCAATATGCGCCCTTGGAGCAGGCCTCCCGGCGGCACGGATTCCGTTTTCACCGAGCGCGATTGGCTGTGCCTCAACATTATGGGGCGTCTGAAGGATGGCGTAACCAGAGAGCAAGCGCAAGGCGCGCTTGAGGCCGTATTTCATCAATTCGTCACCGCAGATTGGCACCCGCCCAAAGAAAGCGACATCCCGCATTTCATCCTAGCTCCAGGCAGCCAGGGTCTGCCGGTGGTGCAGGACCTCACCGCGCAGCCGATTTACATGTTGATGGTGGCCGTTGGGCTCCTGCTGCTGATTGCTTGCGCGAACGTCGCGACGCTCTTGCTCGCGCGCGCCAACTCGCGCAAAAAAGAAATCAGCGTGCGCCTGGCCATCGGCGCGTCGCCTTCGCGCCTGATTCGCCAATTGCTCACGGAAAGCGTGCTCATGTCTGCGCTAGGCGGACTCCTGGGATTAGTTTTCGCGAATTGGGGCACGCAGGCGCTCATCGCGCTAATCTCGAGAGCCAACAACGGAACGATGATCCTCGATGCCGGCACGGACTCACGTGTTCTTTTCTTCACGTTTCTGGTCGCGATGCTCGTCGGAATTCTGTTTGGCCTCGCCCCTGCCCTGCGCGCATCGAAAGCCGACCTCCTGTGCGCCATGAAGGACAACGCGTCCGCCGTTTCGGATCCACGCAACAAGCATCGCCTCGGCGAATCGCTCATCGTCGCGCAAGTCGCTGCGTCGGTGGTGCTCATGATTGGTGCCGGCCTTTTCGTGCGCACGCTCGCCAATTTTGAAAGTCATAATTTCGGATTCGACCAGCGCAATCTCCTCACATTCGGCCTCGCTCCCACCCGCGCCGGCTATCACGACGCGCAGCTCGTGAATCTTTATACGCAGTTGCTGGATCGTATCCAGGCTCTTCCCGGAGTCCGCGCCGCAACCCTGATCCAAAACGCGCCGTTCTCCGGCTGGTCAAGTAAGAACTCCTCTGTCAGTGTAGAAGGTTCAGCACAGAATCCAAGCAATTCGGGGATGTACTGGCAAGGGATAGGTCCGGATTTCTTCAGCACCATGGGCATCCCGATTGTTCTTGGCCGCGGCATCCAACGCACGGACACCGCAGCTTCTCCCAAGGTCGCCGTGGTCGACGAGACTTTCACGAAAAAATATTTTCCGGGGAAAAACCCCATCGGCCACCATTTTAGCCTGAGTTCGAAATACGACCCCGCAAACTCCTATGAAATCGTCGGAGTCGTCCGGCCCGCCGAACTCACCGACGTGAACGCAGGCGTCCACCCCAAGGGCTACGCGTCGTATGCGCAATTCCCGAAAACACTTGGCCAAATGTTCTTCGAGGTTCGCGCCGAGGGCCCTCCCGCAACCATTGTTTCTGAATTGCGTAACGCGGTACATCAAACAGATGCATCCCTGCCGCTCATCGCCCTAAAGACGCAAGCAGAAGAAACCAGTGAGGCCCTTTCCTTCCAGCGCTTGCTCGCCCGCCTCACGACGATTTTTGGCTTGCTCGCACTGCTTCTCGCGATGATCGGCCTCTACGGCACGATCGCCTATGCCGTGACGCGCAAAACGCACGAAATCGGCATTCGCATGGCGCTCGGCGCAAAACCAACGAACATACTTGGCATGGTCCTCCGACAGGGAATCACACTCACTCTAATCGGCGTAGCGTTTGGCGTCGTCGCCACTCTTGGCGCCACCCGACTCATCAGCAGCATGATTTTCGGCGTCTCGCCCTATGATCCGTTAACGTTCGTCGCGGTGGCCGCGATTCTATCTATTGTCGCGCTGCTCGCCTGCTATATCCCCGCACGCCGCGCGGTGAAGGTCGATCCCATGGTGGCGCTGAGATATGAATAGGTCATGCCGCCTACGGCGTCGCAGGCCTCCGGCCTCCGTTCCGGGAGTGGTCAGAGAGACGCACGACGTGCTTTAATGGCTAAACCGCTGGCGAGCAAGCCACGCCCGAAGCTATTCCACTTAATGCGGAGACTGATCCCTCACTTGAATCCATGCATATGCACTTCGGATTACCAGCTACCATTACTACTGCGTTCATACGAAGTGATAAATGGCTCCTGGCGGTACGATTGTTCCGCGAGTACCGTGTGCCCGATGGTTTGCAGGCGCACGCTCTTCACTTGCTGTAAACGATCACGGCCACCCATCGCATCCAGGGCCAGGTCCAAGCATTGCTTGGGCGTTTTATCATCACAACCGGGTCCGCTCCCGGAACTCTCCTTTGCCGGAACGACTGAAGACATCCACAGGGCAGAAGCCGCAGACAGACACAACCAAGTTTTTCGCACTCGATTTCCTCCACGTATCCGGATTGTACGACCAGAAGCATCCCCGCCAGGAACTCGTTCTTAGACGAGGCAATCCAACAAAGGATGTGTGGAAAACTAGAGGCTTCCACTTCAGTGGTTTGTGGGCGCGAGAGCATTCATTTTGTTGTCGGGACGCGATTCACCCGGCACTCTCTGGGCGTATCGTGAGTTCGTCGGAAAAACTAACCGCATAGCCTGCGGCCACGTGGCCTGTAGTCACACGGTCTGGACTCTCGCGCGATTTTACCGAGCCCGATAAGTCCGGCGCTCCGATGGGGATCAGCGCCGTGTGAACAGATCATTTTCGTGATGAGGGGTACACACTAGAGGGCGAGGAGCTTTGCCAAATATAGGGCCAAGTCACCGCGGCAATAATCCAGAATCCTTATCAGGCACCTACTCAAATCGGTCGCTAGCGATAACGATTCAAACACTGGCGCTGCCTTTTGACTGTGTGTCGTGCAGTCTGACTGCAACTGGTAACACGATACGTGACATTTTTGCGACACAGGAATAGGAGCAACGTCGGAATGCAGCAATCGCCCTAAAGGACCGTACAGGTCGCAACCGAATGGTTCGGTGATGTTGGCAACCCGCACGCGAGTCCTGCAACGGTTTCCTAGAGACCGTCGCACCATTTTCAAACGGACGAACCCCGAATTTGTTCGTGCCTAACGGTTTTCCAAACCGCTGGGCAGGCAATTGCGAAAAGAGTGGAAGGCGTTTCTAACTCCACAGCTGCTCTAGGTTTAGTGGCGGTGAGCGCAGTCACGAGCGAACCCTTCTCCGCAGTTATCAGGGAAGAAATCAGGGAACTCTTAGCTGGCTCTCTTGCCATAACCCAATAACCTCTGCGTAATTCTGCCAAATTGAACCCTTGAGGGCTCAGCCAAACAGGGAATTAATAGGGAAATTTGATCTCTAAACCGCGAATGCTACTTAAAAACACGTCTTCTTACCCCACCAGCTTTTCTGGCTGCCTCGGACTTCTCAATCAGAGTTTATGTGGGCTTTACGGCGTCAGTTAAGCTGGAAATTAGAGGCAGCACGGGAACAGCGGAAGAATCGCTGCGAGCGGGCCGCGTGACGGATGAAACGGATTACTTCCGGGTTGCCGACAAACCGGAAGTAATCTCGGCAGACCCGATTCGCGCTATTACTTCCGGCTTGCCGACCATCCTTTGTCCTTTGTCGCGGGCTATTCGTCAAGGACGTGGGAATTCCTGTGTCTGTTCCCAGTTGAGCGGCGTTGGGTATAGACTCTTGGGACCAGGTTATCCCCTCACAAATTAGGAGGTGCCGCATGGCCATTGTTAATCCGCTAGTAAAAGAAAAGGCCGCGCCGGAAGTGCGCGAGACCTTAGAAG
>WNFA01000961.1_pt1 | contig 65174 bp, 61 predicted proteins | sample 5400481 | NCBI WGS metagenome assembly WNFA01 (sample SAMN13153340, study PRJNA577476) | soil metagenome | isolation source: 120 cm saprolite under Douglas fir tree site 2 hole 1 replicate 2 | place: USA:California | collected 2015-04-18 | reverse complement strand
ACCGTTCGTCTCATATATTCGCCGGATAGTGCCGTCTTCTTTCGTGTTGCGGTTGTACACCAAGTCTTTGAGTTTGAACTTTTCCTTCATTGAAGCCTCAATACTCTTGGACTAACGTGGGTGACTAGCGCATTGAGTTAACAGTTTGCTCTCAAAACTGGAGGAATGCCAGTCAATACGACAATCAATCCTAGCTCCGTCGTTGGCGACTCAACGTCGGCATCGCACCGATGGTCCGGCATTTATGCGGCTAAGCCGCGCACTGTCCAAAATAGGGCAGTCTTGCTGCAGGCTGTTATTGCATCCTGTTCCTAAATGAAACTGAAAGAACTCACGCCCAGACAATTGTCTTCCATACGATGCCCGACATGTGGTGTCCCTGCTGGGAAGCGCTGTGTACTGCATTCGGATGGTCTTCGCTCAGAGCCACACATCAACCGGAAGTCTGCCGTCATAGAGATGTATGAGTGGCGCGTTAAGGCAAATTGAACGGAGAGGTATCGTGCAAAAGCGGATTTTGGTTGTTGACGACAAATACTTCGATGCGGGACCGTTCTGTCCTGTCGATTCATTCGCGTGAACGAACTCTATTCCGAATCCAGCCCTGAACTTCTCGTTCTACCTTGTTCCCTCTATTGTCCTGTACTTGGGACAGCATGAGTTCTAAATGATTCTACCAATTGAACTGCGAGATCATTCGAGGCATCCTCGTTTCAACTGAGTACCAAGGTTCGCCTGTCCCCGCGCGAACTCCGGGATAGTCTTTATTTTATTCGTAGATTCCGCCATCGGTGCTGGCTGGTGAGGGACGGCATGAGAAATTCGTGGCAACACGCAGTTAAGGCCGCTATGGATGAGAGCGACCTGAATCGACTGGAACTAAAGATTCAACAAGCTGAAGTCTCTATCTTTCAGCGCATTGACACATTCTCATCCGCCCATGACGGGGAAGAGGAATCGCTCTTCGAAGCACTTAGAAAGATACGCGAACTAGCTAACCAGTTGACGCCAATTCAGTCTTGATATTGCCGGTCTGGTGAAATGCGCCTGCATCGCGATTGGAGTGTAAGGTTCGGGCAAGGTTACACGAATAAGTGCAGAACGATATTTTCCACCTGGCAGTCAGACATCTGAAGGGCGTAATATCCGGAGATCAGCTCACACCTGGCAGGTAAAATTATGAGCATCACAACCGAAATTTTGAGCTTGCGACGGAATCAATCGAGCAGCGTTGAGACCCTAATGGCGAAGATTGAATGGCTGAAGGCCGCAGAGGAAGAAGCGCACATTTCGTCGCGCGAATTTGGCGTCCGAGAGGCAGCAGACATTGTGCTGTTAAATGTCGCCACCCATGCCGCCGAGCCTTGAACGAGCCGCCTGTGATTCATAAGACCCGCCGTGCGCTCTCGATCTCTCGGCGCAAACAACGTCACTCCGACCGGGGTCGTTTGCACCAACGTAGGTTGTACTATCACGTCCAGTAAACCGACGCACTATAGGTACCTCCTGATTAATTTTTATATCCTTTAAGCAAGGTCTGGGTGTAGCCCAGGGAGCGTTTCAAGCCGGCTCCCACAGGGTGGTTCCCATAGGGAATCAAGCGCACTCAGAACCAAGTTAGCACTCCCAGCATTGAACGGAAGGCTAGCGAACGGCGATAAGTCGTAAGGCACTGTGCGGTTGCAAGGCCGCATGTCACCTGTGGCGTTATCGGTTCGGCTATATTAAGCGGCAGGTCAAGCAGACTCTCCGCATCCCTACCACGAGCTGGTATGGGCGCTAATCCGAATAAGGATTTTTGCCCCATGCCGATCCAGCATAGATTTAAGAAACCAATTGTATCTTCGACGGTGATTCCATTCGTAGGTCCACGCATGTTCTCGATCGAGAAGGCTGCGGAATATATCTGCGTCAGCGTTGACGTAATGAGAGACATGGTTCGTGAGAGAAAGATTCCGTACGTGCCGAACGGCCGACGCTATACGCTCGATCGCCTCGATCTGGATAGGTGGATTGAGAAGACTAAGGAAGGAATTTCGGTAGCAGCTTGAATTGGTAGCGCTAACGGGATTCGAACCCGTGTTACCGCCGTGAGAGGGCGGCGTCCTGAACCCCTAGACGATAGCGCCACAACCAAATCAGTTTATCTTGCTTCGGAAATTTCGGCAATCGGCGCAACGGATGATCCACATGGACGATTACGGCGTTATCGGGACTTGGGCCCCGTCGCTAAGTTAATTTTTTTTTTTTGCCTGCTTCAACTCGGATTCGAAGGCAACCTCGGGGCCACGCTTGGCGATTATTGGACAAGCTCCACCTTCGTCCCCAACCCTGCATACAAGTAGTTCTCCCCATATGCCTTCTTCAATCGCGCAAACGCTGGCTCACCTGTGCAATGTCCCGGCGCAATCCTCTGCACCTTCCACTTCGTCCTTAGATTCTCCACCAGCGCATCTATCTCCTCCACCGGCGTCGTCACCAGGTGCAATCCACCAAACACAATCTCCGTCCTCGGATCCACCGCTTTTGCCGCTTCCAGGATCGCTTCAATACCCGCGTGCGAGCACCCGTCCACAAGCAGCAATCCATTCGATCTTTTGATCGCCAGCGTCAATTCCGGGAGCTCCAGCGTCCCTTTCTTCTGCGAAACTGTCCGCACCAGGAAAATTCCCGGCGATACTTCCGTTAATTGATTCACCAACACAAAATTCCCTGTTTCATACAGTTTGCCCGATGTCAAATGTTCCGGCTCCGCTCCCCCGAAATACCGCATCTTCGCCGGCAAGCTCTCATCCGCCCGGAAATACGTATTTGGAATCGGTGCTCCCCCAAATCCATTCGCCCCATCTGCGGGCACATACACCGTAACGTTCGGATTCACGCTCAGCACATATCTCAACCCCGTCGCGTGGTCTGTGTGCCGGTGTGAGATCACCACAAAATCCAGTTTCGTCAGGTCTACGCCCAGCGCCTTCACGTTGTGTTCAAATTTTGCGGCATCATTTCCGGTATCGAACAAAATTCTCTTTCCGTTGTGTTCCACCAGGGCGGAAAATCCCCAGTCCTTCGTCAGCTCCTTCGATTCCCCAAACGCATCATAGAGAATCGTCACCTTATCCTGTGCCCGGCAGGGAACTGCCGCCAAACACACCAGCACAAACGCCACAATCCGCAAAACGTGGATTCGCAAAGAACACCTCCAGCCGGAATTCCCGATTTAGACTCTTGGCTTGCGCATCGTACACTTTTTCTTTCCTGGACACACGAATTGGCCAGCAGACGGACCCCGCCGAGATCAGTAGACGCATAATCGGAAACTTACCCACCGCCAAAAATTCAAACTGGTTAGCCATTACCCAATCGAAGCAACAGTGGCAGGCTTATACTTGCCGACTTTAATCAAAGCTTCACGCACGTCATCTGTTGTTTTGATGTTATAGCGCTCGAAGATGTGCTCCGTTTTATGACCCGTAATTTTCATAGCTGTGCGATGATCCACGCCCGCTTTGATCAGATTGCGGGCCGCACTACGACGAAAGTCATTGGGCGTTAGACCTATATATGCTCTCGTTTTAGGATCGTACTTGCCAAGTCCTAGTTTGCCGCAGGTCGCATTCCAGATATTTCGGAAGTTCCTAAAATCGAAAACACGATCAGTTGGTTTCGGGAAAGATTTGCGCAACTCGCGAAGAGTGGTCGCAATTTCTTCCAACGGACGCGCGAACGGTATCGTCAGTGCTTCTTCGTTCTTCACGATTTCGCCTGGGACGACTATTTCGCTGTAGTCTTTATCGACCATCGCCCAAGTAATTTTCTTGGCGGCCCCCGAGCGGCGTCCGCTGAAATACAGAAACGTCAGCGTGGGACGCAGCTTTGCTGGCATGGCTTCGCGTAAGGTATTGAACCCTGACACGTCGAGAAACCCTTTGCGCGGTTTCGAATCGGCTGGCAGCACGAACGTTGGGATGTGGCTATCTGTTATCAGGTTGAGCGCCTTGGCCTGAGTAAAGGCCGATCTCAGATTACCGAGTTGCCTCCGAATCGTCGCATCAGCATCGCCTTCCTTCCGACGCCACTTTACATAGTCCTTGATTTTGAGCGCCGTGATTTCAGTGATCGGCATTCGTTTGAAAAACTTATCCAGCTTGTCGGCACCCGCAAAGACTTCCTCAGTGAGCTTATTTCCTGCGCTGTCGGTATCTCCCGTGTAGCGTTTGATGATCGAGCGCGGTTTGTGTTGGCGGTAATAATCCAATAAAATAGCTCTTAGGTCTTCGTAGCGAATGCGCGAAACCTCGGACGGCAGAAGCCGCACGCCTTCACTGTCGCTCGTCGCGCATCGAGCAGTTGGCGGTAAGCCTCTTCCGGATCGTTGGTTTTGGAATTGACAAACTTTTGCTGCGAGCCCTGGTAGAAGGCGAAGTAGAGGAACTTCGATGGAAGCTTTTCGCCGTTCGAACCCTTCGATGTGCGGTAACCAATCCAATCTTCGCCGCGTTTCAATCTTGCATTCACTTCTTGGATTTTCGCATTGTCCATTACTCACGGCCCTCTCACGACCGTGGAAATATTGCACCGCGAACAATGCAATTCGGCAAGAAGTTTAATGCAGATGACTTTTTAAGTGCTGTGTTTGTAATGCGATACCAAGAGATTGCGAATCCCTATCAAGGCAAAAATCCGGGTTCGAATCCCGGTATCGCTACCAACTCGCTAGCCCTGTTTAGCTAGCCCTGACAGCGCTTCGAATCCGCCGCATCGCGCCTGCTGTTTGACAGCATCCCTGGGAGGGAAGCGCCTGGTATGAGTTCCCCAACTATAAGTTCCCGCAATCTCGCATCGCCGCTCAGCAAGAACGACCACCTCCTTCGCTGGGTGGAAAAAATGGCCGAACTCACCCGCCCGGCTCGTATCCACTGGGTTGACGGCTCGCAGGAAGAAAACGACCAGCTCTGCAAGGAGATGGTCGCCAGCGGCACGTTTATCAAGCTCAACGAAAAGCTCTGGCCGGGGTGCTTCTACGCTCGCTCCGATCCCAATGACGTCGCTCGTGTAGAAGATCGCACCTTCATCTGTTCCTACTCCAAGGACACCGCTGGCCCCACCAACAATTGGGAAAATCCCTACGACATGCGCAAGAAGTTGAAGTCGCTCTTCAACGGCGCCATGAAGGGCCGCACCATGTACGTCCTCCCCTTCAGCATGGGTCCTATCGGCTCGCCCATGGCAAAAATCGGCGTGCAGCTTACCGATTCGCCCTACGTCGTCGTCAACATGCGTATCATGGCCCGCATCGGGCAGCGCGTTTTCGATGAAATCGATAAAGGCGTTCGCGTCGTTCCTTGCATGCACTCGGTGGGCGCGCCGCTAGCTGCTGGCCAAAAAGACGTGCCCTGGCCATGCAGCAAGGAAAAATACATCGTCCATTTTCCCGAATCGCGAGAAATCTGGTCTTACGGCTCCGGTTATGGCGGCAACGCTCTGCTTGGAAAAAAATGTTTTGCGCTGCGTATTGCTTCCAACATCGCGCGCGATGAAGGCTGGATGGCCGAGCACATGCTCATCCTGGGTGTCGAAGATCCCAAAGGCGAAAAAACTTACGTCGCCGCCGCATTCCCCAGCGCCTGCGGAAAAACCAATTTCGCCATGCTCATTCCACCCAGAGGATTTGAAGGCTGGAAAGTCTGGACCGTCGGCGACGACATCGCATGGATTCGCCCCGACGAAAGTGGCGCACTCCGCGCCATGAATCCCGAGGCTGGCTTTTTCGGCGTGGCTCCCGGAACGTCGGCGAAAACGAATCCCAACGCCATGGCCACTCTTTCGAAAAACACCATCTTCACCAACACTGCGCTCACTCCCCAAGGCGGTGTCTGGTGGGAAGGTATGACCGACGAGCCGCCCGCCGAGCTGATCGACTGGCAGGGCAACCGCTGGACTCCCGAAATCGCCAAGCAGACCGGCGCGAAAGCCGCTCACCCGAACGCGCGCTTTACCGCCCCCGCTTCGCAATGTCCCACTATCGACCCTGGCTGGGAATCTCCCACCGGCGTTCCGCTACACGCTTTCATTTTTGGCGGACGCCGCGCCACCACCATGCCGCTCGTCTATCAAGCGTTCAACTGGAGCTCTGGCGTCTACATCGGCGCCACCATGGGCTCGGAAATGACCGCCGCCGCCGCAGGCACCGTCGGCAAAGTTCGCCGCGATCCCATGGCCATGCTGCCCTTCTGCGGCTATCACATGGGCGATTATTTCCGCCACTGGATCCAGATGCAGCGCTCGCTTACCGTCACCCCGCGCATCTTCCACGTGAACTGGTTCCGCAAGGACGCCGAAGGCAAATTCATCTGGCCCGGCTACAGCGAAAATATGCGCGTCTTGAAATGGATCGTGGACCGCGCCCGCGTCCGTGCCCAGGGCCGCGAAACTCCCATCGGCTGGATGCCCGACTACGAAGATATGGAATGGACCGGCCTGGATTTTCCCCGCAAGAAATTCGAAGCGCTGCAGGAATTCGACGGCAAAGCCTGGCGCCGCGAAGTCATCGAGCACGAAGAGCTCTTCATCGAGCTACACGACCACCTCCCCAAAGAAATGGTCTACGAACGCGAACTCCTCATCTGCCGTTTGTAATCTTTTCCTGCTTTGTTGTTTCCTGTACGGGTACGGCAGGCCGTGCCCGTTTTTTGCTTGAACCGCTGCCTTCTCGGCCTCACGCGTTGAAATTGCGGTGCCAATCCAACAGTCGTCGTTTCGAGCGAAGCGAGGAATCTCTTTTTGTTCCTCTCTTTCTCCCGCGCTTCCGACTTCGCGTCCCACCCTCCGCTGTTCCCTATAACTTGAAAATAGCACTTTCTTAAATCGAATTACATTTCCCGCATCACAGACTTCGAATTCGTTTAAAGTATCCGGGTTGATCGCCGTGGTTAGGGAGGAACAGTGAAGAATCGCCTTCGGCCTCGCAGCTTTCATGAGCCCGCGCTTTCGCGGCGCAAATTTCTGACGCAAACCGCCGCGGCAGCCGGCCTCACCATCGTTCCACGCCGGGTATTGGGCGGCATAAATTACGTTGCGCCCAGCGACAAGCTCAATATTGCTTTCATCGGCGTTGGCTCCCAGGGCTTCCGCGTCATGCTCCACTTCTTGCAGGAACCCGACGTGCAAGGCGTGGCTGTCTGCGACCCCAATAAGATCGGCTTCAACCATCCGCAATGGGATACGCACGAATTTTGCAACTCCATTCACAAATTACTTGGTGTTACTAGTGGCTGGGATTGGCTCAGCCCGGACACTCCCATTCAGCTCACTCACTCCATGCGTGCGCCCGCCGGAGTTTCTGGTCGCGAACCTTGCCAGAAAATTGTCGACGCCTATTACGCCACTCAGCAACGCTCTGGGCAGTATCGCGGTTGTGCCGCACACAGCGACTTCCGCGAGCTTTTAGAAAAACAAAAGGATCTCGACGCTGTCGTGGTATGTACCACCGACAATCTTCACGCCGCAGTTTCTGCCGCCGCGATGAAAAAGGGCAAACACGTCTTCTGCCAGAAGCCGTTGACTCACACCATTTATGAAGCGCGTCGCCTCGCCGAAATCGCCAAGCAAACCGGAGTGGCAACTCAAATCGCAGTCGCCAACCAAGCCTCAGAGTCCACACGCTTACTCTGCGAATGGATTTGGGATGGCGCCATCGGCCCGGTGCGCGAAGTCATCAACTGGTCCAGCCGCCCATTCTGGCCGCAAGGTCTCGACCGCCCCAAGGATGCCGAAGCCGTACCCGACGGCTTGGATTGGGACCTCTGGCTCGGACCAGCGCCCGAACGCCCCTTTAATCGCGCCTACGTCCCCTTCGTCTGGCGTGGCTGGAGTGACTTTGGTTGCGGCGCACTGGGCGACATGGGCTCCTACAGTTTCGACACAATTTTTCGTGTTTTGAAGCTCGAAGCACCGTCGAGCGTCGAAGCCAGTACCACCGATCGCTACGATGAGACCTACCCGCTTGCCTCGATTATCCGCTACAACTTTGCTGCCCGTGGCGACATGCCACCGTTGAAATTTACCTGGTACGATGGCGGTCTAAAACCGCCACGCCCCGACGAACTGCCAGAAAATCTTCCACTAAGAGGCGACGGAGAAGAAATCGACGAAGGCCTATTGTTCGTCGGCGATCGCGGTAAGATTCTCTGCGCGTTTAATGGCGGCAGCCCGAGGTTAATTCCCGAATCCAAAATGCAAAGCTACAAACAACCGCCAAGGACCCTGCCAAGATCACCTGGCAACGAACGCGAATGGCTCGACGCCGCAAAAGGCGGCAAGGTCAAGCCCGGCGGCAATTTTGAATTTTCCGGCATGGTCACGGAGACGCTGCTCCTTGGAAATGTCGCCACGCAACTGGGACAGCGGCTCGATTGGGATCGCTCCAGCATGAAAGTAGGCAGCTCCAATCTCGCCGACAGATACATTCGCCCGGAACGGCGCACTCGCTGGGAACTCTAGTTAGCACGCCGTGACGAACGAACAGTGAATACGGAGGCGTCCATGTCTGCGATTTCAAGAAGAACATTTCTTAAGAATGCAGGAGCAACCGCCAGTGCGGCCAGCTTTCTTGCCGCCGCAGGAGCGCTGCGTCTTCGCGCCAATCCGCTCGGCATGCCCATCGGATGCCAGACTTGGCCGGTCAGGGACATGATCGCCAAGGATTTTCCCGGCACCATCAAGCAACTCGCTGCCGCCGGATTTCAGACTATCGAGCTGTGTTCGCCGGTCGGCTATGCCGATTCAGGCTTCGCCGGCCTCGCCGCGTACAAGGGAGCCGAACTTAGGAAAATTTTGAACGATGCGGCTGTTACTTGCGTGAGCTCGCACTTCGGTATCGAAGAACTCCGGGCGAATCAGGAGGACCGAATTGCCTGGGCGAAGGATCTCGGCCTCACGCAAATGCTGGTGCCCACTCTCAATGGCCCCAAAAAGCCAACCATGGACGATGTGAAGCGCGCCGCCGACGAATACAACAAAATGGCCGAAAAGTCTGCTCAGGCCGGCATTCAACAGGGCCTGCATAATGAAGACTTTGAGCTCTCGATGGTAGATGGCAAGCGAACCTATGATCTCCTGTTCGACCTTCTCGATCCGAAGCTAGTCAAGTTCCAGTTCCAGGTCTCCACCATCAGCCGCGGCTACGATGCCGCCGAATATTTCACCAGGTACCCCGGCCGCTTCATTTCCATGCACGTACAAGGCTGGTTAGCCGAAGCAAAAAAAATGATGCCAGTGGGACAAGACAGCTTGGATTGGAAGAAGATCTTCTCCGCAGCAAAAACCGCCGGCATAAGAAACTACTTCGTCGAAATGAACCTGGACCTGATGAAGGCCAGCGTCCCCTACCTTCGCACTCTGCAAGTTTGACAAAACCAGACAGCCTGTGCTCTCCACTTTTCCCGTAGAGGCGCAGCATGATCTCTTACTTTGTGAACGCTTTCCCCGCCGTCACGCCCTTGCCTTCCGTCACTGTCACCGTCTGCCCAACATTCACGTTCGACAGCTTGTCGACTTGACCGCTTGGCCAGCGAATTTCCACCGCGTCCGCCTTCGTCAACTGTCCCAGGCCAAACGTCATCACCAATTCATTTGCCGCCAGGTAGCTCGACCCGCTTTTCAACATTTGCGTTTGCGTTCCGTCCGACGAAGTCACTCGCACCACGGCGCCAATTCCATCGCGATTCGATTTCGTTCCAATCAATTTGAATCGCACGCTGTGATTCGTGGAGGAGGAAGAGTCTTTCGCAGCCACATTTCGAAAAAGATGCACTGCGCCGCCATTCGTGGAAAGCAGCACATCTAGCCGCCCATCATTAAATACATCAGCGTACGCAGCTGACCTTCCCACGCGCGCCACGGCAAATTCCGCTCCGGCCGATTTCGTAACCTCGGCAAATTTTCCTTTGCCCAAATTTCGAAAAAGATGCGGCGGCTCCGCGTACTTCACATTCACCTGCACCTTCTGAATGTCCGGATCAATGTGGCCATTCACCACCAAAATATCCGGCCAGCCATCAAGGTCGTAATCGAAAAAGAAACATCCAAATCCAAGCGTAAGCAGAGAAGCGCGGCCCACATCAGAACGCGGCGCTTCATCAACAAACAATCCTTTGCCTTCGTTGTGGTAGAGAGAAATCATTTGATTCGAGAAATTCGTGATCATCAGGCTGGTGTTGCCGGTGCGGTCGTAGTCGGCAGTGTCCACGCCCATTCCCGCACGCGCCACGCCGTCCTCGCTGAACGCCACGCCAGCAACAACGGCTTTTTCAGTAAATGTTCCGTTGCCGTTATTTCGATAGAGCTTGTTCGGCTGCGTGTCGTTGGAAAAAAGCAAATCCGGCCAGCCGTCGTTGTCGTAATCGAGCACCGCAACTCCCAGCGTCTTGGAAGTTGGTTCGCCAAGCCCGGCTTTTTGCGTCACATCGGAGAAAGTAACGTTTCCATTGCTGTCCTCACCATTGTTACGCCAGAGCCGCACGGACGTTCCTTGGTACGATTCGGGCGTGCAATACGACTTGCTCTTGCCGTCCATCGTGCAATACAGATCGGTTTCTGGCGACCACCGAACGTAATTGCCAACGACCAGATCGAGCTTGCCATCTTTGTCGTAGTCAACCCAAGCGGCGCTGGTGTTGAATTCCTTGATTCCGCCAAGCCCAGCCTTCTGCGTGACGTCGGTAAATGTTCCATTGCCATTGTTGTGAAAGAGGTGAGACTGACCGTATGCAGTGACAAACAGATCGTCGTAGCCGTCATTGTCGTAATCGCCGACCGCCACGCCGATACCGTACATTTCGACGTCGAGGCCCGCTTTGTGCGTAACGTCAGTGAAAGTTCCGTCGTGATTGTTGTGATAAAGCTTTGGCGTTGTATGTTTTTGCCCGTGCCCCGGCCAATCTGTTCCGTTCACCAGGAAAATGTCCGGCCATCCATCGTTGTCGTAGTCGATAAACGCGACTCCGGGACCCACCGTCTCCGGCAAAAACTTTTTGCCAAACGCTCCGTTGTTGTGAACGAAATGGATTCCAGCTTTTGCGGTGACATCTTGAAGAGTAACGCCGGCTTCGGCGCTTTGCGCTTTCGTGATTGTAGAAAATAAGAATAAGGAAAAGAATGAAACAACAATCGCTTGCGCCGAGCTGATGGCAAAATATTTCTTCAAGGTTTCTCCGCAGGAGTTTCGCGGCCAACGCCCAGTGCATCGGCCACGCGATTGATGTAGTTGAACCAGGATGCAATCAAAGTGATTTGCAAAATTCCTTTATCGTCGAAGCCAACCGCGCGCAATTTGTCCAGGTCCACCGGACTGCATTGCACTGCGTCCTTGGTAAGTTTCACCACGTAGTCGCACATCACGAGTTCCTGCTCGGTAATAGGAGCACTGCGATAGTCACGGCGCAATGCCTCGATCAGCGGATCGTCCAACGTCACTCTACGCAGAAACTCTGCGTGCGATTCGATTCAATAGTGGCACCGGTTGGTGATCGAAACCATGGTCGCGATCATTTCATGCTGCCGCCGTTGCAGAGGGAGTTCCGGCGCCATCATCGCGCCAAATGCGCTAAAGGAATGAAACAGCACATCGGGCAGCAGCGTGTGCGAACCGACGATGCTGGCCTCAAGGCCACGGTCCAGCGCGGGCACCGGGGTCGCATATTCTTGTGGATATAATTTTCGCTCGGCCTCGATTGCGGCTTTTACTCGCGCGTCCAGCATGGAAACTGTTTTGATCCAGGTCATTTATTGTTGTCCTTCGCGAAAGTTAGATTACGGATCAATCCGTTCCCGCAGGTGAAGCCGCTGAAGAACGATTGCTTTGAGCGACGCCGGATTTCTTTGAAGCAGCCGGCCCTTCGGCGCGGTCAGCGCGACGGAAACGTGCTCGTGAATCGGTTGGCGTTCGTTGTTGTCTTCCGGATGATTCTGTCGATAAGGTCCGGTAATTGCCTGCGCGGATTCATCGGCCTTGTAACGCAAATAACGGATTTTGTGCGCTTCCGATTGGGCATCGTCGCCGAGACCGTTGTAGCAGAGCATCAGATTGTAATGGGCCTGCAAGTCCTCCGGATCAATGCTCAGCGTAGCCTCAAATTCTTTCGCAGCATCAGAATATTTCTTTTGCAGAAAATAAATGCGGCCGAGTTCGTTACGCACCACGCGATCGCGCGGATATTGCTGCAATACGCTTTGCAATTTTGCGATGGCTTCGTCGTACTTGCCTTCTTCTTTCAGATCGCGCGCATAAAAATAATTGGCTCGTGCCAAATTCGGCTTCAGGGAAAGCGCTTTGTCCAAAACTGTGAACGCACCCGCGGTGTCGCCTTCCTGAGTGCGCACTCTGCCGATATTTACCCAGCCATCGAAATTATTTGGATCGGCCTGCGTGGCTTTAATGAAGGCAGCTTCCGCTCCCTTGAAATCATTTTGCAAAAATAAACCGATGCCGTAGTCATTCCAGCGCATCCAGTCTTCTTTCGCTGCAGCCGCACTCGGAGTTGGGGCCGGATTGGTTTTCGGCAAGACAGAAATTGATTTGGTATCTTCAGCGACGGTGATGATCGGAAGATCGGGAATTCTTTTCAACGCGCCGGCAACTCCACTAGTGTCGCCGTGGAAAGCGAATTTGCGGTCGTCATAGTCGGGAGTCGTTGCGCCTTTGGGCGGAGTTGGATCTTCTTCGCCGGCGTAAGAAAAGTGCGTGTTCCACCACATGAATTTTCTGTAGTTCAGTTTGGCGTGGAGGTTAATTTTGTCGCCGGCATTTTCCGGAATGTGCATGTGGAAATGGACGGTGTCGGCCGCGCCGGGCGGAATCAGATGCACAAAAACAGTTGCCCGACTAGACCACGCATTGCGTTTGTTGATGACGTTGCCGTGGGCGTCGATTTGTTGCGAGCGGTAGAAATGCGCGCCGGGTTCGACTGGGCCTTTACCGTCATCTTCGACTTTGCCGCTCCAGAAAAGTATCTGGCCTCTTTCGTCGGTGGCTTGCAGCTCGAGCCAGACGTCGAAAGCGTCCACCGTGCCGCCAGGAAAAAAGTGGCCAACTTTGCGGGTTCGAACGACCACGTCCACCAGGTAGTCATCGCCGCGACGCACGGAAGCATTTACACGTCCGAGAGGCGCAGTGATCGGCCGCGCTTCTCCCTTGCGACCTTGCGGAGAAGTAACGTCGGCTTCTTCGCCAACCGCGAAAGTGGTGGAAAGTTCCTGACCATTTGCCAAGGGCGAAGCTGCTGGGTGCACAATCTCCTTTTCTGCAGGAGAAATTCCAAACACATCGACGGTGACTTGTTTGTCCCGAAGAAATTTCACGCTCTGTGCAAGTTGCTCGGGATCCTCGTTCGCGGTGGGCACCGCAGTGTTCGCTCCGGGAAAGCGATGCGAATGGACGAATCCATTAATGTTGCCTTCGTCTTTAGATGGCAGCAAAGGCATATGGCAGTCCGCGCACATCATGGGGTTTGTTGGGTAATAGAAAGAGCGCGCACCCTGGCCGGAAACGCCGCTGGCCTGCCAGTTATCGTATTCATTGAAACCGCGCACCCAGCGATATTTATTCACGGGAACGTCGAGATGAACTTTGTGGCAGCTGGAGCAGAATTCGGCGGTCTGCTCGCGCATGAACGGTTTTAGGAAGGTGCGGCGGTGCGGTTCAGGATTCACTTTGACCATGAAGTCGTGCAGCGCGCGCATCACGGGATTTTCGCTGGCGGCCAGTTCGTGGAGCTTGGGATATTCCAGGACGAAGTCGCCCTGGCCCATGGTGCTTTTCACTTCGACGATGCTGTGGCACATCATGCAGCTGAGGCCGGCCTGCGCCGCGGGCGTATTCTCGATCTGACGAATCGGAGTATCAAACATTCCGCTGAAGAGAAGGGCGGGATCGTGGCAGCCCGCGCACCATTTGGAAGACTTCACGCCAGCGACGTCCTGCATGTACTCGATGCTTTTGCGATACCACTGATTGTTGAAAGAGGAAAAGTGGTGCGCGGAGCTGTTCCACTGTTTGTAAATGTCGGAGTGGCAGCGCTCGCAGGCTTGCGACTGCATAAAATATTTTGCGGGGATATTTTTGCCGTCCCGCGTTTGCGCGGAACTCGGGAAGAATTTTCCGTTGGGCCCATCGCCTTCGCCGTCCATGGTTTCCGTGGGCATGTGCGGATTGACCACACGATTAGAGTTTTTCCACGCGATGTTGCGGGCCCACCACGAGCCGGCAGCAATTCCGCTCATCAATAGCGCCAGTACCGAAAAGCTGGCGGCCGCACCAGCGAAGCCTTTGCCAAACCATCCACGCCTAACAACCCACGAAGTCGCCACAAATAAAACACCAACGGCGCAGAGCGCGATATGCAGATAGAGCCAAACGCGAAAACGGTTTGGCGTACCTATTTTGATTAGCGCGATCCCAAACAACGCACCTATAGCGATTAGTCCCCAACCGAAGCGAATTTCCAGAGGACAATCGCGAAAGACCTGACGCAAAATCGGAATCAGCAGCACGGCAAGAAGAATTCCTGCTCCGGTGTGAAGAAGGACGCTGCCGCCGTACATGATGGTGGCGGTAGGGTATGCATACAAATAAATCGCGGAAAGAGTTAGAAGAAAAAGAAGCGGAAACCGCCAGCGAGTCATCACCCGTTAACCCCGAAATGCAAATTGTGCCACTCGTCGATCCCCAGGAAATGCGAACGCGGCCGGAATAGTTTGGGGTATCCGACCGCGTCGCTAAGGGGTGCTCCCGAGGTGTCATGAAAATCGTGAAATCGGGTAGCGCTGATTACTTTCTTGAGGTCATTTATATGGGAAGCCACAGAAGGGCACAATAATGCAAACATATTAGAATTAGCGCGCATCCGTAAGCGCCTCATTTTCATGTAGTTCGTAGGTTTTGGCCGTCGAAACATTCTTGAATTCCTGGGTTGTTCCGCTGGGCCATTCTACTGCTAAGCGGTCAACGCGATCGGACTTGCCGACACCAAAAGTCAAAGGCAGTTCGGATTGCGATAAATAACTCGATCCGCCGCGGACGGTGCGCATCTGAGTATCGCCGCCGTGATAAATGCGAACAACGGCTCCGATAGCGTCGCGATTGGATTTGGTTCCGGTCAGATGGAGGCGCAAGGCGCGACTTCCGGAGTGCAACTCATTGCGGAAAAGGTAAGCGGGGCCGTTGTTGGTGGTGAGCAGAAGATCCACGTCGCCATCGCGGTCGAAGTCAGCGAAGGCGAGACCGCGACCGACACGAGGCGCGGCAAAATCTCCGCCGTTGGTGTCTACGACATCTTGAAATTTCCCATTGCCAACGTTCAGGAATAGATGTGGTGGCTGGGCGTAACCGACGTTGCCGCGAATGTTGCGAACGGTATCGTCGATGTGGCCGTTGGCAATAACCAGATCCAGACGGCCGTCCAGATCGAGATCGGCGAAACCGCAGCCGAAGCCCAGAGTTGTTTTGGAAGGTCCGCCGACCCCGGCCGCGAGCGACACGTCATCGAATTGTCCGGCGGAAGGCGAACGGTACAGTCCAACCATTTCATTGTCGAAGTTGGTGATGGCGATTCCGGGTCGGCCAGAATTTTCGAAGTCGCCGACATCGACGCCCATACCTGCGCGGGCCTTTCCGTCGGCGCTGAAAGCGAGGCCTGCTTCAACGGCGGCATCTTTGAATTTTCCGTTGCGCAAATTGCGATAGAGTTTGTTGGGCTCAGTGTCGTTGGCGACGAAAAGATCGGGCCAGCCATCTTGATCGAAGTCGAGCATGGCAACGCCGAGCGATTTTGAGCTGGTGTCAAAAATTCCGCTGGCGGCGGTGACGTCTTCGAAGGTGCCATCGCCGCGGTTGTGGAACAGCCAGCAGGTCTCTCCTCGATAGGCCTCGGGAGTGCAATAGGATTTATTTTTTCCATCGAGGCTGCAAAAGACGTCGTGTTCCGGCGACCAGTTCACATAATTGCAGACGAACAGGTCGAGATGGCCGTCGCGATCGTAATCAATCCACAGAGCTGAGGTGCTGAAAGCCATGCGGCTGCCGAGGCCGCTGGATTTGGTGACGTCGCGAAAAGTGCCTTTGCCGGTATTCAGAAACAGGTGATTTTGGCCGACACAGGTGATCAAAATGTCTGGGAATCCGTCGTTGTTGTAATCGCCGACGGCGACGCCCATGCCGTATACTTCGATGTCCAAGCCCGCGGCGCGGGTAACGTCGGAGAAAGTTCCGTTGCGATTATTTTTGTAGAGTTTCAACGCGGAGCGAATACGTTTGTGACCGGGCCAGTCCATGGAATTTACCAGCAGGATGTCTGGGTAGCCGTCCGAATCGTAATCGAGGAAAGCGCAACCGGAGCCGAGGGTTTCCGGAAGAAACTTCCCGCCATAGGCGCCGCTGTTGTGACGAAAATCGATGCCAGCTTGCGATGTAACGTCCTTTAGCTGGAAAAGAGGGTTGCTTGAAGCATTAGCACCTAACGTGTGCAACGGAAAGAGCGAGTCCAGGGCAAGCGCGGTGCCGGACTCCAGAAAAGAGCGCCGCTTCACGGCAGATTCACCAGCCCATTTCGAATTGCATAGACCACCAGTTCCGCAGTTTTGTGAATTCCCAGGCGCTCCATGATGTTGGCGCGATGGACGGAGACGGTGTTCACGCTGAGATCGAGCTCCGAGGCAATCTCCTTGTTCGATTTTCCGGCGACGATATGTTGCAGAACCTCGAGTTCGCGAGCGGTGAGAGCCGCGTCGCGCTCGCCTTTGAGAGTTTCGGCGCGCTGAAGCTGAGGGTCGATGACCGATTTGCCTGCGGCGACATTCTTTATGGCGCTGGCCAAATCGAGATCGTTGGCGTTTTTAAGAACGTAGCCGCGTGCTCCGGCATCGAGAGCCTGGCGGACGAGTGTGTCTTCTGCATGCATGCTGAGCATGAGGATCGCGGTTTCGGGATGAGAGCGCAGGATTATTCGGGTGGCAGCGACGCCGGTCAGTTCCGGCAACTGGCAGTCCATCACAATTACCTGCGGACGTAATTTCTCAGCAAGCTGCACGGCCTCAGTTCCGTTGCTGGCTTCGCCGACAACTTCAAGTGTTTCGTCATCATCGAGCATGCGGCGGAAGCCGCGGCGCACCAGCGCGTGATCATCCACCAGTAAAACGCTGATTTTATCTGACATTGGATTCTACTTTTTCCCTCGGCGCACTCATTCGAACCAAAGTGCCTCGTGCGTTGGCTGGCAGATATTCAATGTTGCCAGAAATTAATTGCGCGCGTTCGCGCATGGCCACCAGACCGATGCCACGTTCGTACTTTCCGTCAGTCGGCGCGGATTGCGGCGAAATGCCTTTGCCATGATCCTCCACTTCAAGAATCAATGCATCCGGCTTGTACATCAGACGTACCCAGGCTTCCTGCACGCCCGCGTGCTTGCTTACGTTGTTCAACGCTTCCTGCACGATGCGATAAACCTGCACACCCGCTGACGACTCTATGTTGAAGGGTGTTCCGGATTTTTCATAGTGCAGAGACAGACCCATTTGACGTTCGACCGTGGGAATATACCAATCGAGCGTGCTTTCCAGTCCGACTTCTTCGAGCAGCACCGGATGGAGGGCTTGCGAAAGGCTGCGAATATTATTCAAGGTGGACTGCGCGATTTCGCGGACTTCGGTCAGGTCGGAGTGCAGCGGAGACGATTGCGGTAACTGTTTGTTCGCGCGGCCAAGTAAAACACCGATCGCGGTCAATACCTGGCCGAACTCATCGTGCAGTTCGCGGGAAATGTGGCGCAGCGTGGACTCCTGCGTATGAATCAATTTCTGCGCGAGCTCGCTGCGTTGCGCGGAGAGCAATTCGAGGCGCGCGAATATCCTGCGGTTGGAGCGAATGAGGTAAAGACTGGTGAGCACGATGGCGACCAGAGTCGCGCCAAGCAACAGATAGAGCTGGCGCTGCACGCCATCGTAGATTTTCGCAATCTTGTCCGCGGCCAGCTCTTCGCCTTCGTTGTTTTGCACCAGCAGGCGGGAGACGGCCGTGCTGAGCGCCGCCTGACGGGCTTGCAGTGTGAGCTGTATTTGATCGCGAGATTCTTTTTCTTTGCCGGAGCCGGCCAATTCGAACATGCGATCTACAGCGTCCCAAAATTGCGCGAGGGACTGGCTCAGGAACTGGCGTTGGTTCGCGGTTCGCGCAGCAGGTGAAAAACTTTCTTCCAGTTTCAAGGCGGCGTCCAGGTCTTCACGAATGCGCTGGAATTGTCCGCTCCACGCGGTGAGCGGATAGGGCTCACGTGCATCCAGCATGTCGCGCATGGCTAAGCCGAGAGAGTTCAGATCATTTTGCACGCGCAACAGTTGCAGCGAATCGCGGCGATCGCGATCCACCAAGTTGCTTTGCAGCGCACGCAACCCGTTGAGTTGTGAACGGGCATAAAAGGAATAAACGGTTACCGCAGCCAAGGTGAGAACCAAGCCAAAAAGCAGGCCGGTGGTGGGCGAAGAGTGGGAAGAAGAAGCTTGGCGCACCGCCAGAGGATAGCGCGCGAGGCAGCGTGCGGCAAATTTTGTGGCGGCGTGTGGAACGAAAATTTGCGATTTTTTCGTAACTAGAACGCAAAAGTCCACGAGTTGTGCTTGCCTAGAATATCGATTTTCTATACCATTCCCCAAAGTGAATGCTTTACCTGTGGGCAGCTCTGCGCTGTCCTTTGCCTTGTCGGGAGGCTTAATGAAAGTTCGTCGAGGAATGTTTGCTGGCGTTTGCGTGCTGCTAATTTGTAGCGTCGTTCTGCCTAGCTTCGCGGATGAGATTCCGAAAGCAGCGTGGCGACGGCCGATCGGACAGCCGTTGACGAATGCCGGGACAGCCAAGCTCGCGCTGGGTCCCGGACACATCGACGACGGCTACTGGCAGGGAGCGCCGGTGGGCGGATTTGGCGCGGGAACATTTTCGCGTAGCTTCCGCGGCGATTTTTCGCGTTGGCACTTGCAGCCCGGCGTGCACAAATTTCAAACCGTGTGGGCGAATCAGTTTGCGATGTTTCAGAAGTCGGAAGGTGAAGCGAGCGGGACGGCGAAAGTTCTGTTCACGGGACATCCCAACGGGAATTCGCTGAAGGGCTGGGATTGGGATTATCCCGTCGGTGCCGGCGATTATGCGGCCTTATATCCGAAGGCCTGGTTTGATTATCACTGGGACAAATTTCCTGCGCACGTGACGGTGGAACAATTTTCGCCGATTCTTCCCGACAACTATAAGGAGACAAGTTACCCGGTCGCGGTGTATCGCTGGCACGCGGAAAATCCTACGAAAAAGAGAATCACGGTCAGCGTGTTGCTGTCCTGGGAAAATATGTTGGGCTGGACGCGTGGCAACGAGCGGGATTTTCGCGCGGGACTGAACGAGGGGAATCACAACCGCTTCCATTCCGAGCACCTGGGCGATGGAACGATGAAGGGACTGGTGTTCGAACGCAATCACGGTGGCAAGCAGCTGGCGGCATGGGACGGGCAGATGACGATTGCGGCGCTGGAATCGGCGGGAGTCGAAGTGAGCTATGTGACGACGTTTTCGCCGGACGGCCCTGGCAGCGAAGTGTGGAGCACATTTGCGAAGGATGGAACGCTTTCGAACATGAGTACGCCGTGGCTGAGCAGTGGCGAACAGTTGGCGGGTGCCATTGCCGTGAAATTTACGCTGGAACCCGGCGAAAACAAAATCATTCCAATGGTGATTTCGTGGGATCTGCCGGTGACGGAATTTGGTTCGGGGCGCAAGTGGAATCGCCATTACACGGATTTTTACGGAATGAACGGTGAAAATGCGTGGGCCATTGCGCGCGACGGTTTGCAGAACGCGCGGAAATGGAGCGAGGCGATTGATGCGTGGCAAGCGCCTTACGTAAACGACGAATCGAAACCGCTGTGGTATCGCGGAATGCTATTCAACGAATTGTATGTGCTTGCCGATGGTGGATCGCTTTGGGGACGGCCGGTCGGGGCGGACAAAAAAACACCATCGACATATTCGTTCATGGAATGTTTTGACTATCCGTATTTCGAAACGTTGGACGTGCGGTTTTACGGATCGATGCCACTGGCAAAATTCTGGCCGGACATCGACAAGCAAGTGATGCGCGACTTCGCGGATACGGTACCAAAAGATTTGAACGACCGCATGGTGTGGGTCTGGAAGACACAGCATTCCGGACAGCAGGCGTTCCGTGAACGGAAGACCAAAGGCGCAGTGCCACATGACATGGGCGTGCCGAACGAAGATCCGTTTTTTCAGGTGAATCAATTTAGCTGGCAGGATACCAACGGCTGGAAGGATCTGAATTCGAAATTTGTGCTGATGATTTACCGGGATTATGTTTTGACGGGGGGCAAAGACAAGGAGTTTTTGCGTTATACATGGCCCGCGATTCAGGAAGCACTCGTATATTTGGGAAAATTTGATCGTGATGGCGACGGGATTCCTGATAACGACGGTTATCCGGACCAAACTTACGACGAGTGGGTGGTCCGCGGAGACAGCGCCTATTCGGGCAGTTTGTGGCTGGCTTCGTTGCGTGCCGCGGAGGAGATCGCGAAGGAACTTGGCGACGCGAAAGCGGCGGCGCACTACAACGAACTGTTTGCCAAGGGACAGAAAAGCTACATCGCGAAATTGTGGAACGGGACGTACTTCCGGTACGACACTGAGAGCGAATACAAAGATAACATCCAGGCCGATCAGCTCGCGGGCCAGTGGTATGCGGACATGACGGGACTGGGTGATATCGTGCCGCGCGAAATGCGCAGCAAGGCGCTGAAAAGCATCTACGACAACAACGTAATGAAATTTGCGAATGGCGAAATGGGCGCGGTGAATGGCGTCACGGCAGACGGCACGCTAATCAAGACCAACGAACAAGTACAGGAAGTGTGGACGGGAACGACGCTGGCGCTGGCGGGATTCATGCTCGGCGAAGGAATGAAGAAAGAAGCGTTTCAAACCGCGTGGGGAATTTATCACGTGAGTTATGAAACGAAGGGCTACTGGTTCCGCACGCCGGAAGCCTGGGATATTACGGGAAATTATCGCGCGTCGATGTACATGAGGCCAGCGTCCATTTGGTCCATGGAGATGACCCAGCCGCCGAAGAAAGTTGCGGCCGTTCGCGATCAAGCAACGGCTACTTCATCCGCGAGAGTTGGGGCGCAGTAAACCCACCACGGCGAGCATCACGGCGCAGCCACCGAGCGGCACCAGCAGGCCTATGCGCAAGCTGCCGGCATAACGTGAAACAACGCCGACCAGCGCAGGCATTGTGGAAGCGCCGCCCGCAGCGAGCGCGAACATTATGCCGCCAACTTTCCGTGCGCGCTCGCCGAACCACTTCGACAGCCAGGCGATGTAAATCGGATACAAACTTGCCAAACCCAGGCCCGCAAAAAACGCCCCAGCGAAGAGCGCAACCGCAGAATGCGCGCACAGGAAAAGAAGTTCTCCCGCCGCAGCCAACAGGATTCCTCCGATGGCGACAGTCGCTTCTTTTAGGCGAAGGAGAATTGCTGCCGCCGCTCCGCGCCCTCCGAGCAGTCCCGCGAAGAAAAACATGGGCGCCAGCGTGAACGTGTTGCTGGCCCACACTGCCGCGCGCTCAGCATGGACCGCAGCCCAGTAAGAGGTGCCGACTTCCGTGCCCACGTACACAAAAAACAAAATACCAAGGAGGACGGCGACGCGGGTACCCGCGATGGCAGGGATTTCCGACGGCTTGGAGAGGACTTCTTCGCGTGGCGGGCCGCCGAAATTCATCCGGAAGAGAAAAATCGCTAGTGTTAAGCAGATCGCTCCCACGATGTACAGCAGTAGCGTGACGCGCGATGCGCGGATGGCAATCATAGCGAGCGGTGCCGACGAAATCGCGCCCGCGCCCCAAGCCAGATTCATGATGTTAAGAGCGGAGGCACGGCGTGCTCCATAGGATTCGCCGACCCACAAATTCGTTCCCGGCGTGGCAAAACCGTAACCCAAACCGTAAATACCGCTAGCGGCAAGAGCCAGCACGAAGGTTGGCGCGTTCAAGAGCGCAAAGCCGATTCCCAGCATTGTCACTCCCAGCGTGATGGCCGGCTTGAATCCTTTCGCCGCCGTGAGGGGACTGGAAATCAGGACGCCCGCAAGGGAGAAGGAAAATTGCATAGTGGAAAAAAGTCCGGCATGGCTGTCGTCAAGCCCGAACTTGTCTCGGAAGACCGGCAAAATCGGGCCAATCAGGCAGATGACGATTCCGTTGAGGACGAAGCCCGCGCAGAGCAAATAAAAAATAGCCCTTTGCGACACGGGCGGCGTCTTTGCAAGGATTTGCGTTTCAGAGGGCATCATGGCATTTTGCAGGAGCCGGGCAGTCCGCGCAACGCGCCGTTCCAAGAGGCGGATTTCTTATGACCATGACCAGTGAGCGGAGAGGATTCGAATGATTGATGCAGCTGTGGTCGGTTTCGGACTTGGGGGACGCGCGTTTCACGCGCCGATCATTCACGCGGTGCCAGGCTTGCGATTAGCGGCCATCGTGCAACGACACGGTGATGAAGCGCAGAAAATTTATCCAGACGCAAAGATTGTGCGAGACCTGGACGAGTTACTGGCGATGAAGTCCATTTCACTGATTGCGATTGCGACGCCAAACGAAACACATTTTCCGTTTGCGAAAAAGTGTCTGGAGGCGGGACGGCACACTGTCGTGGATAAGCCGTTCACGACTACGCTGGCGGAAGCGCGCGAGCTAGTTGAGATTGCCCGCCGCAATGATCGCGTGCTTACCGTGCATCAAGAGCGCAGGTGCGATGGCGACTTTCGCACGATGCAAGAGCTGCTAGCCAAGGGGACGTTGGGCAAGATCGTGCGATTCGAATCAGCATTTGACCGTTGCAGACCGCAGGTACGGACAGACTCCTGGAAAGAGGAGCCGAAGCCGGGCAGCGGAGTGTTTTTTGATCTCGCGCCGCATTTAATTGATCAGACGCTGCAGCTGTTCGGTCCGCCGGAAAGCATTCTTGCCGACAGAGTATGCTGGCGCCAGATCCCCGGCCCCATTATCGAGTTCAGGGAACGCGCGGCGTCTATGTAAAGTACGCACTCGATCCACAGGAAGCGCTGCTTCGCGCGGGACATCCGGTAGGCGGTAACGACTGGGGAGTTGAGTCGGAAAAGGATTGGGGAACCATGACATTGTGGAAGGACGGGGAGTTAATGCAACAGAAGGTTCCCACGCTGCGCGGCGATTATCGCGATTTTTATGCGCAAGTCCGCGATGCCATTCTTGGAAACGCCAGGCCACCGGTGACGGCCGAAGAAGCCCTGCAATTGATGTACACGCTGGAATTATGCGTCGAAAGCAGCAGCAAACGGATGCCGCTGCCATGGAAATTCAACGCGGCAGGTCACGCCGGAAATGCGCGGTAATTGCCATGTTCTGCGTATAATCGTTCTGCATATCGCACTTCGCCGCAGACTTGAGCAACAGTCCAGGAGCAAAAACTTTGCCACGGATGATTGAACTCGCGCCATCGATTCTGTCCGCCGATTTTGCCGATCTGGCCGCGCATGCCAAACAAGCGCTCGAGGGCGGAGGCACGCTGTTGCATGTGGACATCATGGACGGGCATTTTGTCCCGAACATCACGATTGGTCCGCCAGTGGTCGCGTCGCTCCGCAAAGCGCTGCCCACCACGATTTTCGATTGTCACCTGATGATCGAAAACCCGGATGAAATAGTTCCGGCATTTGCCGAAGCGGGTGCAAGCTGGATTTCCGTTCACCAGGAAGCCTGCGTGCACCTGGATCGCGTGCTACACCACATCATGGATCATGGATGCAAAGCCGGTGTGGTGCTGAATCCCGCGACGCCGGTGGAGACGCTGACCGACGTTCTCGATCTCGTGCATCATGTTCTAGTGATGTCGGTGAATCCTGGTTTTGGCGGGCAGAAATTCATTCGCAATTCGCTGAAGAAGATGCAAGCGCTGGTTCGGATACGCGAAGAGCGACGCTTGGATTTTCGCATTGAAGTGGATGGCGGCGTCGGAATGGATACAGTCGAGGATATTGTCCGCGCGGGTGCGGAGTTGCTGGTCGCCGGAAACGCCGTGTTTGGCCAGGGTGACGCAAAGCAAAACGCCAAGCAGTTGTTGGATGCCGCGCGAGCGGCGACGTTTACGCGAGCTTGAATTAAAAGTTGATCTTCGGCAATTGAAATCAGTGCAGTTGGAAATCGTCTGTAAAGGATGACGATTTAGGGCTTCTGACACAGCGCACAGCCAAGAGTGGCTGTGCTATTCACTGCCCTTGATAATTCCAGGTCAGGCCGCCGTCGACGAAGAAGGTTGTGCCGGTCGCGTAGTTGGATTCTTCCGACGCCAGAAAAACTGCCATGTTTGCGACGTCGTCCGGGGTGCCGAGGCGTTTCAGAGGAATATTTTGTAGCAGCGCACTCAGTTTTGCGGGATCGTTCAGTAAATTCTTGTTGATGGGCGTTTCGATGGCGCCAGGCGCGATGGAATTGATGGTGATGCCGAGTGGTGCTAGTTCAATGGAGAGATTGCGAGTCAACATTTTTACGCCGCCCTTGCTGGCGCAATACGAAGCGAAATGCGGGAAGGGAAGCTCTTCGTGAACGGAGCTGATGTTGATGACTTTCCTACGCGATCTTTTGTCTCCGGAAGGTGCCGCCATGTGATTCTTCACGAAGGCTTGGGTGATAAAAAATAATCCTTTGAGGTTAACGTTCAGCACCGCGTCGAAATCCGATTCGGTGACGTCCCAGAAATCGGCGCGGCGTTCCAATCCGGCATTGTTTACAAGGACGTCGATCTTGCCGAACTGCGCGGCGGTGTCGGTGATAAATTTCTGTCCGTCGCTCACGCTGCTGACGTCGTATTGAAATCCCGCGACTTTGCGCCCGGTCTTCTGAATATTCGCCACAACTTCGTCGGCGCCAGCTTTGTTTGAACGGTAGCAGAACGATATGTCCGCTCCTTCTTCCGCAAAACGCTGTGCGATGGCCAGGCCGATCCCCTGGCTGCCTCCGGTGATCGCTACGACTTTTCCTGACAATCGATTGCCCATCTGTCCTCAGTTGCGTCTTTATCTCTGATACGCACGAAGGGAAATAGTTGCACAAATTGGGTTGCTGTAGGAAGAATGAGCCCGCCAGTACGTGAGTGCGGTGAGCGCGGCTACTTAGAGGGGATCAACGTGGAGTGGCTGGCAACGCATTGCCAGGTTTGATCATGCTTGATCCAGGTGTCGGTGAAGCGTTCGCGATGCACGTATGGTTTGCCCTTTTCGATGCCTTTGATGCGGAAGATGCCGACCACCACGGCAGTGTCGCCGTAGACCTGGACATTGACCAGCTCGTTGACGGCCTGGGATGGTTTGTATTCCGGATCCTTAATGCTGGCGAGAAATTCGCTTTTCGAAGAAATGCTGCCGTCGATTTCTACCGCGATGAACGTGCTGGCGAGAAGCATGTCCAGCGCCTTGGTATCCTTGGCTTCGATCGCGTGATTCCAGGCGTTTTCCAGTCCGAGGACGCGCCCGCCTTCGTCTTTGGCCGAGTTTTGCGCAAAGATCGGCGCGCAAGCAAAAATCATGAGCGCAACCGCGCTGACCAAGAGGTTTTTCACGAATTTTCCTCCGCTGCATCAAGAAGGCCTTTATCCAGGTTGTTCTCAGCATAGAGCAGTCTCGGCTGCAAAGCAGCGAAAGCGTGAGATGAGTTTCATAATGGAGCAAGTACAGTTGCAGGCCAGGGAAACCTCTCACAGGAGAGCTGGAGATTGGGCGCACGAGTTTTTTTGTAGCTGCAGTGTGGATTGAAATAGGAAAAAGCACGAACGAATCGTGCCCTGCGAAGAGAAAGCGGCCCGGCTGAAAGCCCGACACTACGGAAACACTGCTTACGCGATGGTGACCTCAGGGCTGAGATACACGTCCTGAATCGCGTTGAGCAGCTGCACGCCATCCTTTAGCGGACGCTGAAACGCCTTGCGTCCGGAAATCAACCCCGTGCCTCCAGCACGCTTGTTGATCACGGCGGTGGTCACAGCTTCTTCGAAATCGTTTGCGCCGGATGCTCCGCCGCTGTTGATCAGCCCCGAGCGGCCCATGTAGCAATTTGCTACTTGGTAGCGGCAAAGGTCGATGGGATGATCGCTGGCCAGGTCAGTGTAAATCCGCTTGTCGAATTTTCCGTAGCTGGAATCGCCCATGTTGAGCGCTGCGTAGCCGCCATTATTTTCCGGCAACTTTTGCTTGATGATGTCGGCTTGAATGGTTACACCGAGATGATTGGCCTGTCCGGTCAGGTCGGCGGAAAGATGATAGTCCTTGTCTTTCTTGAACGCGCTGTTGCGCAGGTAGCACCACAGCACTGTAGCCATACCCAACTCATGCGCGTGCGCGAAAGCGTGGCTGACCTCAACGATCTGGCGGTCGCTTTGGTCTGAGCCGAAATAAATCGTTGCGCCGACGGCCACCGCGCCCATGTCATAGGCCTGCTTCACGCTGGCGAAAAAGATTTGGTCGGCCTTGTTGGGAAAGGTGAGCAGTTCGTTGTGATTGAATTTCATGAGAAAAGGAATTTTGTGCGCATACTTGCGGGACACCGAACCAAGCACGCCAAGCGTGGAGGCCACCGCGTTGCACTGCCCTTCGATTGCCAGCTTGACGATATTTTCGCCGTCGAAGTAGTCCGGATTTTTGGCGAAGCTTGCGGCCGCGGAATGTTCGATGCCCTGGTCCACCGGCAAAATGGAAAGATAACCGGTGCCGCTAAGGCGGCCGGTGTTGAACATGCGCTGCAGGCTGGCGATGACCCGTGGGCTACGATCGGAGACGGACCAGATGCGGTCCACAAAATCCGGTCCGGGCAAGTGCAACCGGTCTTTGGAAATCTTTGGAGAACTAAATCCGAGCAGTGAATCCCCTTTTGCGCCCAGATAGGTTTGGATGGAACTAGTCATTGCTGTAGCCATTTGCTTTCTCCTAATCTATTGTAGAATTTCTTTTGAGAGCATTGATCCCGCCGCTTGATCCGCCAGCCACGATAATTTTCCCTTTGAAGGCTGAATTATCTGCGCGGGCAGTTGTTCAGGCTCGTGCGGACCCTCAAGTACCGCCTTAAGTGCACAAGCTTTGTCCGCGCCGGCGATCATAAAAATAATGTTCGCGGCATTGTTTGCAGCCGGCGCCGTCAACGTAATGCGTTCGGTGTACAACTTGCCGACCCAGTTGCGCGTCACGATGCGCTCTGTCTCGTGCAGTGCTTTCGTGCCGGGGAAAAGCGACAGCGTATGGCCTTCGCTGCCCATGCCGAGCAAAACCAAATCAAATCGGGGAAACTCACCCGCTTTCAACCCGAATTCGCGTTGTATCGTGGCCTCGTATTCGACAGCGGCTTGCGCCGTATCCGGATATTCGCCCTTGATGCGATGAATCTGCTTCGGTTGCAACGGCACCTTCGAGAGTATAGTGTCCGATGCCATCTGAAAATTGCTGTCGGCATGGCCAGGACCGACGTGCCGCTCGTCCCCGAAAAACACTTTCATTTTATCCCAGGGAAGGGAATTGCGCAGCGCAGGATTCTCGGCGAGCAACGCATAGAGCACTTTGGGTGTCGAGCCACCAGAAAGTGCGATCGTGAAGGCCCCGCGCGCGGCCGCAGCTTCACTGGCGATGCGCACGACTTCGTCAGCCGCACGCTTCGCAATCTCCATTCCGTTGGCAAACAATTCTACTTTGCGATTCGCCACCAAACGCGTCCTTTGTGATGGTTAGGATTTCTTAGTTGATGTCGCGGCAGTATTTCTCGCGGCGAATTCTTCCATTTCAATGTCGCGCCAGGCACGGCCGTCGCGCTCCATCAAATCGTCGGCTCCTTTCGGTCCCCACGAACCAGATGGATAATTTGGGAAACCACGGGCGGGCAGCGCCTTCCAGACATCCAGTAGCGGCTGGATCACGCTCCAGCCCGCCTCGACCATATCTGCGCGCTGGAAGAGCGTGGCATCGCCGACCATGCAATCGTAAAGCAGGCGTTCGTATCCGGTGCTGTGGGAAGCGCCAAAATCGCGCGCGTAATCGAAATCCATGTTCACGAGGCCCAACTTCATTATCGAGCCGGGAACCTTGGCGCCGAAGCGCAATGAAATTCCCTCATCCGGCTGGATGTGAATCACAAGTTGATTGGTGCGCGGGTCTTTGATCGGCGTTTTGCGAAACAACATGAACGGCGTGCGGCGAAAACGAATCGCGATTTCCGTTACGCGCTTGCCGAGCCGTTTACCGGTGCGCAGATAAAACGGCACATCGCCCCAGCGCCAGTTGTCGATTTTCAATTTCAGAGCGACAAAAGTTTCCGTGTTGGAGGTTGGCGAAACGTTTGGTTCGCTGCGATATGCGGGAACTTCTTCGTTATCGATTGCGCCTTCGCCATACTGGCCGCGCACCATATTCTGCAAGACTTCCTCGGGTGTCGGCATCTGGATGGCGTGCAGGACTTCGGCTTGCTTGTCGCGCACCGCGTCGGCTTCGAAGGAAATCGGTGGCTCCATGGCGGTCAAGGTCAGTAATTGAAAGAGATGGTTCGGCACCATGTCACGCAGCGCGCCGGCGGTTTCATAAAACGCTCCGCGATGTTCGACGCCAACGGTTTCGGCGGCGGTAATCTGCACATGATCGATGTAAGTGCGGTTCCACAGCGGCTCAATGATGCTGTTGGCGAATCGAAACACCATTACGTTCTGAACGGTTTCTTTTCCGAGGTAGTGGTCGATACGATAGATTTGCTTTTCGCCCAGAATTTCCTTTAGCTCTTTGTTGAGCTGAATGGCGGATTCCAGATCGTGTCCAAACGGTTTTTCGACGATCACGCGCGTCCAATTTTCGTTGGTTTCATTGGTCAGCCCGGCTTCGCCCAGCTTGCGAACGATAGTCGAGAAAAAGGCGGGAGCTACCGCAAGATAGTGAAAGCGGTTACCCTGGGTGTTGTGTTCTTTTTCCACGGCGGCAACTTGATCTTTCAAACGTTGATATGCCGAAGAATCATTGAAGTCGCCATGCACATAATAAATGCGTTCAAGAAACCACTTCCACAGTTCGTCGTTCAGCGATTCGGGGGCGAATTCCTTCATCTCGGTGGAGAGTTTTTCGCGGAAAGCATCGGTGGTCATCTGGTCGAAAGAAAAACCGATGATCGCGAACTGTCGCGAGAGTAGATCCTCCTGCGCGAGATTTGCCAACGCGGGAAGGAGTTTTCTTTTGGTGAGATCGCCGCTCGCGCCATAAATCACCATCACGCAGGGAGAGGCTTTTTGCGGCACTTCGGTTTCTTTCAGAGTGGGCATTCTGTTTTCCCAAGCAGAGTTCGCCGCGGCGATTGCCGTGAGCGTTTAATGACCGGCTTTCTTTTCGACATGCCCGCCAAACTGGAAGCGCATGGCGGAAAGAATTTTGCCGGCGAAATCATCTTCGCCGCGCGAAGTGAAACGTTGATAGAGCGATGCGGTCAGCACCGGAGCGGGCGTGGTCGATTCGATCGCCGCGAGAACGGTCCAGCGGCCCTCGCCGGAATCCGAAACTCGGCCGGAAAAGCGTTCCAGCGTCGGCTGTTCGAGAAACGAAATGGCCGTCAAATCGAGCAGCCATGACGCAACAACGCTGCCGCGCCGCCAGACTTCCGCGACGTCGGCAAGATTGAAATCGTATTGATAATGATCCGGCTCGCGCAGCGGAGTCGTTTCTGCGTCCGTCTCGCGATGCTGCTTGCCGACGTTCGCGTGTTTCAAAATGTTGAAGCCCTCGGCGTACGCGGCCATCAGGCCATACTCGATGCCGTTGTGAATCATTTTCACAAAGTGGCCGGCGCCGTTTGGCCCGCAGTGCAGATAGCCGTCTTCAGAAGTTCCCGAAGCATTTTCGCGGCCCGGTGTACGATCGATCGGGCCGCGTCCCGGCGCCAGCGTTTTAAAAATCGGATCGAGTCGCTTCACCACATCGTTTTCGCCGCCAATCATCTGGCAATATCCGCGTTCAAGTCCCCACACGCCGCCACTGGTACCGACATCGACATAATGGATGCCCTTCGGTTGCAGCTCTTTCGCGCGGCGAATGTCGTCGATGTAATAAGAATTTCCGCCATCGATTAAAATGTCGCCCGACTCCAGCTTTGGCACCAAATCCTTGATCGATGCATCCACTACGCCCGCCGGCACCATCAACCAGATCGCGCGTGGCTTCTGCAATTGTTGTATGAAATCATCCAGCGAGCTCGCTCCAGTCGCGCCTTCGCCCGCAAGTTGCTTCACTGTTTCCGCACTCCGGTCATAAACCACGCAGGCGTGGCCATTTTTTTGCAGGCGCCGAACCATGTTGGCACCCATCCGCCCCAGACCGATCATTCCGAGTTGCATTCCGTCTGCTCCTGTAAGTCGAATTGTGAAAAGAAAATCGCCGAGCGCGCCGAAAAACTTTTAGAGGCTCTGTGAAACTGCCTTTGCCAGCGCGTTCAGCCCGGACTTAAGATTTTTTCCCAGGTGTACGCGCAATGCGCGGCGGCCGCGCTCCGCCAGCACCGCGAAATCTCCGCGGGCCTGGGCGGCTTTCACAACGCCAAAAGTATATTTCTGTCCCGGTACGGCGAGATCGCTCGCATCGTCGCAAGTCATCTGCAGGAACACGCCGCTGTTGGGCCCGCCTTTGTAAGCTTGTCCCGTAGAGTGTAGGAAACGCGGGCCGAAGCCCATGCACGTCGCGACCTTTTTCGCGTCCCGGACCGACATGCGGATGGTCTGCAGGGCTTTTTCGTTCTGCGCATTCATCGGAATGTAGCCGAGCACCGCGAAGTAATCACCCGCGCCAATACGTGAAAGATGGGTCTTCAGTATTTCGTTGAGCGACTTTCCGCCAGAAAGCGCAGCACTGTTCTTGTCGTCAGCAAACAGTTTTGCATCTTTCGCAATAAAAAATGGCGATTCTGGCGGAAGACTCCCTGTCGCTTCATATTGACTGGTGAGTTTTTTGGTCTCGATTTTGCTGGCTTCCACGTCCGGCTGGTTGAACGCGTTGATACCAATGATCGAGCCGGCCACGGCCGTGGCGATTTCCCAGCGGAAAAACTCCTGGCCGAGCGCGTACACGTTCGGGAGAGTAATTCGAACCACGGGATGCCCCGCTTTTTCAATCGCCGCAACCGCTGCGTCCTGAGCTTTGTTCGGTTTATTTGCCAGACGCAGGTACGCGAAAATTCGGTCACTTCCATACACGCTGGGCTTCGCGAGTTTTTCGCGGTCCACAGGAATAATTCCCTTGCCGATTTTTCCGGTGGATTCGGCAATCAGCTGTTCGAGCCAGGCGCCCAGATCGGAAATTCCCGGCGAAGTGATGATGGTGATCTTGTCGCGGCCGTGGTTTGCTGCGACGCCAAGAATGTTACCGAGAAGCACGCCGGGGTTGCTGTCCGCGGTGGAACTTGCGCCGCAAGCCTTCACCATCTCCTGGGTCGTCCTCAGAAATTTACCCAGGTCCATGCCCATCGCAGCGGCTGGGACCATACCGAAATTCGAAAGCGCGGAGTAGCGGCCGCCGATACTGGGATCGCCGGCAAAAATCTTCCAGAATTTGTCGTCTTCGGCCACTTGCTGCATTTTTGAGCCGGGATCAGTCACCGCAATGAATCGGCTGCCAGCCACTTTGTCACCAACAGCTTTTCCCACGCGTTCAGAAAAATATTGTTTGAAAATGTTGGGTTCGAGGGTGCTCCCGGATTTGCTGGACACGATGCAAAGGGTTTTTTTGAGGTCCACTTTCTTTTCTATGGCTTTGATTTGCGCTGGATCGGTTGAGTCCAGCACGTGCAGTTCCGGGAAGCCAGCGATTTTTCCAAAAGTCATGCGCAGTACTTCCGGGCACAGGCTCGATCCTCCCATGCCCAGCAGCAGCACATGTTTGAATTTCGCTTTTTTCACTTCCTCGGCGAGTTGTTTCAGCGTATCAAGATTTGCGAGTTGTTCGTTCGTAATCGTCAGCCAGCCCAGCCATTTGCTTTCGTCGGCGTTGCTCCAAAGCGAAGCATCCTTCTGCCACAATCGCGCTACCTTGTTGTTCTTCTTCCAATCTTCAAGAGAGGCGGCGAGTGCGGCTTGCAGCTCTTCAGGCACTTTGTAGGCCAGGCGATTTACGCTCACGCACGCACCCCTGCATGCCTTTCGATGGTGTCGAGCAACTGCTTGAAGGGATCCTGGAACAGCTTTACGGCGTCGGTCAGAAGCTTGTCGGTAACTTCCTTCATGGAGATGCCGGCAGCCTCGAGGTCGGCCATGGTTTTGTTGGCGCCCGCGACGTTTTCGGTGAGACTCGGGCGAAGCTTGCCATGATCGCGGAATGCGTCGAAGGTAGCTGGTGGAATGGTGTCCACGGTGTCCGCGCCAATCAGTTCCTCGACGTAGAGCACGTCGCGATACTTGGGATTCTTGGTGCTGGTGCTGGCCCACAGCAGCCGTTGCGTCTGCGCACCCTTGGCCGCGAGGGCCTTCCAGCGCGAGCCGCCAAAAAGCTCCTGATACTTCTGGTAGGTGCGGCGGGCGTTGGCGATGGCGACTTTGCCTTGCAGTGATTCGAGCAGCCCCTTTTTCTTCGCGTCGGTCTCAGTTTTGAGCGTTGCGTCGATCTTGCTGTCAACGAGGGAATCAATGCGGCTGACGAAAAAGCTGGCGACGCTGGCGATCTGCGAAATGTCCTGGCCCTTGGCAACGCGAGCCTCGAGAGCAGCCAGGAATGCTTCGGCGACCTGTTCGTAGGCCGACTGGGCGAAGAGCAGCGTGATGTTGATATTGATGCCTTCTTCCAGCGCCTGGCGAATTGCCGGAAGACCCTGCGGCGTGGCAGGAATCTTGATCATGACGTTGGGGCGGCTGACGGTTTTCCAGAGCCTGCGTGCCTCCTCGATAGTGGCTTGGGTGTCAAATGCCAGGTTCGGGGAAACTTCGAGACTCACATAGCCGTCGCGGCCCTTGGTTTCGGTATTGACGGCCCGGAAAATATCCGCCGCATCTTGCACGTCACGGATCGCGATCTTTTCGTACAGTGCCATCGTGCTTGAAGACTTTGCGTCCTGCGCATGGATAATGTCGTTGTAGTCGTCGCCTGCGGTGATGGCCTTTTCAAAGATCGCGGGATTAGAAGTCATGCCCCGCAGTCCATCGTTGGCAATCATTTTCTTCAGATCGCCATTCAGCAAAATATTGCGCCGGATAAAATCGAGCCACGGAGACTGCCCGTAAGCCAGTAATCCGCGTAGTGGATTTTCGCCCTGCACTGCGTTCACGTTGGGCACCGTAGTTGTGGTTGTCATCGTCTTTCTCCTCGGATTCCTATGCGGCCGGTCTGCAAAGTCTATTGTACGCCCGTGCACTCATCGTGGTGTTACGCAGGCATGAAAACAAATTGTTAGAAATCGCTTAAAGACCCCGTTTCTGCTCCAGCACTGCAATTTTCGCCAGCCGCCGCTTGTGCCGCTCTTCGTTCGTAAACTGCGCGCCCAAATACGCCTTCACCAAATCCTCGGCCAGCTTCACGCCTATGATCCGCGATCCCAGCACTAACACATTCATATCGTCGTGTTCGACGCCCTGATGTGCGGAATAAGTGTCGTGGCAAACCGCCGCGCGTATTCCGACCAATTTGTTTGCTGCCACGCTTGCGCCCACACCGCTGCCGCAAATCAGCACGCCGCGCTCGGCCTTTTTGTCCAGCACTGCTCGTCCCACCGCTTCAGCGAAATCTGGATAGTCCGATGGATTTTCGTTGAACGCTCCCACGTCGAGCACCGCGTGACCCAGCCCACGCAGCACATCGCCCATGGCATTTTTTAATTCGAACCCTGCGTGGTCCGACCCAATCACAATTTTCATCACCGGCTCACTTTCCCATCACTTCTCTTGCCTTCGCAACCACGTTCTCCACCGTGAAGCCGAATTTCTTCAGCAAATCCTTCAGTGGGGCCGAAGCTCCAAAGGTGTGCATGCCGATAATTTTTCCTTTTGGCCCGGCGTAGCGGTCCCAGCCAAATGTTGAAGCCATCTCGACCGTTACGCGCGCCGTCACCGCCGCGGGCAAAACACTTTCTTTGTAAGCCGAGTCCTGCCGTTCGAACAGCTCAAACGACGGAATGCTCACCACGCGTACCTTCACTCCCTCCGCCGCAAGCTTTTCCTGTGCTCCCACACAGAGTGAAAGCTCCGTACCAGTGCCCAGCAAAATCACGTCAGGCTTTCCACCCTCCGCATCGCTCAAGACATACGCACCTTTTGCAACCCCAGAAGCCGCGGCGAATTTCGTCCGGTCAAACGTCGGCATCGCCTGCCGCGAAAGCACCAGTGCGGTCGGTCCGTGAATGTGGCTGATGGCCAGTTTCCATGCTTCCACTACTTCATTCGCGTCGCCGGGTCGCAGCACCAGAATGTTCGGCATTGCGCGCAATGCCGCCAACTGCTCAATCGGTTGATGCGTTGGCCCATCTTCGCCCAATCCGATCGAGTCGTGCGTGAATACGTAAATGACCGGCTGCTCCATCAGCGCACCCAGGCGAACTGCCGGCTTCACGTAATCGCTGAAATTGAAAAACGTGCCTCCGAACGGCCGCAGCTTGCTGATCGCCATTCCGTTCATCGCCGCGCCCATGGCGTGCTCGCGAACGCCGTAGTGTAAATTTCGCCCTTTATATTCGCCGGGAAAGAAATCACCCGCGCCTGGAAAATCCAGATTGGTTTTGTTCGATTTCGCCAAATCGGCTGAACCACCAATCAGCCAGGGAATATTTTTTGCCAGCGCGTTCACCGCTTTCCCGGAACTCTCGCGCGAGGCCATTCCTTTCGCATCCGCCGGAAATACCGGCAAATTTTTGTCCCACCCTTCCGGCAGTTGGCGCTTCTGCAGCAATTCAAGTTGTCTTGCCAGCTCAGGAAACTTCGCCTTGTATTCCGGCCACATCTTCGCCCACTGCGCGTGCGCCTCACCTCCGCGCTTGCCGATGCCATCGGCAAAATGCTGGTACACGCCATCTGGCACCAGAAACTTTGCATCATCCGGCCATTCATAATTGTCCTTCGTCAGCTTTACTTCTTCCGCGCCCAGCGGTTCGCCATGCGCTTCGTAGGTATCTTGTTTGTGCGGAGAACCATATCCGATGTGGCTGTCCACCACGATCAGAGTCGGCTTGTCCGTAGTCTTCAGAAATGTTTCGTAGGCTCGCGCCAGCATCATCAAATTATTCGCGTCCGCAACGCGCGTCACATTCCACCCGTAACCCACAAAACGCGTCATCACATCTTCGCTGAACGACCACGAAGCTGGGCCATCGAGCGTCACGTGATTGTTGTCGTAAATCCAGCAAAGGTTTCCCAGCCGCAAGTGACCAGCCAGCGAAGCCGCCTCCGAAGCTACGCCTTCCATCAAGTCTCCATCGCCGCATACCGCATACGTCCTGAAATCGAAAATTTCAAAATTGGGCTGATTGTAGTTTGCCGCCAGCCATTTGCTAGCGATGGCCATTCCAACGCTGTTGCCTGCACCTTGACCCAGCGGTCCAGTCGTCGTTTCCACTCCGCTGGTAACGTGCGATTCCGGATGGCCCGGCGTCTTGCTGTCCAATTGCCGGAAGCGCTTGATCTCATCCATCGAGATGGCTGGCTCCTTCGACACTTCTCCTTGTGACGTGTAAGCCCGCACGCCGGTAAGATGCAGCGTCGAATACAGCAGCATCGAAGCGTGCCCCGCGGACAGCACGAATCGGTCGCGATTCGGCCACACTGGATTTGCTGGATCGTACTGCAAATATTTTTGCCACAGTTCATACACCACTGCCGCCAGACCCATCGGTGCGCCAGGATGGCCGGAGTTTGCTTGCTGTACTCCATCTATGGAAAGCGTTCGAATGGTGTTGATGCAAAGCTGATCGATGTTCTGCTTACTCATAACTGCGCTCTGCTGGCTCACGATAGCTCCTGTGCGGGCAGGAGGGGCTCCCGCAGGAAAATCAGGATTTAGATGCGCCGGGGGCACGCACCGGGTAAAGGAATTCTACGTCAACTAGCCTTCGATTGCAGAATTCTCCAGAGGTTACAGATGGCCATGTATCGGGAACTTCTTATTCGATGCTAATCCGCTCAGGCCACAGGTCGGGCGGCGCTTCGGGATTTGCGCTGCTGGCCTGAGCAACCTCGCTAACCGCAGCGGCTTGCGTTTCGGCGGCGGCGTTCGTTTTGCCTGGCGCGCCTTCGAGAGGCGCAGCCGGAATGGGCGACGATTCTGCGGGCGCTGCAGCTTTTTCCAGCGGCGGCGCAATATCGCGCGGATCGACCGGGAAAAGTTGCGCGTGTTGCTCCGCCCACTTCGCCGCAAGTCCGTTCAAAGGACTCTTGGTGTTGTATTCCTGATACGCGATCATGCGCCCGATGCGGATGATCAGATCATCCAGCCCTTCCGAAGCCGCCCAGAAATCCCCAATACATACCGTCGCATCATCAAAATTCGGATGAAACACCGGCGTCAACATGCGGCATTGCGGCGCTCTTCGCGGATATCCCAGCGAGAGATTCACTTCCAGATGATGCTGCTGGCGTTCCTGTATCTCGCCATTGGCCGCCACAAACAATCCCTTGATGTAGTACGCAAAGCGGTAAACTTCCGGCGGCATCCCAGCCGTCCCGGTAATCTGAATCAGCGGCCAGCCGGCAAACTTCAGCACCATTTGGTCATGATCTAGTTTCAGTCTTCGGATGCGGGGCGAGAGCATGATTGGGTTTCGATACTCCTCAAGAACCTAAAAAATTGCTGGCGCGATTTCACGCACCACTGCAAAAAGCAAAACGCACGCCAGAGCTATTCTCCAGGACGGCTCTGGGATTTGCGGCCACTCGATACGATCCTCGCGCACCGCCGTCCAATACATTTTCGCAAAATACCAGAGCAGCGCCGGCAGCAGCAGCGTCACCGCTGCGTTGAAATGCAGCGCCGCCGCGACATGCGCATGCAATAACTCTGCGATCGCGCGTGTAGCTCCGCACCCCGGGCACAAGTGTCCAGTCAGCGCATAAAATGGGCAACGGGGATAAAACGAGTATTCCTGCGGCGAAAAACGATCAAGCAGCGCCGCGCCAGCCAAGCCAGCGGCCGCTAAGCCATTCATGGCTGCCCGCGCAGAAATCATCCCGGATATCCCGTCATCTGCCGCTGCTTCATCTCGTTAATTCTTGTGAAGTGATATTGGAAATAGTAGATGCTGAAAAAGAAAGTCATCACGCCGTTCAAGGACAACCCGATCGGCTCCTTTGAATAATAGTGGTTCTCAATCGAACTCCGCATGTTGAACGCCGCCACCAGCCACATAATGCCACCGGCTATGCGGCAGATCAGGAAAATTCCACCGTTTGCCGCGCCGGGCCGTCCCGCCATTCCTTCTGCGAATCCCGCCCCGAACATCAACACCAGCAGACCCACCGATATTCCGTAGTACAGCAAGGCTTTGCTTTCGGGATCGACTTTCTTCACCCATGCTGCTTGAACGAACGCCCATACCCAGCCAAAGAGCCCGCAGGTTAACACGCCAAGCAAAACTAGAATCCCCCAGTGCAACGACGGCGGAGGCGGATATTGCGACACCACCGGTGCGGCGTAGCCGGCTGGCGCTCCGTACGCGGGCGCGCTCCCTCCATAAACTGTTCCCGGCGCTGGCTGCGGCGCCGCGGCTGGCACAGGGATATTCCCGATCACCTGCGAAACCGACACCCAATCTGTCAGCCCTTCACTCCGGCACAAATCCGTCAGCAATATATTTCCGGACGCGACATATTTCTGCAAATCGGCCAACGAATACGGCCCGTACTCATTCAATTCGCGCTTAATAAAATAATTCATTTCGTCGCTCCTCTTTCACAACACTAGCATTCGATCTTCAGCTCACTGAGATGTACCATGGCCGTCATCCCGAACGCAGTCCGCGCAGTGAGCCAGCTTGCCGCAGGCAGGGAATCTCTCTTCGATTGTGGACTCACCCGGCATTATCCGCCTCTCTACACGAATTGCGTTCCCTCCGCATCCTTATTCACCGTACAAATCTCGATGATTGCCCAAATCCAACTGACCACCGCTGCATAAAAACACGACAGCAACGTCACGCAAAGCTGAATCGCTCCTTTTTTCACATACCCCGCATAAAAATTATGTACTCCAAAAACTCCCAGAAAAATTCCTAGCAGCACAAAAATCACCCGGGTCTTCGGTTGCGCCACAGGATAGGACTGCGGCAACGAACTCGGTGCCCGTTGTACCTGCGGTCCTGGGCCGGCCTGTGGCGGTGGCGCGATTCCTGTCCCCGCCATCGGCGGAGGTGGCGTAGTGCCGGGAGGCGCAGCGCCATTCCCTCCGGGCGCCGTCTGACGTGCCGGTTGCTCCGTGCTCACTGCCGGCGCACGAAACGTTGTGAATCCCGAACCCAGCGAAAGTCCCGGACGGATCACCGGTCTTGGCAGCGATGTCGGCGCCGGCGCTTGCCGCGTCACCGTATTGCCCATCAAGTCCGTTCCGCTGACCGTCACCTTCGCTTCATCCGACGGCGCATTCGCGCAGCCGAACACCGTGCAGCCGCCATTCTCCGCAAAACAATCCGCGTGATGCGGCGTTCCGCAGCCTGGGCACTCCGTGCGCTCACCCTCCGCTTCACCCACTTCCGTACGGCAATATGGGCAGATCGGATTCAATTGCGTTGCCTCTCTTGATACCGGAACGCATACCGCCCGATCTGCACCACCGCGCCGCTCACCAACACTTGTTGCCGCACCGGCTGCCCGTTTACGTAAGTCTCGCCAATCGCGCGCAACATAATACGCGACCCCGCCAAATCAATGATGGCGTGCTCCTTGGCGATGTTGCTGTCCTTAAAAAGGTAGATGTCGCACTTCTGGTCGCTACCCACGACGGTTCGCGGCTTGTACAAAATAAATTGTTTGCCGGCCAGCGGTCCCGCTGTGACGTACAGCCAGCGATCTTTCAGCGCGCTCTCGACCAATCCCACCGCCACGCCGGTCGCTAGTCCCACCAAACCGAATCCCACTGCCCGGCTTGCCGCGCCTCCATGTGTCAGTATCGCGATTGGATTGAATACGATTCCGCCAAGCCCGGCACCGATGGCGCCACCGAGCATCCCGTACAGCATTTTCTTCGTGGACATGCCGGCAATGCCATAGACAATGCCGCCGGCGAGGCCAAAAACCATCCAGGCGATTCCGCGAGCAATCCAAAACGAAGGGTTTCGCACCGTTTGCGCGCCCAGCTCTGCGCAAATCGACATTCCAATTGCGTACACGATTTCTGCAACGAAGTCGAACACAAAGCCCAGGACAATCCCCAGTGGCAAACAGATCACGCCACGGATCAGCGCCTTTTTCGGCGATCTTTCGACGATGCTTTCCGCGATCCCGAATCCCACGCAGAGTAGCGCCACAATGGCGGGAAGCAGCAACCAGTTGCCCCACCGGCTTACTCCTTGCTGCCCGCTGTCCACAAAGCGGGGCTCGCAGATGCCCCAACCGAGCAGGGCGCCAAGCAAACCCGCGGCACCCAAATAGAACCATCCCTGCAGCAGGATGCTGCCCTTTTCTTCCGGTGCGGTCTGGATTTCCCCGGCAGCATCAGAAATTTTCCCATAGACCCTAGCCTGACCCGCTGTTTGCGCCGCCGGAAACAGTGCGGCTGCGTCGGGCATCGACACATTCGCCAGATCGTCCAGCGTAATCTTGATCGACTTGTCCTTATTTTCTGGGGACATTTTGATCCTTCCCACCTTCGGCTTTGGGCGCTGTCTGCTCTTGCTTTGTCGATCCTGGCGATTGCATTGGCGGCTGAACGCTTTTCTCAGGTCGTGACGGCCCCGGCGCCTCCGTAATGCCGGGTATGCTTACCGTTCCGTCCGAATTGAAATGCGTCCCAGCGGGCGCCCGACTGACCACGCCGCGATAGACATCGATGAGGAAAAACTCCGGCCGCGGAAAGAACATCCACGTCGCAACGAATACGATTGCCATCAATAGCACGTATGAGGTCACCGTCAGCATCCATTTCAGCCAGGTGGGCGGGCCGATTTCTGTGCCTTCGTCGCCTTCAATCATTTCCTCGCTGTCTTCGATTCCGCCCACCGGCTCCGGCTTGCCGGTTTCGCCCGCTTCCTCTCCGCCCTTGTCGTCCTTGACATGAATCTCAGAAACGCGTGCCAGCCGCTCCCCCGACCAGCCGAAGCAGCCCTCTTCATCGCTGTGCGGGTCGTACACCCACGCCACCTGCAGCACCGACGAAAAAAAATTCTTGTGAATAAACGTATCGTGATCCGATAGAAATACGCCGAATCCCGGATGCGAGTGATACCAGCCCACAATCCGCTCCTCGGGATATTCCTTGTCCTTGATCTTATAAATGTGTTCCCAGGTGTCCTGCGTGAATGTCACGTAGGTGCCCGCCTGCGCCGCATTCAGCCCCGGAATACGCGCCGTAATACTCAGGCCGTTGCCGTTTTCTTCTCCGATCAGCACTCCGCAAACTTCCGTCTTGCTGTTCGAACGCGCGTGCTGCCGGATCTGGCGAAGCACTTCGCCCTCAATCGTCACTCGCGGCTGTCGCTGATCCGGTTTCCGTTTACCCATTTCTCCCACGCTTACGAATCTTCAAGCCCGGTCCGTCATTTCGAGGGCGGTCTCGCCCGAGGAATTTCTGTGCGACGGCCTATAATTCGTCTCCCAACACCGCACTCCTGTCGCCCGCCATCAAATACGCCTTTTCGTTCTCCGCCGTTCGAACCGTAAACACATCAAACAGCGGCAGTCCCAGCTTGTCCAAACTTCTCTTACCAAAATCTTCGCTGCCGTCGTAACTGTGAATCGTCTTCACCACGCGCATTTCCCCGTCGCGCGGACAGCGTCCTTGTTCATACTTGATGCTGCCTACCGGCGCGAAAATTTCTTCCTTCGCTCCGCACGCCGGACACTCCAGCTCCCGCACGATGTCCCGGGTGAACTCCACCACCACATCCGGCGCGTCCAAATCCTCCACACCACGTCGCCGCAAATCTTCCAGCGTCCAGTCGCTCGATTTGCGCGCCAGCTCGGTTACGCTTTCATACGTAAAATGGCTCATGCAATCCGGATTTGCCGTGTACTCCACTTTGTACGAAGTGTGGTTCAGCCCTTCGAATACAAATCCGCTCCCCGCTAATGTCGGCATTCCGTGCAGCAGTTTCACCGCTTCCTGGACTTCAATTCCCGCGATCACCGAGGAAATCGTCGGCGTAGTCGCAACTTTTCCCTCCGTGTTGGCCTCGCGCAGCAGCAGATTGCAGGACATCCGCTGCTCCAGTAATCTCCAGTCCGTTTCACCGAGCGTACACTCATAACAAGGCGCTGCTCCCGCGACGAAAACTTTTGCCACTCCGTTGATTCCTTCAATCGCGCCATCAATCCATGGCCGGTTCATCTTCCACGCGCACCGGTTGATCCACAATCGCGCTTCGCGATTATCCAGCCCCGCTATAATCACGTCGCTCCACGCAAAAATTCCCAGCCCGCAATCCTGCACTACATTTGCTACCAGCGGCTTCACCTTCACATTCGGCGCCAGCGCCAAAACGCTTCTCGCTGCTGCCTCCGCCTTGTACGAACCAACGTCGCTGCTGCGATACAAAATGCTTCGCGAAAGATTGGACTCCTCGATCTTGTCCAGATCCACGATCACGATCCGTTCGAATCCCAGCAGCGCCAGATTTTTCAGGATTTCGTTGCCCAGCGCTCCCGCGCCAATCACCAGCACCCGCGCTGATTGCAATTTTTTCTGATCCCACCACGGAATCAGCCGAAACCGGCTGAACCGGTCCTCATGCACTTCTTCTTCGCCGATGCGAACGGGAATCGGCGGCGTCACGCTCAGCCCGCCGTGATTTCTGGCTGCAGTCGCAGGATGTCACCATCCCTGACCCCCGCCTCAGCCAGCGTTTGCGAATCTTGAATCTGTCGTCCGGAATTCTTGTGATGGAATTTGTAGCTCAACGGCGCGCCGTCAGGTCCGTTAGTGGGCAGCCGCAATTTCTGAATCAGCACCACGATAATCTTGTTGCACGGAGCGTCGTCCGGCAATTCCACCGGCACTCTTTTATTCTCCGTCGAGTCGTACACCGTCACATTGATCGTCGCCATCGTTTACCGGTCCCCGAAACGGGTTTCAGGGTTTGTACTTACAAACCCTGAGTTCAACAAGTCGATTCTCGCGCCAATCGCTTCTTGGGGCGCAGCACTGCTGCGCCCCAGCTTACCCGGGCATCTACTTCTTCGTCTTATTCTGCTGCGCCGTCAGCGCCTTCAAGAACGCTTCCAAACGCTCCTGCCCATCCTTCGCGAATTCCCAGCCACTTTTCTTCAAGAACGCCTGCGCCGTCACCGCAAAATTCAGGTTCTCCGCATTTGGCTGGTAACTCTTGTCCAGCGTAGAGCTCACTACTCCCAGCAAATTTCCCTGCTGGTCATACACCGGACCGCCGCTGTTTCCTGGGCTCACCGGTGCGGAAATCTGCAGCGTGCTATTTTCCATTCGCGAAATAATTCCGGTGCTCAGCGTGTACTTCAATCCTTCTGGATGGCCGATCACGAAAATCGATTCGCCTTCTTTGGGAGTCGCAATTGGCTGCGTAAACTCTCCATTTCCAGAGTGTCGCGGAACCCACAGCAGCACCAAATCCAGATTTGTGTGTCGCGCAACCACTTCCGCTCCCGCCCAAACTCCCGATGAAAGCGAAAGCATCGCGCGGTGCTTGTCGTTGATCGTCCAGGTGCCCAGTCCGATTACGTGGCGCGCCGTCGCGAACAGATACCCTTTATCATTCGCCTCAAGAAGCAGTCCCGCTCCGTAGCTGTTCGAAAGCACTTCGCGTTTGCTGAAAAACGATTGCGCCGTCGGCGCAATTACCGCCACCAGCGGTTTTAATTCCGACGAAGCATCCGCGCCGCTCAGATCCTTGCTCGCCGGCAGGGTAGGGAACTCGGTCCGCTCATCCAACTCCGAAAGCCCGTTGCCCACAATCGCCGGCACCGACCCAAACGAAAACAGCAACACTGTCGCCGCTGAGGTCAAAAATCCACTGATGATCAAAAGTGTCGAAAGAAAAGCCGTCCAGGCATAGCGAATCCGAGGCGCCTGCCCGCGGAACGCCACCCGCATGATGATCGTGACCAGGCAAAGCAGCGGCAGAAACAACACCAGTATCCCCACCGACAGCCGTGCCCACCACGGAATCGCCGGAGGCAGCTTCGGCTCAATCCGCGCAGGTAGGTCCGGACCTTCTTTTATCTCCGTGATTTCGTTGGGGCTTATGACAATCTTGTCCATCGGTCTCCAGGCGCCTTTGCCGGGTAGGGCAACCCTTCGGCACGCAACTTCCACTTTTAGCTAGGATACAAGTAGGGTTTCAGGGTTTGTACTTACAAACCCTGAACTGACACGTTATATACAGGTTCACTTCGCAAAGCGCAAGAGTGCGACAGTCCTACCGTTTCCTGGTCGTATCTCGGCCATCTTGGCCAGGGAAAGGGCTACCGGCCGGCTGGTTCGACCGTGGCGTCGACATTCCCAGGATTGCGCGAATCCTGTTCCGGTCGCTGGTTTCGCGCGGCGATGCGCCACCTCGTTCCAGCCATTTTGTAAATTCCATCAGCTTCACTTCGTGCTCTATCCGCACGTCCGCCACCGACACTTTCACCACATTCAATCCCTGCGCCATCCCTGCGACCCAATCATTGCCGCGAATCGCCGCCAGGCCCAACGCCACCGCCTCATACAATGTCGCAGCCGTCACTTCGACGGTGTGCGTCACGCCTTCCAAATCTCGAATCGTTACGCGGCAGGATCGAACAAGCATAGCGACAAAATATTATATTCGCTTTTTGTTCGCTATGGGTTTTACGGATTTCAGCCGGTCGCGTCGCCTGGTTAATTAAGAAACACTCGCGAAACCCGGAGTCTGGCTCTGCGGACGAAACATTGAGCGCAAAAGAACGCCACCGCGCAATGGTTTGTTTACTGCTGCTGCGCTGACGAATTAACTGGCGGCGGTTCTAACGTAAATGGCGACTCCAGCGTAAATTGAATGCGGCTTCCCGGCTTTACATCAACCTTTGCCGCGGAAAACGCCGCGATCACTGGACCGGCTGCGGCCCCGGGATTGCCTGTCATTACGCCGGCGCCTTGCGGACCTCTTTTTACCTCCTGGGAGGCCTTGGCCGACTTCGAACTCTTCTCTTTCTTTGGTGCGTTCGTGTCAACTCCCAGGCGCTCGCCGTTGATGATCAAGCTCACCAACTCCAGTCTCACCTTGGCCTTTCCATGCAAATGGCCGCCCTTCTTGTCTTCGACCATGCGGATATGCGCCTCGGTCCCTCGCGGAATCACCACGTGATCGTGCACCAGCACTGAGGGGTCCACTGCTCCGGTAAAAAGATCTCCAGCCTTGTCGTGACTCGAATTCACTTCATCCGCTAGCCGAACGGGAATTACATAACCGCTTGGCAACGTAACTGCATCAGAATCAGTATCGGTGCCGGTTCGGTCCCGGTTCTGTTGTGCATCCCTGTCCTGGGTTCCTGAATCTTGGTTTTTCCGTGCATCGTCCCGGTTTTTCGAATTCTGCCCGGCAAATGTTCCAGTGCCTGGAATCAGCGCAAGGCACAAAGCCGCAGCCGCCAGAATTCCCATTCGCATTCTAATCTTTCCCGTTGTCCTCATCAGAAATTCCAACCAATTACCTCTATCGAAGCACCCTCCTTCAACCGCCGCCCATACCCGAAACCATCGAATTGCCAAAGGCACTTACTTTAGTAGTGCAATTCCGTCCGATTTTAACGGCAATCCATCACTCAGCTTTTGACGTCGTACGGCGTAAATCCTTCCCATTCGAGCGGCGTGAAGGTATTTTTCTGCAGTTTTTGCAACAATTCGTCGTAGATGTTTTCTCCGTTGGAGTTGTTGGTCATGATGACCACTCCTATTTTGGCGTTGCGGAAATAGACGCAATAACTGCGCCAGCCGTCGTCGTGGCCTTCCTTGAAAAACGCTTCGCCGTAGGAGGTGAAATAAAGTCCCCAACCGAGGCCGTAGCTGAGACCAATCGCATCGTTTCTGTCAGTCGTTTCGGGAGCCAGTGTCGGGAACTGATGTTTGGATTTGATGCGCACTTGGGGAGTCAGCATCAAGTTCAGAGAGTCCTCACGAAGCAGTTGTCCACTGGCGACGGCCTGCAAGAAAAGCGCAAAATCGCGCGGCGTGGTTTTCATGGAGCCAGCGGCGTCAGCTATCAGGCGTCGCTGCGGACCGAGAGATTTTCCGTTTTCGTCGTAGCCTTCGGCGTGGTTTTCTTCGTAATTCAAATGCCAGGTCATGCTGGTCCGGGTCATATTGAGCGGCTTGAAAACTTTTTCCTGCATTAAGTCTTCGAGTGATTTTTTAGTTGCGGACTCGACGACCCGTTGCAGCAGGGCGATGCCTTCGCCGGAATAGGCGTAACGCGAGCCAGGTTCAAAATTGATGTGTAATTTCTGATCCGGGGTAAACCTGCGCCAGTTTGGAAAACCGCTGGTGTGTGAGAGCAACATACGCGGCGTGATTTTCTTCCAGCGATCGTCGCCGGCAAGATCTTTGTACTCGCGATAGTCGGGAAGCGGCTTCGATAAATATTGGTATGCAGGTTTGTCGAGCTCGATGACGCCATCCTGGACGAGCTGCATTATGAGATATGCGAAGGCCACTTTGGTGAAGGAAGCCGCGCTCATGATCGAATCGGGAGTAAGCGGTTTTGCGCCCGAGGTATCGCGTTGCCCATAACTTTTCAGGTAGACAATCTTGCCGTCGTTCAGAATTGCCAGGCCTACTCCGGTGACTTTCGCGTTTTGCATCGCGTCATTTACGATGGCATCGATTTTGGCAGCGGCGATGGTGCTCCCGTCGAGACGTTTAACGGTTGGCGCGTTCGGGAATGGCGCCGGCTCTTGCGCGTGCGAGCAACTGACAGAAAACAGCGAAAGGGCGAATGCCAGGATGAAAGCAAAGGTCTGCAATGTCCCTCCGCGATGAATGAGAGGGGTCATTATAGCTGTGTCTGCTACCCACTCTTGCGGGTTGATTGATGCGCACGGATTGGCGCTGCGGTGCGTGTGCAGGGGCAAAAGTCTTTTAGGCTGTTGCTGAGCTAAGGCGTGCGTGCGAGTGCGCAAGGCATCGATTCGACGGAGGAAATTGTGGCTGAGAGTGAAAAATTTGATCTGTTGATTATTGGATGCGGGCCGGCGGGAGAGAAGGCGGGGGCGCAGGCGGCCTATTTCGGCAAGCGGGTGGCGGTGATCGAACGCGCGGGAGTTCCGGGTGGAAGCTGCATCAATACGGGAACCGTGCCCAGCAAGACGCTGCGTGAATCGGCGCTGTATTTTTCCGGGTTGGGGCAGCGCGGGCTTTACGGGATCGATTATTCTCTGAAAGAAAATCTGACGGTTCATGACTTCATGCACCACGAGCGGGAAGTGGTGGAGATGGAGCGGCGGCGCATTCTGAAGAATCTGGAGCTGCACAAGATTGAGTATGTGCAGGGGCAGGCGATGTTTGAAGATGCGCACACGATTTCCGTTAGTTACGAAGGGGAAACGAGGAAGCTGCGCGGGGAAGTGATGCTGATCGCGACGGGATCGAAGCCGCATCGGCCCGCGGAAATTTCTTTTGATGATGTGCACACGTTTGATTCCGACACGTTTTTGCAGATGAAGCGGATTCCGAAATCGCTGGCGGTGATAGGCGGAGGAGTGATCGGGTGCGAGTACGCTTCGATTTTCATGGCGTTGGGAGTGAAAGTGACGCTGGTGGACGGACGCGACAAATTGCTGCCGTTTCTGGATACGGAAATTTCCGAGAGGCTACGGGACCGGTTGAAGGAATTGGGGATGGAGTTCTGGTTTAACGAGCGTCCGGTGAAAGTGGAAAATTCGGCGAGCGGCGCAACGTTGCTTATGAAGAGCGGGAAGAAACTGGAGACCGAGGCGGCGCTGTTTGCAGCGGGTCGGCGCGCGGCGGTGGACGGACTGGCGCTCGAAAAAACGGGACTGGCGTTGAACGATCGCGGATATATTCCGGTGGACGAAAATTACCGGACAAGTGTGACGAGTATTTATGCGGCCGGCGATGTGATCGGATTTCCGGCGTTGGCGTCCACTTCGATGGAGCAGGGCCGTGTTGCGGTGTGCCATGCATTCGGATTCCAGTACAAGCAGCGAGTGGCTTCGATGCTGCCAATCGGGATATACACGATTCCGGAAATTTCCTCGGCGGGGGAGACGGAAGACGCGTGCAAGGAAAAGAAAATCGACTATGAAGTGGGTCGAGCGCGTTATGAAAACAATGCCCGCGGACACATTGCCGGAGACACGGCGGGATTGTTGAAAATTGTCTTTGCGCCCGATGACAAAAAATTGTTGGGTGTGAGCATTATTGGAGAGAGTGCGACAGAGTTGATTCACATCGGGATGATGGCGCTGGACAACGGGCTGACGATCAATGAATTCATCGAGCAGGTTTTCAATTATCCGACGCTGAGCGAAATGTACAAGTACGCGGCGTACGACGGGCTGGGAAATCTGGCTGGGCATAAGTTGCGGGAGGGATGAGTTACTGATAAATGATGATCTTCGATATTCGGTTGAGAGGCCGAGCCGGCCCGGCCTCTCAATTAATAGACATCAAGGACTAGGACGCGGCAATTGGCAAACCCGGCAAATAGCGTTCTCCCGGTTCGAAGGCTTTGGGAGGGATCATGTTCAAAAGACGAAGAGCGACATCCGGCGTGAGAGTGTCGGCGACTCTGCTCTTGGGACTGTTGTTTTTCGCTGGCGCGGCGGTTGCCGATCCGCGGGGCGAGCTTGTTCGCGCGCACAGTGCTTTTCATCAGGCGCTGCGCGAAGCGGATGCGCCGGCCCTGGATCGGTTGCTTGATGAGCATTTCACCTGGACGCACACCGATGGTTTGGTGCAAAGCAAGTCCGAACTAGTGGAGAACATTCGCGGTGGGAAGCTGCGCTACGCGGAGCTGAGCACCGACCAAGAAACTTTCAACGAATATGCAAAGGCCGTCGTGGTCACAGGCCATTCGAGACGACGTTACGCCGATGCAACGAAACCATTCGAGCTGCGCTACACATTGACGTTTGTGAAGGTCGGCCGCGAATGGAAAGTCGCCGCATATCACACCACGATTTTTGCGCCCGGTGCCGGCCAGCCGCTGCAGGTCCGCCTTGGCTATCCACGTGATGCCAAGCTGCTGATCCTCAATGCCGATGATCTTGCGGTCTCTCATTCGGAAGACGTAGCTAGTTTCGCGGCTCTCGATCAAAAGCTCATCACTTCAGCGACGGTCATGGTGCCTTGCCCGTGGTTCACGGAAGTCGCGGCATACGCTAAGGCGCACCCGGAAGCGGATCTTGGTCTACATCTCACGTTAACCGCCGAGTGGGAAACTTACCGCTGGGGACCGATTGCGTCTCGCGCGCTGGTACCGAGTCTGGTCGGAGCGGACGGTAATTTCTACGCCAGCATTGATGAGGTGGCAGAGCACGCTAAGCTCGATGAAGTCGAGGCCGAGATTCGCGCCCAGATTGAGCGCGCCAAGAGTATGGGTCTTGAGCCGTCGCATCTCGATGCGCACATGCATACGCTGTATCGGACGCCGGAGTTGTTCGGTGTTTTTCTGAAAGTGGCGCGGGAATACAAGCTGCCGGTCCGCATGGCGCGCAATGATCAGCCCTTTCAGTCCATGCTTCCGTTGATGGCTCCGGGTGACGCGATTCCCGATGCGATCTTTTCCCCGGGAGAAGACGTTCCGGCCTCCGGCTGGACTGATTATTACGTCAACCTGATCAAGAACCTGCAGCCCGGGGTGACGGAAGTTTTCGTACACCTGGCGCACGATGACGCCGAAACGCAAGCCATTATGGTCAATCATGCGGATTGGGGAGCTGCGTGGCGGCAGCGCGAGTTGGAGACAATTTCGAGTGCTGAGGTTCGTAAGGCTCTTGAAGACAATCACGTGATTCTGATTGGATGGCGGGACATTAAGAAGCTTCTGTGAAAGCGTACCGTTGTCTCTCGGTCGTTGGCGTCTAAATCTCGATCAGGTCTTCGGCAGCGGGGTAGGCCCTGCCGGCGCCGATTTCGAGGCTGCATCGAAGATGGAAATAAATTTCCCCTAATTTTGCGCGCGTGTGAGAATTCCGGAGAGCCCTGGGGGCGCGGTAAACTGGAAAGACGAGAGCGGTGCGTGATCTTGGGATTCGACTCAATTATGTCGAGAAAGTGAGGCGGTGATATGAACGCCGGAAAACAGGGATGGATCGTTTTGGGAGCGCTGGCGGGGCTAATGAGCACAGTGGAACTGACGGGCTGTAGCCGGTCCGATTCGCAAAAGCTTAAGCGAGACGCGAAGGAAACCGGAGAGGCGATGCAGAAGACCGCCCAAGATGCCGCAGAGGCGGCTCGCAGGAGCGCTCAAGAAGCAGCGGACAAGGCACGGGCCGAGGCGCCAGGCGCTGCGGATGCGACCAAAAAAGCGGCGAAGGAAAGTTCGGAGAAAATAAAAGAGGCCGCGGACAAGGCGGCAGCAGAAGCGAAAAAGGCTGCGGAAAAGGCCAAACAGGCCGTGAAAGACTCGACGAATAAAGACCAGTAGTCACGCACGGCGCTTTGAACCGGACCATGCGATCGCACACTAAAGGGCGGGCGATTGTTCTGGCGGGAGTGCTGGCCTGCCTGGGCGGCAGCTTGTCTGGCGGCGAACAAGATAGAGTGGGGCGAGGAAACTTGGGATTCGACCGGAATGATTATCCCGGCGATGCCGCGATGAAGGAGTTGCGGAAGGAGTTTACGTTTGTGGGATATTGGCTGACCCCGCCGCCGGGAGCGAAGACAAATTCGTGGACCGGGAAACGCAAAGAGCTGGAAGCGCTGGGATACGGATTTTTGTTACTGGCGCGCGGCCGGGCGGGGAATGCTATTCGAACAGCGGCGGAAGCGGGAAAAATTGGAGTTTCGGACGCTCGTGAGGCAGTGCGGAGCGCAAAGGCGGAAGGATTCGCGAGCGGCGGGATAATCTTTATTGATATTGAGGATGGCGGGCGGTTAACGGCCGAGTCTCACGCGTACTTGCGGGCGTGGGCGGATGAAATTGTGAGACTGGGATTTCGGCCGGGGGTTTATTGTTCGGGGATGGCGGTGGATGAAGGTGGCGGGGAGAGGACTGTGACCGCCGATGATATTCGTTCGAACGAAGCGCCAAGGGAATTTGCGTATTGGGTATTTAACGATGGGTGTCCGCCATCGCCGGGATGTACTTCGGTTTCGAATCCGCCGCTGCCTACGGCAAGCGGGGTGAAGGATGCGGCAGTGTGGCAGTTTGTGCGTTCGCCGCGCGTGAAAGAGACCGCAGCGAAGTGCAGCGGGTATGCGGCGGATGAAAATTGTTACGCTGCAGTGGATGCGGCGAAGAAATGGCATCTGGACATGAATGTGGCGGCGAGTTCGAATCCTTCCTTTAAGTAAGAATTCGATTGCAACGTGACGTGGGCCTTTGCCCAGCATCTTCCAAAATGTGTTTCAGGCGAGAGCAGCTCTAAAAACAGGAGGGCGACATGCCATTGGTGCGCATTTCGTTGCGTGAAGGGACGACGCCGGAATATCGGAAAGCAATCGCGGAGGGAGTACATCAGGCAATGGTTGAAGCGATGGCGGTTCCGGCGAAGGACCGGTTCCAGGTGATCTCGGAATATAAGGCGGGCGATTTGATTTATGACGAGGATTATCTGGATGTGAAACGGTCGGACAAGATTGTGTTTGTGCAGATTGCGCTGAGTACCGGAAGGAAGCCGGGACAGAAGCGTGCACTGTTTAAGCGGATGGCGGAATTGCTGGCGAAGTCGCCGGGGCTGCGTCCGGAAGATCTACTTGTGAATCTGGTTGAAGTGAGCTGGGAGAATTGGTCGTTTGGAAAGGGCGAAGCGCAATATCAAAAAGACTAGTCGAGAGAAAATTGCGAGGGCGACGAGTGAGCCGCCCTCCCTTGCAGATTCGGGTGACCGCCGCGAATCGTTTGCAAGATCAGATTTGGGCAAGATTAGATCTGGCCCATGCCACCGTCAACGTGGAGTTCGACGCCGGTGATGTAGGAAGCATCGGGCGAAGCGAGGAAGGCGACGGCGGACGCCACTTCTTCCGGACGGCCGAAGCGTTTCAAGGGAACGGAGGAAAGAATTTTTTGCGCGAACTCGTCCACTTGTTCCTTGGAAAGGCCGACGCGGCCGAAGATTGGCGTCTCGATGGGACCGGGGGCGACGGAGTTGATGCGGATGCCGCGCTCCACCAGTTCCGTGGTGAGCGTGCGTGAGAAGGAGCGCAACGCAGCTTTGGTCGCGGAGTAGACTGAGGCGTTGGCAGTGCCCTTGATTCCGGCGACGCTGGTGTTTAAGACGATGGAAGCGCCATCGTTCAGGTGTGGAAGAGCCTTCTGAATCGTGAAGTACGCGCCCTTAACATTGATATTGAAAATTTCATCGTAGTGGGCTTCGTCGGCATTTTGCACCGGAACGAATTTGGCGACGCCCGCGTTGACGAAAAGAACGTCGATCTTGCCGAACTTCTGCGAAACTGTGGAATAAAAACGGTCGAGATCGGCGAGTTTTGAGACGTCGGATTTCACCGCAAGAATTCCGTTGCCGACATACTTGACCGCTTCGTCGAGAGTTTTCTGGCTACGGCCGGAAATCGCTACTTTTGCGCCTTCGTCGGAAAAGCGTTTGGCGGTGGCAAGACCGATACCGCTGTTACCGCCGGTGATGACGGCGACCTTACCTGCAAAGCGTTTCATAAAGACCTCCAAGAGAGATGCACCAGGGCGGAAGTTAAAGGGATGGCCTGGCTGCTCGCTGGTGACTTCGCTACTTAGATGAACATCTAAATATTTGGTTGCACGAATGATGGATTGAGGGCGGAAGCGGGCCATCCGGCTGAGAACCCAGCAGTTAGCGGCTTTTCGGTGTGCAGGGTCGCGGTTTCCGCTAGACTAAGCTCGGCGATGGACACAAGAAAGATTGAGAGAATCTCGAAAGCGCTGGGTGATGAGACCCGGCTGCGGATTTTCGAAGTAATCGCGGCGCAGAAGAATTTAACATGCAGCGAACTGGTTAAGCTGCAGGGAGTGACGCCGGCGACGATCTCACACCACCTGAAAATCCTGACGGATGCAGAATTGATCGAGTGCCGTAAAGAAGGGCAATTTGTATACAGTCGCACGGTGCCGGCGACGATTGCGGAATTTACCGAGTCACTGGTGCGGATTTCGAATGGCAGCCGGGCGGCGCGACCCAGCAAGAAAAAATAGACTGGGGGTTTTCTGTTCCAGCGAGCTTTCACTCACTTCACATACTTTCACTCACTTCAAAAATTTGTCGTACCAGGCGACGATGCGATTCAAGCGGTCGATGAGATGTTTTTCTTCGTGGAAGCCCTGGGGTTCGCGCGGATAGACGACCAATTCTGTTTGCACTCCGTAACGCTTTAAGCCGCGATAGAGTTCCTGACTTTGACCGAGAGGGTCAACGGTATCGGCGTCGCCTTGCAAAATAAGTGTCGGAGTTTTTGCGTTCTTCAAATGCAGGAATGGCGAGCTATTGAGAAATCCCGTGGGCTTTTCGTAGGGGACGCTCCAGAACCACTCGTCGTAAGAAGGATGCTGCTCGGTGCCGTATTCGGAAATAAGATTGGCCATGCCAGCGCCGGAAACCGCGGCTTTAAAGCGCGGAGTTTGCGTGATGGCCCATTCGCTCATGTAACCGCCGTAGGACCAGCCGCCGATCCCAAGACGGTCTGGATCGGCTATTTGTTTCGCGACCAGATCATCAATGCCGGTCATGACGTCTTTGAAGTCTCCGCCTCCCCAGTCTGCATGGTTGCTTTCGACGAATTTTTCGCCGTAGCCAATCGAGCCGCGAATGTTGGGATAGAACACGGCGTAACTACTCGCGACGAGAAGCTGGCCCCAGGCTTCGATGGAGGATTCCCAGGCGCCGGTTGGTCCGCCGTGTATCAGGGCAATCAGAGGAAGTTTCGATTTGCCATCGTAGCTGGAAGGTTTGAGCAGGGCGGCTGCGATTTCCAGGCCATCGAATGATTTGTATTTGTAAAGTTCGGGCTTGGTGAGGGCAGATGCGTCGAAGGATTTGTTGAATTGAGGAAATTGTTTGGGCCGCTGGCCCGCGGGAGCAAGCCAGATTTCCTGCGGCTCGGTGAAATTTTCGCCCACGAAGGCGATGGAGCCGTTGTCGTTGATCGTGAAAGCAGACGGCATGGAATCGGGAATCGCGATATCTTCGCGTGCGCCGGTTGAGGTATAGCGAACCAGCTTGCGAGTGAAGCCATCGGCGGTGAGGAGCAGCAGGCTGCGATCTTTGCTCCAGCGGTAGGCGAAAACGGCGCGATCGAGATTGCCAGCGGTAAGATTCTTTGCCGCAGGCATACCGACAGGAAGAATCCAAAGGTCATGCGGACTGGGGCCATCTTCGCGCGAACCGATAAAGCTGATGTTTTCGCCGGAAGGAGAGACCTCGATGTCGCCAAAGGGACCGCGCGGAGCAAGAAGTTGAACCATGGCTTGTGGCTCTTTTGCTGTAGTGGGTACGAGAAAAATGCGTTCGGTGTTTTGGTCAGACTCGGGATGATCGGTGGCAATGATGGCGAGTCGGGTGTCGTCTGCAAACCAGGCGAGGTCGGAGACCTGGTAATTTGCTGGAGTGACGGCGCGCTCGGATTTCTCGGAGAGGGAAAGAAGCCAGAGGCGGGCATGTTTGTCGTCCTTGTCGGCGACGTGGGCGTCGTCCTTGTCTTTTTCTTTTTTTTCTTGGGCTTCGGTTTTGGCGTCGGGAGCGAGAAACGCAATGGTTTTGCCGTCGTGAGCCCATGCGAAGCGGCTGATGTTACGTTTGCCCTTGGTGAGCGGAGCAGATTCTCCGCCACTCATCGAAAGAAGATAGATCTGCTGGTTAGTGTCCCGATTGGAAAGGAAAGCGAGAAGTTTTCCGTCGGGCGACCACTTGGGGGAGGATTCGGACTTTTCGGAGTACGTCAGTTGGCGGAAGGAGGCATTGGAGGTGTCGAAGAGCCAGATGTGGCTGGAACGCTGGTCGCCTTTGGCAGGTTCGGCGACGACCAGGGCGACGCGGCGGCCGTCGGGAGAAAATTCGAGACTCGAAAGATGACGGAGATTGAGCAACGACTCTGGAGCGAGCGTCCTGGGGGCAGAGGTGGCCGGTTGTTGAGCGAAGTTCGCTGTGGGAAGAGAAAAACAGAATAGGACGGCGAATGAAGGTAAACTCCGCATGAAAAATCCTCCGATGGTAAGAACAGAGGACTGTAACTGCGGAAGGGATCAGCGTCAACGTCACCGATCGGGCGATCAGCGCATAGGAACGCCAGTACGGCTGCGAGAGGCTATTCAACCGCTCGCAGCCGCTTCCTAAGCCACCAATTCATAGGTGTCGTGGACGATGAGTCGCGAACTGGATCTTCACCTCAGTGATGGTCGTCGTGATGATCCTCGTGTTCGCGCCACCGGTCACGATCGCGGTCCCGGTCGCGATCCCATTCGTGGCGATGCTCAAAGCGGCCGCGATCGCCTTCCCAGTAGCCGTTGAAATAGAGTCCGCCCTCGTGGCGTGGACCAATCCAGCGGGCGCCGCGATACGGAGCGCGAGTCCAATAACCTTCGTGCCAGCGGTAATGTCGGTGCGCGGGATACCAATAGCCGTCAACCCAGATAAAGTCGGGGCCAGGCGAGGGAGGTAGCTCAACTACTACGCGAGGCGGGGGCGGAGGACCAATCCTGATGCCCACACCGATCTGCGCGCTTGCGCCATAGGTGCCGAGCAACAGAACCGCGGCAATCAGCGTGAATCTCATGAAGCTTTTCATATTTCTTTGATCTCCTTTCGCAGGCCAACCAACTGTATCCGGTTACTCGGTCAGCGTTACTTTGAGGCTCCCTGCGATTTTGGGATGGTTCTTGCTTTTGGGGACGTGGGTAAAAGGGTAGGTAGAGCGGGGAGTCCCAGCAATAGAGGAAAGGCTGTAGGCGCGAGATGGTTACCGCGCAATTGCCGGGCGGCAGTTCCGTTAGTTTCATCAATGAAATTCGCGAGGAGCGGAAGGAACTCCTTCGCGTGGCTGGATTTTGTGGCGCGGAACAGGCCGAAGAGAGATTCCTGCGCTCGGAATGACGGCGCAAGACGCTAGCGTTTGCATGTACGGCAATAAAAATGGGCGGCGCAGACCGTAGTCTGCACCGCCCGTTGATCGCGAAATGTGCACAGATTGAAGCTAACTGAGACGGTTTTGCGGCAACGATCGCTGAATTTTAGTGGTGGTCATCGTGGTCGTGGCCATGACCGTGACCGTGGTCATCGTGATCATGATAGCGACCGTGATCGCGGTCATGGTCGTGATCCCATTTGTGATTGTGCTCGACACGGCCGTGCGAGCCTTCCCAGTAACCGTCGTAGAACCGTTCTCCATCATGGCGCGGGCCGACCCAGCGGGCACCCTCATAGGGCGGGCGGCTCCAATAGCCTTCATGCCAACGATAGTGTCCTGCGGCGGGATACCAGTAGCCGCCAATCCATGTAAATTCCGGACCGGGTTGTGCGGAAACCACGGCGACGACGCGTGGCTCGGGTGGCGCACCGATACGGATGCCAACCGATAGTTGCGCGCTAGCGGGGATACCGAGCAGCGACATGGAAGACAACAAAACGGAAGACAACAAAGTGGTCCTGATGAAATTTCTCATAGGGTTGATTCATCTCCTGAAGCAGATCTGGTGGTTCTCGTTACAGACGTTGAGCTAGCTCTACGTTAAATTCGAAAAAGGAATTATTGAGAAGTCTTTGTACGCTGGGTGACGTTGTGGTTAGCCTGTCCTTTTGCCTGTACTCGCGCGGCGTAGATCTTTGATATGACTGAAGACCAATCTTGCGGCGGATTGCGGGCTTTTGTGAGGGTCGGCTACAATTTGAGGCTCATTTGTGCGAAAAAGGCGAACCAGTGGCCATTCACGAATTGCGATTGCACAACACGTTAAGCGCAAAGATAGAAGAATTCGTTCCGCAACGGGCGGGCGAAGTGAAAATGTATACGTGCGGGCCGACGGTATACGACTATGCGCACATCGGGAATTTTCGCACGTTCGTGTTCCAAGACATTTTGCGCCGCTACTTGAAACAGCGCGGACTGAAGCTAACCCATGCGATGAATTTGACGGATGTGGATGACCGGATCATCGCTAATGCTGCGGCTGCGGGCGTGGGTATTCGCGAGTATACGGAAAAGTATGCGCAGGCATTTTTTGCGGATTGCAAAGCGGTAAGCGTGGAAGCGCCGGAATTTTGGGTTCGCGCAACGGATCATATTCCGGACATGGTGCAGTTGATCGAGCGGCTGCAGAAGAAGACGTTCACCTACGGCAGCGAAGGTTCGATTTATTACCGGATTGCGAGATTTCCCGACTACGGGAAACTTTCGAAGATTGATTTGACGGGGATTCAGGCTGGCGCACGCGTGGACAACGACCGCTATGAAAAAGAAAGCGCGCGGGACTTTGCCTTGTGGAAAGCACCGAAACCCGGCGAGCATTTTTGGGAGACGGAGATTGGGCCTGGGCGGCCAGGCTGGCATATCGAGTGTTCGGCGATGGCCATGAAATATCTGGGCGAAACTCTGGACATACACACCGGCGGAATCGATCTGGCGTTTCCGCATCATGAAAATGAAATTGCGCAGAGCGAAGGTGCGACCGGTAAACCGTTTGCGCGTTACTGGCTGCACGCGGAGCATTTGCTGGTGGAAGGCGAGAAGATGTCCAAGTCGCTGGGAAATTTTTTTACCATGCGCGATCTGTACGAGAAGGGTTACAAACCGTCGGCGCTAAGATATGCGCTGGCCAGCGTACCGTACCGGCGGCAATTGAACTTTACGTTCGATGGATTGCAGCAGGCGACCAGCTCGGTGGAAAGAATCCGGAATTTTGCGGATCGTTTGCGGCAAGGGAAATTCCCCGCGGGATCGCCAGCGAATATGAAAGGACGGACGGCGAAGGCTTTGGAGGATTTCGATGCAGGCCTGGCTGATGATTTGAATACCGCGGTGGCGCTGGCGGCAACGTTTGATTTTGTACGCGAGGCGAATATCGCGATGGATAATGGCGGATTCGGCCAGGAAGACGCGGCAGCGGCGCAAGAATTTTTAGCGGCGGTCGAGCAGATATTCGCGGTAGTAAAGGACAATGACGCGGAAAAGCTGAAGGAACTGGGATTTGGCGGCGTGGAAGAAGCAGTGACGGACAGTTGGATCGAGGAGAAGATCTCCGGAAGGCAGGCGGCACGGCAACGGCGCGACTTTGCCAAGAGCGATGAAATCCGCAAAGAACTGGCGGAACATGGTATAATTCTTGAAGATAGTAAGGACGGAAGCGTCCGCTGGAAGCGTAAATGACACTCACAAACATCCACCGGCGATTTGATCAGGCTTCTCCCTCCGAACTGCGGCCGAACCTCTACGGTGTAGATTAAGTTCCCTCACAAAACAAACAGGAAGTGCGGGGCGAAGTCCGTCTGCGCGCATGCAAGCCTGCACACCCACATAAGCCGGCTGAGGCCGGTGTCCACAAGTACACCTGAACGCGCGGTTTGAAACCAGCAGCGCAAGAAAAACGGAGAAATAAAATGATTACCGCTAGCGAAACAAAAACGCCCCGGCTGGTGACAGCATTGCCCGGGCCCAAGGCCAAACAAATTGTGCAGCGGGACGCGAAGTTTATGTCGCCTTCGTTCACGCGAGATTATCCCCTGGTGGCGAAGAGCGGGCATGGCGCCATGGTGGAAGACGTTGACGGAAATGTGTTTCTGGATTTCGCGGCGGGAATCGCGGTGTGCTCGACGGGGCATTGTCACCCGAAAGTGGTGGCGGCGATTCAGAAGCAGGCTGCGGAACTGATTCACATGTCCGGGACGGATTTTTACTATGAGAGCTTGCCGCTGTTGGCGGAACGGCTGGGGAAAACAGTTCCAGGCAGCGAAGACAAGAAAGTGTTCTTCACCAACTCCGGGTCTGAAGCCGTGGAAGGCGCGCTGAAACTGGCGCGCTATGCGACGAAACGCGACAAGATGATCGCGTTTTATGGATGTTTTCACGGGCGGACGATGGGTTCGCTGTCGTTGACGGCCTCGAAATCCACGCAGCGCAAGGGATTTGGCGCGTTGTTGAGCGGCGTGGAGCATATTCCCTATCCTTATGCTTATCGCTGCGCGCTCGGGCATACGGCGGAGACTTGTGGCGCGGAAATTCTGGAGACGTTGGAGAACCAAATTTTCAAGCGGCTTTTTGATCCGACGGAAGTTGCGGGAATAATTATTGAGCCGATTCAGGGCGAAGGCGGCTACGTGCCTGCGCCGAAATTCTTTTTGCAGGAACTGCAGCGGATTTGCCGCCAGCACGGAATCATGCTGATCGTGGATGAAGTGCAGTCCGGCATGGGACGCACCGGAAAGTGGTGGGCGTTCGAACACGCGGGCATCGAGCCGGACATTATCACCAGCGCGAAGGGAATCGCCAGCGGCATGCCGTTGGGCGCGATTATTGCGAAGTCGAGCGTGATGAACTGGAAGCCTGGTTCGCACGGAACGACGTTTGGCGGGAATCCGGTTTGTTTGGCGGCATCGCTGGCGACAATGGACCTGCTGGAAGACGGCATGATGGAAAATGCGCGGAAAATGGGAGAGTACATTTTTGCGCACACCGCGGATTGGACGAACAAGTTCAAGATCGTTGGCGATGTTCGCGGCAAAGGACTGATGGTCGGCATTGAAATCGTGCGTGATCAGCGGACTAAAGAGCGCGCGGGTGATTTGCGCAATGCGATTGTGGATTCCGCGTTCCATAAGGGACTACTGGTGTTGGGCGCGGGAGAGAATTCGTTGCGGCTTTCACCGCCGCTTTTGATTGACGAGGAGCAGGCGGACTTTGCGCTGCGGACGCTGGAAGAATGCGTTCGGGAGGCAGAAAAGAAGATTTAACGCAGAGGTGCAGAGTTCGCAGAAGAAGACTGACGTATTTACGGAAATCCCGCGGCGGCCAAGATGCAAGATGGCAGCCGCGGGATTTTTGTTTATACTTGCGGCCATCAAGCGAGTCGCGAACGGTGAACGCTTGCGGGAAAACCCCATGGCGACATTTTCGCGAGTTATATTTGAGGCCGTGAAGTGGCGTGCGCGTCCAGGGCTGAACGCCGAGGCGGATTCGTTAAGTGACGTGAAACAAGATGCGCGGCAGCGCGGAGTACGTGGAGAGACGTTCGCGTATTGGTATTTGCGAAGGCACGGATATTTTTCGTGGCGCGGAATTATGTGCCGCGAGACGTGAAGGGCGAGATTGACCTGATTGGCTACGATGGGGAAACGCTGGTGTTTGTAGAGGAGCGGACGCGGACGGCGCGCGAGGATCAGTCGGGGCTGTCCGGGGTGAGTGCGACGGCGGAGAAACAGCATCTGGTTGGCCTCACGGCGCGGCGGTTTCTGATGGCGAGGCACGTGGAAGAGTGCCCGGTGCGCTTCGCTGTGGTGGCGATCGAAGAATTTTCCGGCCAAGCGCCAGTGGTACGCCTGCACAAGAATGCTTTTAACCCGCGGATGTAAGAAGGCTCACAGGAAAATCCGCAGGAATCACCGGAACGCGGTAATATAAATGTTCGCGGCGCTCGCCGCGGGACCACTGGAAAATCGTTTTAGGAGGCGGAATTGCCGGAGTTACGGAAAGACCCGATTACCGGGCGCTGGGTAATTATTTCAACGGACCGCGGGAAGCGGCCCATGGATTTTTTGCGCGAAAGCGTGATTCCCAAGGACCCGAAGAATTGCCCGTTTTGTCCGGGAAATGAAACGAAAACGCCCAACGAAGTTCTGGTGTACGGGCGGAATGGCGGGAGCCCCAACAGCGCGGGATGGTCCATCCGCGTGGTGCCGAACAAATTTCCGGCGCTGGGAATCGAAGGCGAACTGGACAAAGAAGGTGAAGGCCTGTTCGACAAGATGAATGGCATCGGCGCGCACGAAGTGATTATTGAATCGCCGGATCATTCCGCGACGTTAGCAACTCTTTCCGAACGTGCACTAGAAGATGTGTTGTGGTCGTATCGCGACCGTATGCTGGATTTGAAGAACGATAAGCGCTTCCGATACGTGCTGATTTTCAAGAATCATGGAGAAGCGGCGGGCGCGACGGTGGAGCACACGCACTCGCAATTAATCGCACTGCCGATTGTGCCGCGCAGAGTGCGCGAAGAAGTGGACAACTGTTGGCACTACTATGATGAAAAAGAGCGCTGCATTTTTTGCGACATTATCCGGCAGGAACTGGAAACGGGCGAGCGAGTGATCGGCGAGAACGATCACTTCATTACCCTTTCACCGTATGCTTCCAGATTTCCGTTCGAAATGTGGCTGCTGCCAAAGGTGCACGGTTCGTCGTTTGAGAATAATCAGAGTTCGATGTATGCCAGCCTGGCGCGGATGATGAAGGACACCATGATGCGTCTGGACGCGGTGCTGGACCGCCCGGCGTACAACTTCATGATCCATACTTCGCCGATCGGTGAAGAAATCAACGATCATTATCATTGGCATATGGAAATTATCCCCAAGCTGACGAAAGTGGCGGGGTTCGAATGGGGCATGCGCGAAGCGCGCATCGGAACTCCAGCGAAAAAATAATTTAGATGACGATGCGGCCTCGACTGTAAGAGCGCCTAAATTTTCGATATACTTAAAAGTTGGCGGCGCGGTACCCAAGTGGTAAGGGAGAGGTCTGCAAAACCTTTACGCGTGGGTTCGATTCCCACCCGCGCCTCCAGAATATCTACTTAAGATTGTTTCAGTTATACCTTCCATTTTTTCCGTGTACCTCTGGTGTACCCTTCGTTTCCATGAGCGCCACAGGGTCTTGTTCCCAAGCGCGCTTCAAATCCTGTTCAAGCTGCTCTTGGCGAGCGCGTACCCAAGGCGAATAGTGGCGCTCGTAATCCTCACACTCTGGTGTCCCAGGAGAACTGAGACTCTTTCGATTGGCACACCCGCCAGTAGTAGTTCGACCGCGAATGTATCGCGGAAACGATGCGCGTGGCCCTTCGGTATTTCGGCAAGCTCGAACAGTTTTGCGAGCCGTTTGCGCCAACTTCCTACGATAGCGCCGAGCTTGTCTCTTCCATTCCAGAAGAAATGCACGTCCGTCACTTTCGGAGACGCTTCGAGCGCGTCAAGGACAAAGTCTGGCAAAACAGTTTACGGGTGTTCCCGTCTTTGCGGTATAGAGGAAAAGCCGAGTTGGAGCACCACGATAATGATGACTCCGCGAGAGATAGATAGGCTAGTGGAAGACTACATTGGTACCAACGGCGGTTACCTCAACAACTTTAGCTACAGTATTCATGATGCCTTCTATCACCGTTATTGTGATCTTGATGTCGATGTCGCGGCGTATCGAGCGAAGGGGCTGACAACACGCCGAGCGTTCATTGCGATACTCAGGGACGCAAAACCTAGAGACCAGGCCAAGATTATTCGTGGCGTGTTCGAAATGATCCCCCCTCCCGAGAAGGTGACAGCCGATGCTGCGCGAAAGAGGTACGCCCTGCACAAACAACTCCTTGATGTCGCGGCTCGATTGGAGGCGGATGGCCACATTGAGACGCCAGAAATTGCAGAGACAAGTGAGGTCGTATTCGAAGCACTCAAAGATGCAGAAGTTCTCCTGAAATCAAGGGGTCCGAAGAGCGCAGTGGACCGCGCTCACACCGCCCTTCATGGCTATCTAAAAAGGCTTTGTTCGGATCGGGGGGTGGTACCGACCGACCCGTCACTGACGGCCGTCTTCAAAGTCATGCGGGAACAATTCCCCAAATTCTCTGCGACCATCCCTCATGATGCTGAGGCCAAGAGGCTCTTTGGCTCAATGGCGTCAGCTCTCGACAGTCTCAACACCATTCGCAATCGGGCTACGCTGGCCCATCCAAACGAATTGCTTCTGGATGCGCCTGAGGCCATGCTTTACATCAATCTTTCGCGAGCTGTCTTGGGGTACATCGAGGCGAAGACGAAGACATAAGTCGCGCCAACATACGCATTGAGAACGACTCGGAATCCGGGCGCCCCGGGGCTAGTGCAGGCGTCAGGTAGCACGGACGAACAGAATGGCTGGTCACTGTTTTCTAGCCACATTCCAACCTTTGATAGGAACTCTCGGAGGTCGCACCGCTGCCCAGCGTTACAATCTGCCACCGGGACATCGCGATTACCGATCTGGTTCCAGAGATGGCCATCACCTGATATTGATCATTCCGGAACCCAAGATCATCGTCATCCCGAAATCCTGATCACGACCTTCACGGAATCGCGATCATGGGCTTGTGTACCATGTGGACCAACTGAGGGCAGGTTTTGTGAGCAGGACGGGTCGTAAGTGCGACACCTGCAAGACTTTAGATTTTTCGACTCTCTGGTTCGGAACCAGGAGGTCGAAGGTTCAAATCCTTTCGCCCGCAAGTATTTCAACGGCTTTCGTCGGTTCAGGGTCAGGCCGCCAAAGAGACCTGAAATTCGATCCGACGCGTGGTGCATGCCGGGCCCCCGGCACCACCGCCCGCCCTACTCCTTCTCCGAGGAAATTGGGTATCGGCAGCGATCCGGAAAACAGCCACTTATGGCTCCGCAACCCACAACCGGAATCCGGCAAAGTCAGTCTGCAGGAATTTCTCTTTCGAGAACAGCTCCCAGTTCGTCTGAAATGCGCCGGTCTCATCCTCGTGCGATACCGCTGGACAACTTCACAGTGCTCACGGGCCCCGCCAGTCCGTTCCCCCGCTGCGAAGTCCCGCCTATCGGAATGCAACATTACTTCGCGGCATGACAGAAAGTGGCCATCCAGAACTCAATAAGATACGGAGAAGAATTTCCGGATAACGCACGGATTCTTCCATTTTGATGCATTCCTTTCTGTCCACAGGAAACTGCGCAGGACCGATGACCGTACCTGGAAACCAAGGCGAACCGATGAAGCGGGCAGAGCCCTGTTTTCGCTTGTTGAGGGTGATACCGTGCTGGGTTCTATTAGTGCTCCCGGATTTGAGACTATGAAATTTTCAGTTGGATGCTCTGAACCTCAAGCCCAAGAAAAAATTATTACGCTGGGTTGGAAACGCATGACAGCGGAGAGTACCGCGCGGTGGCGGGGCAACTGCAACGTGCCAAGAAACAGGCTCCGGTTCGTGGCCTAAATAGGGACCACAACGACGACCTCAAAGATATTTTCAAGGGTGCCGCCATGAGAGCCAGCACCGCGGCGGGACCGCTGCACGATTTCTACGAGAATTTGCTGGCCAAGGGAAGGAAGCCCACGATGGCCCGCCTGACCTTGGCCAGGAAGATTGCCACGATCACCTTGATCGTGTGGAAGAAGGAGGTACGTTTCGACGCCAATTATTTGAAACCACAAGCAGCTTGATGGCTGAGAGTCTATCCATCTTTGGGAACCATTTCCCGGCGGTGACCGTCGGACTCTTTGAGACGGTAAAGTCAGGCCCGTGCTTCAAAACACGCGAGTCTCAGAGGAACCCTATGCCCTCCCGGACAATCAAAGAAAGCCATAGGCCCAGAGTCTCCGATAGGACCATGCATTGCCACTCTTCGAGTGGACAATCGTCCGGCGTGTTGTTTCAGAAAACGATGGCGCCGTCACAAACAGCGAAATGGAACCACACGGGAGAACAATCGCATCTCCGTCTCGCACACGGAGACAAAGCAAAACCCTTTGCCTGGAGAAGACCACTCTCAGAGTAAGAGACTACGTTCAAACAGTTGGGCTGAATGCCGAGACAAAAAAGGACCGGCATCGAACCGAGGGGGAAACATTTGTCTTGACATTCCCTTTAATAGGACTTTACCGGTAAGGCGTGTAGATTGCTTGCTCAGGACTGAACGCGTCCAAAGAGTTCAGTGTAGTGCTTCCAGTAGCCTTCAACTTCGAGCATGATGCGTTGAAACTCGGGGTCTCCGCGCAGCTTGTCCCAGTTTTTGTCGCGCTGAAACCAGGGGAAATTGTGATCTCCGAGTTGGACAGCTCGCCTCAACCAAACGAGAGCCGTTTGCTTGTCGCCCAACAGCGCATAAATGGCGCCAGTCCATTCCGCCGAATCGCCGTCAATCACTTCATCCGGTTTATAGCGCAAAAGTCTGGGATCGATTCTGTCGCGCTCGCCGCGCGAAGCGTACGTGAACGCTGAAATAATCAGAGCGTCATCGTCACCATGTGGAATGCTTAGCTGCAATGCACGGTCCAGCACGCGCCCGGCCTCCTCGGTTTTTCCCTGGTAGTAGAGGAAATCACCCAGGAACGTCAACAGCTTAAAATGATCCGGGTAGCGCTCGAGGGCTTGGCGCACCTCCAGTTCCGCCTCGTGAGCCTTGCCTTGGTACAAGAGCATTCGCCCAATCATCCAGTAGTCCCGCGGCGAAACGGGATCCAGATCATGGGCGTGACGCCAGGCGGCCTCGGCCAGATCGATCAACCCGGCGTAATGATAGACATACCCAAGGTTCCTCCATGCTGACGCCGAGTTTGGGCCAAGAGTCACAGCCTCGCGCAAGATTCGGAGAGAATCGCCGTTCTTGCCCTGCTCGCCATAAACTGCTCCCAGCGCCACGTTCGCGTCTAGAGAGTGCGGGTTCAGGGCCACCGCCTTGCGTGCCGTCTTTTCACCTCGCTGCCGCTTTGCCCCGAAAGGTCATGGAAAGGCAACACGGCAAGCGTCCGCACGGACGGCGTTGGCGTTACTGCGGGCAGGGCGGCCGCAATTGACGCTCGCTTAGAGCGATAGTGAACGAGCACGCCGGAT
>WNFA01000221.1_pt1 | contig 65199 bp, 55 predicted proteins | sample 5400481 | NCBI WGS metagenome assembly WNFA01 (sample SAMN13153340, study PRJNA577476) | soil metagenome | isolation source: 120 cm saprolite under Douglas fir tree site 2 hole 1 replicate 2 | place: USA:California | collected 2015-04-18 | reverse complement strand
TGCCCTGCCCTATCTGAATCCTTCATTGCCGGCGAATCAGCGGGTTGACGATCTGGTGGCGCGGATGACGCTCGAGGAGAAGGCATCTCAACTGGTGAACCAGGCGCGAGCGATCCCGCGGCTGCAGGTTCCCGCTTACGACTGGTGGAGTGAGGCCTTGCATGGAGTCGCCAATGCCGGAACCGCCACCGTGTTTCCCGAGCCGATCGGCCTCGCGGCAACCTTCGACGTTCCCTTGATCCATGATATGGCAGTGGTCATCAGCACGGAAGCGCGAGCGAAACATAATCAGGCGGTACGCGCCGGCCGGCGGGACATCATGGAGGGCCTGGATTTCTGGTCACCGAACATTAATATCTTCCGCGATCCGCGCTGGGGCCGCGGGCAGGAAACCTACGGTGAGGATCCATTTCTCACGGCGCGGATGGGAGTGGCTTTTGTTACCGGAATGCAAGGCGACGACCAGAAGTATTTTCGAGTGATCTCTACGCCCAAGCATTTTGCGGTGCACAGTGGGCCGGAGCCGTCGCGCCACACCATCAACGTGGAAGTGTCGAAGCACGACATGGAGGACACTTATCTGCCCGCCTTCCGCGCCGCCGTTACTGAGGGCAGAGCAGAGTCGGTGATGTGCGCTTACAACCGGGTCAATGGCGAACCCGCCTGCGCCAACACCTTTCTGCTTAAGGATCAGTTGCGAGGCGCTTGGAAGTTCAATGGATATGTCGTGTCCGACTGCGATGCCATCGTTGACGTCTTCAAAGGCCACCAGTTCACCAAGAGCATGGCCGAAGCCGCCGCGGTTTCGATGAAGACGGGCATGGACAACGAGTGCGCGGACTTCTTTACCAAGGCAACAGACAATTCGGACTATGTGAAGTATTTGGACGCCGTGAAGCAAGGTCTTCTTAGTGAAAAAGATATCGATGTTGCGCTGAAACGCCTCTTCACGGCTCGCTTCCGGCTCGGATTGTTCGATCCTCCCGAGATGGTGCAGTATGCCCAGACGCCGGATTCGGAAATCGACAGTGAGCCACACCGGGCGCTCGCGCTGAAACTGGCGCGGGAGTCGATCGTGCTGCTGAAAAATGATGGTGTGCTTCCGTTGAATCCGGATGTACGAAAGATTGCCGTCTTCGGGCCACTCGCCGAATCGGTCAGCGTGCTGCATGGCAACTATAGTGGTACGGCTTCACGCGCAACCACCGCGCTGGATGGCATCCGCAAGCAGTTCGCAGCCCAGGTCACGTTTTCGCCGGGGATGAACTTCCTGCGACAACCAACGGTCGTCCCGACAGCCGTGCTCTCGACCGACGACGGTCAAGCCGGTTTGAAGGGAGAATATTTTTCCGACGAGAATTTTGCGGGCACGCCCCAGGTGGTTCGCGTGGACAAGATAGTAGACGTTCAACTTTTCAATCAGGATCCATCCGCGCTTACGCCGCCCTCCGGCATGAAGGACTTCTCGGCGCGATGGACAGGCTTTCTGACGCCCGTCGAGTCGGGTACTTACGGGATTGGTCTCGCCGGCTCGATGAACCAGCTTTGGCTCGACGGCCAACTGGTTGTCGATGACCTTGCGCTGCACGATCCCAAACCTACGACCAAGACACTCCTACTTGAGAAGGGGCATCGCTATGCTTTGAGACTCGAGTACCTGCGCGGGGGTGTTGGTACGAAACTGGTGTGGATGAATCGTATCTCCGATCCGATTGCCGAAGCGGTTGCTGCGGCAAAGCAAGCGGATGTGGTCGTCGCAGTTGTCGGCATCACGTCAAAACTTGAGGGCGAGGAGATGCAGGTGGACGTGCCCGGCTTTAAAGGAGGGGACCGCACCAGCCTCGATCTGCCCAAAGAGGAAGAGGATCTTCTGGAAGCGCTGAAGGCCACTGGCAAGCCGCTCGTCGTTGTTCTAATGAACGGCAGCGCACTATCGGTGAATTGGGCAAATGAACACGCGGATGCCATTCTAGACGCTTGGTACTCAGGCGAGGAAGGCGGAACTGCCATTGCCCAAACGCTGGCGGGCGTGAATAATCCGGCGGGCCGGCTGCCGGTGACGTTTTACAAAAGCGTCGAGCAGTTTCCCGTATTCGAAGACTACTCGATGAAGAATCGGACTTACCGTTATTTTGAAGGTCAACCCCTCTATGCCTTCGGCTATGGACTCAGTTACTCGAAATTTGAGTACAGCAATTTGAAGCTCTCCACAACGAATCTGAAGGCAGGCGATTCCCTGAGCGTGGACGCGGATGTAAGGAACGTGAGCCAGCGCGAAGGTGACGAAGTCGTGGAGCTATACGTGAGTTTTCCAAAGTCTCCAGTCGCGCCGATTCGCGCGCTACGTGGGTTCACGCGGATGCCTCTCGGAGCCGACGAAACCAAGCATGTCCACTTCACACTGGATGCGCGTGACTTGAGCGAAGTGAACGAAAAGGGTGATCGAATTGTCGCCGAGGGCGCCTATCGCATCAGCGTCGGAGGAAGCCAGCCGGGGAATGGTGCTCGATTGGCGGAAGCTGAGTTTAGGATCGCGGGGATGCAAAGACTGCCGGAGTAACAGAGTTGTTGAGCCGGGATCCATTTAGCATAAGTATGTGAGCACACAGAAACGAATTGGTCTGGCGCGAACGCTTTCCAAGATGGGTTATTGCTCGCGATCTCAGGCGGCTGTTTTGATTCGTGCTGGACGCGTCACTCTGAATCAGCGGATCGTTCGGGATCCGGAACGCCCGGCGCGAATGCCTCAGGACCGGATTGAAGTTGACGGTTCGCCGCTCGACAAACAGCCGGCGATCTACCTCGTCATGAATAAACCGCGCGGCGTGGTGACGACCGCCTCCGATGAGAAAGGGCGCGAGACGGTTTACGATCTACTGGAGCCGGGGTGGCCGTGGGTTGGTCCGGTGGGACGGTTGGATAAGGCGAGCGAAGGGCTGCTGCTATTGACCAACGATTCGAAGTGGGCGGCGAAGATCACCGATCCAGCCAGTCATCTGAACAAGAAATATCACGTGCAGGTGGACCGCGTTGCGGACGCCGATCTTCTGGCAAGAATCACTCGGGGTTGCGCGGTTGCGGACAGTTCTCTCGAGCACAAACCAGACGAGCACTTACACGCCAAGGGATCGCGCCTCCTGCGGCACGGCGATAAGAATAGCTGGCTGGAGATTACGCTCGACGAAGGCAAGAACCGGCAGATTCGGCGTCTGCTCGAAGCGCAGGGGGTTCGAGTCTTGCGTCTTGTGCGAGTGTCGATCGGGCCGCTCGAACTGGGCGATCTGAAAAAGGGCTCAGTCCGGCCGTTGACGGCGGAGGAAAAGGAAGAGATCGATCGTGCTCTGAGAGTGGGGGCGTAGGGACAGCCGCCCTCGGCTGTCCAGGCGAGCGAAGCTCGCTTGGGGTTTCATCTTTGCTCTCAACAGCGCCGCGGGGCTTCGCCCCACTGGACAGCCGAGGGCGGCTGTCCCTACGTTCGCTTCGCTCAACAGAGGCCGTGTGTTTCAAGGTAGTCCTGTGCCTGACGAAGCACCTTGCGTTCGTTGCTGTACGCGAGCTGGCTAGCCGCATCGGGGAGCGGCACCCAGAGAGCTCGCTTGACTTCGATCCGCATGTCGGCGTTGAGGTTGTCGATTTCTCCGGAGAGATAGCGCATCAGGTAGAAGCTCACGATTTTGAAAACGCGTTTGCCGTCGCCCCAGGTGCGGACGTAGACGTACTTGTTATCCGAGAGTTTGGTGACCGGTTCGGCCACGACGCCAGTCTCTTCCAGTACTTCGCGTACGGCGGCAGCCTGCGGTTTTTCACCCGCGTCCACCAGGCCCTTGGGGAGGGTTAACACGGCACGGCTGCGCTTGCGCGGTTTCTTTGAAGATTCGGGGTTGGGGCTTTCTACCTGCGGCTCGTCTTTCCGCGGCTCAATCAGGGCGACGTGCCAGACTCCAGAAATCTGCTGAAGCACGACGCCGCCTGATGAAATTTCCCGCTCCATCGCTGATACCTCAAGCCCCAATCCTCCGCCTCAGCGCCTGAAGGCGCTTTCACGACGCCGCGCTTGCGGCATGCCTGAAGGCATGCCCTGATACGAACCGTACTCGCGCCACGGTACTAGCGGCATCAGGAATTCCCCAGCTTCCCAGTCTCTTCCTGAATTCGCTGCCATGCGCGTTCCACGTGGCGGGCCTGAGTGTTGGTTTGGCCGACGCAGAATCGAAGAGTGAATTTGCCGTCGAGCTTGGTATGCGTGAGGTAGAGGTCGCCGCTGCCATTCAGCCGCTCCATCAGGAGCTGATTGGCATGATCCTGATTGGCATGATCTTGGTCCGCACGATCTTGGTCCGGACGATCTGTTGCGCGCAAACGGAAGCAGACGAGGTTGAGTTGGGCGGGCGCGGCGAGTTCGAAGCGCGAATCGTTGCGCACCCAGGCGGCGAATTGCTGCGCCAGGCGCACGTGCTCGCGAATGTGGTGTTGCAGTCCTTCGATCCCGTAGTGCCGAATCACAAACCAAAGCTTGAGCGAACGAAAACGGCGCCCGAGTTGGATGTGCCAGTCGCGATAATCAATGACCGCGCCAGATTCCGTTGCCTGGTTGCGCAGGTACTCCGGCAGGACGGAAAGTGTTTGGATCAAGTGCTTCCGGTCGGCGACGTAGAAGACGTTGCAATCGAAGTTGGTGAACATCCATTTGTGCGGGTTGAAGCAGTAGCTGTCAGCGAATTCCACGCCATCGTGAATGAAGCGGAATTCCGGACAGAGCGCGGCCGTGCCGCTCATAGCCGAATCCACGTGCAGCCAGAGATTGCGGTCGCGGCAGATGCGGGCAATTTCGCGGACGGGATCGATCGCGTTAGAAGATGTCGTACCGACGGTTGCGCAGACGAAGCAGGGAACCAGGCCGCCCTTGATGTCTGACTCGATCTGGCGCGCCAGTGCTTCGGGGCGCATGGCGAAGGTCTTGTCGACCTCGATCTGGTGCAGGTTATCTGAGCCCATGCCGGCGATCTTCATCGCCTTTTCGATGGAAGAATGCGTTTGCGTGGAGCAATACGCGGCCAGGCGTCCATCGCAGCCTTTGCGATTGCTGGCGAAATTTGTTGCACGCTCGCGCGCGGCCAGCAGAGCGCAGAGCGAAGCGCTGGACGCCGTATCTTGAATTACTCCTCCTCCTGCGTTGCTGGTGGAAAGATATTTTTCGGGCAGGCCCAGCATGGGGACCAGCCAATCGAGCACGTGCGTTTCAAGTTCCGTGCACGCCGGACTCGTGGACCAAAGCATGCCTTGCACGCCCAGGCCGGAGGAAAGCAAATCGCCGAGAATGGCTGGGCCAGATGCGTTCGCGGGAAAGTAAGCGTAGAAGTTGGGCGACTGCCAGTGCGTGATGCCCGGAAGGATGACGCGCTCGATGTCGCCGAGAATCTGGTCGAAGGCTTCGCTCTGCTCCGGCGCGGTTGGTGGCAGCTTCGAGCGAATTTCTCCCGGCTGCACGCGCGATAGAACCGGAAAGCTTTCAATGCGGGAATGGTAGTCGGCGATCCAGTCCACGACGGCGTGGCCCTGGCGGCGGAACTCCTCGGGAGACATGTGGAATGATTTGGGTTCAGACATGGGGAATCAATTTGTAATTTGTGATTTGTAATTGGCAATTTGAAACCCAATGCCATTAAATTACAAATTACAAATCGCAAATTACAAATGCCCGTAAAACACGCGCGTTTTGTATTCGAAGTCAACCGCGCCATCTTCAGCATGGGCGCGAAAGATCCGCTGGAGTTCCTGCATCATCGGCGCATAGCTGGGATGACCCTCGAGCGGCGCGTACGAAGAAGACCACAGTCGTCCGGCGAGTCCTTCGTAGTCAAACTGCTGGCGCAGGCTGAAGACACGCTCCTCGGACAGCGCGGGCGCAAAAAACTCATGGATCATGGCGGTCGTGCGCTCGTGGCGCACTTCTTTATAGTCAGTGCCGTAAGTCAGCAGGAGTTGTTCGTATTCACGCAGGAAAGGCGTGCTTGTGGTCTCGCGCTCGTTCCAGATCAAGACGCACCATCCGTCCGGCCTCAGAATGCGGACGAATTCCGCGCGGGCGCGGGGTAAATCAAACCAGTGTGCGGCCTGGGCGGCGGTGACGAAGTCGACGGAAGCGGAGCGCAGCGTCGTCTCCTCCGCCGTTCCCGCAACGGACACCAGCCGGTTATTGGACTGGAAGGACCCGAGCGATTCGAGCTGACGAACGCCCATCTCGCGCATTGCCGCATTGGGTTCGACGGCAAAGACAGAATTCCCGTTTTCCAAAAGGAGACGGGTAAACGCGCCAGTGCCGGAAGCAACGTCAGCGACGACATGACTCGGCCGCAGTCCGCACCCGTCGCGAAGCAGGTCCAGAACTTCAGCCGGATATCCCAGGCGATAGCGAACGTAGTTTTCCACCCGATCAGAAAAACGAGCCGTTGGCGACTGAGTCATCGCTCTTTAGTGTAACGCGTTCAACTAGCGACTCCCGCGGCACGGTACAATCTTGGTTTTGCCGAATTTGTCCGAAGCTGGCGCCGGATCTTATGTCAGAAGATCATTCACGCGGAGTTCTCGAGAACGGAACGCCGGGCGTCGGCGATGAAGCGCCGGACTTCGAGCTGCCGGCGCTGATTGCGGGCGTCAGGCAACCGTTGCGTCTGAGCGCGTATCGCGGAGAGAAAAGTGTGGTGCTGGCGTTCTATCCGTTTAACTGGCAGGAAATCAGCGCGACCCAGTTGGTCAGCTATCAGGCGCAACGTCCGCAAGTGCTGGCGAGCAATGCGGAAATCGTGACCATTACCGTGGATTCAGTCATGAACACTACAGCCTGGGAACGCGCGATCGGCCCCTTCGACTTTTCGATGTGCAGCGATTTCTGGCCGCACGGAGAAGTCTGCGAGCGTTATGGTGTTTTGCGGAAGTCGGGAGCAGGTGCGGGAGCGAGCGAACGGGCGGTGTTCGTAGTGGATCGCGGAGGCGTCGTCGTATTCCGCAAGACCTACGCCGAGGATCGCGTTGCGCCGGTGGACGAAGTTCTCGCGGTGCTGAAAAAAATCTGAATCAGTCTTGTCTACATTTCTTACAAGGAGCTTCATGAAAGTTCTCTCGGCTGCTTTTTTGTTCTTCGTGCTGATTGGTTCGAACCTGCAAGCGTTTGATCAACCTGGTAAAGATCAGGCTGGTAAAGATAGCAATAAGGATAAGAATAAGGTCCAGTCGGAGAGCTCGACCATCACTGGATTCCGCGATGCCGCCGGCGAGCGGGAAGTCGAAAAGACATTTATGGCTGTGCCCGATCCGAAGCTGGCGGAAGAGCATCTGCGCATTCTGACGCAAGCGCCGCACATTGCCGGATCTCCGGAGGACAAAGCGACCGCCGAGTATGTGGCGAAAAAGTTTCGCGAGGCCGGACTGGACACCGAGATCGTCGAATATAAAGTCTGGCTTAACTATCCCGCGGAAATTCGTGTGGACCTGACCGCGCCGGAAGGAGTGGAGATGCATGGGCCGCAGCGCGAGAATGTCGACGGCGATTCGTTGGCGGACGATCCGCGCGTCGTGACCGCTTACAACGGTATGTCGCCCTCAGGCGATGCCGAAGCGGAGGTTGTCTATGCGAACTACGGGTCGCCTGCTGACTTTGACAAGCTGGAAGAGATGAACGTCGATGTACGCGGCAAGATCGTCATCGTCCGTTACGGCGAGAATTTTCGCGGCGTGAAAGAGTTCGTGGCGCAGGAACGCGGGGCGGCGGCAGTCATCATTTATTCCGACCCGAAGGACGATGGCTACTATCGCGGCGACGCATATCCGAAAGGGCCGTGGCGCCCGGCGAGCGGGGTGCAGCGAGGATCGGTCGGATACATGTTCCAGTTTCCCGGAGACCCGACTACGCCGGGAGTGGCGTCCACTCCGACTCTGCCGGATGCCAAACGGGTGTCGCCCGCAGAATCCGAGCAGTTGCCAAAGATTCCCGTGACTCCTCTTTCTTATGCCGATGCCTCGCCGATTCTCGAGAACCTCGGCGGGCCGCTCTCACCGCGCGAATGGCAGGGAGCGCTGCCGTTTACCTACCACGTTGGTCCCGGCCCCGCGAAAGTGAAGATGCACCTTAAGCAGGATTATCAGTTCCGCACCATTTGGGATGTCATTGGCAAAGTTCGGGGAGCGTCTTCGCCCGATGAGTGGGTCGTAGCGGGCAATCATCGCGATGCCTGGGTGTATGGGGCGGTGGATCCAAACAGCGGCACGGCAGCGATGCTGGAAACGGTGCACGGTTTGGGCGAGCTTCTGAAGTCAGGTTGGAAGCCTAAGCGGACGATTGTGTTCGGAAGCTGGGACGCGGAAGAGGAAGGGCTGATCGGTTCCACCGAGTGGGGCGAAGATCATGCGCAGGAACTGGGGACCGCTGACGCCTATTTCAACATGGACGTGGCGGTATCGGGCAAGAAGTTCGGAGCGTCCGGGGTGCCCAGTTTGAAGGAGTTTCTCCGCGAGATTGCGAAAGCAGTGCCTTCGCCACAAGGCGGAACCGTCTACGACACGTGGAAGAAGACGAGCCAGCCCAGTCCCGAAAACTCCCGGCCGCAGGAGACCAGCACCTTCCGCCCACCGCCGGTGGCACCGCACAACGATGTGCCAGTCGGAGACCTCGGCAGCGGGTCCGACTACACCGTGTTCCTGCAGCATCTGGGTGTGCCTTCCACCGATATCAGTTCGAGCGGCGATTATGGCGTGTATCACTCGGCATTCGATAACTTCAACTGGTTCAAGAAGTTTGGCGATCCCGACTTCCTCTACGAACAGCAGATGGCCCGCGTTTATGGTCTGGAAGTGTTGCGTATGTCCAGCGCCGACGTGCTTCCCTACGATTACGAGAACTACGGGAAGGAAATTACAGTCTACCTCGACGCTGCCAGGAGCAAGAGTAAAGAGCGCTTCGGAGACAAGGCGCCTGACTTCTCCGCGGCCCTGGAAGGCGCGCGTCACCTGCAGGAAGCGGGCGCGAAAATGCTGCAAAAGGAACGAAAAATGCTTGTGGCTACGGATCGCATGAACGTCAAGCTCCGGGAGGCGGAGCGTGCGCTATTGATTCCAGAAGGGTTACCGAACCGTCCGTGGTTTCGCCACGCCATTTACGCGCCGGGACAATACACAGGATATGCAGCAGTTGTCATTCCTGGGGTGAACGAGGCGATTGATCGGGGGGATTTACACCGGACCGAACAGCAAATCGCTGATCTGGCGGCTGCTTTGAACCGGGCCGCTCTGGTGCTGGAACAATATCGCTAAACCCAGATGGAGCCGTGGTGAAACGCCAATCTTCGGTCTCGGCGCTCCATAGCGGCCTCATTAGCAAGTTTGCGCTACAGTCCACCATCGCAGCTCTGTAGAAGTGTGTGCAAAACTGAACATCTTTAGCAATCACGATGTAGAGAAGATGTTTGGGCATGAGCAGTCTTGCCCCTGACACGCCTTGATACGGGCTGGTTCTGGAACAATAGCGCAAACCGCAGCGAGGGTTTTCGGCATCAAACGCGCGACAAGGTAAAGGGAGACTACGAGTTTTATGGCGCTGGCAAGGATTATTACGCGCTCGCATCTTTGCTCGCGAGAGCTGGCGCTGGATCTGATTGCCCGCGGTTATGCGGTCGAAATTGTTTCTCCCGACTCGATCCCCGATAATCTTGCTGACCTGGAATTGCGGGTCGAAGAGGAACCCGGGAATCAATTGGTGGCGAGCGTGGAAGCGCACAATGGCGAGCATACGGCGTCGCTCGAATTTTTGCATTATTTGAAAGCACCGATGCCGGACTTCATCCGCAGGCCGCCGGAGCCTCGCGAAGCGGTTCACTTTCCGGAACCTCCTGTCAGCTTCAATGTCGAGAAGAGCGCTGAACCGGTGGAGCTACCTGCAGACGCTCCGCAACTAGCGCCAGAAGCTGTTTTCCCGGCAGCCGAAATTCTGCGCGATTCGAAAATCGACCCCAAACCAGATTCTGAAGAGGGCCCTCGTCCGATCTTGGTGCCCGATCCGTTGCCATCGCCGGTCGAACCCGGCCATGATGCGGTAGTGGTCTCAACGATAGCCAAGCCAACAATCGCCGAGATAATGATCGCCAAGGCAATGACCGCCAAGGCAGCGATCGCCAAGGCGGCAATCGCCAAGACGATGCTTACCAAGGCAACGCTTGCCCGCACAGTGCGAGAGTGGAAATGGCATGATCGTCCTGCGGGATGGTCATCCTGGCGCATTGCTCTAACTGTTGTCACCGCGGTGCTGCTGGCCCTTGTTCTAACGCTCGCCATGCGCCGGACGGGCAAAGCTTCCGCACAGAGTTCCGGGCCGGCGCCAACGAAGAAAGTCGCGGAAGCGTCGACCGATATGAATTTGTTGAACGCCATGGGTCGCAAAAAAGACGCGGGAAAAAATCCAGCGTCGCTGCCACCCACTAAATCGGATGACAATTCCAACCACACGCCGAAGAAATCACAAGTCGCGGAGGCAGGAGGGGCGACCGCCGCGTTTGCGACTGCCGGGAGTGGTGCCATGGTCTCACGCAGGCACGGTGACGACTTGATCGCGCGCGACACCGTCACCTATCTCGATAAGCCTACTTTCGACAAAGCGGCATCGAGAACCAAGGCCCCGCAACCTTCCGTTAGCCGGCAGCCGATTTCCGGCAAACGAGACGGCGTGATCGCAGCGAATACCGTCACCAACGACAATCCAGTTCCGAAAGCGGCAAAGCCCGACTCCGGCATCAAGCGCTACTCAGATCTGAAGTAGCAATTCCCCCAGACAGATGCTCAGGCGCCGGACGTACTCCGGGCGCGCTCTATACCTGCTCTGGTACGACACGAGCGGCCGGCCTCGGCGCGCGAGGTATACTCGATTTCCGAGAAACCGCACAGAGACCATGAACGCGCAAATGGCCATCGGACAAGTGCTGCACGACCTGCCGTCGGCAGCGGCGGCGACATTCCTCGCGCTCTTCCCCATCGTTAACCCGCTGGGTGGCATTCCGGCCTTCTTCACCCTTACCGCCGATTTCTCGCCAGAAGAACGCCGCCGCACTGCGCTGAGGACCGCCCTCTATGTAATCGCCATCCTGGTCACCTTTATGTTCTTTGGCCGGTTCGTCCTTAACTTTTTTGGGATTTCGCTGCCCGTATTAAAAATTGCGGGCGGGTTGATCGTGGCGAATACGGCGTGGGGCATGGTGACCGGCTCCAGCCGCATGACGACGGCAGAAAGCAGCGAGGCCCTGACCAAAGAGGACATTTCGCTTACTCCGATGGCTATGCCGATGCTGTCCGGACCGGGCTCGATCGGCGTCGTCATGGGACTTGCCGCCACCGCCGACCACTTTCTTTCTTACCTCGGCATGGTGATCGGAATTGTTGCGCTTGGCCTGACCGTCTATCTATTGCTGGTCCTGGGAGGTCCATTCGTCAAGCGCCTTGGCCCCGGCGCGGTAGGCGCGATCAACCGCATTTTCGGATTCCTGATCCTGGCGATTGCGGTGCAATTGGTGTGGAACGGTGTAGCGGACTTCAGAGGGTGAAGCGAGTGTAAAGTAGGAGTCACAAAATGCCAACTCAGAAAGACACGCTGAAAGACCGCCTCGCCCGCTACCGCCAGATCAAGATCAGCATCATCGGCAGGAAGTCTGGGCAGACAATCTCCGTCCCCGTCTGGTTCGTGCTCGAAGTCGAGAAGCTCTACCTTTTGCCCGTGCGAGGCTCAGACACGCAGTGGTACAAGAACGTGCTCCAAAATCCGCAGATTCGGCTGGAAGCGCGGGGCGTGGACGCGACGTTTCGAGCCCTTCCCGTAACTGGTGCCAAGGCCGTCAAATCCGTGACTGAGAAATTTCGGGAGAAATATGGGGCGAAGGACGTGAAGAAGTATTATTCAAAATTTGATGTGGCGGTTCTGGTTGGACTAGGCTAACCCAACCAGGTCGAGATTGCCACTCGATTCTTCCCTTAAGATTGAAGATTGCACCCTGAGTTCGTTTCGCATTGATTTAGCAGGAGGGCACTATGAATCGAGAACGGGCGCTGAATGTTGCATTGGTGTTGGTGGGATTGCTGTTTTCGGCTGGCATCTACCCGCTGACGATGTCTTTATGGAAAATGAATCAGTCGGACTACGGTGATGACATGATGCTCAGCGTCTATTTCGCGCTGGGCATTTTCCTGCTGCTGGCCGTACGTAATCCGTCGGTGAGCCGCAGCCTGATCGCCTTCGCAGCGTGGTCGAGTTTCGCTCACGGGGCGGTTATGGCGGTGCTGGCAATCCACATCGCGAGCGAACGCGTAAGTCTGCTGAGCGCCGTGGCTGTGCTCGTCATCATCGGTGTAGCCCTGATCGCGCTGGCCCCGGCAAAGCAGTCAGGCGAGCAGACATCCGCAGTCGGTGCGTAGGCTCGCAGTCGTGGGCTCGCAGCCTGGAAAAACGCCGACCTCGGCATCTGTTCCTACAACAATCCAAGGCCGAGTACGCGAAGCGGGAACTCCTCTCTTGTGCCGCCTAACTATTTATATGCGGTTGGATATTATGATAGCCGCATGTTCGCACTCCACAAGCAAAAAGCCTCAAGAGCGTTCGCCACGCTAGTGGTCGCAGTCGCTCTCATTATTCTTACTCTTACCCTTCCGGCCGCCGCCCAAACCAACTACTTCACCGACTGGCCCGCCGGCACTTCTCCCGCCGAAGTCGGCAAACGCGTGGCCGAACATTTCGTCACCAGTCCTCACGCCGATCCCAAGCACATTGTCTATCAGGAGGTCTGCACCTGGTACGGTGCGCTGACTTTCGCTCAGCTTTCTGGCGATAAGGGTCTCTCCACAAAACTGATTCAGCGTTTCGATCCGCTCATGACGCCCACCGGAGCCGATCTCATCGGCAAAGACCGGCATGTGGACTTCACCGTCTTCGGCACGGTTCCACTGGAAATCTATCAGCAGACGAAAGACCCCAAATACCTCGACCTGGGCAAGTCATTCGCCGACCGTCAGTGGGAGAATCCGACTCCGGACGGGCTGACCCGTGAAACCCGCTTCTGGATCGATGACATGTACATGATCACCACCGTCCAGGTGCAGGCGTTTCGCGCTACCGGAGACTCCAAATATCTCGATCGCGCCGCCCTCGAAATGGTGGCCTATCTCGACCGGTTGCAGCAACCGAACGGTCTGTTCTTCCACGCGCCCGACACGCCCTTCTATTGGGGACGCGGCAATGGTTGGGTGGCCGCCGGCATGACCGAGTTGCTGCGTGCGCTGCCCGCGGACCATCCCCGGCGCGCTCGCATTCTGGCCGCATACCGCAAGATGATGCAGGCGCTTTTGGGTTTCCAGGGCAAAGACGGCATGTGGAGACAACTCGTTGACCATCCCGAGGCGTGGCCGGAAACTTCCTCCACCGGCATGTTCACTTTTGCTTTGATCACCGGCGTAAAAAACGGATGGCTCGATCCCGCCACTTACGGCCCCGCAGCTCGCAAAGGATGGCTGGCGCTGGTCGGCTACATCGACCAGAACGCCGACGTGACCAGCGTCTGCGAAGGCACCGGCCAGAAAAATGATCTCGACTACTACCTCGCCCGCGCCCGGCGAACCGGCGATTTCCATGGCCAGGCACCGGTGTTGTGGTGCGCGTCGGCGCTGCTGCGATAGGCAGGGGCGGTGATTTTTGACTGGAAACTAGGTGATGAGGATCTAGGCTAGGGGTCTTTGGCCCGGCCAGCTAATCGATGCGCCGCGGCAAGCCCGCCACGGAGTCACGGAGCCTCCAAAAATGCAAAGTAAATTTCGTGGGCGCGAGCAATCGCGCTCTTTTTTTACGTCCACGTGGGCGCATTTTTTGGCCACCCTCGAATGCCCATCGAGGTATACTCTGCCGGTACGTCTGGAACCTGCCCCGGGGTTATATCAGTACCTCAGTTTGTCGCGGAGAGGCCTTGATGTCGACCTTGAGAAGTGCTCAACCGAGCCCGGAACTCCGTCCCTACGTTCGCGCCTATGCACAGCGCAAGTTTGATCCTACAGATCTGTTCGTTGTTGAACCTGTCCCCGCACAACTGGAGCAGGTCTTGAACTTTGAGCTTGGAACCTTACCAGGTGTGCGCCATCGAGAGTATGAGATTTCCGCTAGGGTCTGGATCGGCGGCGCGCAAACCTCCTTTCCAGGCTACATGGACTTGTATCCCGGGGTTGAATCGTTTGCCATATTTTTCCAGCCTGCGGGATGGTCGCAGTTGTTCGCGATTCCCATGCGCGAGATTACCAATCGCCTCCATGACGCAACGTCCGTAATGGGCCCGTGCATGCGGGCTTTGTGGAATAGGCTCGGGGAAAGCCCCTCATTTGAACATCGTGTCGTGATTGTGGAGGAGTTTCTACAAAAGCGCGTGGCGCGCGCCGTGACGCAAGACCGTATAGCCGCTGCTGCCACGTATCTTTTCCGTCTGCACGGCGCCATCCGCATTCCAAAGCTCGCCCATCAAGATTTCATGGGACTGCGGCAATTCGAAAGGCGATTCGAGCAAGAAACCGGCGCCTCACCAAAGTCTTTCGCGCGTGTAGCACGGTTCCAGGCTGCCCTCGATGCCAAGCTCGCTTCTCCAGGGCGAACGTGGCTCGACATAGCTCACACCTTCGGATACTACGACCAAATGCATATGGTCCACGACTTCGAAGGCTTGGGCCGCAACACTCCCACCCAGCTCATTGCCGAAATCGGAGACGTCCGTCCCCCGGCCTTGGCCTCGGCCGATGTACACAACAAGTAAAAGCACTATCGATGTCGCATTTTTACTATGCGGAGATCGGTGATTTAGTGCATAAATTCGCAGTCGGCACTTCCTCCCGGGCCAACCTTTGAAAGTGACCGCGCGCAGGCGGAGCCCGCCGCCGCTCACAGGAGCAAGTGCACCGAACAGGAAGAAAGTCGGAGGAACAGATGAAAACCAGGCTACTCTTAAGCACCAGCGTTGCAGTTCTCTTCGCCGCAACCGCGATTCCAATGCGGCTTGCCGCTCAGGACGGTTCGACAGGGCAGAGACAAACGCAAACGCAGCATCACTACCGGCTCGTGGACTTGGGAACTCTCGGCGGTCCCATTAGTTATGGTTCCGTGAACGGTGACGGAGCGCGGCTACTCAGCCAAGGTGGGGTGGTCTCATCGTTTGCTGACACCTCGGCCCCCGATCCCAACGCTCCGGATCTTTGTTTCGATGCGGACTGTCTTGTCGCTCACGCGTATCGATGGAAGAACGGCGTCATGACGGATCTCGGCGCCCGTTCAAATACCCATAGCAGTGCCGCCGGCTCGATTAATGCTCGCGGGCGGAGCACTGGACAATCCCAGACCGGCCTCATCGATCCGCTCTTTGGGTTCCCCCAATTGCGGGCCGTACTTTGGGAAGGTCGCAAAATCATCGATCTCGGCACGATACCGGGAGGCAGTGAAAGCCTCGGAATCTCTGTCAACGACGCCGGGCAGGTGGTTGGAATTTCGGACAATGGTGTGGCCGATCCTTTCTCACTGTTTGGCATCGGAGTGCAGATGCGAACATTCTTTTGGCAGGACGGCCAGCTTCAGGATATCGGCACCCTCGGCGGCCCTGACGCTGTCCCAGGGACCGGCTGCGACAATCAACGCCCCGGAAGCATTGTCGGATTTTCCTACACCAGCTTCATACCAAACGACGACACGGGCATCCCGACTCTGGACCCATTTCTCTGGGACAACGGCAAAATGATCGACCTGGGAAACCTGGGGGGAACATTCAATACCGGGCAGTGCGCCAACAATAGCGGGGACGTGATCGGTTTTTCCAATCTTCCAGGTGATGCGACATTTCATGCGTTCGTTTGGCGCAATGGGAAAATGAAGGACCTGGGCACCCTGGGAGGCGATGACTCGGAGGCCATTTGGATCAACGACGCAGGTGACATAGTTGGTTCAGCGGACCTTCCCGCTCCTGGCATTCATGATGCGGTGCGCTGGAGAAACGGCCAGATTCTGGATTTAGGAACCGTCGCCGGAGACGCGTGCAGTCGTGGCAGGGGAATCAACGCCAAGGGTCAAATTGTTGGAGGCTCTTCGGATTGCAGCAATTTCCTCCACGCATTCGTGTGGGAAGAGGGCGGTCCCATGCTCGATTTGAACACGCTCATTCCTCCAGGCTCCGGACTGCAACTCACCAACGCGTTCAACATTAACAATCGTGGGGAGATTCTTGCGAAGTCGGTTCCACTCGGCGTAACACCGATCGATGACGAAGATCTCGGCCACGTTGTCCTTCTGATTCCGTGCGAAGAAGATGGGAGCGACTGCGAGAATGTTCTATCGACCGCAGCGAATACGATCCAGAAGCCTTCTACGTCCATTACAAAGCATGCAAACTCACCGCGACGCCTACTCACTCCCCGGGAGGCTGTCGCCCAGTGGCGCGAACAGGTCGCTCGTCAGCATCGCATTACAACCGGCTCTGCGGCGAACTAGCTCCGGCAAGCCTGTTGCTCGTAGCTCACGAGGCGAGAGTACAGGAGATACGCGATGAGCGCGTTCAGGAACAACCATAGATAGCGAGATACCATCCCGTACAACGAGGCGCACCATGAAATCCAGAACCTTCAGGTGCTTTGTGGCACCGATCTTATTCGCGCTGACCATGCCAGCTCAGCTGGTCGCACAGGCACAATCAGCAGCGCAGGAGCAAAACAACCAAAACTTGCGATACAAGCTCATAGACCTCGGCACGCTTGGTGGTCCGAATAGCTCCGAAGGACCTAGATTTCCCATCGTCAACAATCGGGGCGTGGTAGCCGGCGCCTCCGACACTCTGCTGACTGATCCGAACTGCGTTTTCCCTCCAAACTGCTTAGACCTTCACGCGACCCAATGGGATCGTGGGACTCTGACGGATCTGGGCACACTGCCGGATGGAAACAATAGCGACGCCAATGCGATCAACAGTCGCGGGCAGATCGCTGGACTTTCAGAAAATGGTCTATTCGATTTGCTCTTTGATTCACCTGTTACTCGGCCGGTCCTCTGGGAGAGCGGTCAAGGCATCGACCTGGGAGATTTCGGCGGCCCCAATGGATTTGCAAATAACATCAACAATCGAGGTCAGGTGGTAGGAGGCGTTCAGAGCGATATTCCCGACCCGTTCTTCGGAACCCAGTTCCGGCCGTTTCTGTGGGGGAACGGAATCTTGCGCGATCTTGGCACTCTCGGAGGACCCGACGCTGCTGCCGATTTCATAAATGAAAGTGGCCAGGTGGCCGGCTTCTCTTTTGTGAATCTCACCCCGTTCGACTGCTTTGGTTTCCCTGTAGTCACCCATGCGTTCTTTTGGGAACGCGGCAAGATCAAGGACGTTGGAACCCTCGGCGGAACCTGCTCAATCGATCGTGCCCTAAACAATCGCGGCCAGGTCGCAGGCTTCTCTCAAACCTGGCCGGCGATCAAAGCGCCCACCCGTTTCTTTGGGACCACGGAACAATGATTGACCTCGGTACGCTCGGTGGCAGTTCCGGATTTGTTTTCGCGATGAACGATGCCGGCGATGTTGCCGGGAATTCATATCTACTGGGCGACGAAGTCCGCCATGCAGTCCTGTGGAGAAGAGGCAAGATCATTGATCTCGGAACCATTGGCGACGACCCTTGCAGCGATGCCCACGGGATGAACATAAGAGCTCAGATAGTTGGCTCCTCAGACGACTGCGTTGAGCAGGAGCTGCATGGCTTTCTCTGGCAACCCGGTGGCTCGATGATCGACCTGAACGCGTTTGTGCCTCCTGATTCTGACCTGACGATCACCGACGGCCACACGATCAATGATCGCGGCGAAATCACCGCCAGCGGGATGCTGCCCAACGGCGACTTCCATGCAATTCTCTTGGTTCCATGCGGCACGAATCCCTCCGATAGCGATGGATGTCGCGATACAACTGCGCCAGTGGCGATGCACAACAACAATCGAGTCAGCCGACCGGGACAGCACAAGTCGACAACAAATCCATCCATGAGAAGGCCATTCGGCAATTCGATGGTGCGTGGGAATCCTCTCGTGAAAGCACTACCGGGTCTAACGAGATAAATCTGAAGGTACCTGCATTGTTTTCCGACCCTGTCCTGATGAATTCGCACGCGCATTCACAACTAAGGGAGGAGAAATGAAACGAATCGTAATCACTTTCGCACTTCTTGCGGTGCTTTTAGGAGCGGGACAACTGACCGCCCAAACACTGCGATACAAGCTCATTGACTTGGGCACGTTCGGTGGCCCAAACAGTTCGGAGACTGTGGAGTTCCCCTACATCAACAATCGTGGGATGGTTGTCGGCTTCGCAGATACTGATGTTCCAGACCCGTTCAATCCGGGAGGTTTCCTCCCACACGCGTTTCGTTGGCAGAATGGAGTTCTCACTGACTTGGGAACGCTAGCGGGAGGACACGGCAGCTTCGCCATTTGGACCAATGACCGAGGGCAGGTGGTTGGCCTCTCCGATAACGGAAAAATCGATCCCGTGCTAGGTGGCCCACAAGGCAGAGGCGTCCTTTGGGAGAGCGACGGGAGCATCGTCAATCTGGGAACAATCGGTGGCGCGCAGAGCCTCGCCGTAGACATCAATCAGCCAGGCCAGATCGTCGGTGTCGCCGCCAACAAAATCGCCGACCCATTTTCTATCTTCGGATGGTCTACGCAGACACGAGCCGTCCTGTGGCAGAACGGCAAATTGCGGGATCTGGGAACGCTGGGTGGAACGGACGCCGCGACAGCGATGATCAACGACCGCGGACAAATTGCCGGTTTCTCCTATACGAGTTCCGACCCGACTTCTAATTGCTTCCCGTTCGATATCCCCGTTCCCTTGGCCACTGGCGCGTTCCTTTGGGAGCGGGGAAAAATGTTGAACCTAGGTGGGTTCGGCGGAACCTGCACCTTCGCCGGCACCATCAATAACCACGGAGAAATCATAGGGCAATCAAATCTTCCCGGCGATGAAACCGCCCATCCTTTCCTCTGGTCTCACGGGGTCATGAAGGACCTGGGCACACTGGGCGGGACTTTCGGCGTTGCGACTTGGTTAAACGATTCTGGGGAAGTTGCTGGCGGCGCCACGACTGCCGGAGAAGAGGAATTCCACGCTTTCTTCTGGAACGATGGTGCGATGACCGACCTTGGAACCGTCAAAGATGACACCTGCAGCGTGGCGCACTTTATGAATTCGAAGGGGCAGATCTCCGGCACGTCGGGAGACTGCGCCGGCGAGGTGCACGGATTCCTCTGGCAGCCCGGCGGTTCCATGATTGACTTGAACGACTTTGTTCCCCCTGGATCCGACCTTACAATCACCGACGGCGAAACCATTAACGATCGCGGCGAGATTGCCGGTTCCGGACTGCTCCCCAATGGTGACTTCCACGCTGTCGTTCTAATCCCTTGTGATGACGAGCACGGGGACAGTGAAGGGTGCCAGGATGCCGCTGCAGCGGCTCAAACTGGTTCAGAATCCGTGGCCCGGACTCGCGGGAGGCTAACGCCTGAAACGTTATCCGCCTTGCGTAACCGGATTTTCCGTCGTTATCCAGGCTTGAATGGCTGGGCAACGAGAAAGCCTCGCTAAAGATGCACCCAGAACAGCGAGACAGTGGCGGGTGGGGCGAGCAGAACTTCGGGACGCACATGGAGAGGAAGACTGCGGTCTGGAATAAATCGGGACAGACAGAACGCTTTTTTAAGTTCTGCCACGGTTCCCCATCTCATTCCCCCGAGATCTTTCTCTCTTCCGACATCAACTTCCGCAGCGCCCGATTAATTCTCGTCTGGTAGCCTCGTCCCTGCCGTTGGAACCATGCCAGAACGTCGGCATCCAGACGCAACGTCACTGCCTTCTTGATCGGCCTGTAGTAACCCAGCCACTCCGGCGTAGGCCCCGGCGGAAGCTTTCGCCCGCCCGCGGAAGCCTGCAGCCGGGCAACCTTCCGGCGCCTCTTAACCCTTTTCCGTTGTTTCATATGCGCTGATTATATGTATATAGTAGTACGTACAATATAGCAAGTATAATGTTCCACGTGAAACATATCTCCATTTTGCAAAACAGGATGGCGGCCACCCAACTTACTTAATCGTAACCAAGTTTCTCCACCAACTCCGAGTAGTACTAGCGGGCCTAGCGTGTAGAAGGGGGCTTGGTCGCAACCTTCATTGTTACTTTCGTTTCGGCTCGCAGGAACCCCGGACCTGAGAAGGCGTGCGCGCGGGCTAGACTCAGGGCAACGGCCTTCTGCTGGCTCATAAAGTTTTTAGCGGCAGGCGTGCCCCTTGAATGTCCAATCCAAGGAGATCAACATGACTGGATCCGCTGCGACCGCTGCGGCGCGAACTCGCGCAGGGGCAATCCCCAAGAGCAATTCATCGCCTGGATTATCATCGCATGGATCAACGCCCGGATCGACGCTCCGATCGACAGCATGGCCGTGCCTGTTTTTCTTTGTTTCTGGATTTCCGGCACTCCTTTACCAGATCGTGTGGCAGCGGGCTCTCTTTACCCTCTACGGCGTGAACATCGAGTCGGTAACCATGGTGGTCACCGCCTTCATGCTGGGATTGGGTCTGGGTAGCGTGCTGGGCGGAACGATCTCGCGTTCCCAACATTTGCCCCTGCTTCGGGTTTTTGGCCTGGTCGAACTGCTGATCGCCGCGTATGGAGTTTTCTCTTTGAAAATTCTGCACCGGGCAGCGGACTTCACCGCAGGTTCTGGACCACTCCAAACTGGACTGGTGGCTTTCACTTTGGTCGTGCTCCCGACTGTGCTCATGGGTTCAACCCTTCCTATTCTGGTTTCTTATGCGGTTCGTTTTTCCCGCAACGTGGGTACGTCGGTCGGAGCGCTGTACGCCGCCAATACCCTGGGCTCCGCTGCAGCATGTTTCTGCGCCGGTCTGTTTCTAATGCGCTGGCTGGGAGAATCGAAAACCGTGGCGCTGGCCGCGGGTTTGAACGCACTGGTGGGCACTACGGTGCTGGTTTGGCACTTCGTAACTCAAGGACGGCAGCCAGCGCCGACGACATTGGTAGTGCAGGATGAACTCGCGGCATGCGATGCCGGACGCGCGACTGACCCAACCGTCTCCGGCGGTGCGCTTCCATCTGCACTTCCATGTGTACTTCCTGGAATCGGCTTCGCCTCGGCTGTCATAACGGCTGGCATTGCGGGATTCGTTTCGCTTGGTTATGAAATCGTCTGGTACCGGCTGTTCTCATTTACGACGGCGGGTCTGGCGAAAAGTTTCGCTTTTCTCCTGGGCGCCTACCTCATGGGGATCGCGGCCGGATCGCTGGTAAGCAATCGCATCTGTGAGAAGATCACAAGCCCGCTGAGCTGTACCCGCTTTTTAGTGGGCACCGTGCTGGGAGCTAACTTGCTCGGGTTCCTGGTTGGTCCCATTCTTTTCAATCTGGTGCTACACGTTTCGTATTTGTGGACGCTGGTACCCATCGGCCTCGCGGCAGCGTGTCTTGGCGCCCTGTTCCCGCTGCTTTGCCATATCTCAATCTGCCCGGATGAGCAGGCCGGCGCACGCATGAGCTATTTGTATCTGAGCAACATTGCCGGTTCGGCGCTGGGCAGTTACCTCACGGGTTTCGTGCTCATGGACATCCTGCCGTTACGATACGTCAGCGTTGTGCTGGCTTTGCTCGGTCTTGGACTAGGCATTGCATTAATGCCCAAAGCGAAGCTAAAGAGAGGCAGCTTTATTGCCTCGGCAGCCGTTGTGTTCGTTGCGGCTTTGTTTGTGGTGCAGGCTTCCGAACCTCTCTTTCGCGGCATGTATGAAAAGATGCTGTTTAAAAAGAAATACCTACCCGGCATGCAGTTTGGCACCGTTGTTGAGACCAAGAGTGGAGTCATCGCAGTCACAACGGCGGGGACGGTTTTTGGAGGGGGAATCTACGATGGGCGCTTCAATGTCGGACTGGTAAGCGATTCAAACGGAATTCAACGGGCGTTTTCACTGAGCTACTTTCATCCGAATCCGAGGGAAGTGCTCATGATCGGACTGTCGTCCGGGTCGTGGGCCCAGGTTATTGCCAACCATCCCCAAGTTGAACACCTGACGATTGTCGAAATCAATCCGGGATATCTACGCCTCATCCAGCGCGTTCCCGAGGTAGCCAGCCTGCTGCAAAATCCGAAGGTCCACATCGATATCGACGATGGCCGCCGCTGGCTGATGCGGAACCCGGGACGCAAATTCGACGTCATTGTAATGAACACCTCTTATAGCTGGCGTTCCAACATGTCTAACCTTCTCTCGTTGGAATTTCTCCAGCTGATTCGCCGGCATTTGAATCCAGGGGGAGTGCATTTTTACAACACCACCGATTCGGAAGAAGCCATGCTGACTGGCGTCAGTGTTTTTCCCTTTGGAATGCGCTTGGCGAATTTTATGGCGGTCAGTGATACGCCCTTGCAACTCGATGCGAGACGTTGGCTCGAAGTCCTGGTGCGTTACAAAATCGATGGCCAACCAGTGTTTGACTTATCACAGGAGCAACATCGCCGCCGGCTGCTCGAAGTGATGGCCATGGCGACTACGATGGATCGTGACATTCGGGCTGGATTCTTCACCTTGGAATCTGCCGGCCACATCCGCGCTCGTGCAGCGGGCGTCCGCGTGATCACGGACGACAATATGGGCACGGAATGGCTGCAATAGCATGCATCGCTCGGACGGACGAATGCGTCCGTCGCTACGTGAGTTACTTCAGGGTTACCAGCTTCTCCACTAACTCCGAGTAGTCTTTCTTATCCAGCCCGTGAACCTGCTTGTTGTATTCGTCCACTTTGCTGGAATAATTCATGGAGCAGAACTTGGGGCCGCACATGGAGCAGAAGGCTGCGGTCTTGTATCCCTCTTCGGGGAGAGTCTCGTCGTGCATGGAGCGGGCGGTCTCGGGATCGAGGGAGAGTTCGAACTGTTTTTCCCAATCGAACTTGTAGCGGGCATAGCTTAGGGCATCGTCGCGGTCGCGGGCTCCAGGGCGCTGGCGGGCTATGTCGGCGGCGTGGGCGGCGATTTTGTAGGCGATGATTCCGTCTTTTACGTCTTTTTCGTTGGGCAGACCTAGATGTTCTTTCGGAGTTACGTAGCAGAGCATCGAGGCGCCGTACCATCCAATCATGGCTGCTCCTATGGCGGAGGTGATGTGGTCGTAGCCGGGAGCTATGTCGGTTACCAGCGGGCCTAAGGTGTAGAACGGAGCCTCGTCGCACCAGGCATTTTCTTTTTCAACCTGCTCCTTGATCTTGTGCATGGGGATGTGGCCGGGGCCTTCGATCATTACCTGTACGTCGTGCTTCCAGGCTATGCGAGTTAGTTCGCCCAGGGTTTTTAGTTCGGCGAATTGGGCTTCATCGCTGGCGTCGGCTATGCAGCCGGGACGAAGGCCGTCTCCCAGGGAGAAGCTTACGTCGTACTTGGCGAAAATCTTGCAGATGTCTTCGAAGCATTCGTAGAGGAAATTTTGCTTGTGGTGGTGGGCCATCCATTGTCCTAAGATCGCGCCGCCTCGGCTGACGATCCCGGTTATGCGCTTCGAGACCATGGGCAGATACTGGATCAGCACGCCGGCGTGGATGGTCATGTAATCTACGCCCTGCTGCGCCTGCTCTTCGATTACTTCCAACATCACATCTTTGTTGAGGTCTTCTACGCGCTTTACTCGCGAGATGGCTTCATAAATCGGAACCGTGCCAATGGGGACGGGCGAGTGGCGGATGATGGCTTCGCGGATGGTGGGGATGTCGCCGCCGGTGGAGAGGTCCATTACGGTGTCGGCTCCGTAGTGAACGGCGGTGTGCAGCTTCTTTAGTTCTTCGTCGATGTTCGAGGTGACGGCGGAGTTGCCGATGTTGGCGTTGATTTTGCAGAGCGACTCTACGCCGATTGCCATGGGCTCCAGTTCGGGATGGTTGATGTTCGCGGGGATGATCATGCGGCCGCGAGCGACTTCAGCGCGCACTAATTCGGGCGTGAGTTTCTCGCGGTGAGCGATGTATCGCATCTCGTCTGTGGTTACGCCCTGGCGCGCGTAGTGCATCTGCGAGAAGTTGCCGTCGGTATTCTCGGCTTTCCGCCTTGCCAGCCATTCTGTCCGCGGTTTCAGGACCGCATCCAAATCATTATTATTACCGTTAGCGCCATTTTTCGAATCGCCATTGCCTGCGGACATTTTCGTCTGTACCATCCTTCACGAAGTCTAGTTCACAAATTATACGCCGCATCCGGGACGCGGATTTATTTCTCGGGAAGGGCCGGCGCGTGAGTTGCTGCCGTCCGGGGAAAAAGTGAATCTTGTGGTTGTGGAAGAGAATCGAAGTCAACTGTTGTTATAACGACAATCGCGGGCGATCGTCGTGGCAGACACGCAAGATGACCGAACCCGCCAGGAGGAACGATGAAGCGACTGATGAGTACTAGCAACGATGTGGCCTTTACCATGCTGCGAGTAGTTCTGGGAGTTGTATTCTTCGCTCACGGCGCGCAAAAAATGCTGGGCTGGTTTGGAGGCTTTGGATTTCACGGCACCGTGGGAGCCTTTACGCATATGGGAATGCCCGCCGCTCTCGCATATCTGATCATCTGCACAGAATTCTTTGCCGGCCTGGGGCTGATTGTCGGCTTGTTGACGCGCATCGCCGCTTTCGGAGTCGGCGGCCTGATGGTGGGGGCCATCTTCATGGTTCATCAGCAGTACGGATTCTTCATGAACTGGATGGGCAGCCAGAAAGGCGAGGGCATCGAATTCCATCTGCTGGCGCTGGCCATGGCCGGGGCGCTGTTGTTGCGCGGCGGGGGAGGGTTCTCGCTGGACGGGGCGCTGTCGAAGTAAATCGCGCAGCTTAACGGCGAATGCCTAACTGAAGAAGCACGGCCTTCTCGACGACTGCCAGATCGGCGAAGGAAAGACTTCCTGCCTTACTGCGAAGTCTCTGTTTCGAAGCGGTCGCGATCTGGTCGGCCTTCGCCTTGCTCTGCTCGCCGTTGAGTGTAATTAAGGCCTCGCCCGGATAGAGCTTCTCCGTTTGACTGGTAAGCGGGATAACAATCACGCGGTTCAAAGCGGCGTTGGCGGCGTTGTTGCTGAGAACTATCGCGGGGCGAGTCTTGCGAATCTCGCCCCCCACTGACGGATCGAACGATACCCACCACACTTCACCCCTGCGCGGATGCATCGCCGATCAGCCCCTCCGACCACTCCTCTGCTTCGCGCTCGCCGACCGCGTCATTTGCCATCGCTGTGTAACCCTCGATTAATCCACCGGGGCCGCTCATCGCGAGATCATCAACCCGGCTCAGGATGACCTCTTTCAACTCGTTGGGAAGGATGAACCAAGTCGCGTTGCCGCGTGACTGCGGATTGCCGATGCCTGGACCATCTTTGCCATTCCACCGAATTCCGATGGCTTCCGAGCCCTCCCAGTCGATGCTCGCAACGGACCAGCCTCCCGGCCCGGAGTTGTAGAGGATTCGGACAGAGCGGATCGATGCTTTCGGGGCTCGGACTGTCACTGGTTCTACATATGCCATGGACGTATCCTCACTACAGGCATACTACATAATAGATGATGTAGTGGCAATACGTGTGAACTGAGCATTGTAAGCATATGATTACAAAGATTTAGTGTGTAGATAATGGCAGCAGAAGCCGAGCTTCGCTCGGCTTGGACGGGCGAGAGGGCGCCCGTCCCCACACGAACGGGCGAGGGCGCCCGTCTCTCCACTGGCGTTGCTAATTTCTTAGGGTCTTGCCTGTCTTCAGGGTGAATTGAATTCTTTCCTGGGTCTTTTTTTCACCACATAAGGATTTGAAGGCTTCGCGTTCCAGGTCCAGCACGTATTGCTCGCTGATCGGGGTACCGGGAGTGATGTTTCCTCCGCAGAGAACCTCGGCGATTTTTGTGGCTAACTTTTTCTCGTGATCGCTGATGTACTCGCCTTGACGCATCAGGTGGACGCCCATTTTGAGTGCGGCCAGGATGTTTTCGCCGGGAGCGGGAATGTCGGTGCGCATCACCGGCGGCTCGTATCCGGCGCGTGCCAGTTGCAGCGCGCGCGCTTTGGCGTCGGAAAGAACGCGCTCGCGGTTCATGGTGATCTGGTCGGAGCTCGACAGGAATCCTAGTCCGTGGGCTTCATGGGCTGAGGTGGAGACTTTGGCGGTAGCGATGGTTTCAAAAGCTTTTTTCATTGCCTCCATTAGTTCGACTGATTCGCCACGGCCACCGGGGCGAATGGAAGCTGCGCTGTCCACGGCGCGGAGCAGCATTTCCTTGCAGCCACCGCCTCCGGGAAGCAGGCCGACGCCGACTTCGACCAGTCCCATGTAGAGTTCGGCGTGCGGTTGGCGAGCGGCCGCGTGCAGCGAGACTTCGCAACCGCCGCCGAGTGTGAGTCCAAAGGGCGCGATCACTACTGGCTTGGGCGAGAATTTGATGGCCTGCGTCATGCCTTGAAACTGACGGATGCCTAGGTCAACGTCGTCCCACTCTTCTTCCTGTACGGACATGAGAAGCAGCATCAGGTTCGCGCCGACGGAAAACTTTTGCGCGTCGTTGGTGATGACGAAGGCGTCGAAGTTGTCGCCTGAGCCGCCGGGCTTCAGCGTCTGGAGGATGAGCGAAATAATGTCGGCACCGAGGGCGTTCATCTTGGAGTGGAATTCAATGCAGGCCACGCCATCGCCCAGGTCAACTAATGAGGCACTCGAATTTTTCTTGACCACACCGTTGGACTTTTTTGCGACTTCAACCGACCAGACGCCGGCGGGGACAGCTACCGGTTGCCAGTTGCCGGTTGCCAGATCCCAATACTTGCGGCCGGACGGAGTCTTTGGATCGTCGGCGTACCAGGATTTCTGCCCCGAGGTGAGCAGCTTTTCTGCATTGGCCGCTATTGGATGGCCTTCTTTTTTCATGCGCGCTACGGTTGCTTCCACTCCGGCGGCGTCCCAGAGTTCGAAGGGGCCGAGTTCCCAGTTGAAGCCGAGGCGCATGGCGCGGTCGATCTCGACGATGGAATCCGAAATCTCGGGAATGCGGTTGGCGGAATACGTCCACAAGTCGGAGAGGGCGGCCCAGAGGAACGCGGCTGCTTTGTCGGGCTTTTGCGGTGCGGCGCCTGCGCTGCCATCCAGGCCTAGCAACACTCGCACTCGTGCTCCGGTGTCTTCGACGTTTTTCGCCATGTCGAGCGCCGCGAATTTTGGCTTCTGCCGCGGATGATATTCGAGCGTCTTCCAATCGAGGGCGAGGCGCTCGTCTTCTTTGTCTTTGGCGGGGTTGGCGGGCGAGGACGCCCCCCCTACATTTTTTTTGTAGAAGCCGCCTTTGGTTTTGTCGCCTAGCCACTTGCGTTCCAGCATCTGGCGAAAGAAAGCGGGAATTTGCAATTCGCTGCGCTCATCGTGCACGTTCTCGGTCATGTTCGTGACCACGTGGCCGAGAATGTCGAGGCCGACCAGATCGATGGTCCGGAAGGTGGCCGAGCGCGGCCAACCCACGGTTTGGCCGGTGAGCGCGTCGATCTCTTCGATGCTCAGCTCCATTTCCTGCATGAGCCGCATCACGTTGAGGACGGAAAATGTTCCGATGCGATTGGCGATGAAGTTGGGAGTATCTTTCGCGAGCACGACTCCCTTGCCCAGTTGCGTGTCGCAGAAGTGCGTGACTGCTTCGATGAGCGCGCGGTCGGCTTCTGGGGTTGGGATCAGTTCGAGTAGGCGCATATAGCGCGGCGGATTAAAAAAATGTGTGCCGAACCACGAGCGCCGGAAATCTTCGGAAAAGCCTTCGGCGATTTTTGCCACCGGAAGTCCGCTGGTGTTGGTGGTGACGATGGTGCCGGGCTTGCGAATGGACTCGACCTTTTTTAGCAGCGACCGCTTGATTTCGAGGTTCTCGACTACAGCCTCGATAATCCAGTCGGCCTCGGCCAGGCGTTTCAGGTCGTCGTCAAAATTTCCCACGGTTACGAGGCGTGAAAGCGAGGCTTCGAAAAACGCGGCGGGCTTGGATTTGATGGCGCCGTCGAGTCCGGCGGCCGCGATTTTGTTGCGGGCGAGACCGTTTGGAGGCGCGTCTGGCGGAAGTATGTCCAGGAGGAGTGAAGGGACGCCAGCGTTAGCGAAATGTGCCGCGATACGGGCGCCCATCGTGCCTGCGCCGAGTATGGCAACCTTGTGGATATGCCTCATGAATGCGAACTCCTGAGCAATGATGTAACTCCTTACTTTACTGGAAAACAACCGGAACGCCAGCAACCTGTGGCGAAGGCTGTGGGTCAAGTTGAGAAAACCTTAACCACGAAGGGCACGAAGTCACACGAAGGAAACGCCACGAAGGAAACCCCTTCGCTGATATCCTGAGTTGCGTTGCGTCGTTCTGCACACTTCATGACGTCAAACCATCTTCTTCTTCTTTCTGCGCGGGAGATTGCGGCGCAGATCTGCCGAAAAGTGGTCTCGCCGGTGGAGGTGGCGCGCGCTCACCTTGATCGCATCGAGCGCCTGAATCCAAGACTGAATGCGTTCGTTGATTGCCAGCCGGAAGCTGTACTTGCCCAGGCGCGGGAGGCGGAGAAAGCGATTCTGCGCGGGGACGAACTTGGGCCGCTGCATGGTGTGCCTCTATCCATCAAGTCTGCGATTGATGTTGCCGGACATCGCTGTGAAGCGGGTACGCGATTGCGAGCTGGACATATCGCCGCTGAGGACGCGCCGCTGGTTGCGCGCCTGCGCGCGGCTGGAGCGGTGATTCTCGGCGTCACTAACACGCCCGAACTGCTTATGGCATGGGAAACCGACAATCTTTTATATGGACGAACGAACAATCCCTGGGACCTGAACCGTACCGCGGGCGGATCGAGCGGCGGAGAGGCTGCGGCCATCGCGGCGGGACTTTCGGCTGGCGGCGTGGGCAGCGACGGTGGCGGGTCGATCCGCGTGCCGGCGCACTTTTGCGGAATCTGCGGATTGAAGCCCACTCCCGGACGCATCCCTTCGACGGGACATTTTCCGAAATCTGGCGGGCCGTTTGCGCTGATCGGAGTGGTGGGGCCAATGGCGCGCACTATAGAGGATGTGCGGATGCTGTTTGGAGTGATGGCGGGGTGGGACGATGGCGATCTTCGTGATGGAGACCCGTGCTCCGCGCCGGTTGAAGTGCGTGAGATTCGTGAAAGCGTGGTCCGGGCCGCCGGCATCGGAGTCTTCGAAGACGATGGGCGGACTCCAGTCACGAAAGAAACCAGGGTGGCGGTGAGTCGGGCAGCGTCTCTCTTGTCGAGCTGCGGATTTCGTGTCGATTCTTTCCGCCCCGAGGGACTCGAAGAAGCGCGGCAGCTGTGGTGGGAATTCTTCGGCACAGCCGGCGGGATGATTCTTGAACCTATGTTGCGTGGCTGCGAGTCTGAGCTGAGCCCGATTTTGCGGGAGTTCTTTGCCTGGACAAAGGCAGCGCCCGCGCGCGTCATCGCGTCGCAACCGGGCGAGTCGCTGCTTGCGGCGTGGCTGGGACGCGATGCGGTGCGCGAGAAGATTCTTGTGCAGATGCGAAAATATCCCGTGCTGATTTGCCCTACCGCTGCTATCCCCGCGTTTCGACATGGCGAACGGGAGTGGCAGGTGGAAGGGAAGACAGTGAAGTATCTCGATGCCTGGAGCTATTGCGAGTGGTTTAATCTGCTGGGCTTTCCCGCCGCCGTGGTTCCGATGGGGCATTCGGACGAGGGCTTGCCGATTGGCGTGCAGATTGTCGGACGGCCATGGGAGGAAGAAATGGTGCTGGCGGTCGCGGCGAAGCTTGAAGAGGAGCGCGGGCGGTGGCGAGGGGCTCCGCTGCTGGATTGATGACGGCTCGATGTGATTCCCTCGCTTGTTTTGTTATCCCCGATGTGCAAACAAATTCAACATTGCTGCAAACCGCGCTGCGTGCGGATTTTCCTTTGCCTTTTGCTAAAAACGAGGTATAACTACTCGCGCTAGTAACTTCCCCAATCCCGCCCACGCCCCAGCGGGTTTTGACCGAAATGCGGTACATGTTTGCGATATGAAGACGAAGCACTACCAGTGTGCTTCTTGGATGGCAGGAAATCCAGTTGTTGAATAATGCCCAATCCCTAAGCAAATTTCACGAGGAGAAAACCAATGGTTCGTGTAGGAACGGTTGTTCGAACTCTCATTCTATGTGGCCTGGTGGCAACACTGGCCTTTGCCAAAACTAACAATACGAAAATCGACAACAGCAAAACAATCGTGACCTACCCATCGGCCTTCGCGGTTTCGCAGCCGTTGTCGGAATTGCCGATTGATGTGTCGATATTCGCGAACCGGGAAATGCCCGAGCCCCGGCAGATTCCGGGGAAGCCGCGAGGCGTAGCCGGTCCGGTGCAGCAGGAGGACTCCATACTGCAGAAGGAAGTCAGACCGTTTGTTTCGGCCACGAAAGGCGTTGATTTCGACGGCATCCCGGCGCAGGGCTTTGCGCCTTCGGACTCCAACATGGCAGTCGGTCCCAATCACATCGTGGAAACCGTCAACGTGCGACTCGCGGTCTACAACAAGAGCGGCGCGATTCTGTCGGGCCCAACCAATTTCACGACCTTCTTCGCTCCGCTCGCCGGTAACTGCGCTTCCGGCGCAAGCGACCCCATTGTGAACTACGACCGCTTGGCCGACCGCTGGGTCATCAGCGACATCGGCTACACCGGCAGCGCCCCTTTCCTGGAGTGCGTTGGAGTGTCCAAGACCAACGACCCGACGGGCGCGTACTTCCTCTACAGTTATTCTTTTGGCTCGAATCTGAACGACTACCCGAAACTGAGCGTTTGGGCGACGGCCAGCAACGCCGCATACCTGGCTACCTACAACCTTTTTGGTCCATTTAGTTTCCTGGGCGCGGACCTTTGCGGTTTGGATCGCACCAAGATGCTGGCCGGGGACCCGTCGGCAGCGCAGCTCTGCAAGCAGACTCCCAGCAGCGAAGGCAGTTACTTACCCTCCGACATGGATGGCCCAACCGCTCCAGTCGATGGCACGCCCGGACTGTACATATCCTGGCACACCAGCAATCCCGGCCAGTTGTACCTGCGCAAGCTCACGATGAACTTCGCAGCGGGCACGTCGACTCTCTCCGCGGCGACGGTGATCAGCGTGGCGAACTTCACCCAGGCCTGCGGCGGCTGCGTTCCACAGCTGGGTACAAGTCAGACCCTGGACACGCTCAGTGATCGGGTCATGTACCGGTTTGCTATCCGGCACTTCGCCGATCACGATCGGGCGGTGGTAAGCCACGCGGTCGCGAGCGGCGCCTCGGTGGCGGTGCGGTGGTACGAGCTTTTTGACCCAGCCGGAGCCGTAACTGTGAATCAGCAGGGGACCTTCGCACCAGATGCCACCTTCCGCTGGATGTCGAGCGTCGCCGAGGATCAGAACGGGGACATCGGGGTGGGATACAGTGCGTCCAGTTTGAGTATCAATCCCGCGATTCGCTTCACCGGCCGTGTGCCCAGCGACCCGCTTGGCACCTTGGAGTCTGAGGCAAGCCTCCTGGTAGGCACTGGATCGCAGAATGGCGGTCTGGCTCGTTGGGGTGATTACACCGCTATGCAAGTTGACCCGAGCGACGACTGCACCTTCTGGTATGTGGACCAGTACGAAAAAGTTACCGGCAGCTTCAACTGGAACACGAACATCGGATCGTTCGTCTTCACCGGTTGCGGTGGCGGCGGGGGCGGTCCGGCGGTTACTCTGGTGCCGACCTCGCTGGTGTTTGGCAAGACCGTAGTGAACAAAACTTCCACTGGGAAGAATGTCACACTCACCAACTCCGGAAACGCGACGCTGAACATCACTAGCATTGCGACCAGCGGCGATTTCGCGCAGGTGACCAGTTCGAAGCCATGCGGCAGCACGCTAGCCGCGGGAGCGAATTGCATAATCAGGGTTACGTTCACTCCGACGCAACTCGGATTGCGCACGGGCAACATTACGATCACCGACAACGCTCCGAACAGCCCACAGACGGTGCCACTCTCCGGCACCGGCATTCCACCGGTTGCATTAACACCTAGCAGCAAGATGTACGCAGCACAGACGGTGGGTACGACCAGCCTACCGAAGACGTTTACCCTGAAGAACAACCAGACCGTAACGCTAAACAACATCGTGATCTCGACGACCGGCGACTTCAGTGTCTCCTCGACGACCTGCACGACGAGCCTGGCGGCCAAGACCAACTGCACGATCAACGTAGTGTTCACACCAACACAGGTGGGCACGAGGACGGGGACGTTGAACGTGGCTGATGACGCCAACAATAGTCCGCAGATTTCGAATCTGACGGGCACCGGCAAGTAGGAACGTCGGTTGTAATAACCAGCCCCGCAGAGATGCGGGGCTTTTTTTTAATTCGAGCATCTTAGCCGAGCGTCTTTGAGTCGAGAATCGAGGCTTCGGTCCGACCTCGCGGCTGCAATTCGTGTAAGATTCTGGAGGCGAGTACGGTGCACCGCTTCTGCGCGTGTTGATCCTATCTGGGTTGATTCGGCCGGGCTGATTCGAGATGGGCGGGCGTTCGTTGGTCGTCCAACGTTGGTCGTTCAACAACGATACTCCCCAAAATTAGCAGGTAGAACCGCGGGCGACGGATTTGGGCTGGCGGCACATTCCTGTCAGGAGAGACTGAATGGCAAAAATTGCAAAGACTGCCGACCGGAAAAAGGTCATGGATACCACGAAATCGACCGCATGTCCCAAGTGCGGGAAGGAAACCCGCATCGTCAAGCGCGTGAAAGATCGGGAGCGCGGCGTGCCGGGGGGAATCTATATTTCGTGCGCGGGCTGCGAGTTTTTTGAAAAACTGTAAGGGGCAGGTCTGAAGAGCAGGTGTCAGGTGTCAGGACCCAATCAAAACCGATCCGTCGGATTTTCCGGTAGAGACGCGGCAAGCCCCGTCTCTAGACACATTTCAGTTTTAGGTGGTTAGTCGTCGCGTCTTTTGCTTTTTCTGAGACCTGACACCTGAGACCTGAGACCTGCCTCTACCCGATTTGTCCCAAGATTGCTCGCGCTTCGGCTGCGGGGTCGGAGGCTTCTGTGATGGGGCGGCCTACAACGATGTGCGAGGCTCCGGCGGAAATTGCTTCCGCGGGAGTGACAACGCGCGCCTGATCGTTCGGCCCACTGCCCGCTGGGCGGACTCCGGGCGTTACGATGGCGAAATCGTGGCCAAACTCCTCGCGCAGAGCGCCGGCTTCCAGCGCGGAAGCGACCACTCCCTTGCATCCGTTTGAAAGCGCCAGGGCCGCCAGCCTCAGGACTTGATCGAGCGCTCCTCCGCGCAGGCCAATCTTGCCCAGTTCGACGTCGTCCAGGCTGGTCAACACCGTAACGGCCAGGACCAGCAACTCGGGGCTGGTAGCTTGCGCCGCCTCGACGGCTGCTCGCAACATCTTGCCGCCTCCGGAAGCGTGCACGGTCAGCATATTCACGCCGAGCTGAGCGGCCTCGCGGACCGCCGCCCCCACGGTGTTCGGGATGTCGTGATACTTGAGGTCGAGAAAGACCCGCCGTCCGGAACCCACTAGTTCGCCGACGATCGAAGGGCCTTCGGCAGTGTAGAGCTGCATGCCGACCTTGTAGGCGTGGGCGGAGTCACCGACGGCCGCCACGATCTTCCGGGCGGCCGCCGCCGTGGATACGTCGAGGGCAACGATGAGACGCTGGCGCGGGTCCATATCTGGAACTCTATTGGGGACTCTCGTTGCCGAGTGTATCGGGTTTAGTTGAGGTTAGCTACGGGTTGCAGCAGCGCCACGGTAGTGGGCTGGTAGAGGTCCAGGCGGACGGTCTGCAAACCGCGCTCTTTGAAGCCGAGCGCACGGGCGGCGTTGTAGGAAAGGTCAATGATCCGGCCATCTATGACGGGACCCCGGTCATTGATACGAACCACCACGGCCTTGCCGTTCCTCAGGTTGGTGACCTTGACGTAGGTGCCCAGCTTGAGGCTGGGGTGAGCCGCTGTGAAATCGCGCATGTCGAAGGGTTCGCCGCTGGCTGTCTGTTTGCCCTGGAACTGCTCTCCGTACCAGGACGCGGTCCCTATTTGGTAGGCTTTGGACTTCGGGGTGTTAGGCTTTCGTGTTTTGTGTCCACTGGTCGCACTGACCGGCGGGTGTGTGACCTTGGCGGCTTCCAGGCTGCTCGGCCCGGATGCGGCTCCGGCTCCCAGACTGGCTACCGATAAAAGCACTGCCAGACCTTCGGCTAAACGTCGTCGCATTCAGCTACCCTCTCATCGTGAAAGTCGTTTGTCTGGTCGTTTGCTCCTTCGGTCAAACGAGCAATCCTATGATGCTAGCTAGGGCATTAGGTTGTGTCAATCAAAAATCCGCGGCACCGGATTAACTAAGTGGTAATTAATCAATGACTTAGCCCCATGAAAAATAGGGATTTGCATTCGTATGTCGTTGAAAGTAGTCGTTAGGGATTGTTTACTCATCGGTAAATATACAGATTTTTCGGATCCGCGGAATTTCTGTACGAGCTATCGAATGTTAGACTTACGATTTTATGGCGATAACTATTTAATAATCAATCAGTTACGGATGCCGGTGAGTACTGATTAGTAGATAGCGCGCGGCAAAATTGGTTACCATCGGTGCTTTGGATCAAACATAACCGTCGGCACACTGTTGCGAGCAGACTCAGAAGTGATGTTCCCCTACGCGAACTTTCGGTTTAGAGTGACGGGCATGGCTTTGACCCCACGCATTGTGATGAGCATCGCCGGGTTTGACCCGTCCTCGGGCGCGGGGATTACGGCGGATATCAAGACCATCGCGGCCCATGAATGCTACGGCGTTTGCTGCATTACAGGCTTGACGGTCCAGTCGACGCGGGGCGTGCGGCGGGTCGAGGGCGTGGATCCGAAGATCATCCGCGAGACCTTGCAGGAACTGGTTTCAGACCTTGCCGTGGACGCCGTCCACATCGGTATGCTGGGAAATGCGCAGGTGGTCGAGGTGGTCGCGGATTTTCTGGAAAAGGCACGGCCGCCTCATGTCGTGTTGGATCCGATTTTGAAGTCGAGTTCCGGAGCAGACTTGTTGGATGGGGCGGGGACGCGGGTATTGATCGACAAGCTGATTCCGCTGGCGGAGGTAGTTACGCCGAACCTTGACGAAGCGAGTGTCTTGACGGGGTTGGACGTCACCAATCTGGATCAGATGCGCGAGGCGGCCGCTCGTCTGCATGCCATGGGAGCGGCGAATGTGGTGGTTACCGGAGGCCACCTGGAGAAGGCGATCGATGTCCTCAGTTTTTCGACTGCCCGGGGCCCCGAACAGGAGGTTTTCAAGGCGGACCGCCAGCGCTCGAACTCGACGCATGGCACCGGATGTGCATTCGCCACGGCGCTAGCTTGCCACCTTGCGCATGGGCGCGGACTGCCCGAGGCGGTGCTTCTTTCCAAAGTGTATGTCTCGGCGGCGATTGCGAATGCGCACCCGCTGGGCCACGGAGTGGGGCCGTTGCATCATCTGTACCGCATGGGCCAGCAACGGCGGCCAAGCGCCGTCGTTTCTGAGGGGGAGCACGCGCATTCGCGGAACTGAAGGCTTGAAGCGGGGAACAGGTCTAATTCCCAGTCTCCTGCGGCGGACGAGTCGGGGCAAGCCGAGACGGTGCGAGCCGAGACGGGGCAAGCCCCGTCTCTACTGGAAAGTGGTAATGGGGAATAGGCTGAGAGCTACTTCTTAAGCAGGCATCCGGCGACAAAGCTTGCGATCGCGGCGAGCAGCCACTCGATCCGCCAGAGTTGGATTGCCTGCCAGTCGAGTGCGGTCCGGACGCTGAAGAAGACGCTAACAAGCACAGCTCCCACCACGCAGAGTACGCCCGCCACAAAAGCAATGACGGCAGGGGTAGTGAGTCCGAGCCGCTCCCCGAGCGAGACGAGGTCCGCAAGACCAGGGATTTCCAGCGTACGCGCGGCGTTCAGGCCGGGCCGGGTGGCGCCACAAGCATGGCAGTAAAGCGAGCTGACGATGAACTCGGTTCCGCAACGATGGCAGGTTGCGCTTCGTTCGTCGTTGCTTCCCCGGTGGACGACAGCCTCGGACATCGGCACGGGAGGCCGCCAAAAATCGTGTTGCGCCTGATCAGCTACTTCCGCCATAAGGGGTTCTTCTTTCGTTCCTTTTTTAAACGCAAGCGAATCACCAAAGCCAGGTATTGCAAAGACGACAGTTACAAACGGGCCAGGGGGAGGGGGGCCGCTCGGGAGGGCAAGAATTACGCAGACCAAGCCTGAATTTCCTATTTTGCACGACTTGGTGGGGCTGCGGAGGTGGCTGGTTTGGTTCCTGGGGCAGTTCTCAGTTCTCGGTAAAATCAGGACTGGCGTACCAGTTTGCTGAAACCCGCTTTCGATGTCCAGCCCCTAAAGGGGCTTCTGATTTCGAAGAGTTTACGGCATCGCTGAAGCGATGCCCTGATACGAAACGTGAGTTTTTCAGCGAACTGTTTGGCGCGGGCCGTTCTGGTTTTACTGGGAACTGGGAACTGAGAACTGGGAACTGCTAAACTGAGTGGGCGTGTTTCTCTTCCTCCCCCGGCATCGCCCCGCTTTCATTGCCATCAGACTGCTGGTTCTCGCCCAAACTTGTCTGGCAGCGGCCCCCCCTATCTCGACCGCGCTTCGTCCTCCCGATCCGCTGAACTCTGCCGCTTTCGAGCACTATTACAACATCGACTATGACGCGGCGGTTCAGGATTTCGAGAGGATCCTGGCGCGTCATCCGAATGATGCGTTTGCCCTGAATCATCTGCTTTCCGCGATTCAGGTGCGGGAGCTGTATCGCATGGGCGCCATGAATTCCGGGGAGTACTCGAACGACAATTTCATTGGACAGGCGCACCGTCCCGCCGATCCCGCGCAGAAGCAACGCATCAAGCAATTAGTGCAGCAGGCCGAGAAACTGGAAGCCGCGGAACTGGCGCGCAATCCGAATAACGTGGATATGCTCTATGCCCGCGGAGTTACGCGCGGCCAGTTCGCGCTCTACACCGCGTTGATCGAGCGCGCCTGGTTTTCTGCTCTGCGCAATGCGGTGGGAGCGCGCCGTGACCATGAACGGGTTCTCGAGTCGGCTCCGCAATACACCGACGCCAAACTGATTGTGGGAGCGCATAACTACGTGATGGGAAACCTGTCTCTGGCGGTGAGGATGGCGGTTGCGCTGGTTGGACTGAGCGGCGACAAAGAAAAAGGACTTCAGTATCTGAGCGATGACTACAACGCCAATGGCGAAACCAGCGTGGACGCGGGAGTTGTACTCATGGTTTTCCTGCGCCGCGAACATCGCTATGGCGAGGCTTTGCAGATCGCCCGTGTGATCGGTCCGCGGTTTCCGCGCAATTATCTTTTGCCGCTGGAAGAGGCGAACCTGCTGCGGGCGTCTGGGAAGGGTGAGGAGGCTGAGGAACAATATCGCCGGGTGTGGCAGAACGGGCGCGAGGGAAAGTACGGCAATCTGCATTACGAAATCGCGGCGCTGGGACTGGGCGACCTGCTGCGCAGCGAGAAGAAATATCAGGCTGCGGCTGCAGCTTACGAGATGGTTGGTGAGGTTACGGGCGCCGATCCGGAATTGCTGCAGAAGGCGAATCTGGGAGCGGGCGAGATGTATGACCAGCTCCAGAAGCGGGATTTGGCGGTGAAGAAGTACGAGGCGGTGGTGGCTACAAATTCGGGCAATGCCGAAGCGGAGAAGGCTCGGAAGAGGATAAAAGACGCGTACCGGGAGTAGCAGTTCTCAGCTCTCAGCCGTCAGCATTCAGCCATCAGCTAGAGCAAGGGCTAAAGGCCGGGAACATTTTGCCTGCAATCGTCGTATCCTAACGTACGAGAAACGATTAGAGGGAGACAGTCATGTATTGCAACGCTTGCGGTAAGACCATCGCTGAGGACGGGCGTTATTGCTCCTACTGCGGAAACGTGGTGGGGATTCCGCCCACTCCGAAGAAACTGATGCGCTCACGCGCTGACCGAAAGATCGCGGGTGTTTGTTCCGGGCTGGCTCAGTATCTGGATCTCGACACATCGCTCGTACGCATCCTCTGGTTCTTCATCACGCTGGCGTGCGGAATCTTCCCGGGCATCATCGCGTATATACTCGGATGGATCATCATTCCGGAAGAGCCGCTTCTGTTGCCAGTTGCACCCTCGCAACAGGCAGTGACAAGCTAGTACCGGGTTATGTGGATCGGTGGCCGGGCGAGGGCGCCCGGCTCTCCACCAGAACCGGATCTTGTTCGACATATAATCCGTTTAATCCCTCCCATGGACCGTCTGCGCAGCGACGACGCCGAAATCGTTTATGAAATTCGGGGGAACGGCCCGCCGGTTGTTCTTCTCCACCCATTTCCTTGTCATCACGAATTCTGGAATCCGGTGACAGCGGCGCTCGATTCGCGCTACCGGCTGATTCTTCCCGATCTGCGCGGGCACGGTGATTCGTAAATTGGCGAAGGGCCTGCCCTCATGCAAAAGCACGCCGGCGACATTGCCCGTGTGCTCGATGCGGCTGGCGTCGGCAAGGCTGCGTTTGTCGGATGTTCGATCGGAGGATACATTCTGTTTGAATTCTGGCGGCGCTTTCGCGCGCGGGTGGGCGCGCTCGCGCTGTGTGATACGCGGCCTCAGTCCGATACAGCAGAGGGTCAGGCAAATCGGTTGAAGGCCGCGGCTGGCGTCCTGGAGCAGGGAACCGAACCGTTTATCGAGAGCATGATTCCGAAGCTGATGGGGCGCACGACGCTCGCTGCGCGTCCGGATTTGGTTGATAGCGCGCGCGCCATGATGCGCAAAATGTCGGCGGATGATATCAGTCTGGTGCTGCGTGGCATGGCGGAGCGGCCGGACTCGGTCGGGGATATGAAGTCTATCAATGTGCCCACGCTGATTGTGATCGGGGAAGAGGACGTGCTCTCGACCGTCGCCGACGGCGAACTGATGAGGCAGAACGTCGCGGGCAGCCGGTTGAAGGTGATACCGAAGGCGGGACACTACGCGCCTTGGGAGCAGGCGGAGGCGGTGGGAACGGTGCTGCGGCAGTTTCTGGATGATGTGGCGCTGAAATAGCCGGTCGTTGGGGACGGCGCGGGCCAGCGTCTGAGACGGGGCAAGCCCCGTCTCTGCAAAAATTATCGGAGTTTGAACCCCAAATAGATGTATATACATCTATCATTGTATGAAGAATGCACTTCGCGAACTCCCGGTGCTGCCTTGCATGTGCGCCAGTTTTCGCAGGGTGTCACGGGCGCTCACTCAGCTGTATGACGAGGCTTTGCGGCCGGTGGGTTTGCGAGCTACCCAGTTCACAATTTTGCAGACGCTGTCGCTGGCGGGAGAGGTGTCCCAAGGTGGGCTGGCGCAGATCCTTGCCATGGATAGCACAACGCTGACACGGACGCTGCGAATCATGGGCCGAGAGGGGTGGATCGCAGAGCGCCGTGGTGAGGACCGGCGAGAACGGTTGCTGCGGTTGGCTAAAGCTGGCCGACATCAATTCAACCGCGCGCTTCCTTCCTGGGAAAAGGCGCAAGCAAAGTTGGGGCGACAGCTGGGAGACAAGCGCTGGTACGCCCTTATGAAACTAACCAATGAAGTTACAACCATGGTCACTACACAAGGAGGTTTGTCATGAACTTTGTTATGAACTCTGCCACGAACTCTGTCACGAACTCTGTGACGAACAAGGCCAGTTATGGAAGACTCACCGGAGGGCTCATCGCCGCGTGGTTTATCTTTGCACTGTCGGCGTCGGCTTTGCACCTGTTCAAAACTGATCCTGAAGTTCCGCCGCTGGCGCTTGGGCTCGCGGTGCTGATCCCACTCGTCGTGTTCGTGTTATGGTTTGCGACGTCGGCGGGGTTTCGGCAATTCGCATTGTCTTTGAACCCGGGCATTTTGACTTTTGTGCAGTCCTGGAGGATCGCGGGATTCGTATTCCTGGCGCTTTATACTGTTGGGCTCCTGCCGGGCGTTTTCGCGTTGCCCGCTGGCTGGGGCGACATCGCTATCGGAGCAACCGCGCCGCTGGCGGCCCTCAAGCTTGCGAACTTCAGCCGGCGGAGAGGTTTTGTCTTCTGGCAAGTCCTGGGAATTTTCGACCTGGTGATGGCACTTACACTAGGGACGACTGCCAGGTGGATTAGTCCCAACGAAGTCTCGACTGCGCTAATGACAGTGCTGCCACTAAGCTTGATCCCTACATTCGCAGTGCCGCTACTCATCATGCTTCACGTCGTTTGCATCGCCCAGGCCAGGCGATGGAAGGCGGGAGAGGACGCGCATGTCGGGGAGCAGTTACGAGCTTCGGCAAGTTGACGCTTATGGAGCGAAGCCACGCAGTCTGGGGCACACTGGGTGGTCTCTCTGCTAGAATCTCCGCGTCATGGTGGAAGCGTTTCTAGTTCCTGAAAGAACGGTGGTCAACGCCAAAGGAGACGGTCCTGCGCTGGATGTGAGTCGGGCGGAGGGCCGGATTTTTCTGCTGACGCTGGCCATCACCAACATCATCGAGCAGGAATCGCTCGATGTCAGCATCTTCGGATCGGCGGATGGCGCGACGTGGGATGCCAAGCCGGTCGCGGTTTTTCCGCAGAAATTTTATCGCGAGGAAATTCCGCTGCTACTCAATCTGACGGCGCGGCCGGAGGTGAAGTTTGTCCGGGCGCATTGGGAAGTGGCGCGGTGGGGGCGCGGGACGGTAACGCCCATGTTTGAATTTCATGTGATGCTGCGGGAAGTTCCGCAGGAGATACTCGCGGAAGCGACTGGGCGCGTGCGGGCGTCGTAGGCCTGGCCTCGCAAGCGAATGCCGAGTTGCTTTGGCCACGGGCGGCTGCCGAGTTGCGCTCGGCTTGGACGGGCGAGGCGCCCGTCCCCACACGACCGTCTCTCGCGTCAGAAATCTCCGCTATATTTAATTCATGGTTGTTGATTCGAAGCTTCGTGGTTCGAATGTCATCGTTCGTCCTGCGCGTTCGGTGCGCGGAGTGGTTCGCATTCCTGGCGATAAGTCCATTTCGCACCGTTATGCAATGCTGGCGGCGATTGCGGAGGGCGCGAGCCGATTCCAGAATTTTTCGGCGGCGCGCGATTGCGCTAGCACGCTCGATTGCGTGAGCAAGCTTGGCTGCGAGTGGAAGCGCTTGGAAGATGGAGCGATTGAAGTGCGTGGTGGGGGACCGCGGCTGAACGCTCCGACGCAGGTGCTGGACTGCGGAAACTCCGGCTCGACTATGCGCATGCTGAGCGGAATTCTTGCCGGGCAGCCTTTTAGCAGCGAGTTGTGCGGAGATGAGTCGCTTTCGCGGCGGCCGATGGCGCGTATTATGACGCCGCTTTCCGAGATGGGCGCGAGGATCGAGGCCGCGGATGGCGGACGGCCTCCACTGAAAATTCACGGTGGTCCTCTGAAGGCGATTCATTACCGGCCGGAAGTCGCGAGCGCGCAGGTGAAGTCGTGCGTGCTGTTTGCCGGGCTGTTTGCCGAGGGTGAGACGGTGGTCGAGGAGCCCATCCGCACGCGTGATCATGGCGAAATTGCGCTTCGGGCTTTTGGGGCGGAAGTGGAGCGGACAGGGAATACATCGCGGATTGTGGGTGGGCAGCGGCTGCGCGCGATTGAGGCGCATGTGCCCGGCGATCTTTCAAGTGCCGCGTTCTTTCTTTGTGCGGCGGCGCTGTTTCCGGGATCGCAGATCACTTTGCCCGGGATTCTGATGAATCCTACGCGAGCGCGGCTGCTCGATATCCTGATGCAAATGGGGTTGAAGGTTTCGGTCGCACATCTGGAAGAACATCAGGGCGAGTTGGTAGGGTCGATTGAAGCGCGTGGAGCGGCGTGGAAGGGAGCCGTAATTACCGGCGCCGATACCGCTGCATTGATTGACGAGATCCCGGTGCTGGCGGCGGTTGCGCCTTACTCCGACGGCGGGCTCGAAGTTCGCGACGCCAGGGAGTTGCGGGTAAAGGAGTCAGACCGCATCGCCGCCGTAGCCGCCAACCTGCGAAAAATGGGCGCGGAAGTGGAAGAGCGGCCCGACGGAATGCGGATTCCTGGGGGCCAGCATCTGCATGGCGCCGACCTGGACTCGTTTGGCGATCACCGCATCGCGATGGCGTTCGCGGTGGCGGCGTTGCGCGCGGAAGGGGAGACGACGATTCGCGGGGCGGATGCGGCGGGAGTGTCGTACCCGGCGTTTTTCGAGGAATTGGAAAGAGTCGCTGGTCGATAGTCGTTGGTCGGTAGCGTTAGCGACGTTTGCCAACGATTGATGAGTTTTTCTCTTTTTCTCTTTGCATTCGTTGCTAGCAGTGATATCATTGACAGCATGGCTACCATAACCATTCGACAACTTGACGAGAAAACCAAGACACGGTTGAGGGTCCGCGCCGCCTATCACGGACGTTCGATGGAGGAAGAGGCAAGGGAAATTCTGCGCTCGGCTCTAACCTCTTCATCGCCGGTAAAGGGGAACTTGGCGGAAGCGGTTCGCCGACGATTTGCAGCGTTTGGCGGGCTCGAATTTGAATTGCCGCGACGCGACGCTATGCGCCAAGTCGCGGAATTTGGCGAATGACCATCCTCGATACTAATGTGCTCTCAGAGCTTATGAGGCCCAAGCCCTCTTCTCGGGTTGTGGCATGGGTTGCCAAACAACCAGCAACGGAACTCTTTACAACATCAATCACCGAGGCGGAAATCTTTTATGGAATTGAGTTGCTCACCAAGGGCAAGCGCCGCGAAGGGCTATTGGTGGCGGCAGAAGCGATGTTTGCAGAGGACTTGGCGGGACGCGTTTTTGGGTTCGAGAGCGATGCAGCCCGAATTTTTTCTAAGATTGCCGCTGAGCGACGTGCCCTCGGCCGGCCGATCAGCCATGCGGATGCGCAGATCGCGGCCATTGCCCGAGTGCGATCGGCCAAACTCGCGACGCGCGATGTTGCAGACTTCGAGGACTGTGGTGTTGATGTCGTGGACCCATGGAATGGCGAAGGAAAAGTCGCTGGTCGATAGTCGTTGGTCGTTCGCGATGTTTGCCAACGACTAACGACTAACGACTACCGACTACCGACTACCGACTACCGACCAACGACTCTTATCGGAGAAGTCCTATGTTGAATGACAAGTCGCCATCTCCCGACGATCGCCTGCAACATGAATTCAATCGCTGGGCCGATGAGGGTGAGGGCGCGAAGATGGAGCGCCATCATCTCGACATCACCGAGAAAACGATGCGCCGCATGGACCTGCGTCCGGGGGAGCGCATTCTTGATCTGGGGTGCGGTTCGGGTTGGGCGACTCGCTTGCTCGCGCGCATCGTTGGCGAAGGGCCGCAGAGTTTCGGGCAGGTGGTCGGGGTCGACATTTCCGACGAAATGATCCGGCAGGCTCGGGCCGCTTCGAAGGAATTCGACAACGTAATGTTCGTGGTGGGCTCGTCGGCGCAGATTTCGCGGGATGAGAATTTTTTTGACAAAGTGCTATCGGTGGAGTCGTTTTATTACTATCCCGATCAGGAACGCGCGCTGGCCGAGCTTTTTCGCGTGATGGCACCGCATGGACGGCTGTTTATTCTGATCAATCTTTACAAAGACAATCCGTATTCGCTGCAATGGGTGCCGAAGTTGAAGGTGCCGGTGCATGTACGCTCGGCGGCGGAGTACGTCGAATTGCTGAAGCGGCATGCTTTCGAAAATGTGGAGTATGCCCAGATTCCTGATGACACGCCAACGCCTGAAAATTACCAGACGACTTCGTTTGACTCGCTCGATGACCTGAAGGCTTTCAAGCGCGTTGGTGCGCTGCTGCTGATGGCGTCCAAGCCGGATGTGCGGAATCCGGCGCCGGGGTACACGATTTACTGAGCGGCGGGATTCGACGGTTTGGGTTTCGCCCGCGTTTCCGCCTGGGTAATTACGAATACAGAAAGAATGGTGATCGCCGGTTCCACCGGATGCCGGTATCGCGCGTGCGGGAACACGACGTAATACACCAGGGGATAGAGCAGCAAGAGCCAGAAGAAAAGCCAGGCATGCGGGCGTCTTTGGCGCAGCGCCAGCAACAAGCCGAATAGCGTCAGCAGCGACGAGGCGGCGAACAGCGAATTTTTCACGGGCTCAAGCCATGCGGGTCGCAGGTCGCGCGGCACGCCGTACCAGTAGTAAATAAATTTCCGGAAACTGATGACGGCGAAGCGTCCGGGATTCGCTTTGATCCACGCTACCGCTTCGTCTCTCCGCGCCCGGACATAGGCCAGTTCGCCCATTTGTGCGTATCGGTGAAACTCCGCCAGGTCGTGCACGGGATGAAGATAGAACTGCCAGGTGCCGTCGGCATACGGAGTTCGGCGCCGAAATTCGTCCGCAAAAAGACTGGCTGGCCGAAGACGCGCTCGTTACGCACCAGCCAGGGAGTGACGAGCGCAAGAAAAATCAGAGAAGCCAGCAGCACACCGGCGAGAGAACTCCGGCCGGCGCGCCATCGGCGGTACCAACCGTAGAGTCCGGACGCGGGTAGGAAAGACAGGAGCGACGGGCTGTTGATTGCGGCCACTCCCCAGAGCAGTCCAAAGCGCAGCCACGGTTTCACACCGTCGGTGTCTTCCATGGAAACCGCCAGCCAGAAAATAGTCGTGATCAGCAGCGCGGAGAGGCTGGTCTCCCACATCCACTTGATGTCCCAATAGATGACGTAGGGGAACAAGGCCCATGTCCAGGCGGATGCCACGGCTACCGTTTCCCCGAACGAACGGCGAGCGACTAGAAAAATGGGGATGCAGGTGAGCGCAGACCACAGGCTATTGATTGTCAAGAGCACGAATGCGGAGGCTTGCGAGTAAATTCCAAAGATCTTGAAGACGCCCGCCATCAAGTACGGCGTCAGCGGCGGCTCCCAGGCAGTGGGGCCGGTGGGTGTCTGAAACGGATTGGCGAAGCCGTGGCCTGAGGCGATGGAGGCGGCGATGCGTCCCATCTCCCATCCGAAGCCGAAATTGTCCTCGGTGGTGCGGACCTTGTAGGTATGCATCACGACGATGCACAGCACGCGCAGGCCGAATGCGATTCCCACCGTCCATGGGAACGAGGAACGGATGCGGGACCAGACTCCATGGCATATTCCGTACCATCCTCCGTACGATGCGGGCTTCGGGCTAACCACGGGCAGGCCGGCGGTGGACATTATTTGCGGGCATTGTGCTATGAAGATGTGTGCGATTCAGTTGTAAATGACGGCTGGAAAAGTCGCAAACCGGCGGATGTGGGCTTCACGATTGGGGCGGCTTACTCGGGGTAAATTGACAGCGGGTTGGCCCGTCTCTAGACTGGCCAACTGTACGGATGCTGCGCCTTACTGCGACGGCGGCGTGTTTGGCGTATTCTTGCAGGTACGAGGACCCATGACCTGGCTCCAGAATAAGTTCGAAAAGAATTTCATGATCTCGACGGTGGACTACGTCTTCAACTGGGCGCGCAAGTCGGCGCTCTGGCCGATGACGTTTGGGCTGGCGTGCTGTGCCATCGAGATGATCGCGTCATCGACGGCGCGGTTCGATATCGCGCGCTTTGGATCGGAGGTGTTTCGGCCCAGCCCGCGGCAGTCAGATCTGATGATCGTCTCGGGGACGGTCACGCTGAAGATGGCGCCGGTAGTGAAGAGAATTTACGACCAGATGCCCGAGCCGAAGTGGGTGATCTCGATGGGCGCGTGCTCGTCGGTCGGCGGGCCGTTCAATACTTATGCTGTGCTGCAGGGCGTCGACCGGATCGTGCCGACGGATGTGTATGTGATCGGATGCCCGCCGCGTCCGGAGAATTTGTTTTACGCGCTGTTGAAGCTGCAGGACAAGATCGACACGATGACACTCGCTAAGCGGCCGACCGAAGTGCGGCTGGAAGAGAGCATGATGGAGAATTTCAAGCGGCAAGTGATGGTGGCGCAGACGATGCAGCCGAAATAGCCGTCAGCTCTCAGCCGTCAGCCATCAGTTAGTGCTGGACCGTGATGACCTTGCGTTCTTTGACTTGCGCCGGGCTGAACGCTGAGTGCTGACTGCTTGTTGCTATGTTTACCAAACTCGCCTCTCAATCAGACCTTCCTGCTCCAGATGAAGCCAAAGAATTCCCTTGCGGCGACAAGACGATTTGCGTGGCCAACGTTGACGGCGAAATTAGCGCCATGGATAACGTCTGCCTGCATCGCGGCGGGCCGCTTGGGCAGGGCGTGATCTCGGGAGGGAAGGTTGTCTGTCCGTGGCATGGGTGGGAATGGGATCCGAAGACGGGCGAGGCGGGTACGCCAGGGGCTAGGGTGGCAGTGTATCCGGTGAAGATTGAGGGCGGGGATGTGCTGATCGAGATGGGATCGTAGCGTAATGCCTTGTTCATGATGTGCCTAAAGCGCTAAGCTAATAGTCGAGACGCAAGTTGACTGAGGAGGAGTCACTTTGCTAATGAAATGGACCTTTAGAACCTTGCTACAAAAATCTACGTCTAGTCAGTCTGCGTATTCGATGACGTTTTACGATGGGGACGTCGATATCGAGAAGTTTCCCATCCGTGGCATAAGCTTCTCGTCGGAGTCTTCGCTTCGTCAATTTCTCGACGACACTCTAAGGAGAAAGGACTCGCAATCCCTGATCCAGCAAGGGAACTCCACTTCTTCGGCAATACAGTTTTGGCAGATCCTAGATGAGGAAACTATTAAAGAGATAAAAAAAGTAGCCGGATCAGTTCTATAGATCCCGTGGTGAGCCGACAGTCCACGCTACTTTGGAGGCTCGAAAACCCATTCGACCGAGAATCAGGCTATCTGGATGACGTTCCCCTTTACAACGGACCCTATCGCTAGACAATGTCTGCACTCCCAAACGGGCTCCCCGCCCTGAAGCTGCAAGATTGCCTTTGCCATTTTTCCATGTACTGGGGAGTTCTCGCAGAGCCGGTACACTCGATCTGTTTGCTCAAGTCGACCGTTCAACATGTCAACATAACCGAGCGAGGACGCGAAGTGACGCCGACAGCCCAGTGACTCACAAACGTCGAACGTCGTTTCGTCATGGTCAGGGGAACCGGCACTAAGGTAAGACTTCCGGATCATCCTCTCCAGATGAACATCGCAGAGCACATCCGTTGATGCTAAGTGAGACTCCATGAAAGAAGGGTAGCACGAACAAAAGGCGAAGTCATCTACGGAAAAGGAGTTTACTTCAAGCTTAGTCCAAAGCAAGCTGCTGCCGAGATTGCACTGCAGACGATCATCCGCAGAACAATGAGGGGCAAATCGGGCGCGGCAAAACTTCCGTCGAAATTAGGATTGGAAGGACCTGCCCACAGCCATCCATAGCCAACTCGTATGTAGTCTTGGTCTTGAGCGATGTGCCATGGAACCCACATGCAGATACAGGCAAGAAGAATACAGTAGACCGCGAGAACGATGCGCTGGGCCTTGCTCATGTCTGGCTAAATATATCAAAGCAGCGGCACCTTCATCCCAAGTAGCGTACGAACTGCCCCGGCTGCCCTTCGAATCCCGGAAACACCGTCTTCAAATCCTTGTTCCCCAAATACTGCGACACAACTTCGCTGAGCACCAGCCTGAAGTCGGTCGTCACCGCCAGGTCGCGGCCTTCGTATAGCTGCGATTGGTCGAGGCCCGGCCAGCGGCCGTAAACTTTGCCGCCCTTCACTGGGCCGCCCAGGACGAACATCACGTTGGCGTGGCCGTGGTCGGTGCCTCGGGTGCCGTTTTCTCGGGCGGTGCGGCCGAATTCGGACATGGTTACTACGACGGTGTCTTCTCCTAGATCGCCCAGGTCGGTCCAAAAGGCGGCGATTGATTGCGAGAAGTCGCTGAGCACGTTGGCGATCTGGCCCTGGGTGCTGCCTTCGTTTACGTGGTGGTCCCAGCCGCCGATGTCGGCGAAGGCTACTTGCACTCCCAGGTTTGCTTTGATCAGTTGCGCTAGTTGCTTCAGGCTGTCGCCGAAGCGTCCGCGGGGATAGTTTGCGTTGGCTGCGGGCGTGTAGTGCGCAGGATCGGCGGCTTTCAGCGTCTTGACCGCGTCGAAGGTTTCCTGGCCGGTGCCGTGTAATACGGTATCTACTGAGTGGTCGTACATGGCTTCGAAGGTGTTTGACATTGGCGCGGCGTTGGGATTTTTTCCGCCGACGGAAAAATCGTTCAGGTTGTTGACGGCTACCGCCGGCTCTTTGCCGGATAGAATGCGCGGCAGCGACGGGCCTAGCGCTATCGCGCGGAAGGCCGACTTGTCAGGCGCGGATTTGCCGGCGGCATATTTGTCGGGCGGAAGTTCGTGCAGCGCGCGGTTCAGCCAGCCGTCGTCGGTGACTTTCACGCCGGGTGTGCCGGATTCCATGAAGTCCTGGGCGTCGAAGTGCGAGCGCGTCGGATCGGGCGATCCGGCGGCGTGCACTATGGCTAGGTGCTTCTGTTTCCAGAGCGGCTGAAAAGGCGACATTGCGGGATGCAATCCGAAAAAGCCGTCGAGGTCGAGCACGGATTTTTTTGGGATATTGATGGTCGGGCGCATGGCGTAGTAACTGGGCTCGGCGTGGGGCACGACGATGTTGAGGCCGTCGGCTGCTCCGCGCTGGAAGATCACTACCAGACGCTTGGTGCGGATGCCGGGGTCGGACGCGCCAAAGGCCGCGCGCGTCAGAAAGCTTGGCAGCGCGGTTGTGCCGACTACAGCTAACGCGCCGTTGCGAAGGAAAATGCGTCTTGTGATCGGCATGGGAACCAGCTTTCGGCTATCGGCTTTCCGCTGGTTGGAGGATCCCACCCCTTCGCAAAGAACGCGAAGGAGTGGGCCACCCCGACTAATTGAGAGCTGACAGCTATTTTCTCTGAAACTCTGGCGACCCTAGAATCAGTCCCGTAATCGCGGCTATGTTTGGGGGACGCTTTGGATCATTTAGTCGGCGCTGACTGATCTTTGGGTCTTCCAGTTGCTTGCTGATGGTATCGTGCGTTTGCCTGGAAATATCGCCTGAGAGCAGCGAATTTTCCAGCGTCGCTAACGTCTGCTGCGGGTCGGTCGTTACTTCTTCGCCTGCTGCTGTGGTTCCTGCTGCCGAATCGATTTTGACTCCTCGTATCTTGCCTGCTGCCAGGCCTAAGGCGAAGTTCATCCGTCCCAGGAGCGCTGAGGAGTTTACCCAAACGTCGGCTTTCATCGAGTAGCCGGTCGGCGGCTGCATACCATACGGCATCATGCCCATGTTGTTTAGCGTGCCTACTAGAGCGCGGGCATCGTCCACTTGCGCACCGCTGGCGCGTACGGCGGAGACTATGAACTCTAGCGGCGTTTTCACTTTGGCGCGGTAGATGTCCGGCGACCAGAATTCGGGCGACTTGAACATGGTGCGCAGGACCTCGCGAATGTCGCCGTTTTTCTTTAGAAAGGTTTTGGTCATGCGATCGACCAACGCAGCCGGAGGGTCGTCGGAGACAAAGCGCATCGCCAGTTTTTGCGAAATGAAGTGCGCGGTATTTGGATTGTGCGCCAGCAGGTGCAGCACTTCCAGTCCTTCTTTTTCTCCATGTTCTTTGATGCGATGTCCGAGGACGATCTTTTCGCCGGGCTCATGCATGCGCGGCTCGAAGCGGAAGTCGCCGCCTTGTTTCGGCTGATCGAGCGTCCAGCCGGTGAAAACCTTGGCTACTTCGGTGACATCTTTCTGCGAGTAGCCACCGTTTACGCTGAGCGTGTGCAACTCCATCAGTTCGCGGCCGTAGTTTTCGTTCAGGCCGCTGGCCTGCTTGGCTTTGTTGCCTCGTGGACGCCGCGGACGACTATTCGGACAGGGGCCATGGCCGCGCCGGTGCGGCTGGTGTGAGGCGATGCCTAGCGCGATTTCCGAGTCCGGCCCTACGCTTAACCAGTTGTCTAGATAGAACAGCATCGCCGGGCTCTTGGCGGTTGCGACCAGCAGGTCTTCGAATTTTCCTAGCACGTGCGGGCGGATCGCGTCGCGCTCGTGGCTGGTCAGCAGGTAGCGGTCGGCGCCCTTGTTGATGAACACGTTGAAGTGGTTGAACCAGAAGTCAGTCATCACTTCGTCGAGCTGCCGTTCGCTATAGATCGCTCGCAGCATCTTGGACTGCGTCAACTCGTTGACTACCACCTGCTCGGGATTATTGAGCGCCTGCATTGTTTCTTTCTGTTGCGCGCTCATCCCCTCGATCAGCGCGTCTGCCTTGGCGCCTTTTGTTGTGGTGGCGATCGTCCGGCGATCTTCGGGCGACATTTTCAGAATTTCTTTCATGCGCTCGTCGGGGGGCAGGTCGAGGAGTTCCTGCGCTCTGAGATTCGTGCGGCGGCGATCTTCGCGGCGGCGTGTTTGCTCGGGGTCGGCAGGTTGGGCGCTGCCGGCGGAGACGGGGCAAGCCCCGTCTCTACAGGTATTCTGTGCATCCCCGGCGGCCGCCTCGCTTTTGGTAGCTTTGTCTTTGCGCTCCTGCTTGTCTTCATAGCGCTGGAGTTGCGCTTCGTAAATCGCGCGCTTCGTGGGATCTTGCGGCAGCCAGGCTTTTCCGTCGGCGATTTGCTTGATCAACGGGTCGGGCGGGAAATTTTCTACGATCTCCTTTGTCCCCATATGTAGCGTGCGGAACGGAGCCAGCCTGGCATCAAGCGCAGAGTTGTCAATTTTATCGGGATGGAGTTCGAGGTCGATCCACTTGTCGACGCCCATCTGCGTTACGCGTTCAACGTCACCGGGGCGCGGACCGAAGGTCAGGCGGTTCAGAGTGTGGACGGCGCGTTTGTGGTCGTCCATGTGCATCGGCGTGGTCGTCGCCTCGGCCGGCTTGTCTTTCTTATGGCCGAGAGCGAGCTGTGTCGTAAGCCCAGCCGCAACAAGCAACGCAGCTGTCGTCAGCAGTCGGCGACTGGGCACACCCATCGTGATTGGCCTCATCCTCATCATAAGGAATGAACCCGTAGAGCGGGAAAAGTTGCTGGCAAGATTAGGTGGGAAGGGAGGGGCCTAGCGCTTTAATTGCGCCACGTAGGCTTTTCCGTATTGCGACTTGCGGGACGTGCTCTCGACGAACTTAAGAAATTCCCGCAGGTGTTCCTTTTCGGACAGTTCAGCTTCTGAGAATTTCACACGAACGCCAAACGTTGGCGCGCTGCGGGTCACGACTCCGCTGATGATCACGCCTTTGACCCAGATCTTGCCGCTTGACACCCACAACCCGATTTCCAGGGCCTTGCCCGCGGGCACGGCGCCGGCGGTCTCGACCAGGCAGCCTCCGCGGCTTACATTCGCCAGATTGCCCCAGACCGGCTCTTCCACGCCCTCGACATGAATTTCCACTGCCACATAGCATTTGATCCGGTGAAAACGGCGGCGATCGGATGCCGTTAGAGGGGTGAACAAATCCGGTTCGAAAGGGGGGGTGTCTTCGATCGGTTCGGGATGTTGAAGCGCGGCGGGTGGCGCGGGCGGCGCGGCAACGGCGACATTGGTCCGTGTTTCGTGGGTGCGTGCTTCGCGGGCTTTGACGGCAGCGTCTTTGATCTCGCGCATCGCCCGCAGCAGCGCCGGTTCGCGCTCGTCCGGAGAGACTTCGCGGTAGGTCTGGAGCAACTTTCCGAGGTGGCTGACCAGGTCGGGATCGGTGAGCAGGCGCGTCCAGTCCGATCCTTTGGGCGACGGTTTCGTGGCTTCGCTCATATGCGGGACTTCACGCAGGACTTCCCTCAGGACTTCCTCACGCGGTTTTCCGTCGCAGGGAAGTGCTTCACTCGCCTCATAGATTGGACTTTGGGTGGAGGTTACACAAGATGACCAAGGTCACAGTTGCGAGTGGAACTTAGCGGCGAAGAGGTGTGGGAGCGTGTTTCATCGCGAGCCGGCTCAACAATTTGTATCTGATCGTCAGCAAAAAGAGTCCAAAAGACTTATCATTTTCATTTCCGTCTTGTAGGAGAGAAGCTAGGTCCCATGTCTTCCGCGGACTGTCCCACCCGCCAATTGCGGCGCTTTCGTGCATGCTTTTTGTTGAATGCTTTAGCGCTCGTGTCTATTGTCGTCTTCACCTGTATCTTCCCGGGGGTGCTTTGCGCCCAAAATTCAAATTCGAATTCGAATTCGAGTTCGTCGGGTGCGCCCGCGCCGGTTCCAACGCCGCAAGTTTCAACGTCGCAAGTTCAAACTTCGGCGCAGAATCCGGTGTTTGGCAGCGTGCCCGAGGCCAAGCCGACGCCCGGAGTTCTGTCGCTGACTTTCAGCGATGCGATTGAGAGGGCCTTGCGCCAGAACCTCGCGGGTCTCTTGTCGGAGTACAACACCATTGAGGCGCGGGGAGAGAAATGGCAGAAGCTTAGCGACCTGCTGCCGAACGTCAACGGGACTGTGCAGGAGGCAGTGCAGAAGCAGAGCCTGGAAGCGCTGGGACTAAACTCCGCGTTATTCCCGGGCGGCTCAAAACCGCCTCGTGTCATCGGTCCGTTCGACTACTTTGACGTGCGCGCCTCGGCGACGCAACGAGTCTTCGACTGGAAGGCAATCCAGAAATACCGTTCTTCGGTGGTCGGCGAAAGCGTTACCCAGTTCAATCTGAAAGACGCGCGGGATCTGGTCGTGCTCGCGACGGGCAATGCCTATCTGCAGGCGATCGCCGGGGCGGCGCGTGTGGAAACCGCGCAAGCGCAGGTTGAAACTGCCCGCGCTCTGTACAACAAGGCGGTCGCGCAGCAGCAGGCTGGGGTCGCTCCGGCAATTGATACGCTCCGCGCGCAGGTTGAATACCAGTCGCGCCAACAGCAGCTGATCGCGGCAACTAGTGATTTCGCCAAGCAGAAAATTTCGCTGGCGCGTGTGATTGGATTAGCACCCGGGCAGGAATTCGAACTGGCCGACAAGTCTCCTTACCAGGCTTTTCCCATCCCCGATCTTGAAACCAGTTTGCAGCGCGCGTATTCTTTGCGCTCCGACTACAAAGCGGCGCACGATCGGGTGGTTGCGGCGCAACTGGAGTCCAGCGCGGCGTTCGCGGGATATTTCCCAACCCTCGATCTGGCAGCGGATTTTGGTGACATAGGCTCGCATCCTGGGAGCCTGCTGCCTACGTACCATTTCTTCGGCACGCTGAACATTCCAATTTTCCAGGGTGGCAAGGTTCACGGCGATGTTCTGAAGGCTGACGCCAGCCTGCGGCAGGCGCAGGCGCAGATGGCGGATGTGCGCGGCCAGATTGATCAGGATATCCGCAATGCGCTACTTGATCTCAAGTCGTCCGCCGACCAGGTGGAAGTGGCGCAGAGCTCCGTAAATCTCGCAGAGCAGGCCCTCACCCAATCACAGGATCGTTTCTCCGCCGGGGTCACTGACAATCTCGAGGTGGTTCAGGCGCAGGAAGCGCTGGCGACCGCGCACGAGAGTCTGATATCGAGCCTTTATCTGCACAACCTGGCCAAGGTTTCTTTTGCCCGCGCCCTGGGACGCGCCGAAGAGGGCGTTCGCGAATACCTGAAAGGGAAGTAGATTATGGAACAAACCAGGAGCGTTGTAGCCGAGTCGAAACCGCAGCCGGACGCACGTACGCCGCAGCCGGCAACGCCGCAATCCCCTGCCCAGCCTGACAGCGAAGCCCGCTATCAGCGGAGGTCCGCGTTGTTGAACCATCCACGCACGAAGTGGGGGCTCATTTTCGCCGGCCTCGTGATTCTGATCGGCAGTTTCTTTCTGTGGCGCTACCTCGCGAGCTACGAATCCACCGACGACGCGCAGATTGACGGGCACGTGAACTCGGTGAGCGCGCGCGTCAGCGGCCATGTGCTGAAGCTCAACGTGCAAGACAACCAGTATGTGGAAAAAGGAACGGTGCTGGTGGAAATCGACCCTGCCGACTATGAAGTCGCGGTGGCGCAAGCGCGCGCCGAATACGCTGACGCCCAGGCGCAGGCTGCTGCCGCCGGGATCAACGTCCCGATCACCGACGTGAGTTCTTCGAGCCAGGTGAGCGGTGCCCAGGCCGGTGTCTCCAGTGCGCAAGCTGGAATCTCGGCTGCCCGCCAGCAATATGAAGCCGCCAAATCACAGGTGGTTGAAGCGGACGCCAACAATACCAAAGCGCAGAATGATCTTGTCCGCTATAAGCAACTGATCGAGAAGCAGGAAATTTCGCAGCAGCAGTACGATCAGGCCGTCGCCAGCGCCCAGGCAGCCGCCGCGACTTTGCTGGCTGCACGCGCCAGCGCCGACGCTTACGCGGCGCAGATCGAACAAGCGCAGAGCAAACTGGTGCAGGCGGGCGCCGATCTCCGAACTGCCGACACCGCGCCGCAGACGATGCGAGCCACGCGCGCCCGCGCCCTTTCCGCGCAAGCCAACGCCGAACGCAAGAAGGCCGAATTGGACCAGTCTGGGTTGAACCTCCTGTACACCAAAGTGATTGCGCCGGTCAGCGGAGCCGTCAGCAACCGCACCGTCGAGGTTGGTCAAAACGTGCAGCCCGGCCAGGAAATGATGAAGGTAATCCCGCTCGATTACACGGACCTGTGGGTCACGGCTAACTTCAAAGAGACGCAACTCAAGCAGATGAAGCCTGGGTTGTCGGCTGAGATCGCGGTCGATGCGACTGGCAAGACCTACAAAGGGCATGTCGATTCTATCGCCGGCGCTAGTGGAGCGCGCTTCAGCCTGCTGCCACCCGAAAATGCCACCGGCAACTACGTCAAAGTTGTGCAGCGCATACCGGTGAAGATCGTGTTCGAGACGAGCGCGACCAAGGGACACGAGCTGCGCCCGGGGATGTCGGTTGTGCCGAAGGTGTGGCTTAAATAGTGACATTGAATCATTGAGACATTTAATCATTGAGAGATTGAATCAATAGGGTTCGCTTAGGTTGAGATAGGAATGGGCGCTGCTGCTATCACCATGAATGGGGCCGCCGAATGGCGTCCGACGGTTAATCCGTGGATCATTGCTCTCACGGTGACGCTGGCCACGTTCATGGAGGTGCTCGATACAAGCATCGCCAACGTGGCGCTGCCGCATATCGCCGGCAGTCTTTCCGCGGGTCAGGACGAGAGCACCTGGGTGCTTACGTCTTATCTGGTCTCGAACGCCATCGTGCTGCCGCTGAGCGGTTGGCTCTCTTCGATCATCGGTCGCAAGCACTTTTACATGGGTTGCGTCGCGCTGTTCACCATCAGTTCGTTTCTGTGCGGGCTCGCCCCGAATCTCCCCATGCTGATCGTCTTCCGCATTCTTCAAGGTGCAGGCGGGGGCGGTTTGCAGCCGAGCGAGCAGGCCATCCTGGCCGACACTTTTGCTCCCGCCAAGCGCGGCATGGCATTCGCCGTTTATGGCATAGCGGTGGTGATGGCTCCGGCGATCGGTCCAACGCTTGGCGGTTGGATCACCGACAATTTTACCTGGCGGTGGATTTTCTTCATCAATATCCCAGTTGGGATTCTTTCGCTCTTACTGACGTCGCGGCTTATTCAGGATCCTCCGTATTTCAAGCGCCGCAAACTGGGTGAAACCCGCATTGATTACACCGGGCTCGGTTTCGTCGCGCTTGGGCTGGGAACACTGCAAGTGGTCCTCGATAAAGGGCAGCGCGACGACTGGTTCGAATCGAATTTCATCGTAGCGCTGACCGTGGTTTCAGTCGTGTCGCTGATCTTCGTAATCTTCTGGGAGTGGCGCCACAAAGACCCCATCATCGACCTGCATTTATTTCGCGAGCGCACTTTTGCCACCGCGAACTTCCTTATGTTCATGCTGGGTTTTGCCCTGCTCGGCAGCACTCTGTTGTTGCCGCTGTTCATGCAGACGCTCCTGGGCTACACGGCCGAACGGGCGGGATTGGCGCTCATGCCGGGCGGGTTCACGATTATGGTGGCGATGCCGATTGTCGGGTTTTTGCTTTCCCGTTATAGCCCGCGGTATTTGATGATGTTTGGTTTATCGATGCTCTCGTTTTCGCTGTTCCATATGACGTCGTTCGATCTGGGTGTCGATTTCCACACCGTGACGATGGCACGCGTCTACCAGGCGATGGGCCTCGCTTTCCTGTTCGTGCCCATCAATACCACCGCGTATTCCGGTCTGCCACGCGATAAGAACAACGCCGCATCCGGATTGATGAACCTCGCCAGAAATATTGGAGGCAGCGTCGGGATTTCCGTTGTCACCACGCTACTGGCTCGCCGCACGCAGTTCCACCAGGTGCGACTGGTGGAGAATCTGAGCGCCGCTAATCCGCAGTTTCGGTCGGTGCTGCAGGGGATGACGAGCACTTTTTCGGGCGGCGGCTCGGGGCCAGGAACCGCGCTGCAACAGGCCTATGCGCTGTTGCAAGCGAATGTGATCCGGCAGGCGACGATGCTGGCCTATATCGATAATTTCTGGTTGCTTGGGGTCGTGATCTTTTGTTTGATCCCCTGTGTGTTCCTGATCAAGAGGGCGAAGCCGGGCGGCGAGATTGTGGTTCACTGATCGTCGTACAATAGTGTCGTTGTGGAGAGCCGGGCGACCCCGTCCGGCTGGACGGGAAAGACGCCCGTCGCTCCACCGAGCAGGAGGTTCGCGATGTTTCGCATCGTCACTATCGAACGCGAATTTGGCAGCGGGGGCGGAGGCATTGCCTGCGAGTTGGCTCGCCAGTTGGGGTGGAAGCTGTGGGACCAGCAACTGACGTGCGAGATTGCGCAGCGCGCGCAGGTGTCGGAAGCGGCGGTGGCCTTGTGCGATGAGCGTGTCGACAGCCGTCTTTACCGCTTGGCGAAAACCTTCTGGCGGGGCAGTTACGAACGGAGCATTCCTCTGGCCGCCTCGCACTCATTTGATGCGGATCGCATGATGGCCATGGTCAGTGAGATCATGCACACGATTGCGGAGGAAGGGAATGCGGTGATTGTCGGCCGCGGGGGCCCGTTTTTTCTGCGCGAACGCGAGGATACCTTTCGGGTCTTCACCTATGCTCCGCACGACGAAAAGATTCGCCGCGTGGTGGCCCTGGGCAAGAGCCGCGCAGAGGCAGAAGACCTGGTGGAGAATGTGGACAAGGAACGGATCGCGTATATCAAACACTACTTCAACGCCGATTGGCCGAGGCGCGAACTGTATCACCTGATGATCAATACGGTTGTCGGGGACGAGAATGTCGTTGCGACGATTCTGAACGGCATGCAGACTCTCGAAGCGCATACTGCGGAGACTGCCCTCCGCGGCGTTCGCTGAAGGTCTTCGGCAATCACGGCGCAATCACGTAGGCCTGGACGCGCTGCTTCGACGTGGATTGTCGTCGGCTTCCGAATCGTGCAACCACTGGAATCAGCTCAGTGTCTTAGACCTATTTCATCATGACCAGCTTGGTGAAGGATGACGGTGTTGATCTCTCCCGATCCATCACGGATAAATTCCAGCTCAGCGAAGACTGTCGCGGCGTAGAAGGTCGGGTGGCCAGCGCGGAGGCCCTCATATATCAGCGGCAAAGCGGACTCGCCTGGTGCAGCTGCGGTGAGTTGATCTTCTCGCAGCGCAAAGGTAAGAGCAAAAGACGACCCGAACTGGAAGGTTCCGAGAAAAACTCTTAGCTCGTTCGCACTAATGGGAACTGCGTGGTGTTCGCTGATCAGGGCGACCTGCTTTCCAAGAGCGACATCGAGCAACTGTGACGCCATGCCCGCTGAAGCAGTACCTGCGACGTTGCTGAGCACGATCACGGCAATCTGGCGCTCGGGCACGTAGCTCAAACAAGAATTAAAGCCATCGATCTCCCCGCCGTGCCGTACAACCTGCAAGTTCGTGTTGGTGCTGATCTCAACACCCAGACCATAGCTGCCCTGTCCCGCAGTGGTCATCTGCTTCAACATCGGCTTGGAAAGTAGCTTTCCTCCGAATAGACCGTGTTCCCAACGGAGGAGGTCTGCCGTGGTGGAGTACATACCTCCCGCAGCCCATGGCACCGTCATGGAAGCATTGCGCGCGTGAATAAGACTGCCGTTACTGAGCACGTACCCTTGTGCGCGTTTCGGCAGAATCAGCTCATCCGCATCGAGCCCCGAATCATTCATTGCAAGCGGGGCAAGGATGCGCTCTCGCAGAACATCGGCATAGTGTTTCCCGGTCACCTTTTCGATTACAGCGCCCAATACCTCAAAGTTTGAGTTGCTATATTCATACCTGCTGCCGGGTAAAAACATCAGTGGCTTGTCACGAAAGAACGCGATCTCCTCCGTCGGGCTATGAGGACTCATCGACCACGGCCCAAACGACGGATCGTTGGCGAAATCCGGTATCCCTGAGGTGTGTCCAAGCAAATTAGCTAAGGTGATCTGCCCCCATGCGGATGGGGTATCCGTAAGGTATTTACTCACTGGAGTATCAGTTTGCAGCTTACCTTCCTGTTGTAGCTGGAGGATGAGCACGGCGGTGAACTGCTTTGTCAGAGAACCAAGACGAAATTTGGTATCCGCACTATTTGGAATGTTCCACTCAAGATCGGCCGATCCGAAACTCTCGTTGAGGAGTATCTTCTCGCCTTCGGTTACCAAGACCGACCCCGTGAAGGCGTTGCCGCTTGTGTAGGACTTGGCCACCTCTTCCAGCCTAGTTTCAAGGGCATTGCTCGATTCAGCCTGCGAGAGCGCTGGGGGGCATTTATGAGGAACGCGAGAACAAAACCAATGGAAAGGACGAGGGGCGCCTTCGAACCAATCATTGCTTTACTCCTGAGCAGTGCTGCGGTCGCTTGGTCTGGGTGTGAAAGTGACATTCGGCTCCGCTGGATTAACGGTCTGCAAGCCTGATCGTCCTGCCTGTTCTTACCGACTCTCGCGCGGCATCCAGAATGCGGACCACGATGACGTTCGTATCGAGCGCCGAAAGTCCGGTGGGCTTGATCTCTCCGGAGACGACCGCGATCAGGTATGAGATTGAATCGTTGTACGGAGCGGTGAGCGCGGGAGCGGATTGCTGCCGTTCTTCATCGTCTCCTTTCCGACGTACGCGGAGGTCGTCGCGGCGAATCGTGATCGCTTCGCCGGTCTCTCCGTATACTTCCATGTCTTTGCGGTCGAACGGCCAATTCCAGGATGCTTGCAGGATGGCCTGCGCCTTTGCATAGGTGAGAATGACGGTCGCCTCATCATCGACGTGCGGATAAATCTCAGGCTTGAGTTGTTGGGTGACCGCAGTGACCGTGATCGGCGTTGCCCCCTGCATCAGCCAGGTCATGAGGTCGGCGCCGTAACAGCCGAAATCGAACAGTGCTCCCGCACCGTTGCGCGCTGGATCCGTCAGCCATGAGAGGAATTCGGGTTCGACATTGATCTCCTTCGGACCCCTATGGCCATCATGTACGACAACCTTGCGAATATCGCCGAGGGCCCCATCGCGCACAAGGTGATACACAGCAGTATTGCTGGGGTACCACGTGGTTTCGTAGTTCACCAGCACAGGGATGTGCGCCGCGTCGGCGGCCCGCTTGATCGCCAGCGCATCTTCCACGCTGACCGACAAGGGTTTCTCCATCATCACTGGAATGCGATGGCGTGCTGCGGCTTCGACGACGCGGCGATGATCGCGCGTGTCGGTGTACACCAACACGGCCTGCGGCTGCACCGTGGTCAGCATCTGTTCCACATCGCTATACAGCAATTGCGGATCGAGCTTGAACTGGTTCGTGTACCGGTGTGCGAGTTGCTGATCCGGTTCGACGATACCGACGATCTGGATGTCACTGCGCTTCAGGGCAGGACCGAGAAAACCAGACACATGCCCATGCACCAGTCCGACGATGGCGACGCGTAAGGGCTTGCCGGTAGATTGAGAGGAGAACTCCGCCAGGGTTATGGCAGGCAGGCTGATACCAACCACCACGAGTGCGACGAAGGAGATGAATTTACACATGGGAGTCTCCTGTGATTAGATTCCGGGCTGATCCGGTTTCTGCGAGCGCTAAGTGCGGTCGTTACAGAATACTTTCCAGAATACGCTCCAGAATACAAGACTTGCCTTGCCCCTTACACTGAAGATGGATCATGACCAGCGTACGAATCGATATATGGCTTTGGGCCGCGAGATTTTTCAAGACGCGTGCACTGGCCAAACGTGCTGCGAACTCGGCAGGATCGAGTCGAACGGCCAAGCGGCCAAGCCAGCACGCGAGGTCCGTGTTGGCGACCGGCTGCGAGTGACAACGGAGGGCGGCGACTTTCAGGTGGAGGTTCTGTTGTTGAGCGCGGTACGCGGTCCGGCGTCGATTGCCCGGGGACTCTATTTCGAGACGGAGGCCAGCCGCGAATTGCGGAAGAAACTGGCAGACGAGCGAAAAGCGATGAAACAGTTTGAAGAGTTACCCACAGGCAGACCATCAAAACGCGAGCGCCGGAAGATTATCCAGTTCCGGGGGAGAGCCTGATCCCGGGAGATTAGCGCAATCCAGAAGTGATTCAGGAGACTCGAGTCGGGCCATTAGTTAGTTGGGTTTCTTCTTTCCGAAAAGGCCGCTTAATCCGCCCAAAGGATTGCTTTTGCCTCCATTCATCAGGCCTTTGAGTTGACTGTTTGCCATCCCTTTCATATCCGGCAGGAAGGTTGGGTTTGAAGTGGTGCCCGTAATGTTCACGGGAATACCGCCGCTTCCTTTGTTGCCGAGGCCAGCCATTTGCGTGAGACCGGAGACGGCTCCTCCGCTGAGATTGGCCACCATTTTGAAGTCAAGAGCATTGCTGGGACTGATGGTGCCTGCGCCGGTGACGGTTCCAAGGGCCGGGATCACCAGGTTGATTTTGTCGAGGCGCGTGCCTTCGGGGGTGTATCGCACATCGGAACTCAGATTCTGGATGTTGGTGTCATTGCTATTGCCCGTGCTGGCCTGCTTGCCGGTAAGCGAGGAAATTGCCGAGAGCTTGGATGCGAGGTTGAAACCGGTGAGTGCGGTGTTGTTCATCTTTACCCAGCCGGTTGAGACCAGCTTGTTGAGCGGGCCTGAGGAGTCGAGTTCGACTGAAAGCGTTCCTCCCTTGAGCCGCGAACCGGTGGGAAGAACGACGCCGACTGCGGGAAGCGCGGCTTCGAGGTCGTCAACCGGCATGGCTTGTCCGTTCAGTTTTGTGTGGATGGAAGTGGTTTCGCCGTGCATGTCGTAAGTGCCGCCGAGTTTGGCCAGCGCCTTGCCGATCATGACGTCTCCCTGCACTACCTTTCCCGATTCATTCTTCAGGTCGTGCTCGACGGCGAAGACGATCTGGACGGGTTCTCCGGCGGGAGAGCCCTTCGGAACCAGCTTCAACGACGTGGCCTTCAAGGTTCCGGCGGCCTTGGCGACGTGGCCGTCGGAAGTCAGCGTGCCCTCGAAATCAGCCGAGCCGGTGATGCCGAGCTCCGGGTCGACGAGCGCCGACTGGGAGAGGTCGAGCTTCTTCATCGTCAGCTTCGCCTGCACTGGCGTGAGTGCGGTATCGGTCGAATTGATTGGACCGGCGGTGCCATCGATTTTCAAGCTGCCGCCGCCGGGGAGGCCTACGGAAGCGACCACGGGAAATGAGTTCGTAAAAGAGAAATTGCTCATCGTGATGTCGACGTTGTTGTACACGATAGGTTTCCGCTTACCGGAAAGGGATCCGACGGTGACGGTTCCGTCGTTCAGGTCGAGTCTGGCCACATTCACGTTGGCGGGCGAGCTGGACGTTTTCTCGGCTGGCTGCGCCGACTTACCCAGCGAGGAGAAATTCCAAACTCCCTCGCGGTTGCGGAGCAAAGTCATTTCGGGATGATCAATGACGATCTTGGTGACGTTGAGCTGCTTGCTGAAGATGAGGGGCATCAGTTCCACGCCCACCTGGAGCGATTTCGCCTGGATAAATGGGGCGGTGCTGAACTTGGGATCGTCGGCGATGGAGAGCTGGTCGGCGCCCACGCTGCCGGAGAAGACGCCGAGGCTTAAATTGCCGACTTTCACTGGCCGTCCGAGAGTCGTGCTGAGGGTCGACTCAATCTGGGGACGGAAATTGTTGACGTTCACGAGCAACGGAACGGCGATGGCAATGACGATCAATAGGGCGACGACAATGCCTGCAACTTTGAGGGCGGTTTTCACAACATACCTCCTGAAGGCGGGACCCGACGCGGAAGGCGATCGGTGGAGACTTAGTCAGTCTATCAAAACGGCGGTCGTTGGTCGTTGGTCGCTGGTCGTTCGCGACCGCTGGTTCTACCAATGACTGATGACTGTCGACTAGCACTTGAATTGACTACTCGTGTCGTTCGACGGTGGAGCTGCGGGCGCCTCGTCCGTTCAGCTTAATATTTGCCGGGCGAGGACGCCCGGCTCTCCACTGACTACGGCGGCGTTATAAGATAGGCGCGAAGGATGGAGTCGGTCCGCAAAGTGGCAGCTTCTAATTTATATCCCTCGGTCCAGGACGAAGTGGCGCGGCTGGCCGGCTCGGCGGAAGTGCGTTCCGCATTCGACCGGTTCCGCTCGCGGGAATCTCAGTTTGCGCTGTGGCAGATGGAGGCGACGCGGGTGGCCGCGCCTCCATTCGGAGAGGCGGCGCGCGGCGCCTGGCTGGCCGACCGTTTTCGCGAGCTCGGGCTTACTGAAGTCCATGTGGATGAAGTCGGCAATGTGTTAGGCATTCGTCCCGGATACGGAAGCCGTTTCGTGGCGCTCAGCGCGCATATTGATACGGTGTTTCCGGCGACGACGCCGTTGAACATCCGGCAGCAGGGCAGCCGGTTGTACGGCCCTGGAGTATCCGATAACGGTGCGGGCATCGCGGCCCTGCTGGCCGTGGTCAGTGTGCTTGGGAGCGCGCGAATTTCGCACGCACTGCCGTTTGTGTTCATTGGGAACGTCGGGGAAGAAGGCGAAGGGGACTTGCGCGGCATGCGGCACGTTTTCGCGACGCCGCGCTGGTTGGAAGCGATTGCCTACAGCGTGATTGTCGATGGGGCCGGAGCGGACACTGTGGTGGCCGAGGCCTTGGGCAGCCGCCGTTTCGAAGTGATGGTGCGCGGTCCGGGCGGGCACTCGTGGAGCGACTTTGGCACGCCCAGTCCGATAATTGCGCTCGCGCGCGCGATTGAAGTCTTCAGTCAAACGCCGGTGCCAGCCTCTCCGAAAACAACATTTAATGTCGGCGTGATTCGCGGCGGGACGTCCGTGAATTCGATTCCGGAATCCGCCAGCATGCGGGTCGATCTGCGCTCCACGTCGACGGCGGAAATTGATCGGCTGGAGCGAGCGCTGCTCGTCGCGCTGGAGCAGGCGGTCGCAGCGGAAAATCGGGCCGCGGCGCAACTGGGAGCGCGAAAACCGCTGATGGTGCAGAGCGAAGTGGTGGAGATTGGGAATCGTCCGGCGGGCGAACTCGCGGCGGATGCGCGGCTTTTGAAGGTGATTCGCGCCGTGGATGCGCAGTTGGGCAATACGGCACAATTGCAGCGGGCGTCGACCGATGCCAACATTCCGCTTTCGCTCGGCCGTGAGGCCATCGCGATCGGGGGCGGCGGCTCCGGAGGCGGTGCGCACACGTTGCAAGAATGGTTCGACTGCAATGGACGGGAGCTGGGACTAAGGCGCATTCTGCTTACAATGCTGACACTGTCGGGAGTAGGAGAATGAGGAAGCGAATCGCTCTGATTTTGCTGTTGGGCTTGGCTTCTGGCGCGTTGGCGCAGAGCGGCGTCTCAGCCCAGAGTGCCCAGCCGAGCGCGCAGAAACCGAAAGCGGACCTGATTTTTATCCACGGCAACATCTACACCGGCGTGGTCGATGCGGCGGCTTCGCTCGGGTCGGGCAAGCGCGCAGAAGCGTTGGCGGTGCTTGGCGACCGGATCCTCGCCGTGGGGGCGCGTGACGAGATCATGAAGTTGAAGGGACCGGAGACGAAGATCGTGGATCTGGATGGTCACTTTGTCATGCCCGGATTCAACGATGCCCATATGCATCTGGCGAGCGCCGGTCTGGAGAAGATGAACGTCAATCTGGTGGGCGCCAAGACGCTCGACGAGTTCCGCGATCGGTTACGGGCCAAAGTCGAAGCCGCCGGGCCTGCGGAATGGGTAGTGGGGGAAGGCTGGGACGAGACTCTGTGGCCGGTCAAGGTTCTGCCGACACGCTGGGATCTGGACGAAGTGAGCGGCAACCACCCGGTCTACCTTGAACGTGTCGACGGACACATTGGCGTAGCGAACACGCGCGCCTTGCAACTCGCCAGCATCACCGTCGCCAGTCGCGATCCGGAGGGTGGAAAAATCGATCGTGATGACTCCGGCACGCCCACCGGCGTTCTGCGCGAGAAAGCGCAAGAGGCGGTGCAGGCAGTGATTCCGAAACCGACGCACGAGAAGCGGCGTCAAGCCATCGAACTGGCTCTTGCGGATCTGGCGAGTCACGGCGTTACCTCCGCGCAGGACTACTCGCAGTGGGACGACTTTCACATTTACGAGGAACTTGAGCACGATGAAAAGCTGACCGCTAGGATTTCAGAGTGGCTGCCTTTCGATGACTCGATCGAAACCCTTAACAAGAAACGCGACTCGCATCCCGCGTCCGACAACATGCTCCATACCGGGATGCTGAAGGGATTCATGGATGGTTCGCTCGGCTCGAAGACGGCCGCGTTGCTTGAGCCTTACAGCGATGATCCGAAGAACAGCGGCCTGCCGCAATACGAAGCGGCCAAGCTGAATGCGATGACGAAGGAACGGGTGCTGGCGGGATATCAGATCGGCTTCCATGCCATCGGAGACAAAGGTGTGCAGATGGCGCTCGACGCCTTTGCCGAGGCGGAGAAGGCGGCAAAAGAAGGGAAAGTGAAGGCTGTCGATGGCGGGAATGATTACCGGCTGCGTATTGAGCACGCGCAGGTCACCACACCGCAGCAGATTTCGCGCTTCAAGGAGCTCAAGGTAATCGCGTCCATGCAGCCGAGCCATCTGCTCACGGATATGAACTGGGCCGAGTCGCGTCTGGGAGCGAAGCGCGCGGAGCATTCCTACGCGTGGGCTGAGTTC
>WNFA01000284.1_pt1 | contig 65488 bp, 55 predicted proteins | sample 5400481 | NCBI WGS metagenome assembly WNFA01 (sample SAMN13153340, study PRJNA577476) | soil metagenome | isolation source: 120 cm saprolite under Douglas fir tree site 2 hole 1 replicate 2 | place: USA:California | collected 2015-04-18 | reverse complement strand
TCCTGCACCTGGGTATAGAGCTGCGCGTTGGCCAGCGAGAGCGCGAGCTGACCCGCGATGGCCATGGCCAGGTCCACCTGCCACGGCTCGAAGGGCGTCGCCCGCTCGGTGTGGTCGAGGCCCATGACCCCGATCACCTCGTCCTGCCGGATCAGGGGGACGGTCATGGTCGACTTCAGCTGGAAGACCTCCACCCACTCCGCGGGGACCAGGTCGCTCGTAGCGGTGTCGGGCACGATCACGGGCCGCCGCGTTTCGACGGTGCGCGCGTGCAGCGCCGGCCGCGCGGGCAGCGACGCGGCCAGGCGGCGGTACCGGTCCCAGGCGTCGGGATCCTGGTGACCGTCGGCGAACTGGGACATGAGCGGCACCACGCGGCCGTCGACCCAGCGCTGGATGGAGCACCGATCCACCCGGCACACCTGGGCGATCTTCATGGTGACCTCGCGCAGCAGCCGCTTCGAATCCAGTGTGGAGTTGAGGATCTCGGCCACCTCCAGGAGCGCCCGGCTCTCCTCGAGCCGACCACGGGTCTCGCCGTAGAGGCCCGCGTTGCGGATGGCCACGCCCGCCTGCGCCACGAAGCTCTCGAGGAGCTGCTGATCGTCGGGGCCGAGCCGGATCGGCCCGCGCCCGCTGAGGGAGAGCACTCCCAGCAGGGTGTCCTGGAGCACGATGGGCACCGCGAGCAGGCTGCGCAGCCCGTGGGACGCCGCCCACTCCTTGAACTTGAACCGGGAGTCCTCGGCGATGTCGGTGATCTCGATCGTCTGGCGATGGATCGCCACCCAGCCCACGCCGCCCTCGCCGTAGGAGACGGTCTTGGAGGGGTAGTCGTCGGCCATCGCGTCGGAAGAGGCCCGGAACTCGAGGGTGCGGGCGGCCTCGTTCGCCACCCAGAAGCTCGCCAGCGGCACCGCGACCAGCTCGCCGGCCGCCTCCGCGATGGCCCGGAGCACCTCGTCCATGTCGAGCGAGGAGGATACGATGTGCGCCAGGCGGGCCAGGCTGCGGAGGCGCGCCGCGCGGACGTCGAGGGCCCGGTAGAGCCGGGCATTCTCGAGCGCGACCGCGATCTGGTTCGCGAAGGCCGAGAGGTACTCGACCTCACGGCTGCTGAACGACTCGCCCACGGGGCGATACACCACGAGCGCGCCCACCAGGTGCTCCCGGACGAGCGGCGCCGCGAGAATGGACCGGCCGCCGATCTCCTCGATCCAGCGCCGCGACTCCGGGCGGAGCTCGATGCGTGGATCGTTCAGCACGTCGGCGGTCCAGACCGGCGCACGCTCGGCCAAGGCCCGTCCGACCACGCCCTCGTCGGCGTTGAGCGGCTTGGCGCGCTCGGTGAGCGGGCCGGAGAACGGCCCCTGCCCGGCCGCCAGGTGCATGGGGCCGCCGTCCGCCTCCTGCAGCCAGATCGCGATGTCGAGCATCCCGAGCGACTCGTGCGCCTGGGTGGCGACGATCTCGAGCACCCGGGCCTCGTCGAGCGTGGACACGAGCACGCGCCCCAGCTCGGCCATCACGCGCATCCGCTCCGCCTGCTCCGACGCCTCGCGGTAGAGACGCGAATGGTCGATGGCGATGGCGGCCTGGCCCGCGAAGGTCTCCCCCAGCTCCTGCTCGCGCGCGGTGAAGGGCCGGCGCCCGCGGAAGGTCAGCACGCCGATGGCCCGCTCACCGACCAGGAGCGGCACCCCGAGATAGTGCGTGTAACCGAGCCGGTGGTCCGCGGCCAGATGGTCGGCCAGGAGACCGCTCGCCTCGAGCTCGCACATGAGCGCCTGGCCGGTGGCGAGCACGCGGCCGGTGAGGCTCTCGCCCACCTTGATCCGTGGCCGGATCATGGTCTGGGCAGCGGTGCCGGCGAGGCCCGCCACCACCAGGTCGTCCCCGTCGAGCAGCCGGAAGCCCGCGTTGTCGACCTCGAGCAGCCGCGCCGCCTCCTCGGCGATGGAGGTCAGCAGGTTCTCCGGCGCGGCGAGCGCCCCGATCTTCTTGTTGATCTCGAGCAGCGAGGACAGGGACGCCTTGCGGTCACGCTCCTGGGCGAAGAGCCGCGCGTTGTCGAGTGCGGTGGCCGCCTGCCCCGCGAGCGCGGTCATGATCGAGATCTCTTCCGCCGAGGGCGTGTGGGGCTCCCACCAGTAGGCGGCGACCGCGCCATGCGCATCGCCCTTGGTGAGCAAGGGGACGGACAGGACCGCGCGGTACCCCTCACGCTCGATCAACGCACGCGCCTCCGGGTTGATCGCCAGGGCCGGGTCGTTCAGCACGTCCTCGCTCCACACCGGCACCCGCCGCTCGATCGCGCGGCCGGTCGTGCCCTCACCCAGACGCATGCGCAGAGAGGCGATGAACTCGCTCGACAGTCCGCGGCCGCGCTCGTAGGCCACCACGCCGGTTTCCCGGTCGACCCGCATGACGCCGACCGCGGCCACCCCCAGCAGCGCCCGGCACCGGTCCACCACCAGGTCCAGGACGCGGTCGACGTCGAGGGTCGAGCTGACGGTGCCGCTCACCTCGAGCAGCGCCTGGTACTGGGCCGCGTTGCGGGTGGTCTCGTCGAAGAGACGCGCGTGCTCGAGCGCCACCGCGGCCTGCGTGGCGAAGTCGGTCAGGGTGGAGAGGTCTTCCTCGGTGAACGGCGCCGCGCCGGGCCCTCGCCCCGCGGTCATCACGCCCAGGGGCCGATCGCCCGCCATGAGGGGCGCGGCCAGCAGCCGGTTCGTAAACGGCACGAACTCGGCCATCGCGTGGGGCGAGCTGGGGTAGTCGTTGACGAGCACGCCCCGGCCGGTGGCCAGCGCGGCCCCGGCCACCCCGGTGCCGGCCTTGAATCGGAGATCCCGGATCCAGTCCGGGACATCCGACCAGGCCCGAGGGCGCAGGGTGTCGCCCTCCAGCAGGTACAGCGCGGCGAACGTGCCCCCGATCAGCCGCCGGGTCGAGCGCGCGATGACGACCAGCAGCTCCTCGGTGTCGAGATGCTCGGAGATGTGCCGCTCGATCACGCGCTGCGCTTCGAGCCGGTTGAGGCGCGCCGCCGCCGTGTCGCGGAGCTGGGCCCGCTCGACCGCCAAGCCCACCTGCTGGGCCGCGCCCGAGAGGATCGCCATCTCCTCGGGCGAGAACTCACGCTGCTCCTGGGAGACGAGCGCCATCACGCCCCAGGTCCGGTTCTCGACCGGGATCGGCACCGCGAGCTGGGTGCGGTGGGCCCGCTCGAGCGCGATCTCCCGGATTCCCTCGTCGGTGGGCGGCGAGACATCCAGATGAGTGACCAGGATCTGCCCGGTGCGCGCGGCGACGCCCACGTGGGAGCCGTCCAGCGGGCGCGTGCGGGCGCGGTCGAGGTGGCGGGGATCGAGGCCGCTCTGGCCCTCCAGGACGAGCTGGTTGCCGTCGTGGTCCAGACGGTAGATCGCGCCGACATCCATCCGCGCGAGGCTGCGCACGACCTCGAGCATCTCGCTGGCGGTGGTGGCCAGGTCGCCGCTACGGCTCATCGTCGAGAACACCGCGTTCAGCGCTTCCAGCTCGCGGTTGCGCCGCTCGAGCACCACGCGGGGGCTGTCCGGGCGCGGCCCCGAGCCCACCGTCGGCCGCGGCCGCCCGCCCGCCGGCAGGAAGGCCAGCACCACGCCTGCGACCACCACCGCGCCGGCCCCCAGCAGGGCGAGGAACTCCAGCAGCAGCCGGTGCTCGGCCCGCGCGAACTCCCGCACCGACAGCACGACCCAGAGGCCGCCGTCGGGCGACGTGGCGACGGGCTCCGCGAGCCGGCGGACCGCGAAGGGCTCGTCGCCCACCTGGGTGGCGCCGACCGTGGCCGCCCGGGACCAGCCACTGGCGGGCAGGTCGCTCCGGCTGGCGGCGAGCACGCGGTCCCCCGCGACGAAGACCACGGCCGGGCGCGAGGGGAGCCGGTCCAGCACGGGGCTCAGCCCCTCGAGACGCCGGCCGGCCACCACCATGCCCGGGCCGCCGGGCGGTTCGCGCCCCGCCGGGCTCTGCACCGGCGCGGTGACGAGGAAGTACGGCTGGCCACCCGCCAGCCGCAGGGTCAGGACCGGCTCGGTGATGGCGGGCGCCCCGGGGAGGCTCGGCGGCGGGCTCGCCGGCACCTGCACCAGGGGTGTGCCGCGCGAGTCACGGATCGTGATGAAATCGGCGAGCCCGTCACGCGTGACGGCCAGCACGCGGGGGGAGGCGCCGCGGGCCAGGATCGCCCAGTCTCCCTTCGCCGTTCCCTCGACCACCGCGGGGTCCCGGGCAAGGAGGATCGTCTCGCGCCGCAACGATTCCTGGTAGTCGGCCACCAGGGCGGTCACCGCGTCCACGGTCCGCGCGACCGCGGCGTCGCGGGTGCGCTCGAGCTGGCGGTGGGCCGCGATGAACCCGAGCCCGGCCAGAATGCCCAGCGGGATCGCCAGCAGGAGGAACGGGACGATAAAGCCTCGGATGAGCCGCCGCACGAACCTATTCTCGGCCCCCAGGGGGGCGAATTATACGGGTTTTTCGGGGAGACCCCGGCTCAGAGGCCCAGGTAGGCCCGCTTGATATGGCCGCTGGCGAGCAGCTCCGGCCCGGCCCCCGACCGGCTCACGCGGCCATTCTCCAGGACATAGCCTCGGTGGGCCAGTTGAAGGGATCGAAGAACGTTCTGCTCCACGAGCAATATGGTGAGCCCTTGCGCATTGATACGACCCAGATCGTTGAAGATCGCCTTCACCATGACCGGAGCCAGCCCAAGGCTCGGCTCGTCCAGCATGAGCAGCCGGGGGCAGGCCATGAGCCCGCGCCCGATGGCGCACATCTGCTGCTCGCCGCCCGAGAGCGTCCCCGCCGACTGCGCGCGCCGCTCCCGCAGTCGCGGGAACAGATCGAAGACCCCCGCGAGGCTCTCGGCCCGCCGCGCCCGGGCCGCCCGGGTGCGGGCACCCAGCTCCAGGTTCTCCAGGACCGTCATCGTCGGGAAGAGCTGGCGGCCTTCCGGCACGTGCGCGATGCCGCGGGCCACGATCTGGGCGGACGTGAGCCCGTCGAGCCGCTGGCCCTCGAACTCGATGCGCCCGCGGCGGAGCGGCAGCAGGCCCGAGACCGCGCGCAGCGTGGTGGTCTTGCCCGCGCCGTTGGCGCCGATCAGCGCCACCGCCTCGCCCTCCCGCACCTCGAGCGAGACGTCGCCGACCGCGGTCAGGGCGCCGTAGCCGACCTCGATGCCGTCAACACGCAGGAGCGTGGACATACTCCTCGCCGAGATAGGCCTCGATCACGCGCGGGTGGTTGGCCACCGCGGCGGGAGGGCCCTCCACGATCTTCTCGCCGAAGTTCAGCACCGCGATGCGGTGGGAGAGCGTCATCACCGCCCGCATATTGTGCTCGATCAACAGGATGGATACGCCGTCCTCGTTGATGCGCTGGATGAGGCCCACGATGGCCGCCGTCTCGGTGGGGTTGAGCCCGGCCATCACCTCGTCGAGCAGGAGCAAGGTGGGCTCGGTGGCCAGCGCGCGCGCGAGCTCGAGTCGCTTGCGGTCGGCCAGGGTGAGCCCGGCCGCCGCGTGATCGGTCTTGGCGCCCAGTCCCACCCGGTCGATCACCGCGCGCGCCTTCTCTCGGGCCTCCGCCATCTGGGGCCGTCGCCCCAGGGCGCCCACCCGCACGTTGTCGAGCACGGAGAGGTGGGGGAACGGGCGGACGATCTGGAAGGTGCGGGCCAGGCCGAGGCCGCAGATCGTGTGCGGCTTGAGCCCCGCGAGCGGGTGGCCGTCGAAGCGGACCTCGCCCCGGTCGGGCGTGAGAAAGCCCGAGAGCAGGTTGAACGCGGTGGTCTTGCCGGCGCCGTTGGGGCCGATGAGCCCGAGCACCTCGCCCCGCGCCATCTCGAGCGAGAGGTCGCGGACCGCCACCAGCCCGCCGAAGCGCTTGGAGATTCCCGAGACCTCGAGCAGCGGTGCGCGGGCGGTCATGCGTGGCTTCGGGGGGCCATTCTTCCCCAGAGGCGGCGCAGGGCGGGATAGGCGCCCTGCGGCAGGAAGAGCACCACCGCGATGAGCAGGAGGCCGTAGGCGATCAGGTGCGCGCCCGCCCAGCCCCCCTGCCCGAAGTAGATCCGGGAGGCCTCGGCGAGCGGGCTCAGGATGAAGGAGCCGAGGATCGGACCCATCACGGTCCCCGCGCCGCCCACGATGGGCCGGATGATGATCTCCACGGAGAGCGGGATGCCGAAGACCGCGCCGGGCTGGAGCGAGAAGAGGTAGAAGGCGTAGAACGTCCCGCCCACCCCGGTGAGGAAGGACGAGACGATCATCGCCAGCATCTTGTAGCGGAAGGTATTCACCCCGAGGGCCTCGCAGGCGCTCTCGTCCTCCCGGATCGCGATCAGGTAGGCGCCGAAGCGGCGGCGCTCGATGGCGGCCACGATCCCGGTCGCGATCAGCATGAGCCCGAGCGCGACGTAGTAGTAGACCCGGTTGTCCTGGAACTGGAACTGCCACGGGTTGCCGGTGAAGGTGATGTAGTAGCCGAGGGCCCCGCCCACCGCGTCCGTGTTCAGCGCCACGATGCGGCAGACTTCCGCGAAGGCCACCGTGAGCAGCACGAAGTAGAACCCGCGCAGGCCGAAGCGGAAGCCCAGATAACCGACCACCGTGCCGAGGACGGCCGAGAGCAGGCCGCCCACGAGCATGCCGATCCACGGGGTGAGCCCGGCCTGCACCGAGAGGACCGCGGAGGTGTAGGCGCCGATCCCCACGAAGGCGGCGTGGCCGGCCGAGAGCTGTCCCGCGTAGCCGCCCACGATGTTCCAGGCCTGCCCCAGGAACGCGTAGAAGAAGATGAAGATGAACACGGTGACCACGTAGGAGTTGAGCACCGCGGGCAGCAGCAGGAGGACGACGAGGGCGGCGGCGGCGAGCCACTTCACGCGGCGGTCTTCCCGAAGAGGCCGGCCGGGCGGAACAGCAGGATCACGATGAGGAGCGAGAAGCTCACCAGCTCCTTCACGGATGGGCTCAGGAACACCGCGCCGAGCGATTCGGCCACCGAGACGAGCAGTCCGCCCAGGAACGCGCCGGGCAGGCTGCCCATGCCGCCGATGATCACGATGTTGAACGAGGCCACCGACAGCGAGAGCCCGCCCGCGGGCTGGAAGGGCAGGATCGGCGAGACGAGCGCCCCCGCCGCCCCCACGCAGGCGGCGCCGATGCCGAAGGCGGCGGCGTAGACGCGCCGCACGTCGGTGCCGATCACGAGCGCCCCGTAGGCATTGTCGGCGGCCGCGCGCATGGTGCGGCCCAGATCGGTGCGCGTGAGGAAGAGGTAGAGCGCCAGGGTGAGGGCGAGGGCCAGCGCGAAGGTCACGAGCCGCGTCACGTCCACGAACACCGGGCCGAGCCAGAAGGTGGCCGCCCGCAGCGGCGAGCGCACCCGCTGGGGGTCGGGGCCAAAGGCCACCAGGGCCACGTTCTCGAGCACGAGGGCGACGCCCAGCATGAGGAGGATCTGCATCTCGTGGGGGGCGTCGACGATCCGGTCCACGAGCAGGCGCTGGGTGACCCAGCCCATCACGAAGAGGGCGGCCGCGCAGGCGATGAACCCCACGTAGGGATCGATCCCCGCCCGGGTGGAGAGGATCCAGGCCAGGTACATGCCCCAGACCATCATGTCGCCGTGGGCGAAGTTCACGACCCGCATCACCCCGAAGATCAGGGTGAGCCCCACGGCCATGAGGCTGTAGACGCCTCCGAACAGCAGGCCGCTCAGCAGCCCCTGGGCGACGAGCGCCGGGTCCAGGGCCCGCTACGCCTTGGGACGCGGGAAGACGAACTTCTGAACCGCGGCCTCCTTGGGCCAGACCGCGACCGGCTTGCCGCCGAGGATCTGGATCATGGTGGTGACCGCGTTCGGATTGTCGCCGAGCTCGTTGAACACCACCGGCCCCGCGTACTGCATGAGCCCGCCCGACCAGTTCGACTTCCGGAGGGCCTCCACGATCGCGTCGGGATCGGTGGACTTGGCGCGCTCCAGCACGTCCGCGATCAGCATCATCCCGTCGTAGGAGTAGCCCGAGTTGGTGTCGAACGTCTTGCCGTTCGACCGCTTCAGGTACTCGGCGGCGACCGCCTGGGTGCGCGGATTCTTGAAGTTCGCCCACGGCAGGCTGCTCATCACGTACTCGAGGTCCTCCTTGAGGGCGGCGAGCTGCCCCGCCTCGTAGAGCCCCGGGCTGCCCGGCCCGACGATGCCCAGGATGTCCAGGCGCTGCTTCCGGATCTCCGGCAAGAGGAGCTGCGCGCTGGCCGGTCGCGTGATCGGCGCGATGATGTCGGGCTTGGCCGACTTGGCGCGGGACACCTCGGTGGAGAGGTCCTGGGGCGGCTCCGGCCACGGGATCACGTCCACGATCTCCCACGAGGGCTTGGCCGCCGCGTGCGCGGCCTGGAAGCCCTTGGCGTTGTTCTGGCCGAAGAGGTCGTTGCAGTACATGAGGACGACGCGCTTCGGCGAGACGTTGGCTTCCTTGAAGACCTCGCCGAAGTACTGGACGGCTCTCCGGCCGAACGATGTGCCGGTCGGGAAGTTGCGGTACACGTATTGCGTCTTCTGCTGCCCGTCCTTGACCGCTCGGGCGACGTTGGCGGTGATCGGGTCGGCGGCGGCGATGTCCACCAGGAAGGGGATCCGACGCTGCTGGACCACCGGCACCATCGCCGCGGTGGAGCCGGAGTCGAAGGAGCCCATCAGCACCTGGGCGCCCTGGTTGATCACCCGCTCGGCTTCGGTCCGCCCGATGTCGGGCTTCGTCTGGGTGTCACCCAACAGCAGCTCGAGCTTCATGCCGTTGAGCGACTTGATGCCGCCCGCCGCGTTGATGGCGTCGGCGGCCATCTGCGCCCCGAGGCGGCAGGCCTGCCCGGGCTCGGCCAGTGGGCCCGTGATCGGGTGAACAGCGCCCACCTTGAGCGTCGGGGCCTGGGCGCGCAGCACCGCGGGAAAGCCGAGCGCGGCGGCGCCCGCGGCGGTCCCGGCGGCCTTCAGAAAGGTGCGGCGATGCACACGTGGCTGGCGTCGGTCGCTCATCGAGATCCCCCGTTGGATTAGCGTGTCAGGACTTGCCCAGGAGCTGCTGGGCGATGACCACGCGTTGAATCTGATTCGTTCCCTCGTAGATCTGGGTGATCTTGGCGTCGCGCATGAAGCGCTCCACCGGGAACTCCCGCGTGTAGCCGTAGCCCCCGAAGATCTGCACCGCGTCGGTGGCCGCCTTCATGGCGGTGTCCGAGGCCAGGCACTTGGCCGCCGAGGCCTCGAGCGAGGTGCCGCTGATCCCGCGGTCGATCAGCGAGGCGGCGTGGTGGACGACGAGTCGCGAAGCGTGCACCGCGATCGCCATGTCGGCCAGCATGAACTGGATGCCCTGGAAGGCGGCGATGGGCTGATCGAAGGCGCGCCGCTCCTTGGCGTAGGCCACCGAGGCGTCGAGCGCGGCCTGGGCGATGCCGACCGCCTGCGCGCCGATGGTGGGGCGCGACTGCTCGAGGGTCTGCATCGCGGCCTTGAAGCCCTCCCCTTCCTCGCCGAGCCGGTTCTCCACCGGGACCTCGCAATCGCTGAAGTGGAGCGCCACCGTGGGCGAGCCGTGGATGCCGAGCTTGCGCTCCGCCTTGCCCACCGTGAAGCCCTTCATGCCCGGCTCGACCAGGAGCGCGGTCACCCCCTTGGCCCGCTTGCCGGGGTCGGTGGTGACGAACACGGTGATGACGCCCGCGTGCGAGCCGTTGGTCACCCACATCTTGGAGCCGTTCAGCACGTAGCGGTCGCCTCGGCGCACGGCCCGGCAGGTCATCGCCGCCGCGTCGGAGCCCGAGCCGGCCTCGGAGAGCGAGAAGGCCGCGGTCATCTCGCCGGAGGCCAGCTTCGGCAGGTAGCGCCGCTTCTGCTCCTCGCTGCCCGCGAAGATGATCGGGTAGCCGCCCAGGTTCTGGACCAGGAAGATGGTCGAGGTGGAGGCGCAGGCCCAGGCCACCTCCTCGGCGGCCAGGCAGAAGGCGAGCGAGCCCGCCGCGGCGCCCCCGTAGGCCTCCGGGATGTGGAGCCCCATCAGCCCCTGCTGGCCCAGCAGCTTGAGCTGCTCGTGGGGGTATTCGCCGGTCTCGTCCACGTGCGCCGCGAGCGGGGCGATCCGCTCGCGCGCGATCTCCCGGGCGAGGTCGCGGATGGCCCGCTGGTCGTCGGTGAGATAGTACAGATTGCTCATTTCGAGTAGCGGTAGAACCCCTTGCCGCTCTTCCGGCCCAACTGTCCCGCCATGCCTTCATCCTCAACATGGCCAAGCCATGTTGACCGTGGGCCAACCATGTCGCGGCCACCCGCGAGCCCGCGACCGCGGTTCGCCTCACTACCGGCTGTAGTCATAGAACCCCTTCCCGGATTTCCGACCGAGCTGCCCGGCCATCACCATGCGTTTGAGCAACGGCGGGGGGGCGTAGCGGGGTTCCCGGTACTCGTCGAACATGACCTCGGCCACGTACATGGTGGTGTCGAGACCCACCAGGTCGAGCAGGGTGAACGGGCCCATCGGGTAGCCGCAGCCGAGCTTCATGGCCTGGTCGATGTCTTCCAGCGAGGCCAGCCCGCCCTCGTAGACCCGGATGGCGTCGAGCAGGTACGGCACGAGCAGGCGGTTCACGATGAAGGCCGTCGAGTCCTTGGCGCGCACCGGCACCTTGCCCACCGCCTGCACCCACTCGTAAGCCGCGAGCACGCTCTTCTCGTCGGTGAGGATGGTCTGGACCACCTCCACCAGCTTCATGAGCGGCACCGGGTTGAAGAAGTGGAGACCCAGCACCTGGCCGGGCCGCTTGGTGGCCGCGGCCATCGCGGTGACGTTGCACGACGAGGTGTTCGAGGCGAGCAGGGCGTGCGGCGGGCAGATCCGGTCGAGCTTGCCGAAGGTCTCGTTCTTGAGCGGCTGGTTCTCGGTGATGGCCTCGATCACAAGGTCGCAGTCGCGGAAGGCCTCGAGGCCGACCGCGCCCTTGATCCGGCCCATGATCTCATCGCGGGCCTTCTCGTCGATCCGCGCCTTGGCCACCAGCGCGTCGAGGCTCTTGCGGAGCCCGCCGAGCCCGCGGTCGAGCAGTTCCTGGCTCGCCTCCGCCACCACCGTCGGAAAGCCGGCCTGCGCGGCCACGTGGACGATTCCCGACCCCATGAGACCACAGCCCAGCACTCCGACGGTCCGTATGGCCATGCCTGATTATCTCCCGGTCACAGCCGTCCCCGGGCGCCCGGGCGGCGTCAGCCTCGAATGGTAGGGACCTGCTCGACGATCAGCGGCGGGGTCGCGACCGGTTGTACGCGGCCAGCGCGAACTCGTGGTCGATGTCGCCGGCCGGACACGGGTTCATGACCTTCACGCTGATCCCGGTCTTCTTGTTGCGCATGGAGCCGTCCGGCTGCGGCTCCCACTCGTCGATGGCCGACGGCCGGGGCGCCAGCGCGTCACGCTTGATGTCCTCGGTGTAGGCCCGCTCGCGAGACTCCACGGGCCGGTTCATCAGGTTCAGGATGAGGGGCACCACCGCCTTCTGCTCGGGCTCGGCCGCCCCCAGCCCCGCGGGCACCGCCAATGCCGCGACCACGATCACCACCGCTCCCGGCCACATGCGCTCGCTCATGGATCGCCTCCAGGTCCCCATCATACAACCACTTCCGGCCGCCTACTCGTACACGATCAGGGAGTCGATCCGGTGGCCGGCGAGCCGCTCACGCCCCTTGAGAAACGCCAGCTCGATCAGGAACGCGGCCCCCACGACGGTGGCCCCAAGCCGCCCGACGAGCCGCAGCGTCGCGGCCATGGTCCCGCCGGTGGCGAGGAGGTCGTCCACCACGAGGACACGCTGGCCCTTGCCCACCGCGTCCTCGTGGATGGCCAGGACATCGCGGCCGTACTCGAGCTCGTACTCCTCCTCGATCGTGGGCGCCGGCAGCTTGCCCCGCTTGCGCACCGGCACGAAGCCCGCCTTGAGCTGATGCGCGAGCGCACCGCCGAAGATGAAGCCCCGCGACTCCACCCCCACCACGAGATCCACCCGCGCGGTGTCATAACGGGCGGCCAGGTGGTCGATGACGGAGGCCCAGGCGGGGCCGTCCTTGAGCAGCGTGGTGATGTCCTTGAAGAGGATGCCTTCGGTCGGGAAATCCTTGATGTCGCGGATCTTTGCTCGCAGCGCGTCCACGTCCATGGCGGCAGGCATGTTACCCGCCGGCCTTCTCGGGCGCAATCCGAAAAACCTCGTCGGCGAGCATGCCGAGGTCGGGAATCAGCAGGTCGGCCTGAGCCGCCGGCCGGCGGAAACCCGCGGTGTAGTGCGCGGCGCGCATGCCGGCCCCCTGCGCCCCGACCACGTCCGCGTCCGGGTTATCGCCGATGTGCACCGCTTCCTCCGGCGCCACCCCGGAGCGGGCCAGCGTGACGCGGAAGATCTCGGGCTCGGGCTTGCGGAAGCCGACCTCGTCGGAGTAGGAGATTGCGCCGAAGTAGCCGAGCAGCCCGTATCGCTCGAGGACGCGGCGCAGGATCACCCCCGGGGTGCGCCCGGTGTTGGAGACGATGCCGAGGCGCACGCCGCGCGCGGCCAGCTCCCGCACCGCGCGATCCGCGCCCGGAGAGAGGTCCGGCGGATGGGCCAGCACCGGGCTGATGTAGCCGTCGAGCGCCGCCACGAACGCGGCGGGGCCGAGGCGCGCGGCGATGCCGGGGCGCCCGGTGTCCAGAACGATCCGGAGCTGCTCCTCGTGGCTCGGGTCACGGTTGAGGCTCCAGAAGCGCTCGGCCAGCACGACGCCCGAGCGCTCGTGAATGTCCTCCGCCTCGACCTCGCTCACCGGGGCCCCCGCGTCGCCCAGCGCGCGCCGGATCGCCGCCACCCGCAGGGCGTGCTGGGCGCGGAGGTTGTCGGCGGAATCGGTGACGAGGGTGTCCCAGAAGTCGAACGTGACGAGGCGGATCACGAAGCGAAGCGGGGCTTGCGCTTGCCGAGATAGGCCTCCATGGCCTCGCGGGGCTCGCCGGTGGCGAAGGACTGCCCGAACGCATTGACCCCGTACTCCACCGCGGTCCGCGGATCGGTGTTGCGCCAGCGCACGATCAGCTCCTTCTGCAGACGCACCGCGGTCGGCGCGCACTCGACGATGCGCCCGACCAGCTCGGCGGTCACCGCGCGCAGCCCGGCCGGCGGCGCGACCCGGTTCACGAGCCCCCACTCGAGCGCCTGCTCCGCGGTGACCGGCTCGCCGGTCAGCAGGATCTCGGCCGCCCGCCCCGGCCCGACCATGCCGGGCAAGAGAGCCGCCTCGATCACGGAAGGGATACCGACGCGGATCTCGGGCAGGCCCAGGAGGGCCCCGGCGGCCGCGGTGCGCAGGTCGCAGGCCATCGCCAGCTCGAAGCCCGCCCCCAGGCACGCGCCGTTGACCATGCACACGGCCTTGGCGGTGGCCGGGGTGAAGTCGCGCAGGACCTGGAGCTGCATGCCGCCGGTCGTGGCCCGCCCCGCGCCGGTGATCACCGCGGCGCGGACCGTCGGATCGCGCCGGAGCGCGTCGAAGGTGGCGCGGATCCCCTCGACCATCTCGGGCACGATCAGGTTCAGCGGGGGCCGGTCGAGGGTGACCCAGGCGATGGCGTTCTCGCGGTCAAGACGTACAAAATCTGGCTTTAGCTGCATATCTCCCTTGCTTCTCTCTTGTATTCGCTCGGCTCGCCTTTGGCTCACCTCGCCCGGCCACTGCCGGCTCGCCTTCGGCTGCGCCTCGCCCTTCAGTACCGCTTCATCTTCGGGTCGATCGAACGGGCCCAGAAGTCGACGATCTCGTCGGCAGGATCGAGCTCGGTGGTTCGGAACTCGATCTCCTCGATCGGAATATGGGTCGCGTTCTCCAGGCGGCAGAGCGCGGTCTCCCAATCCTCGCGCACGTCGAGCAGCACGATCGGGTCCCGGCGATCGAGCCGGACTTTAAGATCCTGCGGGCTAATGTCGGTCATGACGCCCTCCGGGCCCGAAGAGTACACCGAAACGGATATCCGCCGACTGGGGGAGTGCGGGGGCCATTTCTGGGCCCCCGCATTGAATAGAGGGGCGGATCCGACTGCCCGCCCCCAGCCGAATGCCCGCGGCCTGGGGGAGTGCGGGGGCCATTTCTGGGCCCCCGCATTGAATAGAGCTTAAAGAACTAAACGGTAATTAGCCGGACGGTTGTCCGCGGCCGGGACACCCTCAAGGCTCCGCGGGGAGCAGCACGGACGTCTCCGGGGAGATCTCGATCTTGACTTCGTCGCCCGGCTTGAAGCTGCGGCCCTGCGGCGCCGAGGTGATCATCTCCACGCGCACGGTGCCGCCCGGGATCGCGACGTCGTAGAGCTGGCGCGCGCCCTCGAACACGTGCCCGGCCACCTTGCCGCGGATCCCCCCCGCCGCGCGCTCGGCCTCCTCGAGCCGCAGCGCCTCCGGCCGGAGGCAGAGGAGCCCGTGGGCCCCGACCGCCCACGCGTGACCGCCCGAGGCGACCGGGATGCGCGAGCCGCCGGTCGTCTCGACCACCACGCCCAGGTCGCGCACCTCCGTGACCCGCACCGTCACCAGGTTGGCGGCGCCCACGAACTCGGCCACGAACCGGTTACGCGGGCGCCAGTAGATCTCCTCGGGCTTGCCCTCCTGCACGATGCGGCCCTGGCTCAGCACCGCGATGCGCGTGGACAGCGCGAGCGCCTCCGCCTGGTCGTGGGTGACGTAGACGGTGGTGATGCCCACGTCGCGATGCAGCCGCGCCAGCTCGAGCCGCATCTGCGACCGCAGCACCGCGTCCAAATTGGAGAGCGGCTCGTCGAGCAGGAGCAGGCGCGGCTGGATGATCAGGGTCCGCGCCAGCGCCACCCGCTGCTGCTGGCCCCCCGAGAGCTGGGACGGCCGGCGTTCCTCGAAGCCGGCGAGGCCCACCTGGCCGAGGGCGGCGGCCACTCTCGCGGTGAGCGGCACTCCGCTCACGCCACGCTCGCGGAGCCCGAAGGCCACGTTCTCGAACACGGAGAGATGCGGCCACAGCGCGTAGTGCTGGAAGACCATGCCCAGGTTGCGCTTCCACGGCGGTATCGGATCGATCGGCTCGTCGTCCACGATGATGCGGCCGGTGTCGGGCGTGATGAATCCGGCGAGGAGCCGGAGCAGCGTGGTCTTGCCGCAGCCGGACGGGCCCAGCAGCGTGTAGAACTCCCCGGGCCGGATCGAGAGCGAGACGTCCTGCACCGCCCAGTGGTCGCCGTAGCGCTTGCCCACGCCTTCCATGCGGACTTCCGACAACCGGACCAGCTCGTCCTGGCTCACGCCCTTTCACCTCCCCCGTCCCACGGTCGCGCGCGGCGATTGAGCCGCGCCACGAGCGGGATCACCGACAGCCCCATCCCGGCCAGCACCAGGTAGACGGCGGCGGGCGGCATGGACGACAGCAGCGTCGTCGCCACCACCGGTCCGATGAAGGCCGCCCCGATCCGCGCCGAGTTGACGAATCCGATGGCTTCCCCGGACGCCCGCTGCGCGATCGCCGCCACCGAGAGCGGGAAGACCGGCGCGATGCACAGCACCTGGAGGAAGCGGAGCACTCCGAAGCTCCACACGTTGCCCGCGACCCCGAGCGCGGCCACCAGCACCGAGGAGCCCAGGAGGAACCAGATCAGCGCGCGCCGATCGCCGACGACCTCGGCCAGGCGCGGCGCCGCCATCGCGCCGAGCGCGGCGGCCAGCCCGGTGATCAGGAGGAGGAACCCGCTGACCTCGAGCGTGGAGTCCCCCGACACCCCGAGCGGCGGGAGAATCTGCGGGAGGATCGCGGCGAGGAAGAAGATCTGCGTCGATCCGGTGAGCACCACGAGGCACACCGTCACCAGCTCGCGCGGCGACGTGCGCCGGTCGCCCGAGGCCTTGGCGTCGCGCGGCTTGCCCGGCGGCACGCCCCAGGCCACGAGGGCCGAACAGGCCCACAGCATCACGCCTCCCAGGATGAAGGACAGCTGGAACCCGAGGCGCGCCGCCACCACCGCCCCCACCGCCGGCCCCAGCACCTGCCCCAGCGTCATGCCCGACTGGATAAAGGACACCTGGCGCCGCACGTCGCCGCCGGACCGCCCCACCATGATGAAGGCGAAGGTGGACACCGCGCCCATCAGCCCCAGGAGCACGCGGGCGACCAGCATCTCGGGCAGCGTGCGCGCGAGCGCCATGCCGAGGAAGCCCAGACCCTGGAACGCCTGCACCGCCACGAAGCCGCGCTTGGGATCGATGCGCTCGCCGATGCGCCCCGAGATCGGCGCGGTGATGACCGTGATGAGCGGGCTGATGCCGAGGATCCACCCGGTCCAGCGCAGCGTCGCGGCCGCGTCCAGCGTCGACATCTTCTGGATGTGGAAGGGCAGGCTCACGTACACGAACGACCACGCGAAGGTCCCGAGCAGCATCGAGGCCGGCAGGACCCAGGTCCGGGCGGGCGACGCCATCGTCAGCTCCGGAACAGCGCCGCGCCGGAGCGCCGCGCCAGCGCGGTGGCGGCCCACGTCCCGGCCGCCACCAGCACGATGGCGACCACCCCGAGCGCCGCGCCCGGGCCGCGGCCCACCGCCGACTGCATGTAGAGATAGATGCCGTACGAGAGCGGACCCAGCTCCACCCGCGGCACCAGCAAGATCGTGGACGAGAGATCCACCGCCGAGGTGATGAAGGCGAGCAGGCCGCCGGCCAGCAGTCCGCGCATCATCAGCGGCAGCGTGATGCGCCGGAAGGTGCGCGGGCGATTGGCCCCCAGGTTCTGGGCCGCCTCCTCCAGCGCGGGCGAGAGCTGCTGGAGCGCCGCGTAGGCCCCCCGCACCGCGTAGGGCAGCCGCCGCACCGCGTACACGATCACCAGGATGAGCCACGTGGACGTGAGCGGCTCGCCCAGGCCCGGCACGCGGAACGAGGCGAAGGCGCGGAGGTAGCCCACCGCGATCACCACGCCGGGGATCGCGAGCGGCACCGTGGAGATCGTGTCGAGCCACTGCCGGCCCCGCACCCGGCCGCGGAGCAGGAGCCAGGCGATCACCGCGCCCAGCGCCACGTCGAGCAGCGCGGCGAGTCCCGCGTAGCGCACCGTGTTGGCGATGAACTGGGGCGAGCGGACCAGGATCTCCTCGTAGTTGCCGAGGGTGTACACGCTCGGCACCGGGGTGAGGCTCCACACCCTTGAGACCGACAGCAGCAGGATGCCCACGTGCGGGAGCAGCGCCGGCCCCAGCAGCAGCGCGACGAGTCCCCACACCACCAGCGCGCCGCGCGGGCCCAGCGCCACCGGCGGCGCCTCGCCGCCCCGCCCGAGCGCCGCGAACTCGCCGCGGGCCAGGACCGCCTTGGAGAGGGCGAGCGCCCCGAGCGAGAGGGCCACCAGGATCACGCAGATCACGTAGCCGTCCACGTCGGTGAGGCCGATCGTGGTCACCCGTACGTAGGCCTGCGGCGCGAGCAGCTTGGTGTAGTTGAGCATCAGCGGCGTGCCCAGGTCGTCGATCACGCGGATGAACGTGAGCAGGGCCCCCGCCGCGTAGCCCGGCAGGGCCAGCGGCAGCAGCACGCGACGGAAGAGGCGCAGGCCCGAGCTGCCGAGGTTCTGGGCCGCCTCCTCGAGCGAGCGGTCGAGGCCGGCGAGCGCGGCCGCGGTGTTGAGCAGGATGAACGGAAAGTAGTGGAGGCTCTGCACCAGCACCACCCCGGTGAGCCCCTCCATGAACGGGATCGTGAAGCCCGCGTGCTCGAGCAGCAGCAGGTTCACCGCCCCGCTCCGTCCGAGGATCTGCTGGAAGGCCACCGCGCCCACGAAGGGCGGGATCACGAGCGGAAGCACGCCCAGCACCGTGACCAGGGTCCGCCCCGGGAAGCGGTAGCGCACGGTGAGGAGCGCCAGCGGCACCGCGATCACGCTGCCGATCACCACCGCCAGCACTCCGGCCAGCAGCGTGTTCACGAACGCCTCGCGGAAGAGCGGGCGCGCGAAGAAGGCCCCGAGCGGCCGCAGGGTGGGCACGCCCCCGTCCAGGAAGGCCACCGACAGCACCTGGAGCAGCGGGTAGACGATGGCGGCCGCGAGCAGGGCCAGCAGGGCCGCCACCAGCGTGGCCTCGCCCGCCGAGCGGTGTGCCATCAGGCGGATGCGGGCGCGCTCGATTCGACGGCCGACGCCTCGGGCGCCATCGGCTGCGCCGCGAACGTCAGGTACTCCAGATCATCGAGGGTCTGCTCGAGGCGATGGTAGGCCCACGCGCATCCGAGCAGCGCGGCGAGCGGATAGCCGAGCCCGTAGCTGCGCGGGCCCACCACCAGCGTGATCACGGTGAAGACCAGGTTGCCGGCCAGGAAGATCCCCGCGACCTCGGCGGCCGCGCGCCGCCGGTCGAAGTAGAGCAGCACGATGCCCCCGAAGAGGCAGAGCACGTGCAGCAGCGCGCCCACGAGCCCGCAGCGCATGATCCCGAGCTGCAGCCCGTCGAGCGCGAGCTCGGCCGCGATCCACGGCGCCAGCACCATGAGCAGCAGGGTCAGCGGGCCCTGGACCACCAGCATGCGGCGCAGGCCGTCGCGCAGGCAGGCGGTCATGGCCCGCTTGGCCTCGAGCACCTGCCGCAGGGTGCCGTGCTTGGTGGCCACCCCGTAGTACTCCCGGTAGCGATCGTAGAAGTCGGTCTCGACGCTGACGAGGAAGACGGCGAGCGACGGCACGACCGAAAGGTAGCACAGGAAGATCGGCGTGTCGTAGAGCGAGGCGTGGAACCAGCCCACGATGGTCCGGCCGGTCGGCGCGATCCAGAACGCGATGCGGTCCACCGCGATGGCCGCGTTGTAGAGGAGCCCGGCCGCGATCAGATCCGGGTAGCGGACGAAGGCGCTGGTGAGATCCACCGTCTCCGGCACGCGCACCGCGGTGAGCTCGCGCTCCACCCGCGCGCACAGCACGAAGAGGATGGCCGCCTGGCCGAGCAGGAAGCCGCCCAGGTGCCCGCTCGTGCCGAGCCAGCGGCCGAGCGCCAGGGCGGCGAGCAGGCTCACCACGTTGCCCGCGAAGAAGGCGGCCACCACGCTCGCGTAGTCCTGGGCCGCCCCGAGGTAGATCATCACCATCCAGGTGCACGACACCACGACCAGCAGCATGACCCCGAACAGGCGCACGCCCGGGTCGAGCCCGGGCGCCAGGCCGTAGAACAGCGCGCCGAGCAGGAGGTGCGCCAGCGCGGTCCACCCGACCGTGAAGCGGTAGGAGACGACCAGGGTCCCGATGCGGCCCACGTAGAGCTCGTCGGCGAGCTGGCGCGTCACCACCATGTGCGCGGCGCCGGTGGTGATCAGCGAGAACGTGTAGGTGTAGACGACGATCGCCTGGAACCGCGCGTGCGCCGCCTCGCCGATCAGGTCGCGGGAGAACAGGGCCAGGGTCCCGAGCGTGCAGATGGAGAGCAGCCACGGACCCGCCGAGAGCACCGCGCCGTAGAGGTGCGCGCGCAGCCAGCCGCTGCTGCTATCCTCGACGATGAGGCGCTTGAGCCGGAAGCCGATGCCCGCCATCGCCCTACCCCGCCCGCGACCCGATCATGTCCGTGTAGATCTCCCGGTAGCGACGGATCAGGTCGGACTCCTGGTAGTGGGCGCGCACCCGGTTCCGCGCGGCCCGGCCCATCTCCTCGCGCAGCCCCGGGTCGCGGGCCAGGCTCAGCATCGCCTGCGCGGTCGCGCCCGGGTCGGCGAGGCCGGTCACGAGCCCGCTCGCGCCGAGCGCCCGGTCCGCGGGCTGGCTGCCCTCGAGGAGCTCGCGGCAGGCGCCCACGTCGGTGGAGACCACCGGGATGCCGGCGGCGGCCGCCTCCAGGATCACGAGGGGCAGCCCCTCCGAGATGCTGGTGAGCACGAGCACGTCGATGCGCGGGTAGATCTGCTTGACGTCCACGGGGCCGGTGAACTCCACCCGCTCGGCGATCCCGAGCGTCGCGGCCAGCACGCGGCACTCGTCGAGATATTGCGGGTCCTCGTCGCCCGGCCCCGCGATCACCGCGCGCGCGCCCGGCAGCGCCGCGCTCACGATCTTGACCGCGCGGATGAACGTCTTCACGTCCTTGATCGGCACCACGCGCCCCACGAAGCCGATGCGGAACTCTCCCGGCGCCGCCTCCACGCGCGGCAGCGCGGCGAGCGGCTCCATGTTGATGCCGTTCGGCACCACCAGCGTCTTGGCCGGGTCCGCCCCGTCCCGGATCTGGGCCTGGCGGTTGCCCTCGAAGATCGTGACGATGCGGTCGGCGTGGGCGTAGGTGATGCGGGAGAGGTGCTCGAAGAGCCGGGTCCACAGCTCCTTGAAGAAGCCCGGCCCCGCCGACAGCGTCATGGGCGCCTGCTGCTGCACGTAGATCCACTCGGCCTGATCGATCTCCATCCGCCGCTCGCGCGAGTAGATGCCGTGCTCGGTGAGCATCATCGGCCGGTCGTGGCGGGCCCGCTGGGTCGCGGCCACCAGCCCCGCCCATCCGGTGGAGACGGTGTGGTACAGGGCGGCCTCCGGCACCGGGGCGTGGAGCAGCCGGAACATCGGCAGGTGGGTGAACCGCCACGTCCAGAAGTAGTCGAGGAACGAGATGTGGGAGGCCCGGCTCTCGTAGAGGCGCCGCACGATGTCCCACGACGGCTTGCCGTAGATGTAGTCGTGCACCGAGGGACCGGCGCCCGGGTGGGGCGCGATCTGCCGGAGGAGATCCCCGAGCCCGTCCGCCCGGCCATCCTTGAGCTCCTCGTGGTAGCGCAAGATCGTCTCCCACGAGGCGGGATCCATCCCGTGGCTCATGCCCGCCGGCTCGTCGCCACCGTGGATGCCCACGTCCACCAGGCTCACCACGTTGGGTGGCATCTGGTAGCGCGGCTCGTGCGTCTCGCCGCTCGTCGCCGAGATGTGGAAGATCGCGAAGCGCAGCTCGGGCAGCGCGGTGACGAGCTGGTGGATCCAGGCCGACACTCCGCCCGTCACGTAGGGATACGTGCCCTCGAGGATCAGACAGACGTCGGCGGGCGGGGGCGGCGTAGCGGTCACGCCGCGGGCTCCTCCGCCCACCAGCGGAGCGTGTCGTCGGCGCGGCCGGCGGCCACCGCGTCCCGCGAGAGCGCCCGCAGGTCGCCCCAGCGGCCCTGCGCGAAGAAGATCTCCGAGAGCAGCAGGTCCGTCTCGGTGGACGGCGCGGCGGCGCGGGCCTCCGCCGCAAGCGTCTCCGCCTCCGCCACCTCGCCTTGCGCCAGCCGCACCCGGGCCAGCGCCGCGGCCGGCGCGGCCCACTCCGGCCGGCGCGCGCGGGCCGCCCGGTACGCGGCCTCCGCCTCACCGAGCCAGTGGCGGCCCATCGCCGCCTCCAGCAGCCGGCTCTCGTGGTAGGCCACGCACGCGTCGCCCACCGCCATGAGGCGCTCGGGCGACTCCGGGTCGAGCTGGAGCTGCTCCTGCGCCCGCGAGATCCGCGCCACCAGCCGCTCCTCCACCCGCTGCAGCGCGCCCGAGGCCGCGATCTGCGTGTCACGGTCATCCGCCCCCAGGGCTTCACGCAGGAGGTCCACCGCGGCGCCGTCTCCGCGCTTGGCGAGGAGCCCGACGCCCCAGCGCTGCGTGCGCGGGTCGGCGGCGCGGATGAGGTCCGCCACCGGCTGCACCGAGACCTGCGCCTGCAGCCAGTCGAGGACGCGGTCCACCGGCTCGGGAGTCTGCCCGGGGCCGGGCAGGCCCGCCATCTCCGAGTGCGCGCCCGCGTACATCCCGGCCGGCGCGGCGCGCTTGCGCCAGAAGCGAATCGCGCTGAGCCCGATCAGGCCGAGGCCGGGCAGCGAGAGCACGAGCGCGGTGGCGAGGAACCGGGCGTCGCGCCGTCCATCGCCCAGGGCGCGCCCGGCGAGCCACGCGGCGGCCGCGTGCGCGACCAGGCCCAGCGCCCACCACGGGGGGCCCGCGAGCGCGAGCGCCAAGGCGAGCGCCTCCGCGAGCCAGCCCGCCGGGAGCGCGGCGATCAGGACGTCACTCCCCCGGGCCGCTCCCGCACCGCGAGGACGCGCGCCGAGAACTCGAGGTCCTGCGTCTCGTCGCCGTAGGGGGCGAAGTGGAAGTTGTTGATCTCGCGCGACAGGCGCTCCACGACGACCTCGGCATGCGCGGGCGGGGTCTCGGGCAGGATGATCGCGAAGGAGTCCTCGGTGGCATAGCGACACACGATGTCCACGTCCCGCAGCGTGCGCGAGAACACGAGCGACAGCACGCGCCCCAGCTCGATGCGGCGCTCGGGCTCCACCGCGCCGAAGCGCTGGACGCGGAAGATCACCACCGCGAGCGGCCGGCCGTAGCGGTCGGCGCGCGTCTCCTCCTCGTGGAGCCGGCGCTGGTAGTACGCGTAGGTGTAGGCGCCCACCAGGTCGTCCTCGATGGTCCGCGCGCGCGTCTCCTGATGCGTCCGCGCGTTCGCGAGCGCCCGCGCGCCCCAGTCCGCCACCAGGCCCAGGCGGTCGAGCGAGGCGGCGGTGAGGCGCAGGAAGGGCAGCGCCGTCACCGTGAGGCAACCGAGCAGCGTGCCCTGCGGGCCCAGCAGCGGGGCCGCCATCAGCAGGCTCGCGGTGTGGAGATCGTCGAGGGAGGCGATGACGGCGGCATCGCGCACGCTGACCGGGCGGCCGAGGCGGACCGCCAGGCCCACCAGGCCCTCGTCGGGCGGGATCTCCGACCGCTCGGGCGGCGGCCCCTCCGCGGCGCGCAGGCGCATCAACTCGCCCTCGAGCACGTAGCACTGGCAGGCGTCGGCCTGCAGGAAGCGCCGCGCGGTGAGCGCGATGGCCGGATAGAGGCGCTCCGCGTCGAGGGTCTCGAGGGCGCGGGCCGCGGTGTAGAGGCTCGAGAGCGACGCGCGCTCGTCGGCCACGCGGCGCTCCAGCTCGTGCTTGGCCTCGGTGGCGGCCATGAAGCGCACCGCCTGATCGGCCAGCTCGTGCTCGAGCGCCTCGACGCGGCTCCCGAGGGTGAGCGTGGCGCGTCGCAGCGACTCCCGCTGGGCGCCCAGGCCGAAACCGGCGCCGATGAGCAGGAGCGGCGTCACGTAGTGCCCGAGCGTCCGCACCTCACTCCAGGTCAGGTACTCGAGACGCGCCACGATGCACGCGGTGACCACCGCCGCGGTCACGAGGCCGCTCGTGAGCCCGGCGCGGAGCCCGTGGCGACAGGCCACCACCGCGACGAGCAGCAGGGCCGGGTTCGGCTGCACCGCGAGGAAGCCGGGGTCCTTCGGCCGCAGCAGCAGGTTGACGACGGCGAGCACGAGGAGCCCGCCGCCGAGCTCGAGCAGGTAGGGCCGGCCGCGGCGGAGTGTGGCGAGCACCCGGCGCTTACCGCGCCCGGGCGTCGCCCAGGGCGCCCGTCAGATGAGCGGCCATGTCGTGGGCCACCTGCTGCGCGACGCGCGCGAGTCCGTCCTCGCGGATCCACGAGGAGCCGAGGCGGGCGTGGCTCGCGCTCCACACCACCTCGCCGGAGGCCACCTCCACGAGCCGCGCGGTGACGCCGACCGCGGGCGTCTCGGAGAGGCCGGGCTTGTAGCGATACTCGGTCACCGAGCCCTGCAGCACGTGGCTCACCTGCAGGAGGCGGCCGATCCGCTGGGCGGACGGCAGGCGGCCCGCGTCGGCCGGGTCCAGGTTCTCGCGGCGGAGGAGATCGGCGACCTCGCTCGGATCCATCACCGCGATCGCCCCGGTGGCGAGCAGCTCGGTGACGAGGAGGTCGGCGGTGGACTGGCCGGCGCGCAGCGAGGTGGTCTGGTTCTCGAAGGCGAGCACCGCGACACGGCCCGCGCGGCCCGCGCCGGGCTTCACCCACTCCTGCACCGCGCTCGCGCATCCGGCCGCGGTCAGCCCCGCGGCCGCCAGCAACAGGATTCTCGAACGCCGCCAAGTGGGTGTCATCAGTACAGGATGTCGAGGCGGCCGAGGAAGAATTCTTCCTGGCCGCCCACCGTGGTGGACTCGGTGTTGCGAGTATAGAGCAGGCGTCCCTCCAGCCAGGGGCGAATTCGCCACCGCCCTTCCCCGTTGACCTCCCACGAGGTGATCGCGCGAAAGAGATCGCGGCGCCCGACCGCGCCCGCCTGGAGGCGCACCGCGGGCGTGACGTCCCAGCCGACCACGCCCCCGATGCCCAGCACGTCTTCCCGCTTGATGAACGAGACGGCTTCCCGCAGGGCGCCGCCCGCGGTGGCCGTGTACCGGGCAAAAAATACCTGCGGGATCAGCGTGACCTGCACGCGGCTGCGCACGAGCTCGAGCTCGGCCCGCCCCGCCGCCTCCCAGCGATCCCCCAGATCCTCCCCGGAGACGCGGTAGTGCCGGAAATCATAGTGGGCGCCCAGCACCACCGGCACCAGGACGCGGCGCGCCACATCCACCGTCACCCGGTCGGTCGAGCCGTTCCGCGGCAGCGCGGCCACCGGGTTGGTGAGCAGCTCGCGGATGGCCACGTCCACCGTGGCGCTGGTGGCCTTCGCGTCGTCGTAGGCGCCGCCGAGCCGCGCGGTGGTGCGAAAGATCTCCTCGCGACGCCGCGACTCCTCGAGCCCCGCCCAGAGCGAGATCGCGCGCGTGGGCTGGAAGCCGACGGTGGCCAGCACGGTCCACACCTCCTCGCTGAACGCGGACTGGCCCACCACGCGGTCCTGGATATAGCTGCCGTGGCGGGCGCCCGCCCGCAGCCACCAGCGGTCGGCCAGCCAGCCGCGCCACGCCGCCTCCTCCACGTGGTGCGTGGCCGCGGCCTGGAGCAGCGTGGAATGGATCAGCTCGACGCGCGGGGCGTGGGCGAGAAGGATCTCGCGGTAGGCGGTGAGGACCTCGCGGTTCTCCGGATCCGCGTCGAGCAGCCGGCCGTAGAGAGCGAGCGCCCGGCTCCACCGGCCCGCGCCGAGCTCGGCCGCGGCCAGGTCGGCGATGATCCCGGCGTCCTGCGGCTGCTCGCGCGCCAGCGCCTCGAGGCGCCGGCCCGCCTCGGCGGGCGCGCCCCGGGTCATGTCGAGCCGGGCTCGCAGCCGGCGCAGCCGCGCCGACGTGGGATCGTCGGCCAGGTAGCGATCCACCGCCGGGCCCGCCTGGTCGAGCTGCCCCGCCTCCACGAGCAGCTCTGCGTAGTCCTCGCGCAGGCGGCGGTCGTCCGCGTGGCGCTCGAGCAGCGCGCGGTACGCCGCGAGCGCCTCCTGGACCAGGCCGAGTCGGGCCAGGATGCGCGCCCGCATCATCTCCGCCTCGAGCGGGTCGACGGCCTCCGGCGCGGCGGGGGCGGCGGGCGGCGTCTGAGCGCGCGCGGCGGTGATCGGGGCGCCCAGGGTCGGGCCCAGGCACAGCGGGAGGAATCCCAAGATGCGCGCGAAGCGGACCGGGCCCATCGAGCGAGTATGGCGGGGGCGGCCGCCGCGTTCAAGGAGGACGGCGCGGCGGCCTCGGTCAGCGGGGGCGGGCGGGCAGGAGCCGGAGCGCCCGCTCGTACTCGACGCGCGCGCGCTCCTCGTCCCGATCGGCCGCGTAGAGCTCGCCCAGGAGGTAGTGGACCTCGTAGTCGCCGCCCTTGACTCGGTTGAAGCGCTCCAGCGCGGTCCGGGCCCCGCGCGGGTCGTGGCTCCAGGCCATGAGCTGCCCGGCCCGCTTGAGCGCCTCCGCGTCGTCCGGCTGCACGTCGAGCAGCGAGCGGACATCGCGAGGCTGCGCCGGCCCACCTCACGGAGCACGCGCGGATCGCGCGGGCGCGCGCGCATGAGGCTCTCCCACTGCCGCAGCGCCGGCTCGCCCGCCCCGGTCCAGTCGTAGAGCTGGGCCAGGGCCAGCCGCGCGCCCACCGCGTCGCCGCCGTCGCCCGGCGCCGCCGCGAGGGCGGCCTCGTACTCGACGATGGCGTCCGGGTACCGGCCGAGATCCATCAGGAGCCGGCCCGCCTTCACCCGGTAAGCTGGGCCCGCCGAGGCCGCGAAGCGGCGGTGCACCCGGAGCCCGTCGTCCACGCGCCCGGCCTGCGCGGTGAGGGCCAGATAGCGGAGCACCAGGCCCTCGTCGAGGGGGCGCCGCTCCACCACCGGCAGCAGCAGGCGCACCGCGTCCTGGGGCCGGCCGAGCCCGTCCGCGGCCTGAGCCGCCGCGTCGCGCAGGGCCCAGTCGTCCGGGCGGCGGGCGAGGAAGCGGTCGGCCACCCGCAGGAAGTCCTCGGGGCGATCCTGGAACCGATAGAGCTCGGCGAGCCGGCCGAGCGAGGGCTCGGGCAGCGTGCCCGCGCGGTCGAGCCCCTCGTACACGGCGATGGCCTCGCGCTCCTGGTTGTTCCACTCGTGGAGCTGCGCGAGCTTCAGCGCGGGGCCGGGCGCGCCGGGGCTCTGCTCGACGATCCGGCGCTGGCGCGCGATCGCCTCGGGCAGCCGGTTCGCGCCGACCAGCGCGTCCACCGCCTGCTGAGCGTGGCGGCCATCGTGCGGCGAGAGCGCGGCGAGCCGATCCAGCGCCGACAGCGTGGCCTGGCCGTCCCCGGTCCCCTGGGCGAGCGCGGCCACCCGCTCCTGCAGCGCCCGATCCGTCGGGCGCGCCTTCGCGACGCGCTCGAGGAGGGCCAGAGCCCGCCGCGGATCGTTGCCCCACTCGTGGAGCTGGGCCAGGGCCAGCGCAATGTCGAGCCGGTCCGGGGCGATCTCGATTGCCCGTTCGTACGCGGCTATCGCGGCGGGCCCGCGGTCCTGCGCGACGAGCAGGCGGCCCAGCAGGGCCAGCGCGTCGTGATCGCGAGGGCGGAGCGCGGTCAGCTCCCGCTGCGCGCCGAGGGCGCGGGGACCGTCGCCGATCGCCCGGTAGAGCTCCACCAGCCGGCGACGCGACGCTTCATCACGCGGATCAGCCGCGCGGTGGCGCTCGAGCAGCGCGATCTCCTCCGCGCGCGGCTCGCCGCCGGGCGCCGGGAGCAGCCGGTCGCGGGCCTCCAGATCGGCGGGCACGATCCGCGCCAGCACCTTCCAGTGCTCGATCGCGCGATCCTCCTGCCCGAGCGAGTCGTAGATCTGGCCGAGCCAGCGCCGGCCCTTCGGGTCGTCGGGCCGCCGGCGCACGTAGGCCTCCAGTGCCGTCGCGGCCTCGTCCTGCCGGTTGAGGCTGCGCGCGGCGCCGGCCAGCTCTTGCACGGCGTCGGGGTCGGTCGGGCCGAGCGCCACCAGCTTGCGGAGCACCGCGAGCTGGCGCTCGTAGTCGCCCTTCCACCGGTACGTGGTGAGCAGGTGTTTGAGCAGCGGCACGTCGTCCGGTCCCGGCGTCGCGGTGAGCCGCTCCAGCACCCCGGCCGCCGCGGCGGGGTCCTTGTTGGCGTCGTAAGCGCGGGCCAGCTGGAGCAGCAGGTCGCGGCGCCGCGGGATGCTCCGCGCGGCCTCCTCGAGCGTCGCGATCTGCCGGTCGGGGTCGCCGAGCGCCTCGTAGGTCGCGGCCAGCCCCAGCCAGAGGTCGCCGTCGGTGCGGTCGCCGCGCAGCGCCTCGGTGAACACCTCCCGGGCCCGCGCGTACTGCCGGGCGGCGAGATAGGCCCAGCCCAGGTCGCCGCCCCACGGCACCGAGAGCGCGAGCAGCGCGAGGGTGAGCAGCACCCCCAGCCCGAGCTTCCAGCGCTCGATCTTCACCCGAGCCGCACTTCCACGTCCGCGGCCTCCCCGGCGCGCACCGTGAGGTGTCCGTCCGCCCCGGTCCGCGCCCGCTCGCGCCGCGACCCCGCGCGCTCGCGGATCTCCACCGTGATCTCGCGGTCCGCGGGCAGCCCGGCCAGCTCGATCAGCTTCGGGCCCAGCCCCGAGAGCGACACCGCGACGCGCGCGGCCTCGCGGACCCACGCGGTGACCCGGTGGCTCGCCTGCACCAGGTACGGCATCTGGGGCGGCCGGTCGCCGAGCACGATCAGCGCGGGCTCGGGCCCGGCCAGGTGCACGTAGAGCGCCCCCTGGTGGTGGACGAATCCGAGGACTCCCTGTGAGCGCGCCAGGTCCACCCCGGCGCGCGTGTCGTCGAAGCGCACCGTGCGCAGCGCGCCGTGGTCCCAGACCCGCCAGCCCGTGGCGTCGCGGGCGATGCGGGTGGTCCGGAAGCCCTCCACGATGGCGAGGTACTCGCTGGTGAAGAGCCGCGCGAGCGGCTGCCGCCCGACCCATTCGTGCACGTGGCGCAGCGAGGCCAACGAGGCCACGCGCTCGGCCGAGTAGAAGTGGTAGTAGACGTTGACCGGGGCGACGCGCCGCGGCTTCTCCGTGTTCTCGAACGTCTCGACCACGTGGCGGAAGCCATAGAAGGGGCCGGTCCACAGGTTGGTGTAGAGGTTCTCGTTCGAGGCCGAGGTGTAGGTCTGCCACTGCCGGCCCACCTGGCGCATCAGCGGGGCCACCCGCGTGTAGCTCGGCCACTCCCGATCGCGCATGGTATCGCCGCCGTTGATGTTCGGCACGCCCAGGCGCTCGAGGACGGCGATCGCGTCCTCGCTCACCCGAGTGGACCCGGACCACTGGAAGAGCCGCACCCGCTTGCCCGGCGGCAGGAGCCGCTCCTCGATGTAGCGGATCGAGCCCGCGGTCTCGGTCTCCACCGAGTACGGGATCGCGGGCAGCGGGAAGCTCCGCGTCCGCTTCTCCCAGTCGAGCGGGTGGGTGTAGGAGTGGCTACCCGCCTCCACGTTCGGCAGGCGGTAGATGGCGCGGGCCAGCTCGTGGAACTCGGGTGAGCCGAGGAGCGTCGGCTCCACTTCCGCCGCCACCACCGATACACTGGTGGGCAGCCCGTACCGGCTGAGGATCTCGTCGAGGATGATCTGGCCGCTCGAGACGCCCGGTCGGACCTCCGAGCGGTTGCGCAGGCCGTCCCCATCGATGTGGGAATAGAAGATGCGCCGCCCGCACTGGGTCGTGGTATCGGGCCGCGGCCACTCCTCGACTCCCAGCGCGTCCCGGAAGAACGCGAACGGATCGAGCCGCCATTGGGCGCCCGGCTCGTGCGGGAACTGGACTCGGACGTACTCGGCCGCCGCGAACCCGCCCCACGGGCCGGTCACCACCATGTGGCTGTCGGAGTCCGGCAGGTCGCGCCGGGCCAGCACGAGGTGCGCGCGCGAGTCGAGCCGGCGCGAGACGACCTGCTGGTAGGAGGGCAGGCCGAGCGGAAGAGGCCGCTCGAACTCCACCATCTTCGGGTCCTTGCGGCGCAGCTCGATGACCTGCTGGTTGCCCGTCCAGTTGCCCCGGAACTCGAGCCCGCTCGGCGCGAGGGCGTCGCTGACCACGGCGAGGTCGAGGGTCCGCAAGGTCCGGCGGTCGCGGAGGGCGCCCAGGTACTCCAGGATCACCACCCGGCGCCCGGCTCGCATCTGCGCGCCCAGCCAGCGCAGGTAGTCGAGCGGCGCCGCCATCTCCTCGGTCTGGAACCAGGTGACCACGCCGCGGTAACGCGACATGGTCCGCTCGTCGGGCAGCCCGCGGTCGATGTCGTGATACTCGACCATGAGCCCGAGCCAGTTGAGCGGCATCTGCGCCCACCGGTGGATCTCGTTGACGGTGGCGGTCTTGGGATTCTGGCCATCCACGTCGTTGGAGATCTCGGCGGATTTGTAGAGGCCCAGCACGTAGCGCGGCAGCTCTCCCGGCGCGGGTGTGCGCGTGCTGGGGGCGGCCTGCGCTGCGGAGGCCCGCGACCCGGCCGCCCACAGCGCGAGGGCGCCCGCGGCGGCGGCCGCGCGCCCGAGCAGGGCCCGGCGCGAGAGCTTTCTGGTCAAGGGCCGGTCATGGGGCGAGGGTGTGGGTCGAGACCTGGTCGAGTCCGATCGTGGAGACGTACGGGATGAAGCCCCGGGCGCGCGAGCGGCGGATCAGCTCGGCCGGCCAGGGCGCGCCGCGCTCGGCCGCCGCGTACTCGAGCGTGAACACCGGCAGGCCCAGCGCGACCACCCGGGCCAGGAGGAGCACCCGGGACTCCGCCTCGTCGGCCGGCCGCACCCGGTAGGCCTTCGCCTTGAAGTCGTAGTCGGTCCAGATCGACTCGAGCGCGACCGCGTCCACCACCGTCGCGAGCCGCTCCGCGAGCAGAAGGCCGCCGTTGATCATCAGCAGCGCCCGCGGATGGCGGCGCTTCAATTCCACGAGCACGCGCTCGAGCGCCCGGGCCGCGCCCGCGAAGCGCCGCGGATCCGCTTGCTCGAGGTCGAGCGTGGTGTCGGCGGTGTCGAGGAAGAGCCCGTTGACCGGACCGGCGAGCGCGGCCGGCACGACCCGGTCGAGCAGCCACCGCTCGTAGCCGGGCGCGCGCACGTCGAGGCGGCGCGCGTCCGGCCAGCTCGGGTTGGCGGAGAGCACCCACGACTCGCCCGAGATGGCCGCGAACTCGGGATGGCTCGCGTTCACCTCACCCAGGCTCACGTAGGTCAGCACGAGCGAGCCATGCCGCTTGACGAGGGGAAGCGGCGGGTGGCCGTGGGGATCGAGCACGACCACGTCGAAGCGCGCCAGCTCCGCGGCCGCCTCGGGGGCCGCCGCGTAGTAGGCGACCCAGGTGCGCACACCCGCCAGGGGCCGGATCGGAGAGGCGGCCGACACGGAGGCGGCCGGCCCCGACGCCCCGCCGAGCCCCAGGACCAGGGCGGCGGCGAGCAGGCGTCGCGTCAGACCCACGCGGCGAGCGCCTCGCCCCGGGTGGCGTGGATCGTGATGGCCTTGATCAGGCGGGTCATCTCGAAGATCGCCCGCACGTCGTCCTGCAGCGCGCAGAGGTGCAGGTCGCCGCCCGCGGTGCGGGCGTGCTTGAGCGTCGCGACGAGGGCGCCCATGCCCGAGCTGTCGATGTAGCCGACCTGCCCGAGGTCCACCAGCAGCTTGACGGACCCCTCGTTCACGAGGCCGGTCAGGACCCGCTTCATCTGATCCGCGGCCGCCATGTCGAGGTCGCCCCGGGGGACGACCACCGTGATCGCGGCCGAACGCATTACCTCGATGTCCATGGCCTCTCCTGATCGAGCCGGCGGCGCGCCGCCGGCGTCCACGATCGAGCGATCGGCCGGGCCATGACCCGGCCGGAACTTGACGAGGGTCCATCGGGTCCCTCGCTCCCGGCGCACGTCGACGGAAACAGAATCGGCGATGCGGTGCACCAGGTGGATGCCCAGCCCGTGGTCCGGTAGCGCGTCGAGATCGGGCTTGACGTAGCGGGTGGCGTCGAAGGCCCGGCCGAAGTCCTCCACCTCGAGGACCAGCCGGTCCTCGAAGCCCCGGATCGAGACGTGGATGGGCTGGCCACCCCGGCCCTCGTACGCGTGCTCGATGGAGTTGGCGCACAGCTCGCCCACCGCCAGCACGAGGGCCGCTCGGGCTTCCCGCTCCACGCCGAGTCCGGCCAGCTCTTCGCGCAGCCACTCGCGGAGCCGCGCCAGATGCTGGGCTTCGCTCGACATCGTGAAGCGGCCGGACGCCGCCGGGTCACGCTCTGGCCGGGTCACGCTCTGGTGCCCACATCGCGCGATTCAGTATAGCAGCGGGAGGGCGCCCACCCCGCGGAGCGCTGGAGGGAACGACAGGAAGGCTCCGGTCCCGGGCGGGAGCGGAGCGCGAGAGCCGCAGCTACCGTGAGCGCGAGTAGCCGAGCTGGGCGCCGACCGGATAGCCATTGCGGTCGCGCCGGTAGGGATCCGCGCTCACCGACTCGCGCCAGGCCTGGTATTCGCGCTCGTCCTGCCAGCGACGAAGGGCCCACACCGCCAGCCCCACCGCGACACCGCCCATCGCCACGACGCACACCAGTGCCCCACGCTTCATCATCGTCTCGAGCGAGCTGCCCTGCTCCGATAGGGGCGTGTCCATGGCCGCCCTCCTCCTAGTCGGCGCCTATCGAGAGCCAGAGCACGGCCGAGCTCACCCCGATGAACACCACGGTGATCAGCGTCGTCAGCAGCATCGCGTTCGGGCCTCCCGGATCTCGTTCATGGCGCGCGTCTTTCGTCCGCCCAGGTAGGGTAGCAAGAGCCAAGCCATGGCGGCCGCCGCACGAAATCAACCAGTTGGGGTCCCCCCTGCCCACCGGCATCCGGAGCTTGTCAGGTCGGGTGCCCAGACTTGGTCAGCGACGCAGCGCATCGGCGCTAAGTGCGCGACATTCCTGGAAGGAAGACTGGCCCTGTTCTTGCGTCCTTCATACCGTCATGACTGTCATCGCCGCACTCCGCCTCAAGGTACTGGGGGGCGCCCTGCTCGGGCTGCTGTTGGCGATCACCATCCTCACCGTGCTGGCGGCGCGGCGGGAAACGCCGTCTCCGGTGGCCGAATCACGGCCCGCCGAAGTCCCGATGCCCACCGGCCCGTCGGTAACGGAATCGCCGGCGCCGGCCCCGGTCGTCTCCCGGTCGCGGGGCCAGACCGAGTGGGCGTTCTTCTTCCGCCCCGGTGATACCTTGAGCCGCATGACGGATGGAAGCCCGCTGGGCGTCGTCGCGCGACTCGAGCGGCGGCACACGTTCCCCGACGGCTCCACCGGCCCTGCCTATGTGGTCCGGTCAGCCGATCAGCCGGAGAGCGCCTTCGACGCCGACGAGCTGGAGCGGCGCGCGCGCATCGAGACCATCCGGGACGTCCGGGTTCCCCCGGCGCGCCCGCCCGACGCGCCGACGACGCGTTAACCGAAAGCCCGCTCCACCGCGAGGGTAGTCCGGATGGAAGACTCCGCAGCCCTGGTCGACACGATCATCCTGGTGGCGGGAATCGTGCTGATCCTTCTCACCAGCGTGCGCGTCTCCCGTCGGCGATCCGGCGCCAAGCCCGACAAGGGCCAGGCCGGCGCCCTCATCGGCATCGCGGTCTGGCTGGGATTCCTCGGCGTCGCGCTCTATCTGATCTTCGGCTGAGGGCTACGGCGTCACCGCCTGCTTCCAGGACACCGCGGCCGCCACGTTCGCCGGCTGCGGGGCCGTGCACGCGGTGCCGCGCGCTCCCACGCTGGCGGTTCCCCCTCGCACCGAGCAGACGCCGAAGGGAGTGCCCAGCTCCGCGGTGCCCTGCACCACGGTGAGCGCGCTCTGCCCGTCCTCGGTCACCTTCACGTCGATCTCCGAATCGCGCGCCGCCACGACGGCGACGGGGCTCTCGATCTCGAGCTGCCGCGCGCCGTCCCCCGCCTTGGCCCAGACCCCGCCCCGGCTCACCCTGAGAATGCGTATCGTCCCGCCGGTCTTGTCCCAGCGCGAGAGGATCTTGAGCGTCGTGCGCTCGTTCAGGGCGACGGGGATGCCGGGCCGGAGCTGGATCAGCGCCTGGCTGGCCGCCTCGGTACGGAGCACGTCGCCCTCGAAGAGCGGCAGCGACCCGCGTCCCTGCAGCCGATGCTCGATACCGTCGGTCCGCACCACCACCAGCGTCCCCACCGCGTTCTGGGCCGTGCCGACCGGCACGCCCTGAGCGGCCGCCAGGCCCGCGCCGCCGCCCGGGAGCAGCGACCAGACCGCCAGCGCGATCACCACCCCTCCACCCCATCCGGCCCGCGCGCTCATGGTGAGCTCAGTTCCCGTGATAGACGACGCGAATCGGCTTGCGACCCACCGGCACCGTGGCCAGGACCGAGCTGCTGCCGGTGTCGATGACCTTCAAGTCGTTCGAGGTTTCGTGCACCACGAAAAGCCGTGTCCCCTCCCGGTTGTTCGAGATCCCGTTCGGCCGCTGCCCGACGTCGATCTGCTCCAGGATGCGGAGATTGCTCGGATCCGCGCTCACCACCACCACGCGGTTGAGGCCCGCGACGGTGACGTACGCGTTCGGGCCCTGCAGGCCCTTGAACCCGAAGGCGATCTGTTGTGGGGCCGGCCCCACGTTGATGGCGCCGACCTTGTCCTGGGTGGCCGGATCGATGACGTAGATGTCGGTGCCGCCCGTGTTCGTGCCCCAGATACGCCCGTCGGGGCCCAGCACCAGGAAGTGCGGATTGGTGCCCACCGGGATCGCCTTCAGCACGCGGTGCGAGGTGGTGTCGATCACCTCCACCGTCTTGTCGCCCTGGTTGCTCACGTAGGCGAAGCGGCCGTCGCGTGAGAAGGTGAGTCCGGTCGGCCCCTTGCCCACCGCGATGGTGCCAAGGATGCGGAACGTACCGGTGTCCACGATCGAGATCGTGTTGTCGCCGATATTGGCGACCCAGGCCTGCCGGTTGTCGTTGGTGAGCGTGACGACGTGGGCCCGGTCGCCGGTGGCGATGGACGCCACCGTCTCGAGCGCACGAGTATTGATGGCCGACAGCCGCCCCGACGCCAGGTTGGTGGCGAAGAGCCAGCGGCCGTCGCGCGAGACGGCCAGGTCGTGGGTGGCGTGGTTGCGCGAGTCCACGGTGGCGATGACCTGGAAGGTGTCGCCGTCCACCACCGTCACCGAGTTCGAGCTCTCGTTGGCGATGAAGACCCGCGAGCGCGGCGCCTCATCGGCCTCCTTCATCTGCAGGTCGGCGCAGCCGGCGACGAGGCCGAGCGAGAGAGCAACCGCAATTCCGCGCATGGGGCTCCTCCTGAACTTCGGCTGGGAAGCGCCCACTACCTTGGTCCAGGAACCCCGGCGAGTCAAGAGCCGTTCGTTGACAGCCCTCCGGCGATGGGCTTAGTCTCTAGGCCAGGCAGAGTGGAGAAAACGCTATTCCCATGACGTGGATACGACGCAGTAAGGGCACCGTTGCGGGCGCAATCGCCGGCCTTCTCGTGCTGTCGGGCGGACTCTCCGCGTGGGCCCAGGCGCCGAAGGCCGACCGGCCCACCTACGCGGTCGGCGACAAGTGGATCCGCAGCGACGGCGCCTACGACCTCATCCGGATCGAGAACGGCCGCTACGTCTTCGCGGCGGATGGAGGCCGCGAGGTCCACCTCAGCCGCGACCTGGGCGTGGCCAAGATCGTCCGTGGCGGCCAGGTGCTGCTCGAGCTCGAGCCGCCGCCCGGCCTCACCTGGCCGCTCGAGGTCGGTCAGTCGGGCGTGTCGTGGCTCACCCTCAAGAGCCTCGATCCGCAGTTCGGCCAGAGCGTCGTCCGGCTGACCTGGAAGGTGGACGCCTACCAGGACGTGCGCGTGCCCGCCGGCGTGTTCAAGGCCTTCCGCATCGTGCAGGTGCTCGAGCCGCGCTTCCTCGCCACCTCGCCGCAGTCGCGGCGGCTCGAGCTCGCGTTCTGGTACGCGCCCGCCATCCAGCAGCTCGTGCGGGCCGACGGCAACGATCTGACCGGGCTCGCCTTCCAGGCGGTCGCGCTCGACAAGCCCGCGGCGGCGCCGCTGGCGGTGGCGCTCGCCGACCCGAAGGACCAGGGTCGCGTGGCCACCGAGCGGGTCACCCTCACCGGCAAGGTGACGGGCGGCACCGGCCCGCTGCGGATCGCGGTCACGCTCAACGGCGCCGAGATCGCGCGGCAGCAGGAGCCCGGCGCGCCGGGCAAGGACGTGGCGCTCAGCGTGCCCGTGAAGCTCGTGCCGGGGCGAAACACGCTGATCGTCACTGCCACGGACGGCGCCGGCGTCAGCCGCCAGGAAGGCCGGGTGCTCTTCTACGACAGGCCCGCGCCCGCGGTGGCCGCCGCCCCGGTCGCGCCGCCCTCGCCCGCCCGGCCGGTGCCGCCTCCCGCGAGCCCGACCCCGCCGCCTCCGACCGCCGCGGCCACGCCGGCGCCCACGCCGCCGCAAGCGACTGCGCCGCCGCCGGTCAGGCCGCCCGTCGTGGCCGCACCCGTACCCGCGCCGGTGCCCGCACCCCCTGCCGCGGCGCCGGCCGCCCCCGAGCCGCGGCAGCCGAGCCGCCCGTCGGCCGAGCCGCCGCGCGCCCCGACTCCGTCGCCCGCGCCGGCCGCACCCGCGCCACCGCCGGTCGTCGCGGCCGTGCCGCCCGAATCATCGGTGAGGCCCTCGGCCGCGTTCCGGATCACGATCTCGACGCCCGCGAACCAGGCGCGCGTGGAGCAGGAGACGATCACGTTCGCGGCCGTGGTGCACGGCGGCACCGGCGTGCGCCAGGTCCTCGTCACCGCCAACGGCGTGGAGCTCTGGCGGCACGAGAACCGGACACAGCAGCCGTCCATGGCGGTGAACCTGCCGGTCAAGCTGGCGGAGGGCCAGAACACCCTGGTGGTCACCGCCGCCGAGACCGACGGCACGATGCACCAGGAGATGCGCACCATCCACCACGAGAAGCTGATGCCGCTCGCGGTGGACGTGCGCTACCCGGAGGACCGCGCGCGCGTGACCGACGAGGCGAGCGTGGTGGCCGCGGTGGCGCGGTCGAGCAAGGGCATCAGCCGGATCACGGTCACCCTCAACGGGGCCGAGGTGCACCAGCAGGAGGAGCGGAGCCCGCAGAAGACGATGGCGGTGAGCGCGCCCCTCACCCTGCGCGAGGGCGCGAACGCCATCGTGATCACCGCGCGCGAGCCCGACGGCGCGGCCCGGCAGGAGGTGCGGACGGTGATCCTGGAGCGCGCGAAGCCCGCCGCTCCCGCGGCGCCCCCGGCCCCGCCGCCGCCGCCACCCTCCACGCAGTGGGCGGTCATCATCGGGGTGGGCGGGTACGAGAGCTCGGCGGTGCCCCGTCTGCGCTACTCGGTGGCCGACGCGGACGCGGTCTACCAGACCCTGATCGGCGCCGGCTTCAAGAAGGAGAACATCCTCCTGATGACCGACAAGACCGAGCGCAAGCCCACCCTGCGCAATATCAAGTGGGCGCTCGGCACCTTCCTCGCCCGCTCCGCCCACAAGGACGACCTGGTGATGATCTACTTCGCCGGCCACGGCGCCTCGGAGGTGGACCAGCGCGGCATCGAGCGGGACGGGCTCTCCAAGTACCTGGTGCCGGTGGACGCCGACCCCGACGATCTCTACTCGACCGCGCTGCCGATGGACGAGATGCAGAACGTCCTGGCCCGGATCGAGGCGGAGCGGGTCACCGTATTCCTCGACGCCTGCTACAGCGGCGCGGCGGGCGGGCGCACCTTCGCCTCCACCAAGACGCGCACCGTCAACGTGGACGACATCTTCCTCGACCGGCTCACGCGCTCCAAGGGCCGCGCGATCGTGACCGCCTCGCGGCCGTCCGAGCTATCCATCGAGCTGGCCGAGCTCGGCCACGGCATCTTCACCTACTACCTGGTGCGCGGCCTGCAGGGCTACGCGGACAACAACCGCGACGGGATCGTCTCGCTCCAGGAGCTCTACGAGTACCTCGCCCAGGAAGTGAGCCGCAAGTCGCGCCAGGTGGGCGGCAACCAGCACCCCATGCTGAAGGGCGAGCTGGAAGGGGTGCTGCCGCTCACCCGCACCGGGAAGCGCAATTAGCCGGCACCGACTCGCCCGCTTCGCCGCCGGCTTCCCCGCCGGCTTTGCCACCGCTCTTACCGTGGTCGCGCTGGCCCTGGGCGCGGCGCCGGTCGCCGCCCAGCCCGCCGCCGATGGGCAGAGCTGGGAGACGCCGATGGCCGCGGGCGACCGGGCCTACCAGCAGGGCCGCTACGCCGAGGCGGAGCGCTTCTTCGCGGCGGCGCTGGAGCGCGCCGAGCGCCTCGGGGCGCAGGATCCGCGGGTCGCCCTGAGCTTGGGCCTGCTCGCCGCGGCCTACCAGGCCGAGGGCCAGTACGCGCAGGCCGAGCCGCTGCTCCGGCGCGCGCTCACGATCGCGGAAGGCGCGCTCGGCCCCGATCATCCGGAAGTGGCCGCCACCCTCACCGCGCTCGGCGCCCTCGGCGCCGCCCAGGGCCGCTTCGCCCAGGCGGAGCCGCTGCTCCGGCGCGCGCTCGCCATCGACGAGCGCGTGCTGGGGCCGGAGCATCCCGAGGTCGCGGCCACCCTCGACGCGCTCGCCGCGCTCGAGCGCCTGCAGGGCCGCTACGGCGACGCCGAGCTCCGCAGCCGCCGGGCGCTCGCGATCCGCGAGAAGGTGCTCGGGCCGGACCACGTCGACGTGGCGGCGAGCCTCACCGGTCTGGCCGCGCTCTACCGGATCCAGAGCCGCTACGTCGAGACCGAGCAGCTCGCCCAGCGCGCGCTCGCGGTTCGCGAGAAGGCCCTCGGGCCCGAGCACCCCGAGGTGATCGCACCGCTCGTCATTCTGGGCGAGCTCCACGCCGAGCAAGGCCGCTTCGCGCAGGCGGAATCGCCCGCCCGCCGCGCCCTCGCGGTCGCCGAGAAGGCGCTGGGCCCCGCCCACCCCGAGGCGGCCGCCGCGCTCGATGTGCTGGCCGGCCTCGCCCGCACCCGCGGGCGCTACGCGGAAGCCGAGGCGCTGGGCCGGCGCGCGCTCGCCATCCGCGAGAAGGCCCTGGGAGCCGAGCATCCCGACGTGGCAGCCACGCTGGCCGGGCTGGCCGAGCTGTCGGCGCTCCGGCAGAACGCGGCGCAGGCCGAGCCGCTGGCCCGCCGGGCGCTGGCGATCCAGGAGAAGACGCTCGGCTCCGAGCATCCGGACGTGGCCCGGAGCCTCCGCGCGCTCGGGGAAGCCCAGCGGCTGCAGAACAAGTACGCGGAGGCGGAGCCCGCCTACCAGCGCGCGCTCGCCATCGACGAGAAGCGCCTCGGGCGCGAGTCACCCCGGGTCGCGCTCGACCTGGGCAGCCTGGGCACGCTCTACCGCCTGCAGAGCCGGTACGCGCAGGCCGAGCCGCTCTACCGGCGCGCCCAGGCCATCGGCGAGAAGGTGCTGGGGCCCGAGCATCCGCAGGTGGCCGCGACGATCGTCGAGCTCGCGTCGCTCTACCGCGCGCAGAGCCGCTTCGCGCAGGCCGAGCCGCTCTACCAATGGGCGCTCACGCTGCAGCGCAAGGCGCTGGGCCCGGATCATCCGGAGGTCGCACTGAGCCTCGAAGAATACGCCGCGCTGCTCAAGCAGATCAATCGCGAGGCGGAGGCCGCCGAGATGGAAGGGCAGGCGCGGGCCATCCGCGCGAAGGCGGCCGCCCCGGCGCGGTAGCCGCTAGCGGATCTTCGCGGCCGCCCCCTCCGCGAGCTCGCGGGCGCGCGCGTAATTGCCCTTGGCCGCGGTATCCCACTCCGTCTCCATCCGCGACTTCACCTCGGGCTTGTCCTTGAAGGCCGCATTGACCTCCCGGTCGGAGGCGCGCCGGGCGTCGAGCGGCACCGCGCTCGCGAGCTTGCGGGCCTCCGCGAGCTGGGCCAGGGCGGCCTCCACGCCGCGGCCGCCCGCCCGCGCCTTCGCCACCTGCGCGTCGGCCGCGTGGATGGCGCCCCAGGCCGCCTTGAGCTCGGCGTGGCGGAAGGTCACCACCTGGTCGAAGAGCGCGTTGACCACGTTGCGGCGGCCCGAGGAGAGCTTGTCGTCGAAGTCCACCCCGCCCAGCTTCATCGTGAACGGGTTGGGATAGCCCTTGGGCGCGCGCGCGTAGAGCGCGGGCACCACCGGCAGCCGGCCGATCTCGGGCGCGAAGAGCCGCTGCTGCCCCTCGTCGCTCAGCAGGTACTCGACGAAGGCGCGGGCATTGGCCGGGTTCGGGCCGTTCTTCACCACCGCCACCGAGGCCGGCACCACCGAGGTGAGCCCAGGGTACGCGAAGTCGATCGGCTGCCCCGACGCGATGGCGGAGAGCCCGAAGAAGTCGATCACCACGCCGACGCCGTACTGCCCCGACACCACCGCCTCCGGCACCCCGAAGCTGCGCTCGGTGATCGAGCCCATGTTGCCGCCGGTCTGCAGCAGGAGCGCCCAGCCCTTCTCCCAGCCGTAGGCCTGCAGGATCACCTCGACGGTGAGATGGGTGGTGCCGCTGCGCGAGGGCGCCGAGATCACGAGGTGGCCCCAGTAGCGCGGATCGGCCAGGTCCGTCCACTCGCGCGGAGCAGGCAGCTTATGCAAAGCCAAATAGCGCGTGTTCCACATGAGGCCGTAGCCGGAGACCGCGAAGCCCCAGTAGTAGCCGTCGGGGTCGTGGAGCGGAAAGCTCCCGATCTTGGCCGGGATCCGCGCGAGGGTCTCCTTCGGCAGCGCGACCTTTTCGAGGAGGCCGTCGGCCTTGAGGGTCTGGAAGGCGTCCACCGCCGAGACCCAGAAGACGTCGGCCTCCGGGCGGCTGCGCGTCTCCCGGAGGTAGGTGACGCCCTGGTTGGTCTGCTGTTGCTTCACGATCACCTTCACACCCGGCGTCTTCTGCTCGAAGGCCTGCTTGTAGGCCTCGAAGAGCTCCTTGGGGAAGGAGGTGAGCACCACGACTTCCCTGGTCGCGGGCTGGGCCGACGAGGACACGGCTCCCCCCAGGAACATGAGGGCGGCGACGACGATGCGGATCATGTGGGCTGGTCCTCCCGGATCGGGCGGTATCAGGAGCGCTTGAGCACGAAGACGGTCATGTCGTCCTGGATGCGCGCGCCGCCACGCTCGAGCACGTCCGCGGTCAGGCGGTCCGCCAGGGCCTGCGCGCTCAGGGCGCGCTCGCGCTCTAGGAGGGGCAAGAGGGCCGCGATCCCGGGCCGGTGCCCGTCCTCGCTCGGGGCCTCCACGATGCCGTCGGTCAGCAGCACGAGCGTATCGCCGGGCGCGGCCAGCGTCAGCTCGATCTGCCCGAACGCGGAGTCGGGAAACACGCCGAGCACCGTGCCGCCCGCCGCGCCGAGCGAGGCCACCGCGGCGCCGCGGTCCGCGCGGACGACCACCGGGTCCGGGTGGCCGCCGCCCGCCAGCACCACGCGGCCGGGATCGGCGGGATCGAGCCCCGCCAGCACCACCGTCACGAACATGGACGGCGGCATGTCCCGGCAGAGGGAGGCGTTCAGCCGGGTCAGCACCTCCGCGGGCTCGGCCAGGTCCCGGGCGATCTCGCGCAGGAGCGTCCGCACCATGACCATGAGCAGCGCGGCGGGAATGCCCTTGCCGGAGACGTCGCCGACCACCACCCCGAGGCGCTCGCCCATCGGCAAGATGTCGAAGAAGTCGCCCCCCACGATGGTGGACGAGCGCAGCACCGCCCCCGCGTCGAGCCCGGCCACGCGCGCGGGCACCGGCGGCAGCAGCCGCTGCTGGATGTCGCGGGCCGCCTCCAGGTCGCGGCCGAACTGGGCCATGTGCTCGGCGGTGAACCAGTCGCCCAGCACGCTCAGGAGCGGGCTCACCACCCGCGACTGGGCGGTGCGCTTGAGTAGGGCCTGCACGCGGGCCAGGATCTCGGCGGGCTCGAACGGCTTGGCCACGTAGTCGTCGGCGCCATGCTCGAAGCCCTTCATCTTGTCGGCGAGCGCACCCTTGGCGGTGAGCATGATCACCGGCGTGTGCGCGGTGGGTCCGTGCTCCCGGATGCGGCGGAGCGCCTCGAGCCCGTCCGCGCGCGGCATCATCACGTCGAGCAGGATCAGGTCGGGGGCGTGAAGGTGGATGACCTCGAGCGCCTCGAGCCCGTCGGCGGCGCTGATGACCTCGTAACCCGCACGCCGCAGCGTCACGCTCAGGATCGTGTTGATGTCGACCTCGTCGTCCACCACCAGGATACGGGCGGAGGTCACGGGCCGACTCCGTCGCGCGGCCGCAGCCGCGAGCGGATCGCCTTGAGCAGGTCGGCCGAGCTGAACGGCTTGGCCAGGCAGACGGTGGCGCCGAGCGCGCGGGGATCGCCGGGCTCGACCTCGATCGCGCTCAGCACCACCACCGGGGTGTCCCGGGTCTCGGGCTGCTCGCGCAGGAGCCGGATCGCCTCGAAGCCATCCAGGTCCGGCAGCATGAGGTCCATCGTGATCGCGTCGGGCTGCCGCTGGCGCGCCAGCTCCACGCCCTCCAGGACGCGGCCGGCCTCGATCACCCGGAACCCGGCGATCTGCAGCACGTCCCGCAGCAGCGCGCGCACGTCGGGATCGTCGTCCACCACGAGGACCAGCGGGGCCTCCTCCGGGCCCTCCTCCGGCCGCTCCCCGCTCGGCGCGGCGCCCGCGCTGCCGGGCACCGGCAGGCGCACCGTGAAGGTGGCGCCCTCGCCGGGCCGGCTGTCCACCCCGATCCGCCCGCCGTGCTCTTCCACGATGCCGCGGCAGATCGCGAGCCCCAGCCCGGTGCCGCCCACCGCGCGGACGGTGCGGCCGTCGAGCTGCTGGAACTTGCGGAAGAGGCGGCCCACGTCCTCGGGGGCGATGCCCTGGCCCTGGTCGGTCACCCAGATCTCCAGGTCCTTGCCGGACCGCCGGGCGCCCACCGTGACGAGGCCGCGCTCCGGCGAGAACTTGATCGCGTTGGAGAGCAGGTTGGTCACCACCTGCACCATCCGGTCGAAGTCCACCCGCACCGCCGGCACGTCGGGGGCCACCTGGGAATCGAGCGCGATGCCGCGCGACTCCGCGAAGCCCCGGATCCCCTCCACCGCCATCTCGACGAAGTCCAGCGGGCGGTGCAGCTCCAGGTCGAGATGGATGTGGCCCGCCTCCATCTTCGAGATATCGAGGATGTTGTTGATGAGCCGGATGAGCCGGTCGGTGTTCTTGAGCGAGATGTCCACCAGGTGGCGCTGGGTCTCGTCGAGCACCAGGCCCTCGTCGGAGAGCAGCAGGTGCAGCGATCCCTTGATGGACGTGAGCGGCGTGCGCAGCTCGTGCGAGACCGTCGAGACGAACTCGGTCTTCATGCGGTCGATCTCGCGCTCCCGCGTCACGTCGCGCAGGGTGATGGTGGTGCCGACCACCGCGCCGAGCAGGTCGCGCGTCGGGGTGGTCAACCAGCGGAGCGTCCGCCGCTCGGGGATCCGCACCTCGAGGTCGCCGTCCGCCGGCTCGCCCGCGCGCTCGACCGCGGTCATCAGGGCCCGCCCGCCCGCCTCCTCCCACTCCACCACCCCCTCCAGGGTCTCGATCAGCCGGGCGAGCGGCCGCCCGGTCACCTCGTCCGGGTTGATGCCGAGCAGGGCGCCCCCCTGCCGATTGAGGGCCACCACGCGGCGCTCGAGGTCGAGCACCAGGAACCCGTCGGAGGTCGAGGCGAAGACCTGCTCGAGGCGGGTCTTCTGGTTCTCCGCCTCCTCGAACAGGGTGGCGTTGTCGAGCGCCATCGCGAGCTGGTCGGCGTAGGCCGCGACCAGGCGCGTCTCGGCCTCGGCGAGCGCGCGGGGCGTCGGGAAGAGCAGGAGCAGGCCGCCGAGCACCCGGCTGCGGCCGCGCACCGGGAAGGCGGCCAGCGCCTCCTCCGGCCCGAGGACCCCGGCGGTGACGAGGTCGCTCCGGGCCGCCGAGTCCGGGATCAGCAGCGGGGCCTCCCGGCGCCGCAGCGGCTCGGCGAGCGCGCGCACCGACTCGTGGCTCCAGTCACCCCACGAGATGACGTCGCCCGGGCCGGCGCCCCGCTCCTCGAACAGCACGATGCCGGCGCGCCGGGCCCCGAAGGTCTGGGCCAGCGTGCCGGCCGCGTCCGGCAGCAGGCGCTTGACGTCGAGGGTGCGGTGCAGGGTGCGCGCGGCCGCGTTGAGCAGCGCCGCGCCCGCCAGGTTCTGCTGGGTCACCGAGTACAGGCGCGCGTTCTCGATCGCCACCGCCCCCTGCGCGGCCAGGCTCGAGAGCAGGCTGACCTCGCGCTCGGTGAAGACGTGCGGCGAGAAGTAGGAACCGCCCAGCACCCCGAAGACCTCGTCCCGGATCAGGATCGGCGCGGCCGCGAAGGCGCGCGGGGCGTCGGGCCGCGCCATCGCCGCCGCGTTGGCCTCCGAGTACGTGAGGCTCGAGTCCGCGAGCCGGTCACCGCACCACACCGGCCGGCGCTCCGCGTAGGCGCGCCCGGTCACACCCTCTCCCGGCCGGAGCAGGAGTGGGCGCGCGAAGTCCATGGGGTGGTTGCGGCTCCGCACGAGGACGAGGCCGCCGCGCGCGGCGTCCCACCGGTAGAAGCCGGCCGCCCCGCAGCCGAGGGCCTCGATGACCCCGTCCGAGATGAGGTCGATCACCTCGTCCAGCTTCAAGGTGGCGGAGAGCTTGCGGGTAACTTCCAGAAGAACGATGGCGTCCTGCTCGCGCTGGCGGGTCTCGCCGTAGAGGCGCGCGTTGTTGACCGAGGTGGCGAGCTGCTGGCAGAAGAGCTCGAGGTGGGCGATCCCCCGCCGCGTGATGGGCCGGCGGCTCGGCTTGTTGTCCACGCTGACGACCCCGATCGGCCGCCCCTGGACGAGGAGGGGCACCAGCGCGAACCGTCGGGAGCGCAGCACCGGGTGGGCGTGGAGCTCAGGGGGCAGCGGCGGCACCTGCGCGAGCTGCTCGTCGCTGCCCACCATCAGCGTGAGGCCCGAGTCCCACACCACCTGGAAGCCGCCGCCGCCCCGGAGCGGGATGAGGCGCCGGACGTCGGGGCCCACGTCGCTGCCCGCCACCAGGTGCAGGGTGACACCGTCGTCCTCGGTGAGCCAGACGTTGAGGCGGTCGAAGCTGAGCGCGCGGCTCGCGGAGGCCGCGAAGATCTCCACGCGCTCCTGCAGGTCCATGGAGCGGTCCATCGCCTGGGTCAAGGCGTAGAGATCCTCGGTGAGCTGGCGCCGGTCCTGGATGTCCTGGAACAGGCGCGCCTTGGCGATGGCGGCGGCCGACTGGCTGACGAAGATCTCGAGCAGCTCCCGGTCGTCGGGGCTGAAGCGGAAGGGCTCGCGGCCGCCGAGCACCAGCACGCCCAGCAAGAGGTCCTGGAAGATGATCGGGACGCCGAGGACGCTCTTGAGACCGCTCCGCCGCCACCACTCCGGATTGGTAACGCGCGGGTCGGAAGCGATGTCCGCCACCTCGAGCTGCCGCCGCTCCGCGGCCACCCAGCCCACGTCGCCCTCGCCGATGGCCAGGAGACGCCGGGGGAAATCGCTCATGCCGCCGGCCACCGCGCGGATCTCGATGCGCTTCACCGCCGCGTCCACCACCCACACCGCCACCGCCGGCACCTGCATGAGCTCCACCGCTGCGTTCGCGATGCCGGCCAGCACCTCGTCGGGCTCGAGCGAGGAGGACACGAGCTGATTGAGCCGGGCCAGCATGTGCAGGCGCGTGGCCCGCGTGTTGAGCGCCTCGTGCAGCCGCGCGTTGCGCAGCAGCACGCCCGCCTGCTCCCCGATGGCCCGCAGCGTGGCCAGCTCCGCGTCCTCGAAGCGGCGGCGCGCGGTCCACCACACGAGGTAGAAGGCGCCCGCCACCTGCCCGTCGATGAAGAGCGGGATCACGAGGCCCGACTGGTGCGGGAACCGGTGGAAGAGGGGGATCGCGAAGCGCGGGTCGTTCGGGAGGTCGTCGCTCCAGATCACCTGCCCGCTCTGGAAGACCGCGTCGAAGCCCCGCTGCTCGTCGGCGGTGAGGCGGGCGATGGCGAGCACCTCGAGCGCGTCCTTGGGCACGCGATAGGCCGCGACCGGCCGCAGCTCCGCGGCCTCCGCCGGCCGGACGTAGGAGGCGACGGTCTCGGCCCCGGTGAGCCGCGCCAGCTCGCGGCAGATGAGCCGGAGCGCCTCGCCGAACTCGGTGGTGGCGCTCGCCACGCGCGCCACCGCGAACAATGCCGCCGTCTCGCGCAGCCGCGACTCGAGCCCGCCCGCGCCCTCTCCACTCATGCTCATCCAGTATAAGCGCGCGCCCTTTCCCCACCCGGCACCTTCCGGCGTGGTGGTCACGCGGGTGGGGGCGGGGGCGCCACCACCCCCCCGCCCGTCAACTACGCGCGAGGCTTGAGACCGGCCGCGCCGTAATAATTGAAGGTGAAGACGAAGTGGCCCGCCGCGTCCGCCCGCTCGATGACCGCGAGCCAGCCGGCCGCGCGGCGGGCCCCGACCAGCCCGAACTCCACCGCCGCGGTGGCCCGCCGCTCGAGCAAGCTGTGCGTGAACGGGTCGAGCCTCCGGACCTGGTAGACGTCGGCGAGCAGCCGCACGCGCTCGAGCCCCAGCTCCACCAGGCGCCGCACCAGGGTGCGGCCGGAGAACGGCTCGCGATACAATCTCGCGGTCACGCCCTCGAAGATCCGGCGGGTGAGCTCACGATCCGGATGATCGAGCACCTGCGTGCCGAAGTCCTGGTCCTGGAGCCCCACCACGCCCCCCGGCCGCGTCACCCGCACCAGCTCGCGCAGCACCGCCTGCGGCCGCGCCACGTGCAACAACACGGTCACGGCCAGGGCGCAGTCGAAGCGGCCGGTGCGGAACGGCAGCGCCGCCGCGTCGCCCAGGCGGAATTCCAGGCGGCGGTCGAGCCGCTCCTCCCGCGCCCGGCGCCGCGCCGCCGCCAGCACCACGCGGCTCCGGTCGAGGCCGGTCACGTGGCCGCGCGGGCCGACCAGCGTGGCCAGGTCGCGCGCGACCACCCCGCTGCCCGAGCCGACCTCGACCACGCGCCAGCCGGGGGCGATGCGGCAGAAGCGCAGGAAGCGCCGACGCAGGCGCGCCTGCGTCGGGGTGTTCCCACGCGACTCCATCATCCGCACGTAGCGCTCGGGCCGGGGCTGGCGGTCGATGGCCCGCCAGGGGTCGGGATGCGGGGGCACGGGCGCGGTCAGTCGAAGCGGTCGGGAAACAGCTCGCGGAACAGCCGCAGCAGCCCGCCCTCGGGGGCCGCGGGCGCGATGCGGTCGGCGGCGCGGCGCACGACCTCGGGGGCGTGCGGCATGGCCACGCCGAGGCCCGCCTCGCGCAGCATCTCCACGTCGTTCTCCTGGTCGCCCACCGCGACCACGCGCTCGATCGGCACGCCCAGGTGCGCGGTGAGGCGGGTCAGGGCCGCGCCCTTCGAGGCCCCCACCGGAATGATCTCGAGGTAGTCGCCGCGCGTGCGCACGAGGCGGCCGTGCTCGGCCACGCTCGGCGTCAGCTCCTCCCGCACGATGTCGAGATCCTTCGGGTGGCCGATCAGCAGGCTCTTGATGAAGCCGCCCAGGGCCAGGAACTGGCCGGGATCGTCCACCACGTCGATTCGTAGACCTTCTTCCACGCAGTACCGGCGCACCGCCAGGGTGTGCGCGATGCAGAAGAGCCGATCGTCGCGGTAGAAGACGGGATGCACCGGCGCCTGCGAGAAGACGGTCCAGGCCCGATGCAGCACCCCGCGGGGCAGCGTGAGCGAGACGAGGTCGGGGCCGCCGTCGCCGCCGCGCACGACCGCGCCGTTGTAGTAGATGACCGGGGCGGTGACGCCCAGCTCGTCGCGGTAGGGGTCGGCCGCCGCGGGCATCCGCCCGGTGGCCAGTGAGATGGTGAGCCCGCGCTCGGACGCCCGGCGGAAGGCCGCCACCAGCGCGGGATCGAGCGCCATGGAGTCGTCGAGCAGGGTGCCGTCGAGATCGCAGACCAGGAGATCGTACGACGCGGGCGTCACGCCCGCCGCTCTCCCCGCTGGAAGCGCGCCGCGCATTCGCGGCTGCAGAAGAAGAGCGGCGCCCCGCCCGCCTCGGACCGGATGGCCCGCGACATCAGGACGTAGGTCTGGCACACCGGATCCTTGACCAGCTCGTCGTGGGGCCGCTCGCTCCGCGAGGGCAGGCGCGCCCGCCACGCGGCGGGCAGCCGGGTGACCACGATGACCACCACCGCGATCAGGGCCAGGAGGAGCAGGGCGCGCATCGCGCCTCTCAACGCGGATCGGGTCGGATGGAGAGCGAGCGGAGGAAGTCGCGGTCCTGCTCGGTAAGGTCGAAGCCCTCGGCGGACTCGGCGGCGCGGGCGCCCGAGAAGAAGATGCCGGTCTCCGCCCCCCGCCTGAGGATCTCCTGCACCGCCTCGCGCGAGGCCTCGGTGGCCTTGAGCGACAGCTCGATGGCGCTGAGCAGCTTCTCCATCAGCCGATCGGCGGGGCGCTCTTGCGTCATGGAGCTTACGATAGCACACTGGCGCGACGGAGCTTTCCGTGCCCCCCGACGACACCACCCGCGCCTGGCACTTCCTCCGCTCGACCGCGCGCGAGCGCCTCGGCAAGCTCACCCTGCGCGAAGACGTCTGGCGCCTGCCCACCGGGGTGGAGAAGACCTACCCGATCCTGCACGTCGGGCCCACGGTGGGCGTGGTGCCATTCGTGGACCCCGCCCACGTGCTGCTCATCCGGCAGTTCCGGCATCTCATCCGCGGCGATTCCTGGGAGCTGCCCGGGGGCGGCGGCCAGCCCGGGGAGACGCCGGAAGCGGCCGCGCAGCGCGAGCTGCAAGAGGAGGGCGGCTTCCGCGCGGGGCGCCTGACCTTCCTTTCCCGCTTCTTCCCCTCCGCCGCCTATCTCGACGAAACCGCCTACTGCTTCATCGGCGAGGAGCTCGTGGCCGACCCCCTCGCCTCCGACGACGACGAGTTCTTCGAGCGGCGCGTGGTCCCGTTCCGGGAGGCGGTGGCGATGGCGCTCGACGATCGCATCACCGAGTCCGTCTCCAAGGTCGCCCTCCTCGCCGCGGCCCTCCGCCTCGGCCTCCGCCCCTAACGTCGCGTCACCCGCTGCGTCGGCTCGCGCTCGGTTCATCGACGGGCGGGGCCGGGGGCGGGGGCGCCTCCCGGGAGCACGCTGACTCGCAAGCCCGCACCGGCACTCTGACGAGCCACGAGAAAGGAGCGCCAGCCTCCGGCTACGCGCAGAAGACACGGCTCCCGGGAGGCGCCCCCGCCCCCGGCCCCACCCTCGCGTTGCGACACATACGCGGGAAACTCAAGCACCACTGCACCGGCGCTGCGCGTGATGGCTGCCTATGGATCAGGCTGGGCGTGGCGGGTGGGGCTGGTTGTGTGCGGTGGGGGTGGCAGGCCCTCCCCGGGACCGTGTCTTCTGCGCGCCGCCGAAGCCTGAGGCTCCCATCTCGTGGCTCGATTGAGAGGCCCCGGGGGCTGCGAGTCAGCGTGTCCCGGGGAGGGCCTGCCACCCCCGCCGCGCACCCCGCTCTAGACAGGACGTGGTGCGATCGTCGGCCGCGGCGCGCGAAGCTAGCGGCCACCGGGCGAAGCGAGCGAGCGGGCCTGCTCGTAGGCTTCGTCCGCCTCGCGTGGCAGGCCGGTGCGCGCGTAGAGGTCGCCCAGCAGCGCGTGCAGGCTCGGCTGATCCGCGTCGGTGGTGAGCGCGGCCACCACCACGCGGCGCGCGTCGTGGAGGAATCCGCGGCTCGCCAGCACGCCCGCCTGCATCACCGCCCGCGAGCTGGCCGGCACGTCCGGGCCGAGCGCCTGGTCGACGTCCCGGAGATCCCGGCGCAGATCGTCGGCGCGCTGCCGGTCCACGACCTCGAAGCGGACCTCGTCCACCCGGCTCTGCCCCGAGAAGAGCTGCAGCGTGTAGGCGGTCCCGGGGACCAGCGCGGGCGCGTCGCCTGGATACGCGAGCCGGCTCCCCGTCAGGCCCGAGCGCTCCAGCACGATGCCGGAGGGGGCGACCACGCGGAGCGCGTACCGCGCGAACTGGTAGCCCTGCCACTCGAACGTGAGCGCGTCCGACATGACCGGTCCCCCGCGCGGGCTCAGGATCACCGGCGGCCGGCCCATGCTCCTCGTGGACAGCACCGGCCGCGGCGTCTCGCGGGGAGTGCTGCCGAGGAAGCCGAGGCCGCCCTCGAGCAGCAGGAAGGCCTTCTGTAACTTGGTGTCCGCCGGCGGCGCCGTCACCACGAAGGGCGACCGGGCCGCGTCCACCTGCACGCTGCCGCGCCGGCCCGCCAGCACGACCACCGCCGCCGCGTCGTCCGTCGCCCGCAGGCTGTCGCCCACCTTGAGCGCCAGCAGCGGCCCCGCGGGCCGCCAGTCCGGCGTCCCGGGCCCGCGCACCTCGATGCGGCCGCGGCCCGGCTTGATCTCGGTGATCATGGCGCCGACGTCCCGGGTCTGGGCACCCACCGGCGCCGCCGCGGTCAGCATCACGACTACCAGCCAGGCCGTGACTCTCCTCATGCCCACCTCCGGCTCCTAGTAGGTCGCTCGGCCGCCCGAGAGATCGTAGACGGCGCCGGTGCTGAAGGAGCACTCGTCCGAGGCGAGCCACGCCACCAGCGCCGCCACCTCTTCCGGCTTCCCTACCCGCCCCATCGGGATCTTGGAGACCAGCAGATCCACCGTGCTCTGCTCCATCTGCTTGAGCAGCTCGGTGCCGATCACCGCGGGCGCCACCGCGTTCACGAAGATCCCGCGGGTCGCGACCTCCTTGGCGAGCGCCTTGGTCAGCCCGATCACGCCGGCCTTGGCGGCGGAGTAGGGCACGAGCGTGGGATTGCCCTCCTTCCCCGCGATCGACGCGATGTTGACGATGCGGCCCCCGCCCTGTCGCAGCATCACCTTGACCGCGGCCCGGCAGCACAGGAAGACGCTGGTGAGGTCCACGTCGATGACCCGCTGCCAGTCCTCGTCGGAGAGCTCCCAGATCGGAAACGAGCGGCCGGTGATCCCCGCGTTGTTGACCAGCACGTCGAGACGGCCCCAGGCGCCCTCCACGCGGGCGACCGCGCCGTCCACGTCCTTGGCCCGCGTCACGTCCCCGACCAGCGCCAAGGCGCCGCGGCCGACGCCACGCGCCGCCGTCTCCACCCCGTCGGCATCCTGGTCGAGCAGGGCCACCCGCGCGCCGTCGGCGGCCAGGCGGGTCGCGATGGCGAGCCCGATCCCGCGGGCGGCTCCGGTCACGAGGGCGGTCTTGCCGGCAACCGTCATCGCTAGTAGGCCGGCGGCGCGTAGACCGTCAGGAAGAACAGCGGCAGCGGGCCCGGGTTCCGCACGTGGTGGAGCGCGCCCGCCGGGATCAGCACGCACGCGCCGGCGCGGGCCTGGTGCACGGTCCCCTCGACGGTCACGATGGCCTCCCCCTCCACCACGAAGACGACCTGGTCGCCGGCGTGGGTCTCCTCCGGGCCGCCGTCCTGGCCGGGCGCGATGGTCATGACCGCGGTCTGGGTGCGCTCGGTCTCCTGCAGCACCTCGAAGAAGCGCCCGCGGTGTGCGTGGATATCGACCAGGGTGGTTGTCATGGGCGTGGCTCCGCTAGCGTAGTGCTTTCGCGGGGCTCACGCCAGGCCTGGGTGCGGCGGCTCACGCCCCGCATGAGGGCCCAGTAGGCCAACCGCACCGCCAACCCGATGGCAATGATGCACACCGACATCGCGGCGGCCTGGGCGGCGTCGCCCGCGTCGTCCATCAGCAGCACCGCCACCGCGGCCAGCTCGGTGCCGGGGGCCACCAGGAAGACCACCGCGGAGAGCGTCACCATCGCGTTGAGGAAGAAGTACATGCTGATGCCCACGATGGGCGGCAGGGCCATCGGCACCGTCACCCGCCAGAAGGTCCGGTAGAAGGGCACCCCCAGGGAGGCCGAGACGTTCTCGAACTCGGCGTCCATCTGCCGGAGCGCGGTGGTGGCGGTGAGAAAGCCCACCGTGAAGTAGTGGATGACGTTCGAGATGATCAGAATCGCGAGCGTGCCGTAGAGCACGTTGAGCGCGCTGCCCGCCTTGTTGAACGTGAAGATGTACGCGAGCCCCAGCACCATGCCCGGGATGGACACCGGCAGCACCGACAGCAGGTAGAGCGTCCCGCTCCAGCCGGTCCGGCACTTCTCGACGACGTAGGCCCCCACGAAGGTGAGCACGGTGCCGATCAGCGCGGTGAGGGCGGCCACGTAGACGCTGTTCCAGAGCGGCACGTAGCCGCCCACCGTGTCGAAGCGGTAGTGGCGCAGGGTCGGGGTGAAGTTGTAGGGCCAGCGCACCACCAGCGAGTACACCGCGATGGCCAGGTACATGCCGGCGATGGCGGCCGCGATGAGCGCGCAGTAACCGAAGCCGGCCCAGTCGGCGAGCGGGCGGCGCACCGGCACGAGCGGGCGCGAGGACGAGGTGACCAGCGCGTACTGGCGGCGCTGGACCATGCGGTCCACCAGGAAGGCGAGCACCGCCGGGATCAGCAGGACCACCGAGACGGTGGCGCCCATGGTGAAGTTCTGCTGGCCCGAGACCTGGTTGTAGATCTCGGTGGCCATCACCGAGAACTTGCCGCCGATGGCCTTGGGCGCGCCGAAGTCGGTGATGACGAGGGTGAAGACCACGAAGCAGGCGCTCACCAGCCCGAACTTCACGCCGGGCAGGGTCACGGTCAGGAAGGTCTTGAGCGGGGACGCCCCGAGCGTCCGCGCCGCGTCGTAGAGGCGCGCGTCGGTGGCGGAGAGCGCGGCCACCAGGATGAGGAGCGCGTGCGGAAAGCAGTAGAACACCTCGGCCACCACGATGCCCTTGGCTCCGTAGATCCCCACGTTGTAGCCGGTGGCGCGCGTGAAGATGCCGTTGTTGCCGAACACGTAGATGAAGGCCAGCGCCTGCACCAAAGAAGGAGCGAAGAGCGGCAGCATCGCCACGATCCGGAACAGGCCGCGACACCGCATCAGGGTGCGCGTGAGGCCGTAGGCGTAGCCGAAGGCCAGCGCCACCGTGATGACCATGGACACGAGGGAGACGGCGAGGCTGTTCCAGATGGACGCGGCGATCGCGGGGGTGCCGAAGTAGCGCCGGTAGTTGGCCAGCCCCACGAAGCCGCCGTCGGCGCCCAGGAGGCTCCGCCAGATCACGTGCAGCAGAGGGTAGAGCACGAAGAAGTAGAGGACGATCGCGAAGAGGGCGACCAGCGCGTAGCGGATCAGGTCCTCACCGGCCATCCGGTGACGGACGGTTTGGTCCGGGATCTCGGAGGGCAGCCCTTCAGACGACCCCGCGCGCGCCATCGAGCGCTAGCCCGCCGGGAAGACGCGCAGGGCCTCGGCGCGGAGCGAGAGCGCCAGCTCGGACCCCTCGGCGGCGCCCAGGCCGGCGAACGCGGTGGCCGCCACGTCGCATTCGAGCGCGGGGGCGCCGTCGGGGAGGGCCAGGCTCAGGCGGGTGAAGGAGCCCAGGAACTGGATGGCGCGGATGCGGGTGACCAGCCGGTTCTCGGCGCCCACGGCGGCGCCGACCGTGATCTCCTCGGGCCGGATCGCCAGGGTGAGCCGGGTGCCCGCGGCGATCGGCTCGGTGGCCCCGTACCGCATCTCCACCGAGCCGAGCCGCGCCCACCCGGTCCGCTCCCCCGCGGTGGCCTCCAGGAAGTTCATCTGGCCGACGAAGCGCGCGACGAACGGCGACCGCGGGCGCATGTAGACCTCGACGGGCGCGCCCACCTGCTCCACCACCCCGTGGTTCATCACCACGATGCGGTCGGCCATGGCCAGCGCCTCCTCCTGGTCGTGCGTGACCATGATGGTGGTGACGCCGAGCCGCCGCTGCAGCGCGCGGATCTCGTGGCGGAGCGACTGGCGCACGCGCGCGTCGAGGGCGGAGAGCGGCTCGTCGAGCAGCAGCAGCGCGGGCGACGGGGCCAGGGCCCGGGCCAGCGCGATGCGCTGCTGCTCGCCGCCCGAGAGCTGGGCCGGGTACTTCTGCTTGTGGGCCGCGAGCCCCACCAGGGCCAGGAGCTCGTCGATGCGGCGCTCGATCTGGGCCTTCGCCACGCGCCGGGTCTCGAGCCCGTAGCCCACGTTGCGGGCCACCGTGAGGTTCGGGAAGAGGGCGTAGGACTGGAAGACGATGCCGTAGTTGCGCTGGCTGGGCGGCAGCGCGGAGACGTCGCGCCCGCCCATCGTCACCACCCCCGCGTTCTGCCGCTCGAGCCCCGCGATGATCCGGAGGAGCGTGGTCTTGCCGCAGCCGCTCGGCCCCAGGAAGCAGACGAACTCGCCGGGCGAGATGGACAGCGTGATGCCGCGCAGGGCCACGAACTGACCGAACTTCTTGGCGATGCCCTCGAGCGCCACCGCCGCGGGCCGGGCGGCCTCCGTGCTCACCCCCGGCTCCCCCTCGCGGTCTCTTCCGCCACCACGCGCAGGAGCCCGGCTCCGTAGCGCCCGGCCTTGTGCGGCCCCACCCCGTGCGCCATCTCGAGCTCGGCCAGCGTGCGCGGCCTCAGCGTGGCGATGTCGCGGAGGGTCCGATCGCTGGCCACGATGAAGGGGGCCAGGCCTTCGGCCCGCGCCACCGTGAGCCGGTGACGTCGGAGCGCCTCGAAGAGCGCCAGCGCCGCCGTGTCCAGCTCCGCGGCCTCGCGCGAGGGCCGGCGCCGCCCCGGCTCCCCCGCCCGCTCCGCCGCGGGTCCGGCGGCCACGCGGGGGCCGGCCGGGGGCAGCAGGAGCCGCACCGGCCGCTCGCCCTTCATGACCGCGCGCCCCTCATCGGTCAGGACGACGACGGGACGCTCCCGCCCCGAGAAGCTCACCCATCCCGCCGAGACGCACCGGCGCAACAGGGCCAGGATCCACGCCGCGGGATGCTCCTTGAGGTTGCCGTGCGTCGGCACCCGGGTCAGCCCGGCCCGCTCGAGGCGCTCGTCGGGCTCACCGCGGACCAGCTTGACCACGGTCTGCAGGCCGAAACGGTCGTGGACCCGGGCGACACCCGACAGGGCCTTCCGAACGATCAGGGAGGTGCGCTCGGCATCCTCCGCCTCCTCCGGGGCGGCTTCGAGCGCCCGGCAGACGTCGCACCGCCCGCAGCCCGCGAGCGTCTCCGCGTCGTCGCCGAAGTAGCGGAGAATCGCGTCGTGACGGCAGCTTCCGCCCTCGACCCAGCGAATCAACTCGAGGAACATGCCCCACTTGTGCTCGACCACCGCGGGGTCCGGCGCCGCGCCGTCGGCACCCCGCTCGAGCAGGGCACGGCGTAGCGGGAGATCGCCGCCGCTGACCAGGAGGAGACCGAGGGCGGGCGCCCCGTCGCGGCCGGCGCGGCCCACCTCCTGGTAGTAGGCCTCGATGGAGCCGGGCGGACCCAGGTGGATCACCGCGCGGACGTCGGGCCGGTCGATACCCATGCCGAAGGCGTTGGTGGCCACCACGACCTCGACCCGCCCCTCCGCGAACCCCCGCTGGGCGACCTCTCGCGTCCGGCCATCGAGCCCGGCGTGGTAGGCGACGGCCCCCCAACCCCGGGCGGCCAGCCGATCGGTCTCCTCCTCGGCCTTCTTGCGGGTTGGCGCGTAGACGATCGCGGTGCCGCCGCCCCGGCCGGGTCCCCCGAGGGCCTCGGCGAGCGCCGCGTCCACCAGCCGCTCGCGCTCACGCCGACCGTCCACCTCGACCGCGCGCAGGGCGAGGTTCGGGCGGGCGAAGCCGCGCACCATCTGGGGCGTGTCCGGGGGGAGGCCGAGGCGCGCGAGGATCTCGTCGCGGACGATCGGCGTCGCGGTGGCCGTGCAGGCGAGCACCCGCGCGCTCGGGAAGTCGCCGATCAGCGCGCCGATCCCGAGGTACTCCGGACGGAAGTCGTGGCCCCACTCGCTGATGCAGTGGGCCTCGTCCACTGCGATCAGCGGGACGGTGATCTCGTGGAGCATGGCCCGGAAGCCGGGGAACGCCAGCCGCTCGGGCGCGACGTAGACCAGCCGGAAGGCGCCGGCCGCCAGCCGCGCCATGCGCCGCCTCATCTCGGCGGCGTCGAGGGTGGCGGCCAGATAGGTCGCGGGCACCTCGCGCGCGTCGAGGGCCTGCACCTGATCGGCCATGAGGGCCACCAGCGGGGAGATGACGAGGGTGGTGCCGGGCAGCAGCGTGGCGGGGAGCTGGTAGCTCAGGCTCTTGCCGCCCCCGGTGGGCGCCACCAGCAGGAGCCGGCCGTGGGCGAACAGAGTCTCCACCGCCTCGCGCTGGCCCGGCCGGAAGGCCGTGTAGCCGAACCGCGCGAGAGCGGCGTCGAGATCTCCTATGAGCGCGCGCGGCACGGCACCTTTGTATCCGCTCGGCTCGCCTTCGGCTTCACCTCGCCCTACTTGGCGTAGCGCTTCTGCCACTCGGTCAGGATGCGGTCGCGGTTCTTCGCGGACCAGTCGAAGTCATTGGGGAACACGACCTTGCTGAGGTCTTTGGGCAGCCCCTCGGGTACCGGGAACCCGGCCACGCCGACCGCGGCGAAAAACTTGGCGTAGAGCCCCATCGCCTCGTCGGTGATGGCCCAGTCCAGGAATTGCTTGGCCGCCGGGTTCTTGGCGCCCTTCTTGGTCAGCGCGTTGGCCTCCATCTCGTAGCCCGACCCTTCCTTCGGGAGCACCATCTCCACCGGGGCGCCCTTCTTCTTCATCTCGAGCGCGACGTACTCGAACGACACCCCGATGGCCCGCTCGCCCGCCGCCGCGTCCTTGCAGGGCTTGGAGCCGGACTTGGTGTACTCGGCCATGTTCGGGTGGATCGCGTCGAGGTACTTCCAGCCTTCGGTCTCCCCCATCCGCTGCAGGACGGACGCCACCGAGAGATAGCCGGTCCCGGAGGAGGCCGGGTTCGGCATCACCACGTGCCCCTTGTAGACCGGCTTGGCGAGGTCGGCCCACGACGTGGGCGCGGGCAGATTGTGCTTCTTGCCCACCTCGGTGTTGAAGCAGAACGCCGACATGTAGATGTCGATGCCGACCCACGACGGCGGGTTGGCCTTGTCCCGGAAGAGCGGCTGGACCCGCTCGAGGCCCTTCGGCGCGTAGGGCTCGAGCATTCCTGCGTTCTTGAACACGAGCTGGTTGGTGGCGCCGACCCCCCAGATCACGTCCGCCTGCATATTGTCCTTCTCGGCCATGAAGCGGGCCGCGATGTCACCGGTGGACAGCCGCAGCATCTTGACCTCGATATTGGGCAGCGACTTCTCGTAGGCCTTCTTGTACTCGGCGATCTGCTCGTTCTCGATGGCGGTGTAGATGACCACCGTCTGCTTCTGGGCCACCGCCGGCGTGACCGCGGCGAGGGTCAGCAGCGCGGTCGTCACGACCAGGGCGAGGACGCTGCGTGTGGTTGTCAGCATGATGACGCCTCCTTGGAGTAGCGGGTCGAGTGGGACATCGTCACGATTGAAGCCTTACTGAGCCATGAATCCGCCGTCGACGATCATCTCCGCCCCCGTCATGAACGACGACTCGTCGGAGGCGAGGAACAGCGCGGCATTCGCGATGTCGCGAGGCTGGCCGATCCGGCCGAGGGGGATTCCGGTCTTGAACTCCGCCCGCAGCGCGTCGTTGAGGTACGGAGCCTGCAACGGGGTCTCCACGATCCCCGGGTGGATCACGTTCGAGCGGATATTGTCCTTGGCGAACTGGATGGCCAGCGACTTGTTGAGCGAGATCAGCGCGCCCTTGGCCGCGGTGTAGGCGTCCTGGGCCCGCGTGAAGCCGGCCAGCGCCGAGACCGAGCCTATCAGGATGATGGAGCCGCCGCCCGCCGCTTGGAGCTGCGGGATGCCGTACTTGGTCACCCAGAAGACCGACTTGAGGTTGATGGCCATGACCCGGTCCCACTGCTCGCCGTCCGTCTCGAGCACCGACCGGTCGCGGTCCTTCCAGAGCACGCCCGCGTTGTTATAAAGGATGTGGAGCGCCCCGAAGCGGCGCGCCCCGTCCTCGACCATGCGGCGCACCTCGGCCTCGACGGCCACGTCGCCCACCACCGCCAGCGCCTCCCCGCCCGCCTTGCGGACCAGCTCCGCGGTCTCGTTGGCGGCCGCCCCGTTCAGGTCACAAACCACGACACGCGCGCCCTCCTCGGCGAAGAGCAGGGAGGCTTCGCGTCCCATCCCCATCCCCGCGCCGGTGATCAGCGCGACTTTGTTCTTGAGCCTTGCCATGTCCTGTCGTCTCCCCGCCCCCTCACCCTGCCCTCTCCCCCTCCGGGGGCGAGGGTTCCCGGATTCTTCCCTCTCCCCTCTGGGGAGAGGGCCGGGGTGAGGGGCCTAGATTCTTTCGAACAGTCGGATCAGCTCCCAGTCGGTGACGGACTGATCGTACGCCTGTTGCTCGAGCCGCCCGTGCTGGAGGTAGTGCTCCACGACCTTCGGCCCGAACGCCTCGCGCGCGGCCTTCGACCCCTCCAGCTCGCCGAGCGCGTCGCGCAGGGTCTTCGGCACCTGCGCCAGCCTGGTGTCCTCGTAGGCGTTGCCCTCGAACATGGCCGGCGGCGTCAGCTTCTGCTCCACGCCGCGCAGTCCCGCCGCGATGGTGGCCGCGAAGGCCAGGTAGGGGTTGGCGTCGGCGCCCGGGATGCGGTTCTCCACCCGGAAGCCGCCACCCTCGCCGCAGATCCGGAAGCCGCAGGTGCGATTGTCCCAGCCCCACGCGACGCGGGTGGGCGCGAAGGAGCCGGCCTGGTAGCGCTTGTAGGCGTTCACGGTGGGCGCGTAGAAGTACGCGAACTCGCGCGCCACCGCCATCTGGCCGGCCAGCCACTGCTGGAAGAGCGGGGTGCCTTGCCGGGAGCCCTTAGCCGCGAACAGGTTGCGCCGCCCCGCCGCGTCCCACACCGAGGAGTGGAGGTGGAAGGACGAGCCCGCCGCGCCCATGTCGTACTTGGCCATGAAGGTCACCGAGCAGCCCTGCTGCCAGGCGATCTCCTTCACCCCGTGCTTGTAGAGCACGTGCCGGTCGGCCATCTCCAGCGCGTCGGCGTAGCGCAGGTTGATCTCCTCCTGCCCGCGCCCCCACTCGCCCTTGGAGAACTCCACCGGCACCCGCGCCGCTTCCATCCCGTTGCGGATCGCCCGCACGAGCGGCTCCTCCCGGGACGTCTGGAGGATGTGGTAGTCCTCGAGATAGTTCGAGACCGGGGTGAGGCCGTGGTAGCGCTTGGCCCGCGCCTCGTCGAACGACTCCTTGAAGAGATAGAGCTCGAGCTCGGACGCGGTCTTGACCCGGTAGCCGGCCTTGGTCGCGCGCTCGAGCTGGCGCCGCAGCACCCAGCGCGGCGCTTCCTCGATCGGCTCGCCTTCCTCGGTGTAGACGTCGCAGAAGACCAGCGCGGTCTTGGGCAGCCAGGGCAGGAGCCGCCAGGTGGTGAGGTCCGGGACAAGCTTCATGTCCCCGTAGCCCCGCTCCCACGAGGCGAGCTTGAAGCCGGGCAGCGGCTCCATCTCCATGTCCACCGTGAACAGGTAGATGCACGCGTGGACGCCATCGTCCACGACGTGGTCGAGGAAATAGCGGCCGACGACGCGCTTGCCCATCAGGCGGCCGAGGCCGTCGGCGAACACCGTGAGCACGGTGTCCACCAGGCCCTTCTTGATCAGCGCCTCGAGGCCCTTCGCGTCTGCCCGATCTTCAGGCACAGGCGTGTCTCCTGCGAGTGACCGGCGACGTGACGAGGAGGCGGCGGCGCAAAGCGCCGCAATCTTACCCGCAGCAGGTCAGCTCTGGCAATACGACCCGGAACCGATACGGGTGGCCCGTCCGCTTTCGAGCGCGGGCTTCCCGCGCGACCTGATTCTGGGGGGAGGTTCGGAAGGGGGGCGCAGCCCCCCTCCGAGCTAACGTATGGGAACGGGGGGGATCAGGGCGATCAGGAGGATGAGGCAGAAGACGCCGAGGGCGTAGCGGCGGGGTGACAGCGGGGTGAGGTCGTCGAGCGGCGGGGCGTGGTGGAAGCCCATGAGCAGGAGGATGAGCGCGCCGAAGACGATCCAGTTGGCCGACTGGAACACCGCGCCGAGCGCGGCGAGGCCGACCAGAGCGGCGATGGACACCTGCCGGTGCCGCGCGCCGACGAGCGCGTACGCGATGCGCCCGCCGTCGAGCTGGCCGATCGGGAACAGGTTGAGCGCGGTGACGAAGAGGCCCACCCAGCCCGCGAGCGCGACCGGGTGGACGAAGACGTCCATCCCCGGCGGGATGGGGCCGAAGACCATCCAGGTGAGCAGGCGCATGAGCAGCGAGTCCCCGAAGGTCATGCCGCTGTGCTCCGGCAGCACCATCCCCACCCGCGACCACTGCAGGCCCAGGAGCAGGGCGGGCACCGCCACCACCAGCCCGGCGAGCGGCCCGGCCACCGCGATGTCGAAGAGGGAGTTCCGGTCCCGGGCGGGCGACCGCATGCGGATCACCGCGCCCAGGGTGCCGAAGAGGAAGATCGGCGGCGGGGCCGGGATGAAGAACGGCAGGCTCACCGACGCCCCGTAGTAGCGGGCCGTGAAGTAGTGGCCGAACTCGTGGGTGCCCAGGATGGCGATCAGGGTGAAGGAGAAGGGCACGCCGTCGAGCAGGCGGAGCGGCTGGAGAAACGGATTGAAGGTCACGAACGGGAAGGAGCCGGTGATCAGGCAGCCCGCGGCGAGCGTGGAGAGCACGGTGAGCACGAAGAGCAGCAGGTTGACGCCCGGGCGCGAGGACTCCCTCACGTCGGCCAGCGGCACCGCGCGGATCCACACCAGGTCGCCCTGGCGGCCGAGGAAGGGCGTGTAGCCGAAGCGCTTCAGGCGCGGCTCGATCAGGGCGAGCGCGCGCGCGGGCTCCACGAGGAGCTGCCCGCCCCAGCCGAACGTCGCCCCCCGCACCTCCTGCCGCTCGACGCGGAAGACGTCCTCGATGTTGCGGCGCAGTAGATCCTCGACGACCGTGTAGCCCTCCGCGGGGGCGCCGTTGGTCCCGTGCGCGGTCGAGAGCGGAAAGGGCCAGAGACGCATGGAGGCAGGTTACCACACGGCCAGGCGCGCGACGGCCCCGCGGGCCGCGGCGAGGCCGGCTTCCAGATAGATGACGCCCACGACGGCCTCCAGCGCGGTGGCGAGCACCGACTCCTTCGCCCGCCCGCCCATCTGCTCCTCGCCGCGCCCGAGGCGCAGATGCGCGCCCAGCTCGAGCGAGCCGGCCCAGCGCGCGAGGTTCTCACCCGAGACCAGCGCGGCCCGCCGCGGGGTCAGCATCCCGACCGGCTCCTCGGGCGCGGCCGCGAGCAGCCGCTCGGCGACGACGAGGGCCAGCACCGCGTCGCCCAGGAGGGCGAGCCGCTCGTTGTCGGGCGCGCCGGGATTCTCGTTCGTGAACGAGCGATGGGTCAGCGCCTGTCTCAGCAGCTCGGGATCGCGGAAGGTGTGACCCAGGCGCGGGCCCAGCACGCCGGCGGGATCCGGCGCGACGGTCAACGCCGCGGGCGTCCCGTTGACACCGGATGAGCCGCGACCATCGAGCTCCACTTTCCGCGCGGGCTCCGCCCGCGCTCTCTGCCGTTGGGGGAGGTTCGGAAGGGGGCGTAGCCCCCTCCGAGTGTCCTAGGCGCGATACTTCCGGAGGACGATCGTGGCGTTCGTGCCCCCGAAGCCGAACGCGTTGCTGAGCGCGATCTCCACGTCCTGCTTGCGGGCGTGGTTCGGGACGTAGTCGAGGTCGCAGTCGGGATCCGGCGTCTCGTAGTTGATGGTCGGGGGCAGGATCCCGTGATAGATCGCGAACGCGGTGGCGATCGCCTCGATCCCGCCCGCCGCCCCCAGCAGGTGTCCGGTCATGGACTTGGTGGAGGAGACCGCGAGCTTCCGGGCGTGCTCGCCGAAGACGCGCTTGATCGCCATGGTCTCCGACTTGTCGTTGTAGGGCGTGGAGGTCCCGTGGGCGTTGATGTAGCCGACCGCCGACGGCTCGATGCCCGCGTCCGAAACCGCCAGCGCCATGGCCCGCGCGGCGCCGTCCGCCTCGGGGTCGGGCGCGGTCATGTGGTAGGCGTCGCCGGTCATGGCGTAGCCCACCACCTCCGCGTAGATCCGCGCGTCGCGCGCGAGGGCGTGATCCAGCGACTCCAGCACCACGAGGCCGCCGCCCTCCCCGCACACGAAGCCGTCGCGGGTGGCATCGAACGGGCGAGAAGCCCGGCCCGGATCATCGTTTCTGGTCGACATCGCCTTCATCTGGCAAAAGCCCGCGAAGGTCAGGGGGATGATGATGGCCTCGGCCCCGCCCGCGATCATGACGTCGGCGTCGCCGCGCTGGATGATCCGCGTCGCGTCGCCGATCGCGTGATTGCCGGTCGCGCAGGCGGTCACCACCGAGGAGTTCGGCCCCTTGGCCCCGAAGCGCATCGAGAGGAGGCCGGACGCCATGTTCACGATCAGCATCGGGATGAAGAAGGGGGACACCCGGTCCGGCCCCTTCTCGAGCAGGACCTTGTGGCTCTCCAGGAGGGTGGTGATCCCGCCGATGCCGGAGCCCACCATCACGCCGAACCGGTTCTTGTCCACCCGCTCCAGGTTCAGGCCCGAGTCCTCCACCGCCATCACCCCGCAGGCCACCGCGTACTTGAGGAACGGGTCGAACTTGCGGTCGTCCTTCTTGTCGATGTAGCGGAGCGAGTCGAAGCCCTTCAGCTCACCCGCGATCCGGGTGGGCAAAAGGCTCGCGTCGAACCGGGTGATGGGCCCGATTCCCGACTTCCCCTCCGTCAGGGCGGTCCAGAACTCCTCGGCGGTGTTGCCGATCGGCGTGACCGCCCCCGCCCCGGTGATGACGACTCGACGCGCGTCCACGCGCCTCTCCGTGCGCCCGATCCTATTGGTTCTCTTTGATATAGCTGATGGCGTCCCCGACGGTGGCGATCTTCTCGGCGTCCTCGTCCGGGATCTCGAGATCGAACTCCTCCTCGAAGGCCATCACGAGCTCGACGGTGTCGAGGGAGTCGGCCCCGAGGTCCTCGATGAACTTCGCGGCCGGCAACACCTCGTCCTCTTCCACTCCGAGCTGCTCGACGATGATCTCCTTGACCCGCTCCTCAACCGGCTTCGCCATGCCCTCCCCTCCTGACTGCGATTGGATTAAACGTAGAGTCCGCCGTTGACGTGGATCGTCTGACCGGTGATGTAGCTCGCGCCGTCGCCGGCGAGGAACCGCACCACCTCCGCCACCTCACGGCTCTGCCCGATTCGCTTGAGCGGCACCTGCTGAAGCATCGCCTCGCGGGCCTCCGCGGGGATCGCGGCCGTCATGTCCGTCTCGATGAGCCCGGGCGCCACCGCGTTCACCAGGATGTTCCAGTGCGCGAGCTCCCGCGCCGCCGCCTTGGTGAGCCCGATCACGCCCGCCTTGGCCGCCGAGTAATTCACCTGGCCGGGGTTGCCCATCGCCCCCGCGGTGGACGCGATGCTGATGATACGCCCGCTCTTCTGCCTCATCATCACCTTGCCCGCCGCGCGGGTCATCAGGAATACCCCGCGCAGGTTCGTGTCGAGCACCTGATCCCAGTCGTCGTCCTTCATCCGGACCAGGAGCTGATCGCGCGTGATTCCGGCGTTGTTGACGACCACGTCGATGCGCCCGAAGCGCTCCCGGGTCGCGTTTATCAAACGGTCTACTTCATCGCGCTGGGTGGCGTCGGCCGGAACCGCCAGCGCCGGCGCGCCCAGGGCCTCCAGCTCTTTCACCGCCACGTCGAGACGCGCCGCGTCGCGGCCAGAGACTACCACGGAGGCGCCGTCCTCTGCCAGCGACCGGGCGATGGCGAGGCCGATGCCCCGGCCACCGCCGGTCACGATCGCGACCTTTCCCGCCAGGGCTTTACCCGAGCTCACGCCGCGCCGCCGCCGACCGCCGCGACCGCCCTGTCCAGGGACGCGGGATCCTCCACCGGGTGGCCGCGCGCGCCGTCGAGCGTGCGCTTCAGCAGCCCGGTCAGCACGCGGCCGGGCCCGACCTCGAGGAAGCCGGTCGCGCCCTCGCGCACGAGGCGCTCCACGCAGTCGGTCCAGCGCACCGGGCTCGCCATCTGCTGGATCAGGAACGGCTTCACCTCGTCGGCGGTCCGGGTGACCCCGCCGTCCACGTTGCGGATTACCGGGACGCGCGGGTCGCTCACCGCGACCCGCTCCAGCTCTGCGGCCAGGCGCTCCGCGGCCGGCTTCATGAGCGCGCAGTGGAAGGGCGCGCTCACCGGCAGCAGCACGCTCTTCCGGCCGCCGCGCGCCGCGGCCGCCTCGACCGCGCGCTCCACCGCCGCGCGGTGTCCCGCGATGACGATCTGGCCTGGCGAGTTGATATTGGCCACCCCCACCACCTCGCCCTGCGCGGCCTCCCCGCACAACTGCTCGGCGGTGGCCAGCTCCACCCCCAGTAGCGCGGCCATCGCGCCGGTGCCCACCGGCACCGCCTCCTGCATGAACTCGCCGCGGCGGCGCACCAGCCGCACCGCCTCCGCGAAGCGCAGCGCGCCCGCGACCACGAGGGCGGAGTACTCGCCCAGGCTGTGGCCGGCCGCGAGGCCGGGGGTCACGCCCCGCTCGGCCAGCGCGGCGGCGGCGGCCACGCTCGTGGTCAGCACCGCGGGCTGGGTGTTGGCGGTCAGGGCCAGGTCGGCGGCCGGCCCCTCGAAGCAGAGCTTCGAGAGCGGGAAGGCGAGCGCGGCGTCCGCCTCGGCCCAGACCGCCGCGGCGGCGGGCGAGCTCTCCGCGAGCGCGCGGCCCATCCCGACCTCCTGCGAGCCCTGGCCGGGGAAGAGGAAGGCGAGGGCGCCGGCTACCATCGCAGCAGCGCCGCGCCCCAGGTGAAGCCGCCGCCGAAGGCGGCCATCAGCACGAGATCGCCGGGCTTGAGCCGGCCGGTCGTCCACGCCTCCTCGAGCGCCACGTAGACCGAGGCGGCGCCGGTATTGCCGTAGCGCTCCACGTTGACCATCACCTTGTCCATCGGCACCTTGAGGCGCTTGACCGCCGCCTCGATGATGCGGAGGTTCGCCTGGTGGGGCACGAAGAGGTCGAGATCATTGGCGGTGAAGCCGTTGTTCTTGAGGATGCGCTCGGCGCAGTCGCCGAACATCCGCACCGCCACCTTGAACACCTCGTTCCCCTTCATCTTGGCGAAGTGCAGGCGCTGGTCCACCGTCTCGTGGGTGGCGGGACGCAGCGAGCCCCCCGCGGGCTGGATCAGCAGATCACCGTAGCGGCCGTCCGAGTAGAGGTCGGTATCGATGATGCCGGCGGCGTCGGTGGAGGGCCGGAGCACCGCGGCGCCCGCGGCGTCGGCGAGCAGGATGCAGGTGCCGCGGTCGGTGAAGTCGGTGATGCGCGAGAGGCACTCGGCCCCGATGCAAAGTACAGTCCGGTACTTGCCGGTCTGGACGTACTGAGCGCCGATGGACAGGCTGTAGACCGAGCCCGAGCAGGCCGCGTAGACGTCCACCGAGCCCGCGTTGCGGCAGCCCAGGCGATGCTGGACCAGGTTGGCGGTGGTGGGGAAATTCATGTCCCCCGCGGTGGTGCCCACCACGATGAAGTCGATCTCCTGCGCGGTGACCTGGGCCCGCTCCATCGCCTGCTGGGCGGCCCGGATGGCCAGGTCCGCCGGCCCCTCGCCCTCGTCGACGATGTGGCGCTCCCGGATCCCGGTGCGCTGGACGATCCACTCGTCGGAGGTGGCGACCATCTTCTCGAGCTCCTGGTTGGTCAGGATCCGCTTCGGGGCGAAGGCGCCCACGCCGATGATGCGAGCCCGGTTCATTCCCGGCCTCCCTCCCGTCCCTCGGCGAGGACGGCCTCGGCCTCGAGCGCGGTCTTGATGTGGTGGTTCACGTCGTTGCGAACCCAATCGGCGGCCACGCGCACCGCGTTCTTGATCGCCTTCACCGGGGAGGCGCCGTGGCAGATGATGGCGGCCCCGTTCATGCCGAGCAGGGGGGCGCCGCCCATCTCGGTGTAGTCCACCCGGCGCTT
>WNFA01000101.1_pt1 | contig 65508 bp, 58 predicted proteins | sample 5400481 | NCBI WGS metagenome assembly WNFA01 (sample SAMN13153340, study PRJNA577476) | soil metagenome | isolation source: 120 cm saprolite under Douglas fir tree site 2 hole 1 replicate 2 | place: USA:California | collected 2015-04-18 | reverse complement strand
TGAAAATTGTTCGCGGATATTTCATTCTGGGCCGCGCCGCAATTTCCGCAGTCAAGCAGTGGCAGTTTCAACCCTACAGTGTCAGCGGCCACGCTGCCGCAACTCAAACCGTAATCACCGTCAATTTCAGCTATCCGCCAGGGTAGTCTCAGACCACCACCCAACCTCCTATTTGTGCTGGTCTTTGTGTTGGTCGTTTCCTTCCTGCCCGCTGGTTGGAGGGCTCACCGTGACCGATTTCTTCCAATAGTCCTGTACGGCAGGCGGTAGTTTCTCTATGCGGGTGAGGAACGCCGTAAGTTTCCACATGTCAGCCTCAGAGAGCGACTTGTCCCAGGCGGGCATTCCTGTATAGCGGACGCCGGTGCGAATTGCGTAAAACACGTGCCATTCCGGATCATCGAGTGGGTGAAGGATGAGGTTCGGTGGCGGTGGATAGAGCGATTTCTCCAGGGACGAGGGCTGGCGGTCGAGGCCGCCATGGCACAGCGCGCAATTCATGGTGTAGATCTTTATTCCCGAGATAAGGTTGTCATCGGTCGGCGGCACAGGACTGTTGACGTGGGGAGCGTGTCGTTCAATCGAAGCATCGAGAGCGCTCATGGCGATTTGCTGCTCCAGCTTCGGCGGCTCCGTGTTGGCATTCGTCGGTACGAAGCCGAGCAAGGCAGCGCCAAGGCTGACAATCAGCAGAACCAGAATGGTGATGACAACCCCTAGAATGAAGTTGCGCATTTCATCTCCTCTCATCTCCTCGGAGAGCCCGGAAACTTATGCTCGCTGTTTCCTATATATAACAGGAAAGCCGTGCAGGCAGCCTGAGACTGTGAAAGTCAGTAAGCGTGCAGCCGACGAGCCTCACGCACCAGGTCGGAAACTTTGGGCAGGAAGAACTCCTCCTGCGGCGGAGAAAACGGAACCGGTGTATCGAGAGACGTCAGGCGGACAATGGGACCATCGAGATCGTCGAACGCTTCTTCGTTAATGATCGCGGAAATCTCTCCCGCCAGACCTCCGGTGCGCGCGTGTTCGTGCAGAATGATCACTTTGTTGGTCTTCTTTACGGTGGTGGCAATCGCCTCGCGATCGAGCGGCGAGACCGTACGCAAGTCGATAATTTCGATATCGATTCCTTCTTTATTCAGGATGTCCGCGGCCTCGAGCGCGGTGTACAACATGGCGGCGTAGGTGATCACGCTGAGATGATGGCCCTCGCGCGCGACCCGCGCCTTTCCGAGAGGAACGACGTAGTCATCTTCGGAGCCTGGAATTTCTTCTTTGATTCTCCGGTACAGATACTTGTGCTCGAAAAAAATCACGGGATTGTGGTCGCGGATCGCCGCCTTGATGAGTCCCTTGGCATCGTAGGCCGTCGCCGGGCAGACTACTTTCAGTCCGGGTGCGTGCACGAACCACATCTCCGGATTTTGCGAATGGAATGGCCCGCCATGCACATTGCCGCCACTTGGGCCACGCATCACCAGCGGAGCCGGCGCTCCCCAGCGGTAGTGCGCCTTCGCGGCCATGTTGACGATCTGATTGAAAGCGCAGCCGATGAAGTCCATGAACTGGAACTCGGCCACGGGGCGCAATCCGGTGAGAGCAGCTCCGAAGGCAGCGCCTACGATGGCCGACTCTGCAATGGGCGTATCGATCACGCGCTCAGGGCCGAAGCGGTCGATGAAGCCATCGGTGACTTTGAAGGCTCCGCCGTAGATACCGATGTCCTCGCCCAGACAAAAGACGGTTGGATCGCGCTCCATCTCCTCCCAGATTCCCTGGCGGATGGCTTCGAGATAGGTGACGACGGGCATGAACAGGGAAGTGTACAGCAACAAAGCCGTCAGCTATCAGCCATCAGCCATCAGCTACCGAAGGCTCGCTGGCGGCGGCGTGGTGCGGGTAGTAAGAGAAAGCAAGTGGATCCAAAACGCGCGCGAGTGAACAACTCTCTTGCTCCATCTTATTTTTTTGTTATTTGTTAGAAGATTTTGTACCCCCCCCCGATTCCCGCTAAGCTATTCTAATTAAAGTACTTAACTCCATCATCTACATGAATAAGGACTTAGCTGGGGTCTCTGCAATTTGGCGTGCACTTTTCGGGGTGCGGGATCGCCGCTTTTACTGCTTTATTTGTGTACTTGTCGCCTCGTGTCAAATAGCCGCCGAAAATGGTTTTGCGGCGGATTATGGGTCCGTCTCTGGAGACGGGCACAGTTCTCGATGCTGCACTCTCGAAGAATTCTCGCAGGATGGCGGTTGCGTGTCCGTGATGGCCGTACAAGAGAAATGTGATGAAAAGAGGCAGGGCAGAGTTCGGACTTCGTGTGCGGCGAGCGATGCAGGATCAAAGTTATCGAGTCAATTAGTGCAATGGGGATATTTCGCCAACAATCCCCCTTCGAGCAGCCCGCCCTCGTTTTGCGGCTGCAACGAGCGCACAGATTCGGGTTCCGAACCGATTTTCCCGAGTGAGCGATATTGACCAGACAGCACGCCGCCAAAAAGCGTATTCATCCTTGCCTGGGGACTCCAAACTGGAAAACCTTACGTGTACCGTCGGTCAGTCCACAGGCCCGAGACCCCAAAAACAGGGAGAAGGCATCGAAAGACTGCTACTGCTCGCATGCATTTTGTTAGTCTCCGTGGCTTCGGTCTAGGCTCGATTCGCCTTCACCAACATCGACTTTAAAGGAGTGTTCAGATGAAACAACACCAGTTTCTTAAGACAATTGGATCGTCCGCAGCCCTTGCTCTGGTTGCTCTTGTTGGGATGTTGATTACGTCCCGGCATGGACAAGCCTCTGGTCAAAACGCTGGGAATGACGAGGCGTCAAGGATTCAACAAGGTTTCGCCATCGCCCCGGTCCCGCTGAATCTGCATGGAAAAAACCGGGCACTGGTGGGACTAGGCAGCTACATTGTCAACGCACAGGGCGGCTGCAATGGTTGCCACAGCGCTGGCCCTGCCACCGAATTCGCCCCGGGTGGCAACCCATACTTTGGCCAGCCCACTAAGATTAACCCGGCGACTTACTTGGGTGGCGGCAGGGATTTTGGTCCCTTCCCCGGGCCAGGTCCATTTCCACACATCATCTCGCGCAATTTGACCCCGGACAAAACTGGGCTGCCTGAAGGGGGTCACACATTTGAAGAGTTTGTTCAGATCATAAGGACAGGCGTCGACCTGGATCACCTCCATCCAACCTGTGCCGGTCCCCCCGACGGAACTTGTCTGCCGCCTCCGTTCGATGGCGCTCTACTCCAAATAATGCCATGGCCCACCTATCACAACATGACTGACCATGACCTCCGGGCCATCTACGAGTATGTAAGCACTATCCCCTGCATCGCTGGCCCGCCCCCGCCTGACCCACTGCACAACGATTGCGAATGAAGGAAAAACCGGGGCCGGGTTGTTCCTTCCGGCCCCTAATCTGTCCAGCAACGAATCTGTAGCTGGGTGGCTAGCAGCTTGCGATTTCACTAACTGAGAACTGGCTGACCGCTGGTCAATTAGTGTAATGGCGATATTTCAACAGTTGGGCCTTTATCACGAGATTGCGATGGGAGAAGACGGCGGGAAATGTCCGTTGAGGTCAGTTACTTGACGTGAGCCTCAGCGTTAGCCCCTGCGATTAGTGGTCTGGCAACGCCTTCCCACACGCTCCAAGCGCGAAACCACTTGCCCTCCACACCGTGGAAAATGGCACTGACATTGAGCCGATACCATTCCTCAGTCCTGCCGGGAAAGTAAACGTAACCGTGCTCTGTCGCCGGATCATATTCATAGAACACAACATAGATGAGTCGCTCATCCGGCATTTTGGCGTAGAACGACACTTCGTAGCGGTGCAGTCCACTGGGGTGATCTGCTATTGGCTGCGACCAGTCGACGATGAAGCTCTCTTTACTTGGCGTAGAGCAAGCCCCCGTACAACTCGTCCCAGCACCCGTCCAGACAAAGAAGTTGGCCAGCGTCTTCGGGTCCGTGATTTCGATTGGAGCGCTGAGGTCAGCGCCTTTGATTATGATCTTTGAGGTTTCAGCTTTCGCGAACAACACGGTAGGAATTGCTAGCAAAAGGAGAAGGACCAAAACCGAGAGCAGTCGCTTCACGGTTCACCCCCACATATTGCCCTGAATTAGATCACCGAAGACGGGGCAGGTCAATTCATTGGACCATAGCTGTCGTGACCAGGCGTTTGCACTAAGTACCCTTTCAAGACGGAGCGGCAGCGGTCCCGAGGTTAAACCTATCGTTCACCGGCTGACCAAGGTTTTGCTTGCAGCCAAGGTAGCGTTCCGTCGTCTGCACCGAGGCATGGCCGAGTAAGAATTGAATCTGCTCCAGTTCGCCGCCACCGTCGTGGCACAGCTTGGCACAGGTCCGACGCAGATCGTGAGGAGCGATATGGTCCAGGCCCGCTTTCCTGGAGTAGTTCCGCACCACATGCCAGACGAGATTCTGCGAAATACCCTTGCCCCACACCTTGCCGCTTTTGGTGACGGCGCGAAATATCTTTCCGGTGGTGATCTGTGCCGTGGAGGTCCAGAGATCGAGCGAATCCTTGGCCCACTGCGGAATGGGCACCGTGCGAATACGCCCGCCCTTACCGATCATGTCTACAATTACCCAGTGGCCCTGGCGGCTCTGGACCTCGTCCGCCTCCAGGCCGACTAGTTCGGAGCGACGCAAACCACAGCCTAATAGCATCGCCAGCATCGCGTAATCTCGTTTTGCACGGAGGCTGCCACCACAGGCATGGTTCAGCACTTCGGAACTCTGGTCCAGGCTGAGCCAGTTCCCGGTGCGAAATCCGAGTTGCTTTACGCCTTTTACTCGACCGATGCCAGCGGCCAGCTCAGGGCTCAGCAACCCGGCGTCCGCCGCCTCGTATACCAGTCGCCGAATGGCGGCAAGCTGCTGATTGATCGTGTTGGCCGCCACCCCTCGTCCTTCCAGGAACATGCGGTAACGAACCACGACGATGCGATTGAAAGCCAAACGGGGCTCCGAGCAGTACCATGCGATGAACTGCTCGATGGCATACTGGTAGACGCGGCGGGAATCCGGCGAGGCGAGACTATTAAGTACTGCCAACTTGGAGTGATCCAAATCCGGCAACCGGAGCACGGTGTGGCGATAGTTTGGCTTGGCTTTGCTCTTTCCCATACTGGCGGCCTCCCCGCCGCAGCCTGGGATTTACGACACACTGGTTGGGGCCCGCAACCTGAATCGGCTCGGATCGGTGGATGTCGCGGTTCTTAGTGCAAACGCCTGATTTCGACAGTTGAGAATCGGGCCGACCGCCAATCGAGCACAGTTGCCACGCTCGGGATGCAGTCGGGTGGGCGGAGCAGATCTTCAGCGAGATTGACCGACGCTGGCCGGTGAAAAAAAGGCCCCGCTCGGATGGGGCCCAAACATAGAAACGATTCGCTCTTAGGGTAGGGAGAATTTAGCAAACCTCACCGCACTGTTGTAATACGGTGTTTCCTGTATATGGAGCTGGGGCTATACGACTCGATTCCGCGCGAAGTCAATCAAGAGGGCAGGAAAACGGTTGTGTTCTGATGACTGTCGATAGTCGCGTTCTCCGCTCAGAACCCCGTGCTTGAGCCATTGTGCAACGGGTCAGGCAGCGTGCGTATCGACGAAGTCTTCTGCATTTGTCCAATCGTGCGGTTCTTGACTGACACACGCCTGAAGCAAGCGTCTCCAGCCGAGACGGCGTTCCAGCCATTGAGCCACTACGGTGTTGCGCTCAACGTGAGTACTCAGTTGTTGGGGGGTGAGCCGGTGCCAGCTACTCTCAGCTGGATCGTACCCGCTGTGTGAATGCAAGCTGCGAACCTCAACTTTTCCATCGTCAATGCGGTATTCTTTGGTCGCCGAACCATCTCCTGCTTCCAGGCGAAGCCGCACATTTTTCTGTAACATGGTTCCTATACCCCGTTTTCCCGGCGAAGCTTATACTCATCGCATTTCTCCCGAACGGCCGCAATCGGGAAAACACCTGAGATTCGCGGGGGGAACCGAGTATGGGGAATACCACCCTTCAAATACTCCGCAGCACTCACAACCCGCTCAATGAGTGCTACGCGTGTTTTCAACACTTGCCGGGCTGGCGGATAATACTAGGCCTAAAATGGCAGGCGAACAACAAATGTCCACCTGTCCAATATTGCTTTCGACTTGCCAGAGGTGGCTATGGCTATCAAATCGAAAGTCCTGAGAACCCTGCAGGGATTCGCTCCAACACTCGCCGCAACTGTTCTTCTCACAGCGGTCGCCGGAGCAGACTCAGGGAATAAGGTTCACTGGGCACGTTCGACTGACGGTGTTCGTATTGCCTATGAAGTGCGTGGCAAGGGATCGCTGGCCCTCGTCTTCGTCCACGGTTGGTCGTGTAATCGAGGCTTTTGGGCTGGTCAGATGAAACCGTTCTCAAGCCAGTTCAAAGTTGTCGCTGTCGATCTGGCGGGCCATGGCGACTCTGGCCGCAACCGCGAGAAATGGACGATCCAGTCGTATGGCGACGATGTCGCTGCCGTGGTCAAGAAACTGAATCTCAAGAGGGTCATCCTCGTGGGTCACTCCATGGGGGGTGACGTGATACCGGAGGCAGCACTTCGACTCCCAGGCCGCGTGGTGGGCCTCATCTGGTTAGACACTTACAAGAAGCTGGGGGCGGGCCGAACCCCTGAAGAAGTCCAAGCATTTGTGGCGAAATTTCGCGCAAATTTCTCAGACGTAACTCGCGGCTTTGTTCGAAGCATGTTCGTAAGCACGTCGGACCCTGCCCTCGTCGAACGAGTCGCCTTCGCTATGTCCTCCGCACCTCCGAGTATCGCTTTGCCATCGCTGGACTCGGCGTTCAGCTACAGCCGCGAGATGCCGCAGACTTTGGAGCGACTACATCTCCCCGTGATCGCGATCAATCCCGACAACGCTCCCACCGACGTAGCCTCCCTCGATCACTACGGCGTACAAGTGATCTTCATGCCAGGGGTCGGGCACTTCCTGATGATGGAGGACCCCAAGCGATTCAATGGCCTGCTCAGCACGGCAATTAGCAGGCTCATTCGCCAATGATTCTTCTCACGGGTGAGGACGTGAGTATCAGTTGACGTAACATCCCGATTTCACTAACAACCACTGGGCAACGCGCCAAGCCCTCTCCATCCGATGACCCCTTCCCCCTTATACTGGAGGGGAAATTGGGATTTAGAGGAGTTCATGGCCGCCCTAATTGATGCTATAGACGTCAAACGCAAGACGTTGTTTGAGCTTGAAAACACTCCGTTCTACTGCCTGGAAGCAGAGGTGAACACGCCTACCGCTCGTGGCGGCCAGACCTTGGTGCGCCTGAAGATGCGCAATCTTCTTACGAACGCGGTCTTTGAGAAGACATTCAAGGCGAGCGACAAATTCAAGGAGCCTGACCTACAGTCGGTTGAGGCGTCCTATCTATATAGCGACAGCGACGGTTTTCACTTCCTGGACCAGGAAAGCTACGAGACTCTCACCCTTACCGGTGAGATGGTCGGGAATGCGTTGGACTTCCTGGTCGAGGGCGCATTGATTCAGTTGCGCAAGTACAACGGCAATCCCATCGGTTTAGAACTGCCCTTATTCGTTGAACTGGACGTTGCCTACACGGAACCCGCGGTACGGGGCGACGCGTCGAGCGGCGGGACCAAGACAGCCCGGCTGGAGACAGGGCTGGAGATCCGCGTCCCCCTCTTCATCAAAGAAGGGGAAAAAGTGAAAGTGTCGACGGAGAACCGGGAGTTTGCGGGGAGGGCATGAGTCGGTTCCAGATCGATGGCCGTTTTTTGCGAAACTCTGGCGAGACGATCCTCTAACTGTCTGAAATATATTGACTTAGCTGTTGATCTACGTTTTACCCTCTCTGCATTGTCATTCCCAGGCCCGTACTGCATAGTGCCGCCAGTGCGGGAGGCGATTGTGGCTACTTCGCTGGCGGATTTTGCAGAACACATCGATCCCAAGACGTTGGCGGAGGCGCGGCGCGCCAATTTTCGGCAGGCAACGCGCGTCCACGGAAGTTTGCTGGCTGGCGCCGAGAAGCGGGCTCTCGTCTGGATGGCCGAGCGCATGCCTGCGTGGGTCAACTCCGACCATCTGACCGTCGTCGGATTCGCCGCCCAGATCGCGACTGGCGTCTGCTACGCACTTGCCGTTCGCGACCGCCGCATGCTGCTTGCCGCCATTGTTTGTCTCGCAGTGAACTGGTTTGGCGACAGCCTCGACGGAACCTTGGCGCGCGTGCGTCAGCAGCAGAGGCCGCGTTACGGTTTCTACGTGGACCACATGATCGATTCCATCGGCGCAGTGGCGATGATGGGCGGGCTCGCTCTTTCCGGCTACATGCATCCGTTGATCGCGATTGGATTGCTGATTGGCTTTCTGCTGCTTTCCATCCAGTCGTATCTGGCGACTTATACGCTTGGCGAGTTTCACCTTTCGTTGTGGCACTTCGGGCCGACTGAACTGCGCGTTCTGCTGGCGATTGGCAACCTGGCGATGTTCCGTTGGGCGTGGGTGATTCATGGGCGCTACCGGCTGTTTGATATTGGCGGCGCGATTGGATTGGCTGTAATGCTGCTGATGCTGGTTGCCGTCAGCCTGAAGAATACGATCCGGCTTTACCGAGAAGAGAGAATCTCATGAACAGTTCGTGTAGGGACGGGCGCCCTCGCCCTTCCAAGCCGAGCGAAGCTCGGCAGCGCTTGTTCCGCTGGCTGAAATTCAACGCCGTTGGTGGAATCGGGATCGTCGTGCAACTGGCGGCGCTGAGTGTTTTTCGCTCCTGGCTGAGACTGGATTATCTGATGGCCACGGGGCTGGCGGTCGAGATCGCGGTGGTCCATAACTTCCTATGGCACGAGCGCTTCACCTGGGCGGACCGGCCAGCTAACCGGCAGATGCAGTCGCTGGTCAGGCTGGCCAAATTCAACGCCAGCAATGGAGCGGTTTCGATGGTCGGGAACCTGGGACTGATGCGACTGCTGGTCGGAGAAATGAAACTTAACTATGTCGCGTCGAATCTTGTTGCGATCGTTGTTTGTTCGCTGGTGAACTTTTTGCTAAGTGATCGACTCGTCTTCGACGGAGAGGCGAAGCCGGCGGCGATTTCGGGCTAGCGGCTGCCGAGCTTTGCTCGGCTGGGCAGCCGAGGGCGGCTGTCCCTACGTGGTGCTTGGAGATCGCGGCTGCTTTTGGACATGCTTTTGGGGTGTGTCTTTGGGGGTTACGCCGCGATCAAAGCCGGGATATACTGTCTGTAGCTGCTATGCGCTCAAATGGCTACATTCCGCTTCTCCGGACGTGCTGGATCGAGGGACGCGCTTGTCCCCGCCGGTACCTTTCCGTGCTGCCTTCGCATGTGCGCGCCAATCTCTTCGGCAGCGACTAATCGTTCTTTCCTCTCGTTGCTTTGCTAATCGCTATTGCGCTGTTCGCTCTTAAGCTCTTAGCCGAAGCAGCTTATCTCCGTGGACGCAGCTTGAATCGGGCATGACAAAACCACTGGGAACTGACAACTGAGAACTAACAACCGATCCGGAGGATCTCATGACCACCAAAACTTTGACCGTCGGCCCCAAGCTCAAGACTGCGATTCCGGGCCCTAACGCCAAGAGGATTCTCGCGGGCGATGAGAAGTACATTTCGCCTTCCTACACGCGGTCGTATCCGTTGGTTGCCAAGCGCGGCCGCGGCATTGTGATCGAAGATGTGGATGGCAATGAGTTCTTTGATTTTTCCGCTGGGATTGCCGTGACTTCGACCGGCCATTGCCATCCGGAAGTGGTCGCCGCCATTCAGAAGCAGGCGGGCGAACTGATCCACATGTCGGGCACCGATTTCTATTACGAAAGCATGGTGACGCTGGCCGAGCGCTTGTCAGGAATCGCGCCCATGCCCGGCCCGCACCGGGTTTATTACGGAAACTCGGGCGCCGAAGCCATCGAGTGCGCTTTGAAGCTGGCGCGCTATCACACCAAGCGGCAGCAGGTGATCGCCTTCTTCGGGGCTTTCCATGGACGCACTATGGGCGCGCTTTCTCTGACCGCTTCGAAGCCGCAGCAGAAGCGCGGCTTCTCGCCGCTCGTGCCTGGAGTTACACACGTGCGTTATCCCGACGTGTATCGCGGCTGTGCGGGGGGTCCGCAAGATGCCGAGCAATTCGCCCTTGGCTGCGCCCGCTACATCGAAGACAAATTGTTTAAGACCATCCTCGCGCCGGAAGAAGTTGCGGCCATTTTTGTAGAGCCGATCCAGGGCGAAGGCGGATACGTCGTTGCTCCGACGATCTTCATGCAGGAACTTCGTCGCATCTGCGACAAGCACGGCATCCTGCTGGTGGTGGACGAAGTTCAGAGTGGCATCGGCCGCACGGGCAAATGGTTTGCGGTCGAACACACCGGCGTGCATCCGGACATCGTTTGCATCGCCAAGGGCATTGCGTCCGGGATGCCCCTCGGCATCACCATGAGCAAGGCCGACATCATGGACTGGGTGCCCGGTTCGCACGCATCGACTTTTGGCGGGAACCCCGTCTGCATTGCCGCAGCGCTGGCCACGCTCGAGGTGATCGAGAAAGAAGAGCTGCTAAAGAACTCGCAGGAAGTCGGCGGCCACATGCTGAAACGCATGGCCGACTGGCCGAAGAAGCACAAGATTGTTGGCGATGTCCGCGGCCGGGGCTTGATGATCGGCGTCGAGATCGTGAAAGACCAGACGACTCGCGAGTATGGCGCCAGTGAGCGCGATCGCATTGTCGAGCTTGCGTTCGAGCGCGGTGTGTTGTTTCTGGGATGCGGTCCGAGCACGGTGCGCATCGCGCCGCCGCTGATCGTTACGAAGGACGAAGCTGACGTTGCCATGGATGCGCTGGAAGAGTCGATCGCTGCCGTCGAAAAGAACAAGTAGTCGTCCGTCGTTGGTCGTTAGTCGTTAAGTCGTTGGAGGTTCGCGATGTGGAACGGAACTGTGGAATCGATTCATATCGCTTCAACTGCCGAAGGGCTGCCGCAATCTGTTCCTCAGGCGATGGCGGTTCCAGGCGCGGGGCTTGAGGGTGATCGCTATGCGCTGAAGCTGGGCACGTTCTACAAGCCTGCGCCGGATTTCGAACTCACGCTGATTGAGGCGGAAGCGATTGAGGCGCTGCGGCGGGACTATCAGGTCGAGCTTGCCGCCGGCGAAGCTCGACGTAACATTGTGACGCGCAACGTCCCGCTGAATCATCTAGTGGGAAAGGAGTTTGCCATCGGCGAGGTGCGCATTCGAGGCATCCGCCTATGCGAGCCTTGCGACCACTTGCAAAAAGTGACGGGGAAGTCCGTGATCAAGGGCCTGCTGCACCGCGGCGGATTGCGGGCTCAGATTCTGACGCAAGGGACGATTCGGGTTGGGGATGTGGTTAGCTGCTCGTCTCCGATGTCGCTGCGCAGCCCCTAAAGGGGCATCTGATTTCGAAGAATTTACGGTATCGCTAAAGCGATACCGTGATACGAACCCCGAGTCTGTCAGCAGGCCTGAGACTGGCCAAGCCCCGTCTCTACACGTAACCAGGTATTGCACGCTCTGGAGAAAGGATGGAAGGTATGGGCGACACCACACTGCGCGAACTCGTGTACGGCAAAGGCGCTCACGTGGATCCGGTCGCCTGCGTCGAAGATATTTCGGCGGAGCTGGCAGCGCGGACCGTACCGGACTATCCGCATTCCATCTGGCAGATCGTGGAGCACATGAATTATTGGATGGACTACGATCTCAGCAAAATTGCGGGAGAGAATCGACCTTATCCTGACAAAGCCATCGAAGGCTGGCCGGCGCACCCGAATCCGGGCGCTGAGGGTCGCGCGTGCGATGACGCTGAGGCGTGGCGGGCCACAACTCGTCGCTTCACTGATTTGCTCACGCGGCTTGCCCGGCTTGCGGAATCCGGCTCGCCGGAACTGGAGCGAAAAGTTAAAAACGTCGGCTCGCCAAAGTCTCCGCGCGAGTCCACCGTGCATGCCATGCTGTGGCAACTTGCGGCGCATAACAGTTATCACGCCGGCCAGATCACCTTGCTCCGCCGCCAGTTTGGAGCCTGGCCTCCTGAGCGAGGCGGCGATACCTGGTGAGCTACCTGTGAGCGATACACGATAGCGACAGCTGGTACCGCCGATCCCGACGCAGCCAGTCTGCATTCACTGCAATTCATCAACCGAAACCTTATTGGAAGGAGGCCTCTCGATGCCACGCTTTACGTCTCGCACTCTTGTCGCTCTTGCATTCACGCTGGTGGTTTGGGCCTCGGCCTTTGCCGGCATTCGCGCCGGACTGCGCGGTTATTCGCCCGCGAATCTCGCCATCGTGCGGTTTCTGGTCGCGTCTCTGGTGCTCGCCATCTACGCCGGGGTCGCACACTTTCGCCGTCCGGAATTGCGCGACATTCCCGGGCTGGTGCTAACTGGCGCCATCGGAATCACTTTTTACAACCTGGCACTCAATTACGGAGAGACGCGCGTGACCGCGGGCGCAGCCAGTCTGCTGATTGCATCAACACCCATCTGGACCGCGCTGGCCGCCCGATTCTGGCTGCACGAGAAACTGACCGTTGTCGGATGGTGTGGAGTGCTCGTGAGCTTCGCGGGGGTTGCGCTAATTGCCAGCGGAGAGGGTGAAGGCATCCGCTTCTCGCCGCAAGCACTGATCATTCTTGCCGCCGCTGTCACGTCCGCGCTCTACATGATTATGCAGAAGCACTATCTGGGTAGATACAGCGCGCTCGAATTTACCGCTTACTCGATCTGGTTCGGGACGGCGCTGATGCTGCCCTTCGGGCACGGTCTGATGCACACCCTGCGCGGCGCTCCCGTCTCGGCGACGCTTGCGGTCGTCTATCTGGGGATTTTCCCGGGAGCGCTCGCCTATGTTGCGTGGGGCTACGTGCTTTCGCACGGCGCCGCCGGACGCACGGCGACGCTGCTCTATGTGATTCCGATCGTGGCCATTGGCATTGCATGGATCTGGCTGGGCGAGGTGCCGAAACTGATTTCCCTGGTCGGCGGCGCGATCGCGCTCGGCGGCGTGGTGCTGGTGAACACAGTGGGAAAAAGAGGAGTCGGGAAAGGAAAGCTGGTGGAAGTTGACAATGCATCTATGATGAAGGTATGCGGGTGATACTGCAGGCGCAATTCCAACTCTTCGGCGTCCTAAAGAAACAGAACGGGTGGTACATAGCCCATTGCCCTCCGCTGGACATTACTACCCAAGGGAGGACCGAGGCTGAAGCCAAGAGGAATCTTGCCGAGGCATCAGAACTTTTTGTTGTGAGCTGCTTCGAGCGAGGCACTTTCGAGCAGGCACTTCGAGAACTAGGATGGAGTGTTGTGGCGGGACGCCCCGCGGCACGACACGGAAGACGTTCTGTGATTCCGCCTAAAGGCTCGTTTCGTTTCCCGGTTCCGGTTCCTTTTGACTTTGAGAAGGCCGATGTCACGCCTAAATCCGCTTCCTTGGCACAAACTAGTTTGCGTGTTTGAACAGATCGGCTATCGGCAGGCAGGCCAGAAGGGTAGCCACTTAAAGCTGGAGAAGCCTGGCGTCGCTCGGCCGTTGATCATCCCAAAGTATGCTGAAGTTGGGCGAGACATTATTACGACCCTGATTCGAACCGCTGGAATCACCCGAGATGCGTTCTTGTGTCTGTTGGAGAATTGCTAGCGAGCAATCGCCGACGGCAAATTGTACCGGACGCGCAGTGATCAAGATCACATAAGGCGCGGCTGATCCAAGCTAAGGTGAATATGGAGGTTCCATGTTCGCCGGACGCCTGACCCAAGCCACACTACGCGCGCTAGACTGGCTGGCAGCCCGCACGCTTGCGCCGGAGGACGTGCCCGCGCACCAGCGTACCGGGCGACGCGGCGAGGAAGACGCTTATTTCTACCTGCGCGGGCGGGGCTATACCATCATTGCCCGCAACTACCGCTCCCCGCATCATCGCGGCGAACTCGATCTTGTCGGCTGGGAGCGGGACGTCCTGTGCTTTATCGAAGTGAAAACTCGGACGACGCATGACGTGAAGCCCGCCGAAGCCGCCGTAGATCGCCACAAACAAAAGGAACTATCGATGGTCGCCCGCGACTTCCTGCGTCTGATGCCAGCTTCTTGCCAGTGGCGGTTCGACGTGCTCTCCGTATACTATGACAGCGGCCGCAGGCGGCCCTCATTCGAGTTATTTCAGAATGCGTTTTCCGTGTCGTACAATCATAAATTCTCAGAGTCCAGGTTTAGAGACCGCTACTGAAAGGATTTAGTACGTGCCTGAATTAAGAAAAGACCCCATCGTGGGCCGGTGGGTGATTATTTCCACGGATCGCGCCAAGCGGCCGACCGACTTTGTGCGCGAAGCTGTGAAGATCAAGGGCGGATTCTGTCCTTTCGATTATGGCAATGAAAGCAAGACGCCGCCGGAGATCCTGGCGTATCGTCCAAGCACCAACGGCAATACTCCTCTGAAAGACAGTCCGGGTTGGACGATCCGCGTCGTTCCGAACAAGTTCCCGGCGCTCGGCATCGAAGGCAGTCTGAATAAGCAGGCCGAGGGCATGTTCGACAAGATGAATGGCATCGGCGCCCACGAAGTCGTCATCGAAACACCCGACCACAACGCCACCCTGGCCTCGCTTTCCTCGAAGAGAATCGAAGACGTTCTATGGGCCTTCCGTGATCGCATTCTCGACCTCAAGAAAGACCGGCGCTTCAAATACATTCTGCTCTTCAAGAATCACGGAGAAGCGGCCGGCGCCTCGCTCGAGCACTCGCACTCGCAACTGATTGCTTTGCCGATTCTGCCTATTTATGTGGTGGAGGAACTGCAGGGAGCAAAACAGTATTACATCTACAAAGAGCGCTGCGTTTTCTGCGACGCCATCCGGCAGGAAACCGACAGCGGCATTCGAGTGGTGGCTGAGAACGAAGATTTTCTGACTCTCGCTCCATATGCTCCGCGGTTTCCCTTTGAAACCTGGATACTCCCCAAGCGTCACGAGTCTGCGTTCGAGAACTCGTCGTCGCACATGTTCGAGAATCTCGCGAAAGCGCTCAAGCTGCTGCTGATGAAAGCGGACCGCGTGCTCGACAATCCACCGTACAACCTGGTCGTGCACACGTCGCCGGCGCAGGATCCGCCCAACGAGTATTACCACTGGCACATTGAATTCATGCCTAAGCTGACCAAGACCGCGGGATTTGAATGGGGCACCGGATTCTACATAAATCCGACGCCGCCCGAAGAGGCCGCCAAGTTTCTGCGCGAGGCGAGCGTGGAAGACGCGGCTCCCAACGTGGTAGTCGCCCGCTAACCTAGCCTTGAGTTCGGTCGAGAACCTCGGCGTGCCAAGCCATCTGGATCGCTTCCAGCTTGGCTTCGTTCGACTTCGTGGGGTCGTCTTTGAAGTTGGGGAGTGCGATCACATATTTGTGCAGGTCGGTAAAACGGACGGCGAGCGGGTCGATTTTCGGGTGGGTTTCAGAGAGCAGAATCCCGATGTCGTCAGCGTCGCTCCAAGTGAGTTCTTTTGCCATGAATCAGTGCTCCTAGTCGTTCGCACTTTTAAAGCCGTCATAACAACCAACCAAGACCACGCTTTAGATGAAGGCTGAAAGCTGACGGCTGAAAGCTGCCTTTAGTGTTCTTCCGAAACGTAATTCCGGTTCCAGGCCGGGATTTCCACGACCACTTTGCCCGGCTTCTTTATGACGGTCTGGCATCCGAGGCGCGAGTTTAACTGAAGATCGGCGGCCATGTCGAGCTTGTCCGCTTCGTCATCTTCCATCTCCGAGATCAGGTCCGCGCCCTCTTTCACCCAGACGTGGCAGGTCGTGCAGGCGCAGTTTCCTCCGCAAGCATGATCGAGGTGAATGCCGAAGTTTAGTGCTACATCGAGCAGCGACTCTTCCTTGCCGTGGTCTTTGTATGGCAGCTTGCCGTGTTCGAAGGTCACCGTTTTGCCCGCGGGAAGAAAGGTGACTTCAACCGTATTTTCACCGGGAGCATCCACTGTGGTGGTTCCGGCGCCTTGTGTTTTTTCTTCAGACATAGAATCCCCTATTCAAAATCGGCTTTCGCCACCCGATGCCCTGACTGCGGCGCTTCCTCGAGATCGGAGTCGTCCATCGACTTCCCCTTAAGCGCGGTCGAGACGGCAGTATCCATCATCAATTCAGCGAAATGCATCGTGGCCTCGTTCAGCGCGTCAATGCCTGCGCGGATCGCGTGATAGTCATGCTCATTGCCATCCTTCACCGCAACCAGGGCTTTCTCCAGCGTCTCGACCTTGCGGCGTTCCTCGCTCGTGAGCTCTTGCCAGGCTGGATTGTTTTTTTCTTTTGCGAGCACCGTCAGGATCGTGTCGGCTTCGTGGCGCGCTTCGATGACCTGCCGCTGCCGGAAATCTTCTTCGGCGTAGTCGAACGATTCGAGCAGCATGTTCTCGACCTGCTCGTCGGTGAGTCCGTACGTGGGCTGGACGTCGATTTCAGCCTCTTGGCCGCTGCGCTGCTCGCGCGCCGAGACGCGCAAAATGCCATTGGCGTCGATCAGAAATTTCACTTCAATGCGCGGCATGCCGGCGGTCATCGGAGGAACGCCCTTCAGATCGAATCGCGCCAGTGACCGGCAATCCCGCGCCAGTTCGCGTTCGCCTTGCAGCACGTGAATCGCGACGTTCGTTTGGCCATCCACCTGGGTGGTGTAATACTGCGTTGCCGAAGCCGGCACCGTCGAGTTGCGCAGGATGATTTTATCGGTCACGCCGCCCGCTACTTCAATTCCAAGAGAAAGAGGAGTGACGTCAAGCAACAGCATGTCCTGCGTGATTTCGGAGCCGCCACCCAGAATGTTCGCCTGCACGGCCGCTCCGAGCGCAACCACTTCGTCCGGATTTAAATCCGTGTGTGGCGCGCGTCCAAACAGATCCTGCACCAACCGCCGCACCTTTGGAATCCGCGTGGAGCCCCCGACCAGCACGACCTCGTCGATCTGTTCGGGCTTCAGGCCTGCGTCTTTGAGTGCCTGTTTGCAGGGCCCGACCGTGCGGTCAATGATCGGTTGGATCATTTGCTCGAAACCTTCGAGCGAAATCTCGCGCTGATACTTCTTCCCGCCGGGCAAATCGACATCGAGCTTCACTGAAGGCTGCGACGAAAGCGCGATCTTAGCTTCGATCACGGCCTGCCGGATGCGTGCCACCGCTTCGCCGTTGCGCCGCAAGTCGAGTCCGAGATCGCCGCGAATGTCATCGAGCGCAATCGCGATCAGTAGATTGTCGATGTCATCTCCGCCGAGATGGGTGTCGCCGTTAGTGGCAATCACTTCGAAAATGCCGTCGTGCAGCTTGAGTATCGAGATGTCGAACGTGCCGCCGCCCAGATCGTAAACCGCAACGATGCCGTTCTTCTTTTTGTCGAGGCCATAAGCGAGCGATGCCGCCGTCGGTTCGTTCACCAGCCGCAAAACATTCAGCCCGGCGATGCGTCCGGCATCCTTCGTCGCCTGCCGCTGCGCGTCATTGAAGTACGCGGGGACGGTGATGACCGCCTGGGTTACGGGCGCTCCGAAAAAGCGCTCGGCATTGCGCTTGAGTTGGCGCAGTATGAAGGCAGAGATTTCCGGCGGCGTGAAGGTTCTTTCACCCAGCTTGATGCGGATGACTTCCCCTGACTGCAAGTCGTCCGCCAGGCGGAAAGGAAACAGCTTTAATTCTTCCTGTATGTCCTCGACGCCGCGTCCCATCAGACGCTTGACCGAGTAAACCGCCCGCTCCGGCGTTTCGATCAGATACTTGCGAGCGGCGTTGCCGACTATGATCTGGTTCTTCTCGTCTAGGGCTACCACCGAAGGCACGAGGTTCAGCCCGTCTTCGCCGGGGATGACGACAGGGGAATCCCCCTGCATATAGGCCACGAGCGAGTTCGTGGTGCCAAGATCGATGCCGACGATGTAATCAGTTGCCATTAGTGTAGAGAATTGCAGAGGTCAGAGGTCAGATTGCAGAGGTGAAAATCAAGGTTCTAACCTCTGCAATCTGACCTCTTACCTCTGACCTAGCATTCACCTCTGACCTAGTTTTCCATTGCCTCGTTCACATCCCGCAACAAATTCCGGATATAGTTCCTGCGGTTCAACACGTCGACCATCTGCCCGAGGATCTTCCGCCGGTCGGCTTCTTTACCATCGTCTTCACTTCGGCCGTCCACGGATTTGTCCCAGTTGTTCCACTCGGTCTTCAACTCGTTCAGGAGCGCGTCGTATTTTTCTTCGAGCGAAAGCTTGGCCTTGCCGATTTCCTCAAGTAATGCGGGGTCGTCTTCGCCCAACTTCTTCTGGACGCGCAGTTCCTCCAGATGCATGTTGAGTTCGAAGACTTCCTCCAACAGGTCGGGAGGCACGACCTGTTTCTTCAATTCTCCGGTGGCGCGAGCCTTTTCAGTCGCCTGTTTCGATTGTTCTTCGAGCTCGATGCCTTCGAGGCGCAACAGGTACTCGGTGCGCTTGATCGGATCTTTCAACGTGCGGTAGGCGTCGTTGAGCATGGAACTCTGTTCCAGGCTCCAGGTACGTTCCTGATCGTCGGCCTGCCCAAATACGTCGGGATGAAGACGGCGACTCAGGGCGTAGAATTCTTTTTCCAGTGCGGCCGTGTCCAGGCTGAGCTTGCGCGGAAATCCAAAAAACGTGAAATAGTCCACCGGGACTGGCGGCTGAACTTTGCCGCACGCACTGCAAAAGTGCACCGCGCGCATCGTGCCGCACGACCAGCACCTCGGGGTTGTGTCTCCGGCGGTTTGCCCTGCCGTGACCGGCGCCGATTTTGATTTTAAATTCGCCATATAAAATTCAAGGCGGGCGCACGGCCCGCCCTCTCCCTCTAACCACTGGTTGCGTGGGGACGGGCCTTTGGCCCGTCCGGACGGGGCGGAGCCCCGTCACCACACGATCTCCGCTACGAGAAAGAACTTCCGCAGCCGCAGGACTTGGTCGAGTTCGGATTCACGAACACGAATCCTTGTTGGATCAGGGTTTCGTGGTAATCGAGAGTCATCCCGTGCAGGTAGATGAAGGACTTCGGGTCCACAAAAACTCGGACATCTCCGAACTGAAACACGCGGTCACGTTCGCGCGGTTGCGTATCAAACCGTATGTTGTAACTCAGCCCTGAGCATCCGCCACCCTGCACGCCCAAACGAAGGCCACCCTGCTCCGGCGAAACATTTTCTTTCACCATCGCGGAGCGAATCCTCTTGAGCGCGTTGTCGGTCACCTGGATGCCCTTGGCCGGAGCCGTGGGCACGACGGGTTTGACGACTTCGTCTTTGACGGCTTGATCCATAGCTCTAAACTCAGCAGATTTTGTCATCCCGAGCGGAGCGAGGGATCTGCAGTTGCGCCGTAAAATGCAGATCCCTCGCTTCGCTCGGGATGACAATTCACAAACAGGTCCGACTTACTGCGCCGCCTGCACTGCCACGGGCTTCGCCGTTTCCTGCTTCTTCTTCCAGTCGCCGATCGCGGCTCGGATCGCATCCTCGGCCAGCACCGAACAGTGAATCTTCACCGGCGGCAAGGCCAGTTCCTTCACGATCTCGGTGTTCTTGATCGCGAGGGCCTCGTCAATCGTCTTGCCCTTGACCCACTCGGTCGCAAGCGAAGAGGATGCAATCGCCGAGCCGCAGCCAAACGTCTTGAACTTGGCATCTTCGATGATGCTGGTCTGCGGATTCACCTTGATCTGCAGCTTCATCACGTCGCCGCACTCAGGAGCGCCGACCAGGCCGGTGCCCACATCGGCATCCTTTTTGTCCATGGAGCCGACGTTGCGTGGATGGTTGTAGTGATCAATCACTTTATCGCTGTATGACATTTTTCCTCACCCCTTGCTAGTCTCTGAAACTTTGAAACCTTGAAACTCTGAAACCTTGCTCTTAGTGCGCTTCCGCTGCCCACTTCACACTCTTCAAGTCCACACCCTCTTTTGCCATCTCATAGAGCGGCGATAGTTCGCGCAGACGCAGCACCGTTTCGACCACGCGGTCGCCCACGTAATCGATCTCGGCTTCGGTGTTGAAGCGCCCGATGCCGAAGCGGATCGAGCTATGCGCCAGATCGTCGCCAGTGCCGAGAGCCTTCAATACATAAGATGGTTCAAGCGTCGCCGAGGTGCATGCCGATCCGCTCGAAACTGCGATATCGTTGATACCCATCAGCAGCGACTCGCCTTCCACATAGGCAAAGCTGATGTTCAGATTGCCGGGCAAGCGATGTTCCCAGGAGCCGTTGATATACACCTCGTCAAGGCGGCTCATGATGCCGTCTTTCAGCCGGTTTCGCAGGCCCGCCATTTTGCAGGATTCCTGCGGCATCTCTTCCTGCGCGATGGCGCAAGCCTTGCCCAGGCCGGCGATGCCGGGAACATTGAGCGTTCCGGATCGCATTCCACGTTCGTGCCCGCCGCCGTCAATCAGCGGCACCAACTGCACGCGCGGATTCTTGCGGCGCACATACAGCGCGCCCGCGCCTTTCGGCCCGTAGAGTTTATGCGCTGTGATGGACGCGACATCAATGTTCATCTTGTTCACGTCCACAGGGACTTTGCCGATCGCCTGCACCGCGTCAGTGTGGAAGATCACGCCGCGTTCGCGGCACAGTTTGCCGATTTCCGCGATTGGTTGCAGTACGCCGATCTCGTTGTTGGCCGCCATGATCGTGACCAGAATCGTCTTGTCGTCGATGGCGCGCTTCAGGTCGTCGAGATCAACCAGTCCATCCTTCTGCACCGGCAGATAGGTCACGCGGAAGCCGAACTTCTCCAGATGCTTGCAGGTGTCGAGCACTGCCTTGTGCTCGGTGACCGCGGTGATGATGTGGTTGCCCTTCTCGCGGTACATCTCGGCCACGCCCTTGATGGCGAGGTTGTCACTTTCGGTGGCGCCCGAGGTGAAGATGATCTCTTTCGCAGTCGCGCCGATCAGCTTAGCGACGCGTTCGCGCGACAATTCGACCGCTTCTTCGGCCGCCCATCCAAACGGGTGATTGCGGCTGGCGGAGTTGCCGAACTTCTCCATGAAGTAGGGCAGCATTTCTTCGAGAACCCGCGGATCCATGGGCGAGGTCGCGTGATTGTCCATGTAAATGGGCAGCTTGACGCCGTTTGGGGCCGTGCGCTGTCCGATGTCCTGACTGGTTGGGGTCGCCGTCTTCACATCCGTACTCATGATTACCTGTCTCCTTAAAAGAGCGCTACGAAATCGTTACCAACTCCGCCGGCTTCCTCGTCTCCTGCTTATTTACATGGACAACTTCCGGCTCTTCCTTCATCTGCGAAATTTTGATGTTCTTCAGCACCTGCTCGATGCTTTCATTCACTTTTCGCAGCGGCTCGCGAATCGTGCATCGATCGGTCTGATCGCATTCGCCGCGGACGGTTACGCAGGACGTAATGAACAGCGGGCCGTCAATGGCCTTGATCACTTCGAAGGCGGAAATCATCTTCGGATCCCGCGTAAGCGTGTAACCGCCATGCGTGCCATGCTGGGACCGCACCAAACCAACCTTCGCCAGCCGTTGAAGGATCTTCGCCAATGCTTCCTGCGGGATCCCGTAGGCCTCGGCTACATCCTTGGCGCTGCAGGCTCCCTGGTCAACGTGCTCGGCCAGATGCTTCATGGCCATCAGCCCGTAGTCCGCTTTTTTAGTCAGTTTCAGCATGCTGCCGAATGCCGACCTATATGGTCGGATAAAAATCCGACTGTTTGAGTCGTATTTCGATTTTAGCTTCAACGGTCAGTTCGCGCAAGGCCGATCAGGCATCGGTCGGATTTGGCAACTGAACGGTAAATTTTGGCAGGCAAAGGGTTTAGGGAGGCGGGCGCCATAAGCGTTAACTTTGTTCCCGGACTGGAAATCAATGTTCGGTATGTGATGGTGGAGTGCGGCGCAATCCCAGGTGGCGACTTCCGGGCAGTCGACCGTCCGTCCGGAACCCGCCGTTGTGCTCTCCAATAGACTGGACCGTTGATTAGCCCCCAACCCCCGGCGTATAAACGCGAACAGAGTTCACCCCAGTGAAAAGAGTCAATTCCGTTTTCATCGTGTCGATGCTAGTCGTGCTCGGCTTGTGCGCGAGTTCAGGGTGGGCGCAAACCTCGCGCTGGCCGGAGCAGAAGGCGAACGCCTGGTACGGACAACAGCCGTGGTTGGTCGGCAGTAATTACGTTCCCAAGTCGGCAATCAACCAATTGGAGATGTGGCAGGAGGCAACTTTCGATCCGGCGGAGATCGATACCGAATTGAGCTGGGCCGAAGCCATAGGCATGAACACCATGCGTGTCTTCCTACACGACCTGCTCTGGCAGCAGGATGCAGTCGGCTTTCAGAAGCGCATCGACCGCGTCTTGACCATCGCGTCGCGGCACCACATCCATCCCGTCTTTGTGCTTTTCGATTCATGCTGGGACCCGTCGCCTCATTTGGGCCCACAGCATCCGCCGACTCCAGGAGTTCACAACTCAGGCTGGGTGCAGAGTCCCGGCGCAGCAGCACTGGCGGACGCAAGCCAATATCCCCGGTTGAAGGCCTACGTGCAGGGCGTGGTGGGAGCCTTCGCCAAGGACGACCGCATTCTTGCCTGGGATGTCTGGAACGAGCCCGGTTCCGATAACGCCGGAAGCTATGGGAAAGAGGAACTCGAAGAGAAAGACAAAATTGCCCGGGTGGCGGCGCTTTTGCCCCAGGCGTTCGAGTGGGCACGCGAGGTGAAGCCCGTGCAGCCTCTCACGAGCGGAGTGTGGGCGGTTGACACCTCGCCGGATGGGGCAAACCTCGGCGAGCTGCAGCAGATTCAACTGCGCGAGTCTGATATTGTCACCTTTCACAACTACAGCTGGCCTGAGTACTTCAAGCGTCAAGTGGCCTGGCTGAAGAAGTACAATCGGCCGATAATCTGCACGGAATTCATGGCGCGATCGGTGGGCAGCACGTTTGACACGGTGTTGCCGATTGCGAAGGAGGAGCGCGTGGGGGCGATCAATTGGGGATTCGTCGCCGGCAAGACGCAGACCTACTTGCCCTGGGACTCGTGGGAGCATCCTTACATTCGCAATCAGCCACCGGTGTGGTTTCACGAGGTGCTCCGTCCCGACGGAACGCCGTATCGAGAAGCCGAGGTAAATCTGATCCGGCAGCTCACGGGGAAGCAATAGGAACTGAATCGGCTCCAGTGCGCCTTCGTTTCAGCGGTGGGGCAGACATTTCAAACCATTTAGCACCAAACCGCAAATTTCATCGGCGAAGCCTTCGTCAAGCTTGTCGTGCCTTATCAGAAAGCGCATGTAGATTGGCCCGTAGAGCGAGTCGAGGACGAGGTCAAGGTCGATGTTGGCGGGTAGTTCCCCTCGGTCGATGCCGCGTCGCAGAGTTTGATAGGCCTGTTTGCGCCGGGGCCACAAGAATCTGTCGCGAAAGGCCTCGATCAACTTCGGATCCGATTGCCCTCCGGCGAGGAGCGCTGCGACGACCTTGCCGCGCCTGGACCGGAAGATGCGAATCAGCCGCCTCATCTGCAGACTCATGTCGCTTTGCACGGAGCCTGTATTCGGGAAGCGGAGTTCCTCGTCGGCACTGGCGGAAAAAGCGTCGGCAACCAGCGCGGCTTTGGTCGGCCACCAACGATAGACAGTTGTCTTGCCAACATTGGCGTCGGCGGCGATGGCTTCAATGCTAAGCTCAGGGAATCCACCCTGCTGTTTGAGCAATTTCAAAGTGCTGCGCAGGATGGACTGGCGCGATTCCTCGCTGCGTGGCCGTCCGGGCAGGCGCTTCTCGCCGGTCCCGTTGATTCCGTTCCCACTGTTTCGGTTCCGGGCGTCGGCGCGCCGCGTGTGATTTTGAGCCATGGCTAAAGTCTAATATAATTTAAATCCGAAACGTACTGTTTTGAATCTGATTTGCAAGTCCGTAGGCCGGGGGGGCCGCGGCTTTTGGCAGTATCGATTTCCGCTAGTATTGGATTTCAGCATTACCATTTTTCGCCCGGCGAGTTTTCGCCCGGCGGGTCTTCGCCATTCCTATGTGGATCGTCGCATTAGCCCTTCGCCGCCCTTACACATTCGTCGTGATGGCACTGCTCATTATCATTCTTACGCCCATCACGATCCTGCGCACCCCGGTCGACATTTTCCCCGAAATCAACATTCCCGTCGTCAGCGTGATATGGAATTACACGGGCTTGGCGCCGAGCGAGATGGCGGACCGGATCGTCGCCAACTCTGAGCGCGGATTCACAGTCACGGTCAGCGACATTGAACACCAGGAATCGCAGTCGCTGAGCGGGATCGCCGTGATCAAGATATTCTTTCGGCCTTCCGCCAACATTTCCGTGGCGCTGACGCAAGTCACGGCGATCTGCCAGACGGTGCTGCGCGGATTGCCCCCGGGCACGACTCCGCCGCTGATCATTACTTACACCGCATCCTCGACACCCATCGTGCAACTGGGCTTAAGCAGCAAGACGCTTCCGGAACAGCAGTTGTTCGATTTGGGACAGAATTTTCTGCGCACGCAGTTGACCACAGTGCAGGGCGCGGCCACTCCGTATCCTTATGGCGGCAAGCCGCGCCAGGTGCAGGTGGACCTCGATTCCGCCAAACTCCAGGCCTATGGTTTGGCGCCCGCGGATATCGTCAACGCGGTGGCCGCGCAGAACTTGATTCTGCCGGCAGGTACCACGAAAATCGGGCCCACCGAGTACAACGTGGAGATGAACGGCACTCCGCAGACCGTCCCTGAACTAAATGATCTGCCGGTGAAGACTTCGAACTCGTCCACTCTCTACTTGCGCGATGTGGCGCATGTGCGCGATGGATTTGCGCCGCAAACCAATATCGTGCGGCAGGACGGCGTGCGTGGCGTGCTGATGTCAATCTTCAAGCTGGGCGGAGCTTCCACGCTGACGGTCGTAAATGCGGTGAAGGCGATTGTGCCGCTGGCAGCACAATCTCTGCCGCCCGAGCTTAGCATCAAGGCTCTGTTTGATCAGTCGCTTTTCGTGCGGGCGTCGATTGCGGGAGTTGTCCGGGAAGGCCTAATCGCCGCCTGTCTTACCGCCGCCATGATCCTGCTCTTTCTGGGCGACTGGCGTCCGACGATAATCATCGCAATCTCGATCCCGCTCTCCATCTTCGTCTCAGTGATCCTGCTGAGCGCGCTCGGCGAGACCATCAACATCATGACCCTGGGAGGACTGGCACTCGCTGTCGGCATCCTGGTGGATGATGCGACCGTGGAGATCGAAAACATCGAGCGCAATCTGGCCATGGGCAAGGAGATGAAACAGGCCATCCTCGACGGTGCCCAACAAATTGCGGTGCCTGCGCTGGTATCGACGCTGTGTATCTGCATCGTTTTTGTGCCGATGTTCTTTCTGGCCGGAGTAGCGAAGTTTCTTTTTGTTCCGCTGGCGGAAGCGGTGTCCTTTGCCATGCTGGCGTCTTACCTGTTGTCGCGAACCCTGATCCCGACCATGGTGATGTTTATTATGCGCGGGCACGAGCACCGCGCCGCGGAGCCGACAAACTTCCTCGCAAAATTCCAGCGAAGATTCGAGCGCGGTTTTGAAAGATTCCGCGGTGGCTACCAGCAATTGCTGGAAACCACGCTCGAACACCGGGGATTATTCGCCATCGGCTTTGTGGTTTTCTGCGTTTTGTCGCTGGGGCTGGTGTTCTTTCTGGGGCGGGACTTCTTTCCGCAAGTGGATGCCGGTCTGATTCGTTTGCACCTCCGCGCCCGATCCGGCCTGCGCGTGGAAGAGACCGCACGTCTGTGCGATGAAGTGGAGCAAGTACTGCGCAGCGAAATTCCGAAGGAAGAATTGCAGACCATGCTGGACAATATCGGCGTCCCGTATTCGGGCTTGAATCTTTCCTACAGCAGTTCGGGGGTGATTGGGTCGAGTGATGCCGAGATTCTAATTTCGCTGAATCCGGAACATCATCATCCGACGGCACGGTATGTCCGCCGGTTGCGTCGCGAACTGCCTGCGCGTTTCCCGGGCGTGGAATTCTTTTTCCAGCCCGCTGACATCGTGTCGCAGATTCTTAATTTCGGATTGCCCGCGCCAGTCGACATCCAAATCATGGGCGCCGATATGAGCACGAATTACGACATCGCGCAGAAGATCGCAAATCAGATGCGCCAGATTCCCGGCACGGCCGACGTGCACGTGCAGCAACTGATGAATCTGCCCACTCTTCATCTGGATATGGACCGCACCCTCATCAATCAGGTCGGTCTGAATGCCCGCGATGTCGCACAGAGTGTACTGATCAGCTTGAGTGGAAGCTTCCAGACAGCTCCCAATTTCTGGCTTAATTCAAAGAATGGCGTTACCTATTCCGTCGCAGTTCAGAGCCCGCAGTATCGTATGACGTCAGTGCAGGACTTGATGAACACGCCGGTGACGAACCCGAGTGCGCAGGCTCCGCAAGTGCTCGGCAATCTGGCTCAACTCACGCCGGTGGCGCGTCCCGCAGTGGTCAACCATTACAACGTGCAGCCGGTGATCGATGTGTATGCCAGCACGCAGGGGCGCGATCTGGGTGGGGTTGCGTCGGACATCATGAAGGCGCTGAAACCATTCCAGGACCATCTGCCGCGCGGAACCCGCATCGTGGTTCGCGGGCAGGTCCAGACAATGCAATCCTCCTTCATCGGCCTGGGCCTTGGCCTTGTGGGAGCGATTGTGCTCGTCTATTTGCTGATTGTGGTCAACTTTCAGTCGTGGCTCGACCCCTTTATCATTATTACCGCGTTGCCGGGAGCGCTGGCTGGGATCTGTTGGTTCCTTCTGATTACGCGCACTACGCTCAACGTTCCGTCGCTGACGGGCGCGGTTATGTGCATGGGGGTGGCAACCGCGAATTCGATTCTGATGGTGTCATTTGCTCGCGACCGTATGGATACTGGAGTGCCCGCGCTGCAAGCAGCGATCGAAGCGGGCTACACCCGCATGCGACCCGTGTTAATGACAGCCCTCGCCATGATTATCGGCATGCTGCCGATGGCATTGGGCTTCGGAGAGGGCGGTGAGCAGAATGCACCGCTGGGCCGCGCCGTGATTGGCGGCCTGCTGTTCGCAACGGTAGCCACCTTATTTTTTGTGCCCAGTGTATTTACGATTATTCATGGCCGCCGTCAGGCGCGGCTGCTGCCGGAGCAAGAGTAGAGCAGCGCAATAGAGAAGAGCAAGATAGAGAATTCGTTGGAGACCGCAATCATGCCAGTACAATCGCCGCCTGTAACGACGCAGCAGAACGAGACGCAGCACGTCGGCCCAGACAGCAGTCGGCCTTCCGCTCCGGGTCCGGCTCCAGCAGGGCGGGCAAAGACTCTGGTTGGCGCGGCCCTGCTCGTCCTGATCACCGCGGGCGTAGTTACTTTTCTAAACCGGAAGAGCGAATCTGACGCGCTTGCGAAAGAAACCGAAGCCGTCTCGATTCCGACGGTCGCGGTGGTGCAACCCCAGGCCGAGCCCGGAAACGACGAACTGGTGTTGCCAGGAAATTTGCAGGCCTTTGAGGAGTCCCCCATTTTTGCCCGAACCAACGGCTACCTCTTGCGCTGGTACAAGGACATTGGAAGCAAGATTCAGAAAGGTGAACTGCTGGCGGCGATCGACACGCCGGAGATTGACCAGGAACTTTCGCAGGCGCGAGCCAGCCGCGAGCAGGTCAGGTCGGCGCTGGGATTGGCGAAGATCTCGGCTGACCGGTGGGCGAATCTGCGTAAGACCGACTCGGTTTCGGAGCAGGAAGCCGACCAGCAAGCGAGCGGCTATCAGCAGGCGCAAGCCAATCTCGCAGCGGCGGATGCGAATGTTCGCCGCCTCGAACAACTCGAATCTTTCAAGAACGTGTACGCTCCTTTTTCTGGCGTGCTTACCCGGCGTAATGTCGATCCGGGCGTGCTCATTAATTCTGGGGCCGGGCTGACTGGCAAAGAGCTGTTCGATATCGCGCGCGTCGATCCGCTGCGGGTTTATGTCAGTGTTCCGCAGGCGTATGCGCCGAACATGAAAGTTGGGATGAAAGCGAATGTCACGCTCCAGGAATTTCCCGGGCAGAAATTTATGGGAACCGTGGCTCGCACCGCCGATGCCATCGATCCCGCGACGCGCACCCTGAATACGGAAGTGGATGTTCCGAACAAAGATGGCAAGCTGCTGCCGGGTTCCTTCGGCCAGGTTCATTTTGCGACCGGCACTTCCGTTCCGAGGATTACGATCCCGGTGAACGCCATGCTGTTCCGCGCAGAGGGGCCGCGGGTTGCCGTCGTCGACAAGGACAGCACGGTGCATTTGCATCCGATCAGCATTGGGCGCGACTTTGGAGCTACGCTTGAAATTCTTGGCGGGCTTGAGGTCAGCGATCGGATCATCATCAACCCGTCCGACTCACTCGAGGAAGGGCAGAAAGTGCACGTCGCCAACCCGAACCAGGGAGCTGCTCGCTCGTGAAGAGATTGACTCAAGCCTGTAGGGACGGGGTTGGCCCCGTCTTCGGAGACGGGGCGAGACGCGGCAAGCCGCGTCTCTACGGGAATTCGGTGCTTGCGCTGTGTGCGTTGGTCTGTGCTTTAGTCTGCATGCTGGGCTGCACCGTGGGGCCGGGATATAAGCGGCCCGCCGCGCCGGTTCCCGACGCGTGGAAGGGCGTAGGGCCGTGGCAGACGGCGGCTCCGAAGGACGCAATTCCCAAGGGCGCATGGTGGCAGATATTTCATGACGCCGAACTAGACCGGCTGGAGCAAGAACTGCTTCAGGCAAACCAGTCGCTGGCTGCGGCTGAGGACCGCCTCTCGCAAGCTCGGTCGCAGGCGCGAATCGCGTCGTCGGCGTACTTTCCGGTGCTCAGCGCCGATCCAAATGGGCAGCGCCAGCGTATTTCCGGCAATCGTCCGGTTTTGGGCAGCACGACTGCGACCGCGCCCGTTACTCAGAATGTTTTTACCGTCCCGTTTTCCGTTAGCTACGAGCTTGATTTATTCGGACGCGTGCGCCGCAATCTCGAAGCGGCCAACGCTTCGCTGCAGGGGAGCGCGGCCGACCTGGAAAATGTGCGCCTGGTATTGACTGCCGAACTCGCTGCTGACTATTTCAATCTGCGCGAACTTGATCGCGAAGCTGGAGTGGTGCGGCAGTCGGTTGAAATCCAGCAAAAAGGATTGGACCTGGTCAACCATCGTCACGAAGGCGGAGTCGCGAATGGGCTGGAAGTGGCGCAGCAGGCCGCGTTGCTGGATTCGACTGCGACGCAGCTTTCGCTGGTGCTGCAGCAGCGGGCGCAATTCGAACATGCCATCGCCGTGCTGACGGGGAAGTCCGCCTCGGCTTTCAGCGTTGCTGAGGCGCCGTTCGACGCCGCCCCTCCGGCGATTCCTACTGGAGTTCCATCTGAGATTTTGGAGCGCCGGCCTGACGTTGCTACCAGTGAGCGCCAGATGGCGTTCGAAAATGCGCAAGTCGGTTTAGCGGTGGCTGCGTTTTATCCGCATATTACTTTGAGTGGGAGTGGCGGATGGGAAAGCCGTGACATCGCCACACTGGTCGACGCTCCAAGCGCGTTCTGGTCGCTGGGAGGCGATCTTCTGCAGCCGATCTTTAATGGCGGCCGCAATCGCGCCAACCTGGCGCTCAGCCGCGCTGCCTATGACGAATCGGTAGCCAATTATCGCGAGTCTGTCCTACTTGCATTTCAACAGGTGGAGGACGGGCTTTCCGGTCTGGCGCTGCTTGATCAGGCTTTGAAAAGTCAGCAGACGGCGGTCGCCGATTCGCGCCGCGCGCTCGACATCGCCAACAACCGCTATGTCGGCGGCGTCACCACATACCTCGATGTGATTACCGCACAATCCACGCTCCTGAGTAACGAGCGCCTGGCAACGCAGTTGCTCGGTCAACAAATGACCACTTCCGTTTTCCTGGTGAAGGCTCTGGGCGGCGGGTGGGACGCCTCCGAAATTCGGCACGAACAGGTGAGGCCGGCGCTGGTTCAAGCCGTGCAGCAGTAAACTACCTATTTCCGATTGTAGCGCCGCCGTCTCGGCGGCTGTCCGGCAGGCGTCTCGCCCGCCGCGCCGAAACCTCGACGCCTCAGGACAGCTGGCGAGATGCCGGCGCTACGGTGGTCATTAATCGGTCGGGGTACCAGTGCACTTAGCCCGCAGCACGGGGTTTGATAGCATGTCGCGCCTGGACTGCAAATCTATGATTTACAAACTTTTACCATCGTTTGCTTCCCAGGAACCATCACTTTAGAAGAGTATTGTCATCTACTAGGTCTTGCGTTTTGCACGTTTGGATGTGCGCTGCTCTTTATGAATAGAAATTTGAATTGGCAGTGGATGCAGCTCGGCGCGATTTTACTTCTGCTGCTGGCTTTTGGCGGCTGCCAGAGCGCCAATTCCGCAAAGAGCCAACAAGCCCTGGCAGCCACGAGCCGCGCCATACCAGTTGCGGTTGCGTCCGCCGTCTCGCAGGACATGCCGGTGTACCTCACTGGCTTAGGCTCGGTCACGGCCTACAACACGGTGAGCGTGAAGAGCCGGGTGGACGGCCAACTTATCCAGGTGAATTTCCGCGAAGGGCAGCAGGTCAACAAGGGCGACCTGCTGGTGCTGATCGATCCGCGTCCTTTCGAGGTGCAACTCGCGCAGGCGCAAGCGCAGTTGTTTAAAGATCAGGCCTCACTCCGCGACGCGCAACTGAATTATCAGCGCTTCAAAGATCTGCTGCAGGAATCCGGCGCGATGTCGCAGCAGCAGGTGGACACGCAAAAGTCGACGGCGGATCAATTCGAAGGCGCGGTTCGGGCGGACCAGGCCTCGATCGACAACGCGAAACTTCAGATCGCCTATTGCCACATCACGGCGCCGGTGAATGGCCATATCGGATTGCGGTTGGTCGACGTCGGCAACATCGTCCATGCCAGCGATGCGAATCCCATGCTGGTCATCACGCAATTGCAGCCCATCTCGGTCATCTTCACTTTGCCGGAAGACAGTCTGCCTGTGGTCGTGAAACGGATGAAACAGGGAACTCTGACGGTTGACGCCTTCAGTCGCGACGACCAGACCAAGCTGGCTACCGGCACATTGCTGACCATCGACAACCAGATTGATCAGACGACGGGCACGGATCGCCTGAAAGCGATCTTCGACAACAAGGATGGCGTGCTCTTTCCGAATCAGTTCGTCAACATCCGCCTGCTGCTCGATGTGCGCAAGAACAGTACGATCGTTCCCAGTGTGGCCGTGCAGAAAGGGCCGCAGGGAAATTTTGTTTACGTGGTAAAAGCCGACAAGACGGTCGAGGCGCGCCCCGTAACGGTCGCGCTCACGCAATCCAATCAAAGCGCGATTGGCAGCGGCCTGCAGGTCGGAGAGGTCGTGGTCATCGACGGGCAGGACAAGTTACAGAACGGCGCGAAAGTTGAAACTCGCAGCGCTACCGGAAGCCCCAGCGCTTCGCAATCGACTACATAGCCAGCGAAAACAGCTCCGACGTCATGAACCCCTCTCGCCTTTTCATTCTGCGGCCCGTCGCTACCTCTTTATTGATGGCGGCCGTAATGCTCGTCGGATTCGTCGCTTACCGGCAACTACCGGTCTCCGCCTTGCCCGAGGTGGACTACCCGACCATTCAGGTCATGACTTTCTATCCCGGCGCCGCTCCCGATGTGATGGCGTCTTCGGTCACCGCGCCATTAGAGCGCCAGTTCGGACAAGTCCCCGGACTGAACCAGATGACCTCGACCAGTTCGTTCGGCAGTTCACTGATCACTTTGCAATTCGCTCTCGATCAGAACATCGACGTTGAAGAACAGCAGGTGCAGGCCGCAATCAACGCCGCAACCACGTACCTGCCGCAAAATCTTCCCAATCCTCCGATTTACAACAAGGTGAACCCTGCCGATGCGCCCATCCTCACCTTGGCATTGACCTCGGATTCGCTGCCTTTGTCGCGCATCGAAGACATGGCCGAGACGGCGCTGGCGCAGAAAATCTCACAGCTTCCGGGAGTCGGCCTGGTTTCAATCAGCGGCGGGCAGAAGCCGGCGGTCCGCATCCAAGCCAATCCCACAGCTCTGGCTTCCTACCAGTTAGGTCTCGAAGATGTGCGCGCCGCGCTGGCCGCCGCCAATGTGGACCAGGCCAAGGGAGTGATTGATGGCCCGCGGCAGTCGTTCACGATTGGCGACAACGACCAACTGCTATCGAGCCAGCAATATAACAGTGTTGTCATCGCCTACAGGAACGGCGCACCGGTGCGCTTGTCGGACGTAGCCACTGCTATTGACAGCGCTGAAAACGTGAAGCAAGCGGCCTGGGTTAACACCACGCCCGCGGTTCTGCTCAATATTCAGCGCCAGCCTGGGGCCAACATCATCAGCGTGGCCGATCGTATCAAAGCAGTCTTGCCGCAGCTGCAAGCTTCCATGCCGGCGGCCGTCAAAGCTCAAATCCTCATCGACCGTACCCAGACGATTCGCGCGTCGGTCAACGATGTGCAGTTCGAGTTGATGTTGACCGTAGCCCTGGTCGTGATGGTCATCTTCCTCTTCCTGCGCAATCTTGCTGCAACCGTCATCCCAAGCATTGCGGTGCCACTCTCCCTTGTGGGCACCTTCGGAGTGATGTACCTGCTCGGCTACAGCCTCAACAACCTGACGCTAATGGCGCTCACCATCTCGACCGGATTCGTGGTGGACGATGCCATCGTGATGATCGAGAACATCGATCGCTACCTGGAAGAAGGCGAGTCTCCTCTGGACGCCGCACTCAAGGGTGCGGGACAGATTGGATTCACCATCGTATCGTTGACCGTTTCACTGATCGCGGTATTGATCCCGCTACTGTTCATGGGAGACATCGTCGGCCGACTCTTCCGCGAGTTTGCCGTTACCCTGGCGGTTACGATTCTGGTTTCCGCCGTGGTGTCGCTGACCCTGACGCCGATGATGTGTGCGAAGCTTCTGAAACAGAGACAGCCGGGGAAGGAATCACGTTTTTACCGCGTCACCGAAGATTACTTCAACCGCGTGATCGCCTTCTACGGCCGGACCCTGAAGTGGGTTCTCAAATATCAGACCATCACTCTTCTGGTCACGGTATCAACCCTGGTCGCCACGCTGCTGCTGTATGTCTACGTGCCCAAGGGCTTCTTCCCGGTGCAAGATACGGGCGTGATTATGGGAGTTTCGGAAGCCGCCGAGAATACGTCGTTCGCGGCCATGGCGGAGAAGCAGCAGGCACTGGCAAAGGTGATTCTGAAGAATCCGAATGTTGACAACCTGGCATCGTTCATCGGCATCGATGGCACGAACATCACGCCGAACAGCGGCCGCATCCAGGTTAATCTGAAGCCGCGCAATCAGCGTAAAGAGACTGCTTCCGAGATCATTCGCGATCTGCAACCGGAACTGGCCAAAGTGGAAGGCATCACGCTGTACATGCAGCCGGTGCAGGACTTGACCGTGGAAAGCCGCGTCAGCAGCACCCAGTACCAATATTCAATGGAAGACGCCGACGCCACCGAATTGGCCACCTGGTCACAGCAACTTCTGCAAAAGCTGCAAGCCGTGCCGCAGTTGCGCGACGTGGCCAGCGACCAGCAGAACAACGGATTGCAAGCGAACCTGATCATTGATCGCGACACGGCTTCGCGATTGGGCATCCTGCCGCAGGCCATCGATGACGCGCTCTACGACGCGTTTGGGCAGCGGCAGGTTTCTACTATGTTTACGCAGTTGAACCAGTATCACGTCGTGCTGGAAGTGAGTCCCCAATTCAAGACGACCCCGGACGACTTGAAGGACATCTACGTCAAGTCAACAAGCGGCGTATCCAGCGCCGGTACGACGGCCACGAGCACCTCGAGCACCAGCGCCTCGGCCAGCAACACGTCGGCCTCGGGCGGGTCGTCCGCAGGCGCATCGGCCGCCGCATCCGCCAACACCACGCAGGTTCCGCTTTCCGCCTTTACTCGCGTCGAGATGCGCAATGCGCCGCTTGCGATCAATCACCTGGGCCAGTTTCCGGTGGTGAACCTGTCGTTCAACCTTGCTCCCGGTGTTTCCCTGGGCGACGCCACCACGGCGATCGAACAGGCGGAACAGCAAATCAACCTGCCGCGCAGCATCAATACCAGTTTCCAGGGAACCGCAGCTGCCTTTCACAACTCGCTTTCGAGCGAGCCCTGGCTCATTTTGGCCGCCATCATTACCGTTTACATTGTGCTGGGAGTGCTCTACGAAAGCTACATTCATCCGCTCACGATTCTTTCCACGCTGCCCTCGGCCGGTGTCGGTGCAATTCTCGCGCTGCTGATTACCCGCAATGATCTCGGCGTCGTAGCCCTCATCGGCATCATCCTGCTGATCGGTATCGTGAAGAAGAACGCCATCATGATGATTGACTTCGCGCTCGAAGCCGAACGTGTGGAGCATAAAGCGCCGGAAGAAGCCATTTACCAAGCGTGCTTGCTTCGTTTCCGTCCGATCATGATGACCACCATGGCCGCATTGCTCGGCGGATTGCCTCTGGCTCTCGGCGGCGGCACGGGCTCGGAACTGCGCCATCCGCTCGGAATTACGATTGTCGGCGGACTGCTCCTCAGCCAGTTGCTCACGCTCTACACAACCCCAGTCGTTTATTTGTGGTTCGACCGGCTGGCGCAAAGATTCGCGGGCTACAAGATCGGCAATCCGATGGAGGAGCCGGCTCCCGAGGCCACAGGGGATTAAGGCATGAATATTTCCGCTCCCTTCATCAAGCGGCCGGTTGGGACCTCGTTGCTGGCGGCGGCGCTGCTGCTTTCGGGAGCATTGGCATTCAAGTTTCTGCCCGTAGCCCCGCTGCCGCAGGTGGAGTTCCCCGTCATTTCGGTATCGGCGGGTTTGCCGGGAGCAAGTCCGGAGACGATGGCGTCGGCGGTGGCGACTCCGCTGGAGCGGCAGTTCGGACGCATCGCCGGCGTGAACCAGATGACCTCAACCAGCCAACTGGGTTCCACCAGCATCGTTCTCCAGTTCGACCTCAGCCGGAACATCGATGGCGCCGCACGCGACGTGCAAGCCGCCATCAATGCGGCGCGCAGCCAACTGCCTTCCTATCTTCCCGGCAATCCAACCTATCGCAAGGTCAACCCGGCGGATGCGCCGATCATGATCCTGGCGCTCAGCTCCGACACGATTCCGCTGCCTAAGATTTACGATGCCGCGGATTCGATCCTCGCCCAGAAACTGGCACAGGTGGATGGCGTAGGGCAAGTCTTCGTCGGCGGCGGCGCAAAACCGGCGGTGCGCGCGGAAGTCAATCCCATGCTGCTGAACAAGCTTGGCGTGGGCCTCGACTCGGTCCGCACCGCACTTAACCAGGCGAACGCCAATACTCCCAAGGGCGAATTCAGCGACGCAGCGAATGCCTGGGCCATTCACGACAACGATCAGATTTTCCTCTCCGATCAATATCGCAACCTGATCGTCGCCTACAAGAACGGCGCGCCGGTGCGATTGGCCGATGTCGCCGATGTGCAGGACGCGGTCGAAGATATTCATGTCGTTGGCCTGGCCAATGGCAAGCCCGGAGTGCTGATGATCATCTCGCGCCAGCCGGGCGCGAACATCATCGCAACCGTCGATCGCGTGTACGCGGCGCTGCCGCAGTTGCAGGCCTCGATCTCTCCCGCCATCGCAATGAACGTGGTTCTCGATCGGACGACCACGGTGCGAGCCTCGGTCCACGATATCGAGGTGACGCTCATCATCTCGGTCATACTCGTCATCCTGGTCGTCTTCGCTTTCCTGCGCACGGCGCGCGCAACCTTGATTCCCAGCATAGCGGTGCCGCTCTCGCTCATCGGCACTTTTGGCGTGATGTACCTGCTCGGCTACAGTCTGGATAACTTGTCGCTGATGGCGCTGGCGATCTCGACCGGCTTTGTGGTGGACGATGCGATTGTGGTGCTCGAGAACATCACGCGCTTTATCGAGCAGGGGATGACCCCGGTTCAGGCGGCGTTTCGCGGAGCCCGTGAAATCGGATTTACCGTGCTCTCGATGAGCACCTCGCTTGTAGCCGTTTTCATTCCTATTTTGCTGATGGGTGGTATCGTCGGGCGGCTGTTCCGCGAATTCGCCGTCGTGCTCAGCATCGCCATCTGCGTGTCGCTGGCGATTTCACTGACCTTGACGCCCATGATGTGCGCCAAGTTTCTGCGGCCTCAGAGCGAGAAAAAGCATGGGCGCTTCTATCGCGGCAGCGAATGGGCCTTTGACCGTATGCTTGGCGGATACAAACGTGGTCTCAATTGGGTCTTACGCCATCAACCGCTGACCTTTGCGGTGACGATCGCGACTGCCTGTCTCAGCGTGTATCTCTACATGCTGGTTCCGAAGGGCTTCTTCCCGCAGCAGGATACGGGTCGGATCAGCGGATCGGTGCAGGCTGCGCAGGACATTTCCTTCTCGGCCATGAAGGGGAAGATGACCCAGTTTATGAACATCGTAATAAAGGATCCTGCGGTGGCCACGAGCGTGGGTTTCGCCGGCGGCAATACCACGTACAACACCGGACGCATGTTCATCACGCTTAAACCGCTCGCGGAGCGCAAGATCACCGCGGATCAAGTAATTGCACGCCTGCGATCGAAATTAGCGGTCGTCCCGGGTGCCACCTTGTACATGCAGTCGGCGCAGGATCTGACCATCGGCGGGCGTATGTCTCAGGCCCAATTCCAGTACACGTTGCAGGGAGAGGATCTGGCAGAGATGAACAACTGGGCGCCGCGGCTGCTTCAGAAGCTTCGTTCTCTCCCGCAGTTGCGTGACGTCAACACCGATCAGCAGGATAAAGGACTGCAAGCAAGCGTTGTGATTGACCGCGATACAGCCGCACGGCTTGGAGTCGCCGCCGCTGATATCGATGCCGCTCTCTACGATGCCTTTGGCCAGCGCCAGGTCTCGATCATGTATCGGGCTTTGAACCAATATCACGTGGTCATGGAGGTTGCTCCGGAATTTGCCAACAGCCCAGACGCCCTTCAAAGCATCTATGTGCGCGCGAAAAACGGCACTCCGGTGCCGCTGGCGTCGCTCGCGCACTTCGGGCCGTCGAACACCTCGCTCGGGGTCAACCACCAGGGACAGTATCCGTCGGTGACGCTCTCTTTCAATCTAGCCCCGGGAATTGCGCTCGGCGATGCGACCAAGGTGATTGACGACGCCGAGCGCAGCATCGGTTTTCCGTCGACCATCCATGGAAGTTTTCAGGGCACGGCCGCCGCTTTCCAGGATTCTCTAGCTAGCGAGCCGCTGCTGATCCTGGCCGCGCTGCTGACCGTCTATATCGTGCTGGGCATTCTCTACGAGAGCTTCGCGCACCCGATCACGATCCTGTCCACTCTTCCTTCGGCCGGCGTTGGTGCGCTGCTCGCTTTGCTGATTTCGAAAAACGAACTCAACGTGATCGGACTGATTGGGATCGTCCTGCTGATCGGCATCGTCAAGAAGAATGCCATCATGATGATCGACTTCGCTCTATACACCGAGCGCGAACACGGAAAATCTCCGACGGACGCGATTCACGAGGCATGCCTGTTGCGTTTTCGCCCGATCATGATGACGACTATGGCGGCGCTTCTTGGCGGATTGCCCTTGGCCTTGGGCACCGGCACGGGATCGGAGCTGCGGCGTCCGCTCGGCATCACCATCGTGGGCGGGCTCATTGTGAGCCAGATGCTGACGCTGTTTACCACTCCCGTGGTCTATATCTACATCGACCGCCTGCGACTGTGGCTGGCAGGCCTTCGCACCAAAGCTCCCGGCCAGGCGCGGCCGCCGGTCGTACCGCGTCCGGCGCAGAGCCAGTAGGCAGGGCAGAGCACTCGGTAAATCCAGGGTGGATCTCGCCGGGAGCTACGCCGTGTGGCGTTCCTGACTGCCGTGGCGCGAACGGATCTCGCGTTCTGCAATCAGCCAATCCTGATTCTCGTTGCCATTGCTGCTCTCGCTCCCCGCAGTCGCTCTGCGCTCCAGGTAAAGTTCGTAGGCGCGGCGGCGAATCTCTTCTTCGAGATTGATGGGGACAACGTTGGACGGTTTCCCGTCCTTGCGAACTTCCTTGTTAACTGCGACGTTAACTTCGAGTGCACCCTGCACAGCGTCAGCCGGGACTGTGACTCCGGTTTTCCTGCTGCGAATAGTCGTAGCGTTTTCGGTTGTCTTGCGAGCCATACGGTACTCCTTACAGATTCCCAATTCCAGTAATGGTCTAACGTAATGAACCAGCGACATACACACACCCCTATAGCCGCTATCCGGCTATTTGCGACGAATGGTTGATCCAAATATAACGCGAACGCCTGTGGAAGTGTGCGGGAAAGACAACGAAAAAAATCGTTGCTCTGTATGAAAAAGACACTCTTTTGGGCAAGGACAGGCGTGGATGGTCCGAGGGGGTAAAAGTACTCTGGTAACTTGTGGAAAAGTTCTTCGTGCCCGCAGGATAGATGCGTAAGGCCTAAAGGCCACACCTATGTCATCGGGCAATCAGGGTTCCGCCGCCAAGGCAGCCAAGGCCGCGAAGGCCGGCATCAGCGAATTGGAGAGCATGCTTTCGGAATCTCCGAGTTCGGATAGAGTTTGCTTGAAGCTCGCCCAGATACTGGGGGTGCGCCGCAGTGAAGTGGCGCTGCTGAGGCTAGAAAAGGGTAGTCTGCGATTTATCTTTCCGCCCGAGCTACGATCGGCAGGCGTACTGCCGCTGACCGGATCTGCAGTTGCAGCTCGGACGGCGGCGACTCGCGCTCCTCTTCTTTCGAATGCTTTTATGCGCGTAAAACATGTCAGCCTGTTTGAAGCGGTCAAGCTGGGAGCCGAAACAGAAGATCGAAGCCAGGAGCAAATGCCGATTCAGAAAATCATGTCCGTTCCCGTGGTGTCATCAGAAGGAAAGGTGATGGGAGTAGTGCAGGTTTCGCGCAAAGGGCTGGATGCTTCTATCGCGGGCGCCGACTTCACCGGCGATGACTTGAAGCAACTGGAGCAGGCCGCCGAAGTCATCTCTCGCATGACGTTCATGCAGGAAGGCGCGGAGATCTAGAATTTGTGATTGGTGATTTGTAATTGGCAATTGAAGCTCAATTGGCCATTGTTTGAAATTACAAATTGCAAATTACCAATCACCAGTTCCTCACACCGCTTGTCCGACGCAAAATCCGGACGCCCACGCCCACTGGAAGTTGAAGCCGCCGAGTTGGCCGGTGACGTCGACCACTTCTCCGATGAAAAAAAGGCCGGGCACTTTCTTTGATTCCATGGTCTTGGCGGAAAGTTCACCGGTATCGACGCCGCCCGCCGTGACTTCCGCTTTTGCGTAACCCTCGGTCCCTTCCGGCTCGACGTCCCAAGAATGCAGTTGACGTTCGGCGTCAGCGATGGCGCGATCGGAGTTGCCAGCCAAAGGATAAGTTTCGAGCCAGCGATCCGCGAAGCGACGAGGCAGGATCTCTCTCAGCAGCAACTTCCAACTCGATTCGTCGCGATGTTCTCGCGTTCGCAAATCGGCAGTGAGATCGCGGTCTGGCGCAAGGTCGAGATGAATCGGCTCCTTGCCGTCCCAGTAAGAGGAGATTTGGAGAATCGCTGGCCCGCTGATGCCGCGATGAGTGAAAAGCATGTTTTCGCGAAAAGTCTGTTTCGTGGCGCGCGTGCAAGCAATCACCTCGGTTGAGACTCCTGCCAGATCGCACCAGCGCTTGCAATCCCGTTCGCTGAAGACGAGAGGAACCAGGGCGGCGCGTGGGGGCTCGATCTTCAGTCCGAATTGCCGCGCCAGATCGTAACCAAACGGAGTGGCGCCGATCTTCGGGATAGACAAGCCTCCGGTGGCGACTACGAGGCGGGGCGCGCCGAAGCTGGCGTCCTCGGCTTGCACGGTGAACTGGTCGGTTTCGTGTAGGTCGTCCTTGCGCCCCCCGTTCTTACGCACCTCGCTTACTCTAGTGTTGAGCCGGATTTCTACTCCGGCGTCGCGGCACTCCTGATCGAGCATCGCGGTGATGTCGCTCGCCGCGCGATCGCAGAACAACTGGCCGAGCTTTTTCTCGTGATAGGGGATGCGATGCTTTTCGACGAGGCTCACGAAATCGGCCGGAGTATAGCGGGCAAGCGCCGACTTGGCGAAGTGCCGATTAGCCGAAAAAAAGTTCTCCGGGCTGGTGTGAAGATTTGTGAAATTGCAACGGCCGCCGCCGGAGATGAGGATTTTTTTGCCGATTCGATCCGCGCGTTCGAGTACGAGGACATGTCGGCCCCGCTTCCCCGCTTCAATGGCACACATCAGGCCAGCAGCGCCGGCTCCGAGAATGATGACGTCGTATTTCTGATTCACGCAGGCCTATTCACGCAGGAATGAGCTTAGCAGGGCTCGCGAGCGGGGGCGCTGTGGAATCACCTAAATGAAACGTAGCCGGTTTTCATGGCCGGCCCCCGAACAATCGACCGATCGTTTCGCCAAACCCGGAGAACTCACGCGATACGCCCCAGCGCAACAGAAAACGGTGGCTGTTGTCGTTTAGACCGAAGCCGCTCGAAAGACGCAGAGTCCAGTCCGACGGAAGATTCCACGCCACGGCCGGCGCAAGGTAATGCGACGTGTCATGCAGGCCAGCACTCTCCGTGTCGCCCAGCCCTCCGTACATCTCCACTCCCGCAAAAAAATTCTTACGGCACAAATTGCAGTGGTTGGGTGACGCTTTAAGTGCGAGCGGACGGCTTACCCCGACGGCGTACGCGAACTCCCAGGGCTCGCTCGGCAATAGGTTCTTGGTGACGATAGGATTCACTGCGACATTCCAGCCCTTGACGTTGCTGGAGAGCAGAAGCTTGAGCTCCAGTTCATGTTTGTACTCCTTCCGCAAGGCGGCGTTGGAATCGGCGAAATTGGACTCTCGGTCGTGCCCTTCGATTTCCTTCAGAATCTTGTCGGCGCCGCTGATTTGCCCGTATTCGACATAGAGCACCGGATTGACGAGGTGTTCGTGCTGTAACAGACGAAAGCGGTTTTCCAGCCGAAACCCCGTAAATACGGTACTGTCGTTGAAGGTCGTCTGGCCGTCCACATAAAGCGCAGTCGTCCACCAAGCTGTGGCGCCGTATTCAAATTCCGCCCAGAAGGCGTGGAAGTCGTTGCCGCCACGCTGCGTGCCAAAGGTAGAAAAATATTCCACCTCGAGATTGCCGGGCTCTTCGAGGGAATGGTTGTAGGTCACGATGTAAGGGCTCTCCTGCGCCCGCAGCCGAGATGAGGGACAAATCAGCAAAAATAAAATCAGAGCAATGGAATTCGAGCCGACAAATATCCGCCGGATCAATTTCGAAATTAGGTGCGCGCTCATCGGCTTCTCGGTTGGAATATTCCTTGTTGCGACTGAGTTGCAACAGCGTTACAATCACAGCGTAGAATGCGCTTTACTCACTGTCAACGTGCGCTCAAAGATTTCGTCGCAGGCGCTTTGCGATCAGTTGCGACACGAGAGAGGGGAGATTACGAATGCCGCTTCCGCAAACGCAGATTCCCGGCCGTCTGCAGTCGCAACTGGCTGGACGCGGAATCCGTCTAACCGCTCCGCGCCGGGCGATTCTGAGCGTGATCGAGACCGCAACCAAACATCTTGATGCCAGCCAGATTCTACGGAAGGCGCGGACTGTGGATGCGTCCGTAAATCGCAGTACTGTCTACCGGACGCTGGACCTGCTCAAGCGCCAGGGACTGATCGATGAACTCGACCTGATGCATCTGAACGGCGAGGGCCATTACTACGAACGCAAACTCGGCCGCGATCATATTCACATGGCATGCTTAAGATGCGGGAAAATTACTGAGTTTGTCAGCAAGACTTTCGAATCGCTGAAAAAGCAACTACAGCGGGATTGTCGCTTCCACATCATCGTAGCGCGGCTCGAAGTCGGTGGATATTGCCCCGCGTGCCGCCGCTAGGCTACGGAATCGGATTCCCCCACTTCTCGGCAAATACCGTGCGCTGCATGGCGAAGCGTCCGGCGAAGCGCTTGTCTTCGCCTTTGCGATGGCCGATGGCAAGCAGTGCGACAACCCGAATGTGGGCGGGAATGCCCAGCGTCGCTTTCACCTGGTCTTCATAAAAGCCTTCCATGGGCGCGGTATCGTAGCCGAGCACCTCGGCCATCCACATCATGGTTGTGAAGGCGATCATGGTCTGCCGATTGGCCCACACCGCGAAATCGGGCGCCAATCCACCAGCGTTGCCGGGAGCAGAAAAGAAATTGGCGATGTTCTTGCGCATGCTCGCATGGCGGGCCTCATCGCCATAGCCGTGTTGCTGGGCAAGGCGGATGATTTCGTCGAGATCGCCGCTACGCCAGCCTTCCAGATCGGCGCAGGCCACGATCACCACCGGAGCCTCTTCCACCTTGAGCTGATTCATGGCTGCCTGACGCAATCTCGCGCGCTGCTCAGCCTCGCGCACCACCACGAATCGCCAGGGCTGAAGATTGTAGGCACTGGGAGCGGAGAGCCCCGCCTCAAGAATTTTCTTGAGGTCATTCTCCAGTACCGGATCGGGCAAAAAACCAGGCGTGGCTCGACGATCTTTGATGGCTTCGGAGAGCGTCTTCTCGGAGCTGGAGTCGGATGCTTGCGTCATATTATTTCGAACCTCGTCTTTCCGCTCCAGGAGCGATCTTGAGTCCGCCCTCAGTCCGCAACCGCTTGCCCGTTGAATTTCTCGCGCAGGCCTTTCTTTTCTAAACGCGGAATGACCTCATCGCGAAAGTAAGGGAACTCTTTTACGTAGTCCACAAAACTCAAGGTCGTCCCGGCAAAACCGGATGCGGGAATCTTCTCCATCTCTTTGACGATGGTGTCGGGATCGCCGACCAGCGGATAGGTGCCGTGTCCGGCAGCGAAGCGATCGCGTAGCATTTGCAGCGCCTCGGCTGGGAAGGACTGCGCGTGCATGCCCTGAAGGCGCATCAGGTTGTCGACCGCGCCCCAGTCGGCATTCTCATGAGCATAATAACGGTAATATTCTTCGGCCTCTTTTTTTGTTGGGCGGCAAACCACGTGACACAAAGTAAAGACGCCGGTGTTCCGCCCTAACTTGGCGGCGTTTGCCTTGATGGCATCCACTTCAGTTTTGGATTTCTCGAGATCGACGGAGATCGCGAACAGAAAGTCGGCGTTGCGCGCGGCAAATTCGCGGCCCTCGCCCGATCCGGCCGCGTTCATGATGGGCGGAATGCCGTCGTAGGGACGAGGGAGTCCGTACACGCCCTTCAGATGGAAGAACTTCCCGTTCCAGTCGGACGGGCCGTTGTGATTCCAGATCGCCTTGACCACGTCGAACCACTCCTGCGCGAGGGCGTAACGGTCGGTGTGCTTCTCCGGCAGATCAATGCCGAAGGCATCGTACTCGGGCTTGTTCCATCCGGCAACGATGTTGAGGCCGAGGCGCCCGTGGCCGAGTTGGTCGGCGGTGGCAAGTTGCTTGGCGGAGACCACGGGATGGATGAACGCCGTATGGACAGTAGCGAAGACATTGATCCGTTTCGTGTTTGCCAGCAGCCCGGTCGCCCACGTAAGTGTCTCCAGCACGCTGCCGTGGAAGTCGGTTTCCCCGCCGTAACCGATCCAACGCGCGATCGGCAGCAGGAATTCGATGCCGGCTTCGTCGGCAAGCTGCGCCAGGCGGATGTTGTTGTCCCAGGAATTGACCCAGCGCTCGGGAACTTTCGTGACCGACATACCGCCCGAGCAGTTTGGAGAGAAGAAGCCCAACTTCAATTTGTTGTCGTTCAGAATGGGAGACTGTTTTCGGCCCATGAAACCTCAAAGCAACCCGGTTGCAGGATTTTACCCATGGATAACCTGCGAATTATGCCTGAAAATTCGGATTGTTCAAATCTCGTGGACCGTGAAGCGGTGGAAGTCCAAGTGTGCCGGTGACGTTAGAGAACGTTCGCCTGATGGCGCTGTCGATGGACCGTTGGATTGAGACGCTTGCTCCGGACTTGCGCCTCGCGATCCCTGCAAAAAAGAGGTGGCGCACTTGCTGCGCCACCAGAGGAGGAGCAAAAACGACCCGGGTGGGGGGAAGCCGCTATAGCTCCTTCACATCTTCATATCGCTTCTTCTTTCGAAGCAATTTACGCGCGTTGCCGATTGCATGTCTGTTCAAAATTGCACAATTTTGAATAAGTCAGGGATCCCGTCGCGCGGACCATTGCTCGCGGAACCGGGAGTGAGAAGCTTGGGAGCCCAGCTGGAACTGGACTCACAAATGTTCTGGGAAAGGAGCGCGGCTCGTGGGAGCTTCCGTAAAAAGGCTGTCACTTTATTCGGATCTGATCTCTTCAAAAACCGGCGCTGAAAACAAGGACCTTACGATCCTCAACTCGCCGGAAAACTAAAAGAGTCACAAACTCTGAGCGGAGCCTCGGGCGCTCCAAACAGAATGTAAAAAACTTTTCACAGAAGCAACCTTATTGCGGGGACCGTCCTCCTATTCTGGTCGCGTGACGTCTCAGGGACGTTAAGACCATTGGGAGATTCAAACATGAAAGCAGCGTTGCTTCTAATTGTCCTTGCACTCGCTTTACCGCTGACAGCTTTTGCTGATGGAATTGTTCTTACAAATCAGGGCGGCACTATTGCGATTTCAAATGCGGGCATCAGTTCGATCGGTTCACAACTGAATAGCTTCAATGGCATCGTAGCTCCTCGCGGTCGCTCTTTGGGTTCTGTCGGCTTCTCGACGGGCGCTCTGACCAGCGGCTCGCTCGCGACTGGCGGAACGTTTTCATCCACGGGCTCATCCTTTGTCGTGATTGGCAAGGGCAATTACGGACAACCGAAGGGAACGATCTTCAGCGGCAGCTTCGTCGGTCCGATTATTTGGACTCTGACTAGCCCGCCTGGAGCCAAAACCCTCACCTTTACTCTCAGCGGCACGATCCAGGGCATGCTGTACAACGGCCGTATGGTGAGTGGCACAACTGTTCAGAACATCTACTCGGTTAACGGGCAGCTCGCTCAAGGCATCGGGCACATCAAGGTGGGGAGTACGCCGCTCGCTGTTCCTGAACCTGGCACGTTGACTATGTTCGGAGTGGGACTTGTCGCCCTCGGTGGAATGTTCCGCCGCAAACTTGTTGGGTAGCGGATTGGGCAGTATCGGGCGGGTTGGCGACTTTCGACCGTCACCGCTAGAGTGCCTTGGGTCTTGCGATTTTTCGAGACCTGGGAATGGCCGCTCCCACCCTCCCGGGGGCGGCCTGACTTCTTGCCTCACAGCCCGAAATCGTGCGCCGGAGCAACGCGTCTACAAAGCCTGTGGGGAAACCAACCACAGTGATCAGCTACGAGGAAAGCCTATCAACAGCGAGGCTCTCTTTGACAGCCTGCGCCACAGGTGATTTGCTACAATTGCAAAACCGCATCCAAGGGCGCTTAACTCAGCGGTAGAGTGCCATCCTCACACGGTGGAAGTCGTAGGTTCAAATCCTACAGCGCCCACCACCTTCTCGGCATCTATACCGAAATCTCAACTGGCGTTATCTTGGTTTCATCAAAGAGCAATCCAAGCAAATCGAATCGCTAAATCGCCACGCGGAACCCGTTCTCAGTCGAGCACCTGCCCTCGGATATTCACGACCACATGCAAACGGTATATGCGCAACTCGAAGACGTGCGGATGTATCTCGGAGAAGCGGGAATACGGCAAGGGACAAAGGCCCCACAGGATTCGTCCCGTAGGGCCGGGCGGCGTTTGGGGAAGGAGCTAGATCTGGCGCTGAAGTTAGCACGGCCGATTTTGCCCGTCTGTCCCCTTGCGTACAAAATGTCCTAGTGGTTAATACGGAGATTCCTGTATTCCGCTACTGCTGCCGATCATGGGAGAATCCTCTTACCCTGGCCGGGGAGGAATGGCGTTCGTGTGTATGATGTGGAACTTGTTCGGCTGATTTGCCTCGACATAAACAACGCGAAGGACGACCCTCAGAAAGAACAAGGGCTTATTTCTCTCTTACAGGCGGTCATCCGAGAAGATCAGGAAGAAATGCGAATCAGAATGGCCTTCCTCGCCAAGAGGTACGCGGCCGTCATCAGTGATGCGAAGGCTGCGGATTAGTGCGCCCTGCTCTCCATTGGCGTTCACTTGTGTAGTTGCATTGCCTACAATGCATCCGGCGGCCTGTACGTCATTGAAAATACGTTTACCGTGTTTTCGAATCCTACAGCGCCCACCATTTCTTCCTCAGGTTTGCAGGGAATCAGCCCCCGAGAACCCAACCCACCCAGCCCCTTGACCGCCTCCCCCGCTCCCGATAGCCTCTTTCCATCGCCCTTTCATGGCCGCTTCCGACACTCCCGACTCTCGATCCGCAAGTGATTCACGGGAAAACACTTCCCCTCGCGTTCCTGCCCCCGAAAACACGCAACTTTCCGCCACAAACGGGGTTTCTACCGATGTGAGCAGCGTAGCCTTGGATCGTGGAATGCTCGATCGCGGACTGCTGAGTCGCGGGCTGCCGAACCTTGCGGGAGCGCCGGCTTCGTCTGCGCCCGCTGCCGTGCCAAATTCCATCGTCAGCAGAGACGAGGCCGTTTCCGACGTCGACGCGATGCTGCGGGTGAAAACGGGCGACGAATCCGCCTTCACTTACCTGGTGCAGAAATATCGCCGGCCGATGGTCGGATTCATGTGCCGCCTGTGCCACAACCCGTCGACCGCGGAAGAACTGGCGCAGGAAGTATTTCTGCGCGTGTACCGCTCGCGCGCGAGTTACGAGCCGACCGCCAAGTTCACGACCTGGCTTTACCGCATCGCGACGAACCTGGCCGTCAACCACGCGCGCGATACGCGCCACGAGCGTCCGGAAAATACGCTGCGCCTCGATGAGCCCGACCGGGAAACGGGCACGGCGCCCGACCTGGCCGACGATTCGCTCAGCGCGGAAGAACAGCTATTGAAGCGCGAGCGGCTGGCGGCCATCCGCAGGAAAGTGAACGCGCTGCCCGAGCGCCAGCGCGTGGCGGTCATCATGCACAAGTATCAGCAGATGGATTACCGCGAGATTGCGGGCGTGCTGAAGCTGAGCGAATCCGCCACCAAGTCGTTGCTGTTCCGCGCCTACGAAACATTGCGCGAACAGTTGAAAGAGTTTGTTTCGGGGAAGTAGAGGAAGCAGTATGAATTGCAATCAAATTCGCGAGCTGTTGCCGGACCTGGCCGCTGGCATGGACGCTTCGACGCCGGAGCCGGAGGTTGAAAAACACATCGCATCCTGCGCCAACTGTGCCGCCCATTTGCGCGACTTGCAGAAAACCATGGCGCTGCTGGATGAATGGCAGGCGCCCGAGCCGTCGCCGTATTTCGACACCCGCCTGCAAGCGCGCCTCCGCGAAGAAATGGCGCGTCCGGCGACCGGATGGCTGAACTGGCTCAACTGGCGGCGGCGTCCGGCCTGGGCTATGTCGCTCGCTGCCGTAATCTTTGCGGGAGCGCTGGTTATCGGAATTAGCAGCGAGTCGTCTATTCTTCAGCCGGAAACCATCGCGACCAAGCCTCCCTCGCCCGGTCTGCCGGTGCAGCCGGGAACCGCCGTCGGTGATCTGCAGGCGCTGGAGAGGAACGACGAGTTATACGCCGATTTCGATATGCTCGACGAACTGCAGGTGCAGGACGACGTAACCGCGAATCCGTGACCCTGAATCTCCCGTAGAGACGCGGCAAGCCCCGTCTCTACAGGCTAAGAAGTTTCGTTAATGTGAGGCGAGTTTTAAGTTAGCTGAGACTGACGAGGGGACCAAGGCATGTTGGGGCGAGCACAAATTGCGAGCTGTCTGGCGGCGCTTCTGCTGCTGACGCCGTCGTTCGCCCAAGTACAGCGTTTGCCGCCGCAACCTTCGCAGCCACCGCGTCAGCAACCCCAACGTCCGGATGGGCAATGGCGCCGGTTTCAGAACGAAGGCCGCCCTAACACCAGCCGCCCCAACGAACCGCATCGTCCGCAGAACCAGCCCGGTCATGCCGGAAACTGGCTTCGCCGCTATAAAAATCTGCCGCCGGCACAGCAGCGCCGCGCGCTCGAAAACGATTCGCAGTTCCGGAGGCTTCCCCCGCAACAGCAAGCCCGGTTGCAAAACAGACTGCAGCATTTTTCCAGCCTGCCACCGCAGCAGCAGGAGCGGGTGCTCAACCGCATGGAAACCTGGGAGCACTTGACTCAAAATCAGAAACAGCATGCGCGCCAGGTCTTTCGGCAGTTCAGGGAGTTGCCACCTGACCGCCGCCAGGCCGTCAACCGGGCGATCCGCGGCATGCGCGACCTGACGCCCGAACAGCGCGACCAGCGCATCAACTCGGACCAGTACAAGCGCGCGTTCTCGCCGCGGGAACGCTTCATCCTCGGCGGAGCCGCCCATCTTCCGCTCGCCCCCGGCGAAGGCCTGCAGGGTGGACCGCCCGAAGAATAACGCGCAGCCCCCAGGGGCATCTGATTGTGAATGGAATGACGGCATCGCTGAAGCGAAGCACCTGATACAAAACTAGTTCTGCAATCTGCTGGAATTTAGTCCAACAACTGAGAAGTGAGAACCGGGAACTGAGAACTGGGGGCAGAGCCGCCTACTACCGTCGAATCAGCGCCATTACCCATCCCGCCAGGAAAACTCCACCTACGAACATGGCGAAGCACTGGAGACCATACTTCACCTGTTCCATGGTCGAATTTTTCTGCGTGATGCCGAAGACCACCGAGGCGAACAGCGCGAATACCACCGCAGCCGAGAAATGCGATAAGTTGATGGTCACGGTTTCTTTCCCAGCGCAATGTGATGCGCATCCGCCGCCGCGATGAAGTTCAAGAGGCCGGCGACGATCAAAAACGTCTTGCCATAATCCGCCGCGGCATTCGCCGCCATCACGTTGCCCCAGTCCATGATGCGCGCCAGAAAATAGAGCGCTCCCGAGCCCACGTCGCCAACAAAGCCCAGTATGTCCAGGATGTCTCCGCCGTTCGGCTTGTAAATCCGCCCCTGCATGCCAAGGCCAATCAGGAACATCGCCACCACCGACACCAGCAGCAGAATGCCGCGCCCATAGCGCTTCAGCAGGATGTGTCCGCCACCCGGAATCAGCCAGCCCACCAGCGGCGCGACCACCGCCAAGGTCGTGAGCGGATACTCCGGCTCAGTCACCGCCGCTGCATTTTTTGTTTTATCTGTCGTTTTATCCGTCGTAAGCTTGGCCATTCAGATGGTCACGATCTCTCTTTGGATTTTACCAGTGACCTCGGCGCTTCCCGGTCGCACCAGCACATCGACTTCCAGGCGTACGCCGAACTCGGGCAGGTAGATTCCGGGCTCGATCGAGAACAAGGAATTCGGTAGAATTCGCCGCTCGTCGTGAATTTCCAGATCATCCATATTCGCGCCATTCGAATGCACCTCGGTGGCAATCGAGTGGCCGGTTCGGTGGATGAAGTAATCTCCGTATTTCGCCTTCTTGATGTGAGAGCGCACGGCTTGATCCACTTCCCATCCCGCAATCGGCTTGCCGGAAGCAAACGCATCCTGCACCGTCTTTACCCCGATATCGCGGGCCTCGCTCACAATCTTGAAAATCTCGCGCTGCCGGTCCGACGGAGCTTTGCCCACAAATCCCACCCACGTGATGTCGTAGAAAACCGCGCCCGGCGTCTTCTTCTTCGCCCACACGTCCAGCAGAACAAGGTCGCCTTCGCGAATCGGCACCGGCCGGCTAGAACTCGGCTCGTAGTGCGGGTTGCCGCTGTTGGCGTTCACGGCGACGATCGGCGCATCGTCGGTCATCATGTTCTCGCGCTGGAATGCTTCCATGAACCACTGCTGAATTTCATGCTCGTGCGTGCCGCCGCCGCGCACGCGCCGTCCAATTTCCTTGAAAGCCTCGGCGGTGAGCGCGTCAATCACATCGCGCGCCGCAAAGTGCGACTTGATCTGTTCGTCCGTCAGGGTCGCTTCAAACTGCGCGATCAAGTCCGCCGCGCTCACGATGTTCTTGCCCAGCCCGCGGATCATGTCCGCGGTTCCCGCATCCACCATGGAAATCGTGAACACAAAGTTGTTGGGTGAGTACTGCATCGCCACATCGCGATAAGGGGCCAGCATCTGCTTCAAGCCGGAGAACAGTTCCTGCCATCCGGCGTACTGTTTCTTGGAGCCGGGCAAGGTATCCAAGTGTCCCGACTCGATCTTGTGAACTAACTTGACGGGCTCGCCTTTGGCGGGGATCAGGTAGTACCAGCGCCGCGTGACCATGAGCCCATCCGGCAGCCCCAGAACGCGATAAGCAATCGGGTCGCGATGGTGATGATCGTAGAAAAGCCAGGCGTCAATATTGCGCTCGCGCAGGGCTTGCTGGATAGCGGACAGGTCCATATACAAACGGTTATTCTACACGACCGCTGGCTCGGACTGGATTTCCGGTTCGTGTAGAGACGGGGCTTGCCCTCGCCCTTGCCCGCGCCGTCACGCTGTGGCGACTAATTCTTGAACGGGTTGAAGGTGCGCACGTCAAGTTGCCTGAAGTCCCGTTCATTCCTGGTCGCCACAATCAAACGATGGACTCTTGCCGTCGCGGCGATCATCGCGTCTTGCAGCAACTCAGGGGGCTTCTTGTCCATAATGCGGCCCCATTCCCGAAAGCACGCCGTATCCATGGGAAGCACCTGATAGGACGCGGGCAACCGATCAATCCAATGTTCTATCTCGCTCGCTTTCGCCGGATCTTGACGTCTTGCCCGCTCGATGCCCGCCTGCAATTCACCCAGTGTGACGGCGGAGAGCACCAACCTCCCCTCTTCCATGGCGCTGATCCAGGCGACCACCGCTCCGTGGGGGCGCCTTTTCCTCAGCTCCGAGATTACATTCGTATCGAGCAGATATTGATTCACTCAAACTCCAGCACGGGACGGCTGCGCAACTTGCGCCTTTCCAAGATCAGGTCGTCAAAGCGAGGCTCGGGTGCGAGCAACCATTCCTTAAGACTAGGCCGGGCAGCCTTTTGGAGTCTCTCCCATTCTTCGATCGGCACCAGAACAGCGGCCTTGACTCCGCGGCGGGTGACGACTTGCGGACCCTTTTTGATGGCCGCGTCCAGCAATTCACTAAAGCGCGCTTTTGCGTCTTGCACCTGCCAGGAAGCCAATTTTCATCTCCTTTACAGACTGTTTTTATTGTACCGACTAGTCATCTGACTAGTCAATATAATTGCCGACGCCCCACTACATCGTGTAGAGACGGGGCGTTACCGGTCGTGCCGGCGTTTACGCGACGCGGCGGGAGACGCGGCAAGCCGCATCTCCACGAAAAATGTGATAGAAAATACTGTACTGCCCAGTAATGCTAATGCACGCCTCTGGCAGCCTTAACCCGCGAAAATCAGGTGCACCATGTTGAGGGCAGTCTTCATTGCGCTGTCCGAGAGCCGGTCACTCCGCGCCCTCGCCGAGCGCTCCCGCATTGGCCAGCGCACCTCCGCCCGTTTCGTCGCTGGCAGAAAAGTCGCCGACGCAATACGCGCAGCCGCCGCCGTCAATCAATTCGGAGCCGGCGTCTCCATCGACAATCTGGGCGAAAACGTCACTAACGCCGACGAAGCCCGCGCCAGCGCCCAGCTTTATCACAACCTGCTCGACGAAATCGCCGCCCGCAAGCTGAACGCGAATGTCAGCGTGAAGCTAACCCACATGGGCCTCGATGTGGACGAGACGATGGCCTACGAAATCGTCCGCGGGCTGATCGCGAAGGCGGCCAGCATGTTGCCGAAGAATTTTGTTCGCGTCGATATGGAAGGATCCCCATACACGCAGCGTACGCTCGACTTCGTGCACGAGCTCCACCGGGTTCCCGGGAATGAGGGATGTGTGGGGGCGGTGATCCAGTCCTACATGCGGCGCGCCGAGGCCGACATCGAGAAGTTGCTCTCCGAGCGCATCCGCATACGGCTCTGCAAAGGCGCCTACAAGGAGCCCGAAGACATCGCCTTCCAGAAAAAGTCCGAGGTTGACGCCAGCTACGTGAAGCTGATGAAGATCCTGATGAAAAGCGGCGTCTATCATGGACTAGCTACCCATGACGAGGCCATCATTCGAGAGGCCAAGGCCTTTGCCGCGCGCGAGAACATTCCGCGTACCGCTTTTGAATTCCAAATGCTCTACGGCATCCGGCGTGACTTGCAGCAGTCCCTGGTGAAAGACGGCTGGGGCGTGCGCGTCTACATCCCGTTCGGCACCAAGTGGTATCCCTACTTTATGCGGCGGCTCGCAGAGCGCCCGGCGAATGTGCTATTCCTGGCGAAGAATCTGCTGCGTCGATAACCCGTGCGACGTCAATATGATAGAGCAAGTCACGCAGGTCGTCTGAGGCTCGCGGCAGGAGAGAATTGCGTTTTTTCCTTCCCGGCGTGAAGGGAATTGGCGGGCATTCTCGTTTTATGAACAGGAAGCCAACTTGGCTTGGATTCAGAGCCTGACCCCCTCGGCGATGTGCTTGCGTCCAACTGGGTACAAGGGTCCGTGGCTCGCGACGCTGTTGCATCGAGACTCCGGTTTCCATATCAAATCCTCTGCGTCGTCACGGGGAAGGACGACGCGGAGGTTTTTTGCTTTTGCGCTCTTGTCGAAACACGCTGCCCGACCCACCTTCAGAGCAAGTTCCTGGAACAAATTTGCGCCATCCTGCGTACCATCTTGCGGGAAGGGTGTATCCTGCTCCCGGAATTCGTGAGGAGAGAGTTCATGCGCAATCCGGTCAAAGCAGTTTGTCTTCTTGCAATACTTACCCTTGGAGCCGCCGGCGCTCTCGCGAAAACTGGCGCTGAGCCTGCCGGCGACCATGGATCGATCGTAATCGTCTTCAAAGATGGGCACAGGCAAAGTCTTCTCGTTGCAGATATCGCGCGCATTGAATTCAAGACACCGGTGATGATCGTTTTCAAAAGTGGACGCGAGCAAGACGTTCCTGCCACAGACATCGCGCGCATCGAATTCGAAACCTCTGCGAGTGCATTACTGCCCAGCCGGAACCACTTTCTAGGCAAGTGGGAGGTAGGCCAGGGCAATGGATTCAATTTCTATATCACGCTGGAAGCGGACGGCGAGGCCAACAAATCGATCGGATCAAGCCACGGCACTTGGACCGTGGTGGATGGGGAGGCGCGCATCAGTTGGGACGACGGCTGGCATGACGCCATCCGGAAAGTTGGCGCAAAGCACGAGAAGTTTGCCTATGAACCCGGCAAATCGTTCACCGATAAGCCGTCCAATGTGACCGCCGCCAGGAATACGGAACCCCAGCCCATTTAGACGCTTCGCTTGAAAGTACTTGGCCTATTGCGGCCAAGCTCGCAGTGCGTTTTCAATCACTCGCCTCAGTTCGTTTCGGGTTGCTCCACCGGCGGCCTGAACCGCAATCCCCTGAATCACCGTCACGACATAGCGGGCTAGATCGGCGGGGTTGGCGTCGCGCGTCAGATCTCCTTCTGCCTGCGCGCGCTTAAGTCGAAGGCGCACCGCCTTCTCTCCCGCGTCACGGCGCAGAATGAGATCGTTTCGAATGGCTTTTGATTTGTCGCCGCACGCCAGCGCGCTCTGGACGAAAAGACATCCCCGCGGATTGCTCGAGGCGGTCCCCAACTCCGCGGCTCCCTCCATCAGTTTCTCTATGGCAGCCCGCGCGGTCGGCTGATTCAGCGCTTCTCGCACATAAGCTGCCGGACCACTGTCGTAGCGGTCGAGCACCTTGCGAAACAGCGATTCCTTGTCGCCAAAGGCCGCATAAAGGCTGGGGCGATTGATGTCCATGGCCTTCGTCAAATCCGACAGCGAAGCACCCTCGTAACCCTTGCACCAGAACACCTTCATCGCCGCGTCCAGGGCTTTCCCAGTTTCGAAGGACCGGGGACGTCCCAGTGCCCGTTTTGTTTTCTTCTGTTTCATTAACTGATTGGATGCTTCTTTTATACCTATCGGTAAATAATTGTTGAGTCCCCGACGAGCCACAAGACATCTGTATTATACGGTACAGAATAAGAAGTTGCGATCACACGCGATCGCAAAGGAGCAACCCTATGGGCAAACTTGAAGGGAAAGTAGCAGTCGTAACCGGAGGCAACAGCGGCATTGGCCTTGCCACCGCGCAGCGCTTTGTCAAGGAAGGCGCGCAGGTCTTCATCACCGGCCGCCGTCAGAGCGAACTCGATAAAGCGGTTAAGCTGATCGGCAAGAACGTCACCGGAGTTCAAGGCGACGTGGCGAACCTTGCAGACCTCGACCGGCTGTATTCGACGGTTAAGCAGAAAGCAGGCCGCATTGATATTGTCTTCGCCAATGCTGGCGGCGGCGAATTCGCTCCTTTGGGAGCCATTACCCAGGCGCATTTCGACAAGACGTTCGGCTCCAACGTCAAAGGACTTCTCTTCACCGTACAAAAGGCGCTTCCTCTGCTGGTCGACGGAGGTTCCGTCATCCTGAACGCTTCTATTGTTTCAATGAAGGGTGTGCCGGCACTGAGCGTCTACAGCGCAACCAAAGCTGCTGTGCGTTCGTTTGCGCGTTCCTGGACGGCCGATTTGAAAGACCGCAAGATCCGGGTCAATGCCATCAGCCCCGGTCCAATCGATACGCCCGGAATCGATTCCCTGGGGAAAAATGCGGAAGAAACCAAGCAGTTCAAGGCGGCTATGATCGCCACCGTCCCCATGGGGCGGTTGGGCGTTCCTGATGAAATCGCTAAAGCAGCGGTGTTCCTCGCTTCCGACGACAGCAGCTTTGTCACTGGTATTGAACTATTCGTCGATGGTGGTTCGGCCCAGATTTAAGAGTTGCGTCCCAATTCCCCCGTAGAGACGCGGCTTGCCGCGTCTCCACCTCTCTGTCTCTCTCTTACCCTTCCCACACAAACGCGTCGAACACCCTCGAGGATTCGTAGCCGATGCGCTTATAGAGGGCAATCGCCCGGTCGTTGGCTTCGGTCACGGTCAGCGAGATGAAATGGAATCCCCGGTCGCGGAGATTTTTGGTTGAGGCGGCCAGCAGCGCTTCGCCAAGGCCGGCGGAGCGGTGTTCGGGGAGCACGCACACCTGAGTAATGTGCCCGACATCGGGACGCACCCGTGAGCAGAGGATCAGGCCGGTCAGCGTTTGAGTGCGGCGCTCCAGGACCACGAAGGATGCCTGGGGATCGAAGGTGCCGCATCCGGGGAAGCGCACGATGTTGTTCAAGAAACGCAGCGAGCCGGTGAGGGTCCGGTACTGATCGTTGATCTCGGAATCGACGTGGCCGCGATAGGCGGCCGTGATCAGCGCGGCGGCGGATTGGTAATCCTGCTCAGACCAGGGACGGATTTCAAACTGGGACGGAAGCGGCGGCAGAGCCGATGGCGAAGCTTGCGGATGCTTGCCGATATCGAAATTCATGAACACGCGGGGATGGCGGCTGAAGCCCTGTTGCAGAAAGGGACGCGAGACTTCTCCGGCGTGGTGCGCCAGCAACTGCGCCTCCACGCGATGGATGCCAGGCGACTGCTGCAGGGTTTCGATGACGTGAGTGAGCAGGCGTTCTTCGACCTCGTGACGGTCGGGGCGGCGGGCTCCGTCGCGGACCGAGTCGCGGACAGAGTCGCGTACGAAGAGGTCGCCGATAACGCCCTTATTCTGCTCGTAGACAAAGAAGGAGTAGCCGAAGATGCTGCCCCGCTCGATGGCGGCGTAACCGGGGAGAATTTTCGCGTCCATGTAGCGGAGGATCATCTCGGCGGAGGTGGCATAGTCCCAGGAAAGCGCGCGGCCCCACATGGCGATCTCCTCTTCCAGCAGCGGGCGAAGGTCGGCGGAAGAGAAGTGGCGGAGATCGAGAATTTCCATAAAAAGAAGGTCTTAGGTCTCAGGTGTCAGGTCTCAGGAAAACATGTGCGTTACCAGTCTAGAGTCTGTTAATTGACACCTGACACCTGCGACCTTTTTTATCTTCCCACCCAGTACAGATCCACTTTCTGCGCGGGAATGCTGGTTAAGTATGACACTCGGCGTCCGGGAACGAGTTGGGCGACTTGGGATTGTGTAACTTGCGCGGCAACCAGGACATGAGCTGCCGTCGGAATATTTCCGGTCTCGTATGGTTGCGCCGCACGATTGAGATAAAACTCGAGGCCGTATTCCTGCACTCGATTGATGTGATAAAGGGCGATGGGGACCGGCTCGTGCGAAAAAGCTTGGATGCTTTCGGCAATGGGACGCGCGGATTGGGTGGCGTCGATGACGGGCGCGGCGAAACGAATGACGGCGGCTATGCTTACCACGACGGCAATCATGGTTACTGGTCGCAGCAGGCGGAGTCCGGCGCGGGAGAGCAGTGCGGCGGTGATGCCAATCGCAAACACGGCGGCTACGGCAGCGGCGACCCAGGTTCCGGTTCTCCACAGCAGGTGGTGGCTGATCGCAATAGAAGCGGCCGAATGAGCGGCGGAAAGAGCGGCGAAGATCAGCAGTCCGCAGAGAACTCCGTGAGCGGCGGCGAACAGAGGCGAAAACCTCTCTTCTTCGCCCGGACGAACTTCACTGCGGCGGGCGGCAAGATATTCGGTGACCAGGAGCGCTCCGGCCGGGACGGCAGGCAGGATGTAGCCGGGCAGCTTGGATTGCGACGCGCTGAAAAACAGGATGGGCACGAGCATCCAGATGAGAACAAATAACTGCCATGAATCTTCCGGGCTGGAGAAAGCCTCTTTCTCTTTCTCTTTGCCTTCGGACCAGATCAGCCGGGCGCGCTCGACGATGGCGAGGATAAGCACGATGGTCCACGGCATCATGGCCAGCAAGAATACGGGCAGGTAGAACCAGAGGGGCTGGCGGTGGTGGTAGACGTCCTCGGAGAAGCGGGCGAGATTATGTTCGAGGATGAAGACACGAAAGAATTCCGGGTTGCGCACTTGGACGGCGATATACCAGGGCAACATCACGGCGAGATAAAGGACGACGCCGGGGATCCAGAGGGTGCGTGGAATAGCAGGCCAGTCACGCTTTACGGCGACAAAGAGAAAAATGATAACGGCGGCGAGGGCAGGCGAGATCGGGCCTTTGGCTAAGGTTCCGAGCGCAAGAAAAATGTAAAAAGCGGCCAGATAGATTCGCGTGCGGCTTTCATACCAGGCGTACCAGGCAAGGAGCGCAATAGCGAATGCAGAGGCGAGCGGCATGTCGGTCGCAGCGGCACGCGCAAATCCAACGACAGCGGCGCAACTGGCCGTGATGAGAGCGCCGTCAAGTTCGCTGCCTGGTCGAAACCGGCGTAGGAAGAAGTAGATGGCCGCGATGAGCATAGCAGCGTCGAAGGCCGCTGGCACGCGGGCAGCTCGGTCGGTAGCGCCGAAGGCGCGGAACGCCAGCATCGCCTGCCAGTAATAGAGCACCGGCTTTTCAAGCCACGGTTTTCCTTGCAGCGTCGGCGTAACCCAATCGGAGCGATCAAACATCTCGCGCGCCACTTGCGCGTAGCGAGGCTCATCGGCGCCGAGGAAGCCGAAGGCGCCGAGGCCATAGAAAAAAAGGAATCCGCAGAATGCCGCGAGCAGCAAAACGTCGGTGCGAGTGCGTAGATTCGTTCTCTGAGTCATTTGCCGTAAGCTGGTCGCACGGACTCTTCGTCTCGTCTAAGCTTTGCGAACGACAATCGACCAGCGACTAACGACTGGTTGATGAGTTCGCTTACAAAACTACAGGTTCTGCGCGCAAGGTTCCGCCCGCAGGCGATCGACAATTCGCGACACGGCAACGTCCAGCGGTCCATCGAGCGAGCAGCCGCTGGCGCATTTGTGGCCGCCACCGCCGAAATGCTCTGCCACCGCCGAGACATTCACTTCTCCTTTGCTGCGGAGACTGATGCGGTAGCGCTGATCGGGAAGTTCACGAAAGAAGATGGCGACCTGCACATCAGCCATGGAGAGCGCGTAGTTGACCAGACCCTCGCAATCTTCTTCGCGGGCGCCAAAACCCTGCATCTGTTCCTGCGTAACCCAGATCCAGGCCAGCGGACCTTCGCGATGCAGGTTGGAGAGCGCAGCTCCGAGTAGACGAAGCTTGGCGGTGGAATGTCCGAAATAGATATGGCGAGCACAATGCGCGGGATCAGCCCCGGCAAGCACAAGTTCGCGCGCGACCGTGAAAGTATGCTCGTTGGTGCCCTCGAACATGAAAGAGCCTGTGTCGGTCATAAGCGCGGTATAGAGGCAGGTGGCAATGTCGCGATCGACCGGAACGCAGGCGAGGCGGGCTAAACGAAAGACCAGTTCGGCGGTAGCCATCACGTTGGAATCGATCCAGTTAATGTGGGCGAAATTGCGCCCGCTCGCGTGATGGTCAATGTTGATGAGAAAACAGTTTTCGAGCCCCTCGAGAAGCGTGCGCCTGATGCTGTCGCATTCGAGCAGGATGACGGCGCCATCCCCGGGGTCCGCGGGGATCGTGTCTGCCTGAATGACGCCATCGGCGAAAGGAAGGTTCTGGTAGATACGCGGGACGCCGTCGTGCATGACGACTTTGGCGTCCTTGCCCATCATGCGCAGAATCTGGCCACAGGCCAGGGCCGAGCCGATGCCGTCCCCGTCGGGCCGGGCATGCGAGGTCACCACGAAGCGGTGACGCGCGCGAATTTCCTGTAGAACCCGCTCTAGCATGAGGTGTACTGCTCTCGAGAACTATTTTTAGGGGCCGGGCTCAGCATCCTTCCGCTTGCGTTTCTTGGCGCGGCCGAGAAGTTCGTCCACCCGGCTCTCCAACTCATCTGCACGATCGATCTGGAAATAAAGTTCCGGAGGCCGCCGCAGACGCAGCCGTTCCGCGAGTTCGTGCCGGACATAATTCTTGGCAGCGGAAAGCCCTTCGAGCGTCCGCTCGGCCTCGGCCTCATCGCCGGCAACGCTGACCATGATGCGGGCGGAACGCGCGTCCTGCGCCATAAGCACGGCGCTGACACTGGCCAAGCCGATGCGGGGGTCGCGGAGTTCGCCTTCGAGGATGGTTTCAATCTCTTCGCGGATGGCCTCGCTCAGCCGTCCGCGATGATATTTCTGGGCCCGATGCTCCACGGCACACCTCGAATGGAGGAAAACTCGTAAGGATATCAGAAAGGGGGCACCCCGCGGCGATACGCCGCCCGGAATCCAGTGTGCTGGTCGTGCCCCAAAACCTCAACCACCAAGGACACGAAGTAACACGAAGGATTAACGAGCTAAGGGTTTCCTTCGTGGACCTTCGTGTCCTTAGTGGTTAGGGATTTGGACCTGTAATCACAGAAACTCCACAAACGAGTCCGTGACTTCGGCGCCAGCGTTGTTGGCGATGCGGGTAGCAGCGCGCTCTACGTTCTTCATCAGCCCGTCAAGGTAATCGCGCGAGTGCGAGACGCTCACCACGCCAATCGTCGCCTGATTCCAAAGAAGACTAGGATCAAGTTCGGCGACCGCGACATTGAACGAAGAACGGAGACGATCCTTAAGGCTGCGTGTGACCTGACGCTTGTCCTTCAGTGAGTGCGCCGCTTCGATGCGAAGTTCGAGCGTAAGGAAAGCAATCATAAGCAATGTAAGTCGCGGCAATCTATATCGAGCAACGTATATCGTAACCCCAGCCATTTGTATGAGAGCAGCAAGCTCACGTAGGGACGGACGCCTTCGTCCGTCCAGCCGAGCGCAGCTCGACAACTCCCTAGCAATGTCGCCCTCGCGAGTAATCGCAACTCATTGATCCACAATGACTTATCGAACGCCCCACAGCCGCCCATGGCCTCCGCACGAAAATTTAGAGCATTTTCCCCGCTTCGCGTGCTACACTAGAAGTCGCTAAGTTTGACTCACAAGCAGTTGAAGGTCGGTATCGCCAACCAGCGTCACCCCCTCTACAGCAGAGAATCACCTCAGCACATTTCAATAAACAAGAAAAAGGAACATCAATGGCAGAACAAGGAACAGTGAAGTGGTTTAACGACGCCAAAGGCTACGGCTTCATCAGCCGTCAAAATGGCGAAGACGTTTTCGTGCATTTCTCCGCTATTCAAGCTGGCGGCTTCAAGAGCCTGCAAGAAGGCCAAACCGTGCAGTTCGACGTGACCAAAGGCCCCAAAGGCTGGCAAGCGGAGAACGTTACTGCTGTCTAGGGTACGCTCTTAGCGATAACGAGAACTTAAGGTGCCCGAGATTCGAAAGAATCCCGGGCATTTTTGCGTGGAAGAAAGGTCCCGCGGCCGATTCGCAAGACTTGCGGAATGCATAGCTTCAACGGTCGGAGTCGCTATTGGATGGCGGGGCAAGCTTTGAAGGGTCTCTGATGTCTCCTCGATTCAGCGCCTCCAAAGCGTAGATTTCTTCTTCACCCTGCTCGTTGGGCACCAGACTCAGATGCGCCTTGGGAGGAGAAAAGATACCCAGACCTTCCCTTCCCACGCGCACGTAGTAGTCCTCTCCAGACTTACAATCGAGTATGACCTCCGATTTATCTGTACGGAGATTATGCCTACCGGCATCCACCATTACATTGAGATAACGATCTCCCTGCATACGCGCAAGCTCGATACCATCCAAATAGACCTTGGGCTTCCCGCCAGACACATCAGGAGCATGCCGGTAAATGTGAGCGGTCGCATATGTGGAGCGGTTGGCCGCGCCCTTAATCCCGAAAGCGGTCATGCGATCGCGCAGACGCGCCGTATCTAGTGGAACGTCGTGTTCTACGAAGGCATCGATTACAGTGCCTCGCCGTACAGTGGCCTGCTCTCCCCTTGATAGGATTACTGGCAAGAAAAGGAGGTAACCGCTGTCCAAGATGTCCTTGTCTTTTACTATCTCGCCTTTAAAGGTTTTTGTTACCCGAATCGGGACTATGTCCCCAGTAATGGTCTTTACAGACTTCAACTCAAGAGCAATCGAGCCGGCACGCGATAACCGGCGACTGGGCCGCGCCAGCACTACGGTCGCGAAGGTGCACGTGTGTCGTGGGATCACTACAAGATCTCCGACCTTGACATCGCGCATGACTTCCAGTTCGACGACCTCGCCTGCCTTCGCATTCTTTGAACTGATAGCCTGAGCGCTAAGCAGGTGCACATACGTGTCAGCGGGGAGAACGGTTTGCAAGGCTGGTGGAGGCGGGGTATCGGGAGACGCAAACGAAGATTGCTGACCTCGCGATGAGAACGCGCAAGCTACTACAAGCCCCGGCAGAAGAACTCTCAACAAGCGTCGCACAGTGGTCGCCAGTCGCGTCTGAGTTTAATCCGCTAGCCGCACTCAGGCAAGCGGAAGCGGGATTCTCTTCCTAGCCCCATGATTCCAAAAGACCGAGGGACGTATCCCACTGAAGCGGCGCAACCCGGACAGACCCCAAAAGCAACCCTCAGAGGGCGTCCATTTTAAGTGGGTCTGATTTTTCCTGCGACCTGAGACCGGACCCTAGACGGGTGCCTTGCCCTTGAACAGCCAGACCAAATCGATGATCAGAATAATTACCACCATCAGCTCCAGCACAAACGCCCGGCTCTGATGAAATTGTTCGACCATGAAGCGGTAGAGTTCTTCGGCGGTGTGGACTTTCTGGTTGACCAGGTTTTTGTAGTCGGTCACGCCGATCTTCGACGCCGCAACTTTGTAAAGGCGCGCGGAGAACATGTCGCTCAGGAACTTGATGGCGTTGTCGGCGCGCTCGGTCAGTTCGTCCACATCGAGCAGGACGGTATGCAGACGGCTGGCGCGCCTGGCAGTGCGCCAGCGGGCCCAGATGCCGGAACCTTTGTCCATAAAATCGTAAACGCTTTGCAGTTCGCGGGTCAGCAGTTCGTCGTAGTGGCGGAATTCGAGGAGCTGCGAGTTGGCGTATTCAAGCAATTGAATGACGGTTTCCGCACCGGCCGCGGAGTCATAGAGGAACGCCCCGTTCCAGCTGATCACGGCCAGGTCGTTCGGATAGTACGAGATTTTCGACTGCATAATTTCCTGCTGCTCGCCGTCGGAGAGCGGAACGTTTTCACCGCGGACGATCTGCGCGATGCGTCCCCCCTGGGTCGAGAGCAGTTCGGCCGCCGACGGATTGCCGGCGATGTCGCGCACGTGGAAGACGAAATAGTCTTCATGCAGCCAGCTGTCATAAAGCTTGACCAGAGCGGGGCGGGCGCGCTCGATTTTCTGTTTGACTATTTTCTGGGCGAAGCTCGTGAAATCGGTATCCCAAACCCATCGGCTGGCCAGACGGACGAGCGTGTCCCAGTCGCCAGAAAACGGCAGCTCGAAGACCACGCTGAGCACTCCGTAATCGTAGTACTTGATCTGGACGTCCAGCCGTTCCCCGCTTTCAAGCATCAGCGGTTCGACCGGTTCGACGACCGGCGCACGTTCGAAGCGTACGTATCCAGGTGCAGGGTGCTTGAAGCTGGCCTCCTGGCGACGGGCCCCAAAGATGTCGCGCAGGGCGTCGAGGTTGATCTCCTCACAGACGTCGAACTGGATCAGCACCAGAACGGAGCCCTGCAGCGATTTGTTCTGGGCGATGGCTGCGGACTGGGCCGACGTTGGGGCTGGAACGGGGACTATGACGGCTGAGTTTGCGGTTTCCATAAGGTCAGCTTTCTGCTTTCGGCTCTTCTGAACTGCGCGGCGCGATCCGTAGTGCGACGGGGACCGGAAGCCGCTAAGGTGAGGCCCAGTGTGTATGTCTATTGTCCCAGAAACAGGCCGGGATGGGGAGTGGTTGAGTAAGCCTATATCTGTCAATAGGTTGCGGGTGGGATATTTCCGGCTCGGGTGGGGACGGGCGTGTGGGGACGGGCGACTCGCCCGTCCAAGTTGGGCGTAGCTCAACAGCGCCGCCTGCACCAAGCGAAACTAGCGTCTGCGAGCGAGCGCGAACAGGAGCGCCGCTCCAGTTGCGATTCCAGCCACGGCCAACCCGGTTCGCTTCATGTTTTTTTCGATGGCGGCCTCGTGCGGCCGCACCCAAGCGTCTTCAGGATAGTGTTGCGGCGCGGGATCAAACATCGGAAAGCCCTCCGGAGTTTCGGTGGCTTCGCGGAGGGCCATCTGGAGAACTTCGGCGAGGTGCAGTGCGTGACGATCGGTTTCCTGCGCGATCTGCTCGCGGCAACTAAAACCGTCGGCGACGATGAGCCAATCAGTCGGAGCCTGGCGGACGGCTGGCAGAAGTTCGAGTTCTCCGATAGCTTTCGAGATCTCGTATTTGTCCTTCTCAAAGCCGAACGCTCCCGCCATGCCGCAGCATCCTGGAGCGGGCGCGGTGAAGTTGACGCCCATGCGCTTGAGGACCGACTCTTCGGTGGTCATCTTCATGATGGCCTTGTGATGGCAATGCCCGTGGATAAGCGCCCGGCGCGGCAGTTTGGGAAGCGGGAAATTTTTTGCGCGCTGCTCGAGAAATTCGCTGAGCAGGAAGACTTGCTTCGAGAGGGCTTGCGCGCGCTCCTCCCTGGGGAAAAGGTTAGCGAGTTCGTCGCGAAAAACGGCGGCGCAACTGGGTTCCAAAACAACGATGGGCGTGGCAGCTTCGATCTCTGGGAGAAGCTCGTCCATGATCTGGAGGAGCAAGCTCTTAGCGCGGTCAAGCATGCCAACGTCGTAGAGCGGGCGACCACAACAGAGGTGGGCGCGCGGGACGGTGACGTCGAAGCCCGCGGCTTCGAGGACTTCGACGGCGGCCTTGGCCGTCGAGGGAAGGAAGTGGTTGTTAAAGGTGTCAGCCCAGAGGAGGACAGTAGCGCCGGCGTCTCGCCGGCTTGGATCTCGTTGAGAATCCGGCGCGGGCGGGCGAGATGTCCGCACGACAGCCGGCGAGACGCCGGCGCTACGCTTTGCCTTCCACCAGTCTTTAAATGTCTGCGGGGCGAACGCCGGAATGCGGCGCTGGACAGCGATTCCGCCCGCCAGCTTGGCAAGGTCGCGCAGACCGGGGAGCTGCGTCGTGAGGTTCACGAGGCCCGGCACATGCGACGCGACTCTCACCCACAGGTCAAAATTCGAAAGCGCCAGCGCATTCAGCGGACGGCGATTGCTTTCGTAATAATGCGATAGAAATTCCGCCTTGTAGGTCGCAACATCGACGCCCACAGGGCAATCGCTTTTGCAGCCTTTGCAGGCGAGGCAAAGGTCGAGCGATTCTTTCACCGCCTCGTTCTGCCAGCCGTCTTTGATGACGTCTCCTTTCGTCATCTCCCAGAGCAGGTGGGCGCGGCCGCGGGTGGAGTGCTCTTCGTCGCGCGTGACGCGGAAGCTGGGGCACATGACTCCGCCTTCGTCGCGGCGGCATTTGCCCACTCCGACGCAGCGCAGGGTGGCTGCCGCCAGGCTGCCGTGGTCGTCGGGAAATTTGAAATGCGTCTCGGGCTGCCAGGGATCATAGCCGGGACCGAGGCGGAGATTTTCGTCGAGGCGATAGGGTTCGATGAGCTTGCCCGGATTCATCTTCCAATCGGGATCCCAGAGCGACTTGAACTCGCGGAAGGCCTGCATAATTTCAGGCCCAAACATTTTTGGAAGAAGCTCGGCGCGAGCCTGCCCGTCTCCATGTTCGCCCGAGAGCGAGCCGCCGTAGCGGACGACGAGGTCGGCAGCCTCCCCCATGAACTGGCGGAACTTGCGGACGCCTTCGGTCGATTCGAGATCGTAGTCCATGCGCGTGTGCACGCAGGCGTGGCCGAAGTGTCCGTAGTACGAGCCTTCGTAGTGGAAGGCTTGCATCAGCCGGCGCAGATCGCGAAGATAAGCGCCGAGTTTTTCGGGTGCGACAGCGGAATCCTCGAAGCCTTCCCAGCGCAGCGGTTCGCCCGGAACGTGCGAAGTGACACCGAGGCTCGACTCGCGGACCTCCCAGATGCGCCGGGCTTGTTTCTGGTCGGTGAAGAGGCGAAGGTTCGGAGGAGCCGCGGAGCGATCGAGTGCCTCCATCAGATTGCGGGCCTGCGATTCGGCTTCGGCGGCGGTGTTGGCGCCGAATTCGACCATCAGCCATCCACCGCCCTCGGGCAGCAGCGCGAGGCCTTCGAGGTTCACGCCTTTGCGGCGGCTCGCGTCGACCATGATGTCGTCAAAACCTTCGAGGCCGATGGGGCGATGCTCCATGATCTGCGGGACGTGGTCGGCACAGAGATAGATATCGGGCCATCCGATGACGAGTAGAACCCGTGCTGGCGGACTCTCGACGAGGCGGCAAGTGGCTTCGAGAACCGTGACACAAGTGCCCTCGGAGCCGACCAGCGAGCGCGCCACGTGAAAGCCGCTTTCGGGGAG